>Ga0209378_1000853_pt1 | contig 22032 bp, 25 predicted proteins | sample GraSoiAngelo_156_FD_186170 | JGI IMG/M metagenome (GOLD analysis project Ga0209378, IMG submission 186170) | Grasslands soil microbial communities from the Angelo Coastal Reserve, California, USA - 14_1009_13_40cm (SPAdes) (version 2) | ecosystem: Environmental > Terrestrial > Soil > Grasslands ...
GAGCAGCTTCTTTACCAGCGCAAAGGCGACCCCTTCGCGCGCCGGCACGTCCAGGCGCGCGAGCTGCAGCGCGATATAGGCGGCCTCGCCGTCGCGCTCGAAAACGCGGTTCTCGTCCTCGAAGTCGAGCAGCGCGCGCGACGAAATCGCGACGACGAGCTTGCCTTCGACCGAGTACGGCACGCGCTCAATTTAACATTCTTTGGATCTTAAAGCTCGAGGCAAACCTTGCCAAAGTGCTTTTGGGATTCGTAATACTTGAAGGCAGCGACGATTTCCTGCAGCGGAAAACGGCGGTCGATAACGGGCTTCAAACGATTGGCGGTTATCGCCCGAATCATGTCCTCTTGATCCGCTCTGCTGCCAATGGAGATCCCGCTGATACGAATCTGATTCGAAAACAGTGCCGGGATCGACACTGCTCCCGCAAAACCAGTCAAGACGCCGATTATGGCGATATGCCCGCCCGTCCTGCAGGCTGTTATCGACTGCGTCAACGTGCCGGGTCCGCCGACCTCAATCACATGATCGACACCGCGTCCGTCAGTCAAATCCTTTGCCTTCTGGCCCCACTCCGGCACGGCCTTGTAATTAATGACGGCGTCGGCCCCGAGACGCTTGAGCTTTTCCAACTTCTCCTCGGAGGAAGACGTAGCGATTACTCGGGCGCCCGCAGCTTTCGCGAATTGCAGCGCGAACAGCGATACACCACCCGTGCCAAGGATCAGCACCGTATCACCGGGCTTCACCTGGCCGCACACCACCAAGCCTCTCCAGGCGGTGACTCCCGCGCAGGTGAGCGTTGCCGCCTCTACAGGCGTGTAGCCTGCCGGTGCCTTCGTGAAGGCGTGCGCCGGCATGCACGCGTACTCGCGGGCATAGCCGTCAACACTCTCGCCCGGTATATCCCGCTTGGTAGCGGGCGTCATTTCGCCTCCCAGCCAATAGGGCCAAAACGTGCTGACGACGGTATCTGCGAGCTTGAACTCATCGACATCGTCCCCGACCGCAATCACTTCTCCAGCGCCATCGGACATCGGAATGCGGCCGTCGGCGCACGGTATTTTCCCCAGCACCACCAAGACGTCATGGAAATTCAACGAGCAGGCCCGGATCCTGACCAGCAATTCACCCGGCCTTGGTTTGGGATGATCTTCCTCGACCAATTTGAGATTTTCCAAGCCTCCCGGCGCTCTCAGCCTAACCAGCCTCATGAATATTCCCTCGCCTGCTCGAAGTAGAAGCCGTTGTCGAATCGCCGCTCCTCACGCAGATCGGCGTCCCAGACGCTGCGTTCTACCGCGGCAGAGCGGCCACGTAGGGTGCTGCGTAGTCGTGCCTCTTCCCCCGCACCAGTGCCCTCCCGTTACGCCGATAAGAGAGCTCGTCTCCGCTCCCTGGTATAGGGCGATCATCGCGGGCACGCGATGATCGTGCGGCGGGTAGTGGATACGCGGCGGGAGACGAAGCCAGCAGCATTTCGTCGCTGTCGTGCTCGATCCATCTGCCTGTTCGCGCGTAGAGTGCCTTGACCGTGGCGTCGAGCAATGCACGCATCGCCTGCTGCGGCGAAGCGCCGGCCAGCGCCTGGCGGGCGGCGGCAAGAAAGCCCTCTATGGTTGGCTGGACGGTCATGCGCGATCCCACGCCGGGCTCTGCCCGCCGGCAATGATGGAGCGGGTGATGGGAATCGAACCCACGTTCATAGCTTGGGAAGCTATTGTTCTGCCATTGAACTACACCCGCGTGGCGGGAAATTCTACCGCTCAGGCTTTCATGATGAACATGAATAGCGCAGCCAGGGCCGCCAGGCTCAGCGCAGCGTGCAGCTTCGCCAGCCTCGCAATGATCTGCGCCGCATTTCTCGGATTCGCGCGCCCCTCGCTTCCGGTAAGACGACGGATCAAGGGCAGCACTGCGAACACCTGCCATAAGGCCGCTGCTCCGAGAACCGCCCCGCCGGCGAGCCACCACGTGGCTCCGGCTGCCGATCCGGCAAGCATCGCGGCCAATGAGCCGACGACGCCGAGAGCGGCCTGAAAAATAGCGGGCCTGGGGTGCGATCCCACGACGGTGGTGTCGGCCAACTCCGCTGCGTCCGCGTCCAGCTTGGGGTGCTCGACAAGACTGACGTAGGTGGCGGCCCCTGCGAAAAGCGCGCAGCAGAACAGGGCGATATTCTGGGCCGCAAATTGAGCCAGCAGCAGCGTTGAAGTCATCGCATCTCTCCCCTTTTTGGCGCCAGTCTAATGGGAAGCGAGCGGGGCTGCTGAGGTATGATTGTTTCCATGATCAGGGTAACGGTGAACGGCGACGCCCAGCGCTTTGACGCGCCGCTCGATGTGGCGGCGCTGCTCGCAAGGCTCGACTGCCAAGGCAGGAAGGTGGCGGTGGAGCGAAACGGCGAGATCGTCCCGAGGAGCGCCCACGGCAGCACTTTGATCGCCGACGGCGATCGGCTGGAGATCGTCGTCGCGGTCGGCGGTGGCTAGCGTGAAGGACGCCCTCGTCATCGCCGGCAGGCGCTACGGCTCGCGCCTGCTAGTCGGCACCGGCAAGTACCGCGACTTCGCCGAGACGCGCGCCGCGGTCGAGGCGTCGGGGGCGGAGATCGTCACGGTGGCGATCCGGCGCACCAACATCGGCCAGAACCCCGGCGAGCCGAGCCTGCTCGAGGCGCTGCCGCCTTCGAAGTACACCTATCTGCCGAACACGGCCGGCTGCTACAACGCCGCCGACGCAGTACGCACCTTGCGCCTCGCGCGCGAGCTGCTCGACGGCCACGACCTGGTCAAGCTGGAGGTCCTCGGCGACCCGCACACGCTCTACCCGAACATGCCCGAAACCCTGAAGGCCGCGCAGCAGCTGGTCAAGGAAGGCTTCAAGGTGATGGTGTACTGCTCCGACGACCCGGTCCAGGCGCAGATGCTGGAAGCCGCCGGCTGCGTCGCCGTCATGCCGCTTGCCTCGCTCATCGGCTCGGGCATGGGGATTCTCAATCCCTGGAACCTGCAGCTCGTGATCGACAAAGTGAAGCTGCCGGTGCTGGTCGACGCGGGGGTCGGCACCGCCTCCGATGCCGCGATCGCGATGGAGCTGGGCTGCGACGGCGTGCTGATGAACACCGCGATCGCCGCGGCAAAGGATCCCGTGCTGATGGCCAAAGCGATGAAGAAGGCGGTCGAGGCGGGGCGCGAAGCCTTCCTCGCCGGCCGCATGCCGAAAAAGCTCTACAGCGCCGCCCCCAGCTCGCCGGTCGAAGGGACTATCCCGTCCTCGCAGCCCAAGGCTGCTTGAACAGACCGATCAGAAGCTACGTCCTGCGCCAGGGCAGGACCACGGCCGCACAGCAAAGGGCGCTTGAAGAGCTCTTTCCAAGGTATGGTTTGCCGTTTCAACCGGAAACCATAGATTCAGGAAAAATCTTTGGCCGCATTGCGCCCCTGGTCCTGGAGATCGGGTCGGGGATGGGCGAGACCACCGCAGCGATTGCCAGGGCGAAACCGGCGGCCGATTTCATCGCGGTGGAGGTGCACGGTCCGGGCGTCGGCAGCCTGCTCAACCGCATTGCCGCCGACGGACTCGCCAACGTACGCGTCATCCGGCACGACGCGGTAGAGGTGCTGGCGCGCATGATTCCCGACGGCGCGCTCGCCGCGATCCACCTGTTCTTCCCCGATCCCTGGCCGAAGAAGCGGCACCACAAGCGTCGCCTCGTGCAGGCGCAATTCGCGGCGCTTGCGGCGCGCAAGCTCGCGCCCGGCGGCACGCTCCATGCGGCCACCGACTGGCCGGACTACGCGGAGCACATGAATTCGGTGTTTATGAACGAAACGCTTCTGGAACCCGCGCCGTCCGGTTTTGTCGAGAGATCCGCCACCAAGTTCGAGACCCGCGGCAGGCGCCTCGGGCACCCGATCCGCGACCTCTTTTTCAGGCGAAAATAGGCCATGGCAGAGCACGGCTTTGCGCTTTTCACCACGCCGATCGGGCGCTGCGCGATTGCGTGGAGCGAGCGCGGCATTACCGCCGTGCGCTTGCCCGAGCGGCGCGACAGCGAGACCCGGGCGCGGCTCCTGAAGCGCTTTCCGCACGCGCGCGAGGCGCTGCCGCCGCGCCCGGTGCAAGATGCGCTCGAGCGCATCGTCGCGCTGCTGCAGGGCCAGGGGATCGATCTGTCCTCGATCGCGCTCGACCTGGACAGCGTGCCGGATTTCGATCGCGAAGTCTATCGCGTCGCCCGCAGCATTCCCTGCGGCAGCACCACCACGTACGGCGAAATCGCAGCGCGGCTGAACGAGCCTGGCTCGGCGCGCGACGTAGGCATGGCGCTCGCCCGCAATCCGTTCGCGATCGTGGTGCCCTGCCATCGCGTGCTCGCGGCGGGGGGAAAAGCAGGCGGCTTCTCCGCCATGGGCGGGCTCAAAACGAAGCTTAGGCTGCTGATGATCGAGCGGGCGCTCCCTCCAGGAATATTTGAAGCAGCTCGTTGAGGAAGTGCCGCCCGCGCTCGGTGGGGCGGACGTGTTTCCAGTCGCGCTCGATCAGGCCCAGGTTTTCCGCCTTTGCAAGCTTCGCCTCGACCGCCGCGGGCGGCAAACCGGTGCGCTCGGCGAACAACGTCATGGGAAAACCCTCCACCAGCCGCAGCGCGTTGAGCATGAACTCGAAAGGAATCTCGTTCGCCGGCACCTCGCGGTCCTCGATCAGGGAGTCCTTTGAAAGCAGATACTCCCTGGGCTGCTTGATGCGCGAATGCCGCGTGATGCGCCCGGGGAGGCTCAGCTTGCCGTGCGCGCCGGCGCCGATGCCGACATAGTCGCCGAATTCCCAGTAGTTGAGGTTGTGGCGGCAGCGATGCCCCGGCCGCGCGAAAGCCGAGGTCTCGTAATGCCCATAGCCCGCCGCGCCGAGCACCTCCTCCGCTGCCAGCTGCATGTCGGCGCTCTCGTCGTGCTGAGGCAGCTGCGGCGGCTTGCTCCAGAACACGGTGTTGGGCTCGATCGTCAGCTGGTAGGCCGAGACGTGCGGCACGCCCAGGCGCACGGCCTCCTCGATGTCGGAACGCGCCATCGCAGGCGTCTGGCCTGGCAGCCCGTACATCAGGTCGAGATTCACGTTGTCGAAGCTGCGCAGCGCGGCGGCGACGGCGCGGCGCGCTTCGTCCGCGCCGTGGATGCGGCCGAGAGCCGCGAGCATGCGATCGTCGAAGCTTTGCACGCCGACCGAGATGCGGTTCACGCCCGCCTGCCTGAAGCCGGCGAAGCGCGCCGCTTCGACCGTGCCGGGGTTCGCTTCGAGCGTGATCTCGGCGCTCGGCTCGAGCGGCAGGCGCGCGCGCACGCCGGAAAGCAGCGTCTCGATCGATCCGGGTGAGAACAGGCTCGGCGTGCCGCCGCCGATGAATACGCTGCAAACGCGCCTGCCCCATACCGACGCAAGGCAGTCCTCGAGATCGGCAATCAGCCTTTCAACGTACTCGCGCTCGGGGAGCTCACCGCTGCGCTCGTGCGAGTTGAAGTCGCAGTACGGGCATTTGCGCACGCACCAGGGGATGTGAACGTAGAGCGCGAGCGGAGGCAGGAGCTCCAGCCTGACTTTCCCGGGCTTGCTAAGGACGACTGGATCCATTCAACAGCTCCAAGAGCCTGGCCAGCGCCTGTCCGCGGTGGCTGATGCGGTTCTTCTCAGCGGGATCGAGCTCCGCCGCCGTCAGCCCCCGCTCCGGCAGCAGGAACAGCGGGTCGTAGCCGAAGCCGTTTCTGCCGCGCGGGGCGCGGGCGATCTCGCCTCTCCAGATGCCTTCGGCGACGAGCGGGCGCGGGTCGTCGCGATGCCGCAGCAGGACCATCACGCAGCAATAATAAGCCTTGCGATCGCGCTTCACGTTCGAGAGAATTTTTTCATTGTTGCGGGCGTCGCGCTCCTCCCGGCTGCCCTCGCGCCCGGCGTAGCAGGCCGAGTGCACTCCGGGCTCGCCGGCGAGAGCCTCGACGCACAGTCCCGAGTCATCGCCAAGCGCCGGCAGGCCCGCGGCCCGGCTCGCGTGCCGCGCCTTGGCGAGCGCATTCTCGAGAAAAGTGACGTGCGGCTCATCGGCCTCGCCGATGCCGAGCTGCGCTTGAGGTATGAGCTCGATCGACAGCGGCGCGAGCAGCGCCCCGATCTCCCTCAGCTTTCCGGGATTGCTGCTGGCCAGAACGAGTTTCACTGCGCGAGCGCGCGACGCTGATGCGCGATCAATTCGCCGATGCCCTGCTCCCCCAGCGCAAGAAGCGCGTCCACCTCGGCGCGCGAGAACGGCTCGCCCTCCGCGGTTCCCTGCAGCTCGACGAACCGGCCGGCGCCGGTCATCACGACGTTCATGTCGGTGCCGCAGGCGGCATCCTCGACATAGTCGAGATCGAGCACCGGCACGCCCTGGTAGATGCCGACCGACACCGCGGCGACGAAATCGCGCACCGGAAGCGCGGCCAGCAGTTTCCTCGACTGCAGCCAGGCGAGGGCGTCGTGCACCGCGACAAACGCACCGGTGATCGCCGCGGTACGGGTGCCGCCGTCGGCCTGCAGCACATCGCAGTCCACCTGGATGCTGCGCGAGCCCAGCGCCGACAGGTCGATCACCGCACGCAGCGCCCGGCCGATGAGACGCTGGATCTCCTGCGTGCGCCCGGTCTGCCGGCCGCGCGCCGCTTCGCGCTCGGTGCGCGTATTGGTCGAGCGCGGCAGCATGCCGTACTCGGCGCTCACCCAGCCGCGGCCGCTCTCCTTGAGGAACGCCGGCACGCGTTCCTCGACGCTCGCCGTGCAAAGCACCCGCGTGTCGCCGAACTCCACCAGCACCGAGCCCTCGGCGTGACGCGTGTAGCGCCGCTGGATGCGCACCGGACGCAGTTCGCCGGGCTGCCTGCCGCTCGGCCTCATCGCGGCGCGTTCTTGCGCAGCGCCGCCCTGATCTCGGCGATCGCTCTTTCGATGTCCTCGTCGGACATGCGCAGGAAATCGAGGTCGGTGGCGGTGAAGTCCTGCACGTCGGTCGCGGGTTCGCGCTGCGGGACGGTCTGCGGGGCATCGGCGGCGGCGACCCCGTCTTCGCCCCAGGCCAGCGCCACGACGGAGAGATTATCGCACTCGTCTCCGGCCCTCGTTTCGGCGAGCGCCATGAGATCGGGAATCGCCTGGCCGAGCGGGTTGGCGATGAAGCCGTGCAGAAGCTGGCGCTGGGTGAGCGGCCCCCAGAAGCCGTCCGAGCAGAGCAGCAGCACGTCGTCCTTTGCCAGCCGGGCGCTTGCGCCCGCCGGCCGCGGGGCCTGGTAGCCGCCGAGGGTTTGCAGCAGCCGGTTGCGCTCGGGATGCGAGGCGATCGCCTCCTCCCGGATCCGGCCCTCGTCCACCAGCAGCTGCACCAGCGTGTCATCGCGCGTGCGAGCGATCACGCGGCCCTCACGCAGCAGGTAAAACCGGCAATCGCCGACATTGCTCCAGTGGGCATAGCCGTCCTGCACCACGCAGGCGACGAGCACCGTGCGCGGCATGTCGGACAGCTGCAGCTTCTCCGTGTGCCGCACGACGGCCTCGTGCGCGGCGGCCATCGTGCGCGAGAGAAACCGCGCCGGGTCGGCGAGCTTGGGGCGCGCCTCGCGCAGGAACTCCGCGCCGAAGCAGTCGATCGCGAGGTGCGCGGCGATTTCGCCGTGCAGGTGCCCGCCGAGGCCGTCGGCCACCGCCATGAGCAGCGCGCCCGGCGACTGCCAGTGGCCGACGCGATCCTCGTTGACGCGCCGCATGCCGCGCCGGCTGTCGCTCACGATGGAGAACTTCATGAGCGCAGGGCCTTCTGCAGCGCGAACACGCTCTGCGGCCGGTCGAGGTGGTGCAGCTGCAGGCACCAGTCCACCGTTTCGAGCAGCTCGTGGGAATACTTTGCCTCCCAGACGCGCCGCGCCGGCCCCAGCTTATCGTCGTTCAGGCGCTGATCGGCAGGCTGCAGCAGCGCGTTGCCCAGGCAGGCATACATGGTGGCGCCGACCGAGTAGATGTCGCTCCAGGGACCGAGCAGCTCGCGATCGACGTGCTGCTCGGGCGAGGCGAATCCCGGCGTGAAGGTCTGCGGCAGCTTCATGCCCTCGGCTGGAAACGCCTGGCGCGCGGCGCCGAAGTCGAGCAGCACCGGCGTGCCGTCGGTGCGCAGGTACACGTTCGACGGCTTGATGTCGAGGTGCAGGAGCTTGTTCGAATGCACTTCGCGCAGGCCGTTGAGCAGCTGGGCGAAGGTGGCGCGGATCCAGGACTCCTCCAGCGCGCCGCGGCGCCGGCCAATGTGATCGTGCAGCGTGCGGCCGCGTTCGTAGCGCATCACGAGATAGACCGTCTCGTTGGCGCGAAAGAAATTGAGCACGCGCACGATATTGGGATGCGACAGGCCGGCGAGCGCGCGGCCCTCCTCGAAGAAGGATTTCATGCCGACGCGGAAGGTCGCCAGGTCCTGCTCCGGGATGCGCGGATACGACTCGCCGTTCGCGCGCAACGCGAGCGTCGAGGGCAGGTACTCCTTGATCGCGACCGGCGCCTCATTCTCGTCATGAGCGAGGTACACGAACGAGAAGCCGCCGGAGGCGAGAAGGCGAACGATGCGGTAGTTCTCGAGCCGCGTGCCTACAGGAATCGGCTCGTTGACCTGCCCGCCCGGCTGGTTGGCTTGGGACGCCATCTCCTCCTATGATAACGAAATGATCCGCAGCATGACCGGGTATGCCGCCGCGGCGGCCGATTCGCCCCGCGGCACGCTGAGCCTCGAGTTGCGCTCGGTGAACGCGCGCTTCCTCGATCTGCAGTTCCGCGTCGCGGAGGAGCTGCGCTCGCTCGAGCCCGGGCTGCGCGACCTGATCCTTGCGCGCGTCGCCCGCGGCAAGATCGACTGCCGTGTGTTTCTGAACGACAAGGATGTCCCGCAACGGCCGCAACGCTTGAACGCGGAGGCGATCGCGCGGTTAAGGAGCCTGGCGGCCGAAGCGCAGAAGACCTTTCCGGACGCGGCGCCGTTGCGCGTGGCAGACGTGTTGCGGTGGCCCGGCGTGGTCGCCGAGCCCGAGGGCGACGAAGAAACGCTGCGCGTGATCGCCGAGCGGCTGTGCCAGGCTGCGCTGGACCAGCTGGTGGCGGCGCGCGAGCGCGAGGGCGCGAAGCTCGCCGCGAGCATCGGCGAGCGCACCGCCGCCATGCGCCGGCGCATCGAGGAGGTGGCGCCGCTGGTGCCGCAATCGCTCGCCGCTTACCAGGCCAGGCTGGCCGAGCGGCTGCGCGAGGCGCTTGGCACCGCGGACGACGACCGTGTGCGCGTGGAGCTGGCGGTGTTCGCCGCCAAAGTCGACGTCGACGAAGAGCTGGAGCGCCTGCGCGCGCACCTCGCCGAGGCCGAGCGCACGCTCAAGCAGGGCGGGGCGGTCGGCAAGCGGCTCGACTTCATCGCCCAGGAGCTCAATCGCGAGGCCAACACGCTCGCCTCGAAGGCGGCGAGCCAGCCGCTGTCGGACTGCGCGCTCGAGCTCAAGCTCCTGGTCGAGCAGATCCGTGAACAGGTGCAGAACATCGAATGAGCGGGCTTCTGTTCGTGGTCACCGCGCCGTCGGGGGCGGGCAAGACGTCGCTGATCGACGCGCTGATGCGGGAAGACCCGAGCCTCAAGTTCTCCGTCTCTTACACCACGCGAGCGCCGCGCCCTGGCGAGAAGGACGGCGTCGACTACCATTTCGTCGACGACGCGACGTTCCTCGCCATGCGCAGCCGCGGCGAGTTCCTCGAGAGCGCCGAGGTGCACGGGTACCGCTACGGCACTTCGAAGAAGCTGATCCTCGATGCGCTGGAGCGCGGCGACAACCTGATCCTCGAAATCGACTGGCAAGGCGCGCGGCAGGTGCGCAAGCTCTATCCCGACACGGTCGGCATCTTCATCCTGCCGCCTTCGATCGAGGAGCTTGAGCGGCGCATGCGCGCCCGCGGGCAGGATGCCGAGGACGTCATCCAGCGCCGCATGCAGAACGCGCGCGAGGAGTTGTCGCACGCCGGCGAGTTCAAATACGCTATAATTAACAATCACTTCGACAACGCTCGGCAGCAGCTCGCCGACATCATCCGCACTGAGCGCAAAAAACATGGCCCGCATCACCGTTGACGACTGCCTGAAGAGAATTCCCAACCGCTTCCAGCTCACGCTGGCGGCGACCTACCGCGCGCGCCAGCTCGGCGCCGGCGCTTCGCCGCTGGTCGAGCCGAACCGCGACAAATCGACCGTGATCGCGCTGCGCGAGATCGCCACCGGCAAGGTCGGCACCGAAGTGCTGAAGAAGAATCCGACCCCGCCAGCGACGGGCTTGTAAGAGAATGGGGTCGGGTCTGACCCCATGGCTGCTGCAGTCTCATTGCCGAACCCCGATCGCTTCGGCTACCTGAAGCCGAAGGACGTCGCGCGCCTCGCCGAGGCTTACCGCTTCTCGGAGGCGGCGCACGCCGGGCAGACGCGACAGTCGGGCGACCCGTACATCTCGCACCCCCTGGCCGTCGCCGAGATCCTCGCCGATTGGCATCTCGACGGGCAGACGCTGATGGCGGCGCTGCTGCACGACGTGACCGAGGACACCTCGGTCACCAACGACGAGATCTCAGACACCTTCGGCAAGCCGGTCGCCGAGCTGGTCGACGGCGTCTCCAAGCTCGACCGCATCGAGTTCCAGAGCGCCGAGGACGCGCAGGCCGAGAACTTCCGCAAGATGCTGCTCGCCATGGCGCGCGACGTGCGCGTCATCCTGATCAAGCTCGCCGACCGGCTTCACAACATGCGCACGCTCGGCGCGGTGCCGCCCGCCAAGCGCAGCCGCATCGCGCGCGAGACGATGGAGATCTATGCCCCCATCGCCAACCGGCTGGGGCTGAACAGCCTGTACCACGAGCTGCAGGAGCTCGCCTTTTCGCACCTCTACCCGTCGCGCTACAAGGTGCTGGCCAGGGCCACCAAGGCGGCGCGCGGCAACCGGCGCGAGATGATCGGCAGGACGCTGGAAGCGGTCAAGCGCAAGCTCTCCGAGAGCGGCATCGAGGCCAGCGTGCAGGGCCGCGAGAAGCATGTCTACTCGACTTACCGCAAGATGCTCGAAAAGCATCTTTCGTTTTCCGAGGTGCACGACATCTTCGGCTGCCGCGTGATCGTCAAGGACGTGCCGGCCTGCTATCTCGCCCTCGGCGCGCTGCACTCCCTTTACAAGCCGATCCCCGGCAAGTTCAAGGACTACATCGGCATTCCCAAGGCGAACGGCTACCAGTCGCTGCACACCGACTTGATCGGCCCCTACGGCGTGCCGGTGGAGGTCCAGGTGCGCACCGAGCAGATGCACCGCATCGCCCAGTCCGGCGTCGCCTCGCACTGGATCTACAAGGACGACACCGACAAGCTCTCCGAGCTGCAGAAGCAGACGCACCGCTGGCTGCAGTCGCTGCTCGAGATCCAGCACCAGTCGGGCGACCCGCAGGAGTTCCTCGAGCACGTCAAGGTGGATCTCTTTCCGGACGAGGTCTACGTGTTCACGCCCAAGGGCAAGATTCTCTCGCTGCCGCGCGGCGCGACCGCGGTGGACTTCGCCTACGCGGTGCACACCGACATCGGCAACCGCTGCGTGGCGGCCAAGGTCAACGGCGAGCTGGTCCCGCTGCGGACCGAGCTCAGGAACGGCGACCGCGTCGAGATCATCACCGCCAGCCACGCCAAGCCCAACCCGGGCTGGCTGCAGTACGTGCGCACGGCCAAGGCGCGCTCCAACATCCGCCACTTCCTGAAGACCATGCAGTACGAGGAGTCGGCCGGGCTCGGCGAGCGGCTGCTGGACCAGGCGATCAAGGCGCTGAACGGCTCGCTCGCCGAGGTCGACGACGCGAGCTGGGAGCGCGTCGTGCGCGACGGCGGCGCCCGCTCGCGCGAAGAGCTGCTTGCCGATATCGGCCTCGGCAAGCGCCTGCCGGCAGTGGTAGCGCGGCGGCTGCTCAAGCGCGGCGACAGCACCCGCGAGGACGCGAAGCCCGGGGGCAGCGTGGTGATCCGCGGCACGGAGGGCATGGCGGTGCAGCTCGCCACGTGCTGCCGGCCGATCCCCGGCGACGCGATCGCCGGCTCGATCAAGAAAGGCCAGGGCCTGGTGGTGCACGCCTCGGATTGCGGAAGCATCGTGCGCTCGCGCAAGAACGAGCCAGATCAATGGATCGACGTCGAGTGGGATCCGCGCACCACGCGGCTTTTCCAGGCGGCCATCAACGCCATGGTGGAGAACCGCCGCGGCGTGCTCGCCAAGGTCGCGTCCGAGATCGCTGAAGCCGGCTCGAACATCGACTCGATCACCATGGCGGAGGACCGCGCGGTCTTCACCAACATGCACTTCGTGGTCGAGGTCGCCAATCGCCAGCACCTCGCGCGAGTGATGCGCGCGCTGCGGCGCCTACCCGACGTCAAGAAAATTACGCGGGTACGGGAGTAAGCTCAGTCACTCATGACGTTCGGGAACACGATGCCGAACGTCAGAATGCAGACCGCCAGCTTGAGGATGAAAACCACCTTCTGGCCGGGCTCCATCTGCTTGAACGGCACGCCTTCCTGCTTCGGCTTTTCCATGGGCAACCCCCTATTCCGGCCAGGCAGTGTATGACATGGCGCATGCTGCTCCCTTGCGCCAAGCTGACGGCACGGGAATGCGGTTACGCCGTGGCGGGCTGCTTCAGCACACGCTGGATCGTCCCGGCAAGAATGTTCTTGCTGTACGGCTTGGTGATATAGCCGTCCGCGCCGAGACCGAGTCCCCTGCGGATGTCGTTGGGGTCGGTCTTTGCCGTAAGCATAACGATCGGCAACATGGCGTAGATCGGGTGCCGGCGCATCTTCGCCAGGACGTCGAAGCCATCGCCGTCGGGCAGCATGACGTCGAGAACCAGGATGTCGGGCGTGCCGTGGTCCAGCAGCGAATGCAGCAGTGCATTCACCGAGTCCGCGACGCGCACCACGTAACCGGCCATCGTTACCCTGAGATCGGCGAGCGCCAGCTGGTCGGGGTCATCCTCGACGACGAGGACCACCGTCTCGGCGCGCGGCTTCTGGACGCCGGCGCGGTTCGCCAGACGCTCCTCGGCGATATAAACCCCCTCGCGCGCCAGCCTGCTGCCGATCTCCAGGGCGTCGCGATCCAGGCGCACCGTGTCTTCTTCCACCAGGGCACGCGCCTTCGCGTCCGCCACGGAAAGGTCGAGGTCGTACTCGACCACGGTCTGCTTCGAGCGCAGCAAGTCGAGCTCTTCTAGCTCGCCCAGCCACTCGTCGAGCAGTTCATCCGGATATTCGCGCAAGCAGCCGCGCACGACGTCGACGTGCGCCTCGGTCTCGATCAGCCAGAGAATGCGCCGGTATTCGGCCGGGATCGCCACGTCCTGGCTCTCCCAGGCCTTGCGGCCTTCTTCGGTGAGTCGATAGATTTTTCCCTCTTTGAGCATCCCGGTGCGACCTCCCGCGAGAAGTCTAGGCCAACCGCGAGGAAACCGACAAACGCAGTGTCGATTAAACCATCTCGTTGGAGCGCAGCAGCAGATCCGGCGGCACGACCAGGTCGAGCGCCTTCACGGCCTTGCGATTGATGATCAGCTCGAACTTGGTGGGCCGCTCCATGGGCAGCTCGGCCGGGCTCGCGCCCTTGAGGATCCTGTCGACAAACGCGGCTGCGCGGTAATACATCGACGCCGAGCTCACGCCATAGGAAACCAGTCCGCCGGCGTCCACGAACAGCCGGGTCTCATAGATCGCCGGCAGCCGATGCCGCGCGGCAAGCTCGACGAGGGCCCGGCGGCGGGCTTCCGTAAGCGGTCCGAGTCGCACGACGAGGGCATCGGCGGCCTGCGCTTTTGCGCTTTGGACGGCGGGCGCGACTTGAGCGAACCTTCTTACGTCGACCAGCAGCGCCTGCAGTCCCATGGATCGCGCCGCCTCGTCTATGGCTTTCCACACGGAGGCGAATGCCGGATTGCCCATGTTCATGAGAGCCGCAACCCGCTTTGTGCGGGGCGCGAGGGCGCGCAGCAGATCGACCCGCTTGGTCTCCAGCTCACTCACCAGCATGGCAAGGCCGGTGACGTTGCCGCCCGGGCGCGCGAGGCTGGCTACCAGTCCGGTCTCCACCGGGTCTGCGACCGGAGCGGTGACTACCGGAATCTTTCCGTGCGCGTTCTTGGCGGCCAGCGTCGCGGGCGTGCCGCGGGCCACGATCAGATCGACGTTGAGCCCGCTGAGCTCGGCGGCGAGATTCGGGTAGCGGCCAACGCGGCCCTCTGCCGAGCGATACTCGATGAGCAGGTTTTGACCCTCGACATAACCAAGCTCCCGCAGCCCCTTTCGAAATTCGTCGATGTTCGCCGCGTTGTCGGACAGGGAGACCGACTCGAGCACGCCGATGCGGTAAACCCGCCCGGCCTTCTTCTCCTGCGCGGCGAGCGGCGCAGCGATGACCGCGAGCGCGCCTGCCATGAAGGCCCGTCGGGTAGCCATCGAGCCACTATACCCTCGGGGCGAGAACGGCAAAGAAACGATTGATTGGTCTTCACTATTGGCGGGCTATGGTCTCCGGCCGCGATGCGGCAAGCCATGCATTCATGCAGGCCGCACGCTCCGATTGGTAGGCATGCTCTGCGCAGGCACGCTCAGCGGCAGCGAGCCGTTCCATCGGTGCACCTCTGCTCTGGAAAAGAGCGACGACGGCCCACAGAATCCCCATGGCGATCACGGTGGCCAGGGCCGCGGCGGCGACGGTCAGGGTCGAGCTGGGGGAGGCGAAGTTCAGCTTGGCGTTCATGGCAATCTCCTCAGGTTGAATCGGATGCAAAAGCCCCGGTATTGCAGTGCGTAGGTTCTGCTTGCCGGGCCGATTCAGTCCTTTAGGCGGCTGAAGCGTGGCTGAAACCTTCTGAAACGGCAGCCATTGGGGTAGATTTCCGCGGGTGAACACCGCATACCGCTTCGGCGGGTTCGAGCTCAATCCGGCCACCCGTCAGTTGCTCGCGGAAGGGCTGCCGGTAGCGCTGGGGGCGAGGGCGTTGGACGTTCTGCTCGCCTTGATCGAGCGGCGCGAGCGCCTGGTCACCAAGGAGGAGTTGCTTGAGCTGGTCTGGCCCGGGCTGGTGGTGGAGGAGAACAACCTTCAGGTGCAGATCAGCGCCCTGCGCAAGATCCTCGGACCGCAATCGATAGCCACCATTCCCGGCCGAGGGTATCGGTTCGCCGCGGCACTCGGCGCGGACGAAGCACTGGCCGCGGCAGCCTCTGCAGCGGCCACTTCCAGCCGCGAACCGCCGTCAATCGCAGTATTGCCGTTCCTGAACATGGGAGGCGATCCGGAGAAGGATTATTTCGCCGACGGCATCACCGAGGACGTCATCACCGAGCTGTCGCGATGGCGCTCGCTGGCGGTGACTTCGCGCAACTCGACTTTCAGGTTCAAGGGCAAGGCCGTCGACATGCAGCGGCTCGGGCTCGAGCTGGGTGTTCGCTTCCTCGTCGAGGGCAGCGTCCGCCGGATGGGTGAACGCATCCGCATCACCGCGCAGCTCATCGATGCCGAGTCCGGCAATCATGTCTGGGGCGAGCGCTTCGATCGTCCGATGGCAGATCTCTTCGCGGTGCAGGACCAGGTCGTGCAGACGATCGTCGGAACCCTGGTGGGCCGGGTACAGGCGAGCGGAGCCGATCGCGCCCGCCGCAGACCCCCGTCCAGCCTGGACGCTTACGATCATGTGCTGCGCGGCAACGCGCTCCCATGGGACGACCCTGCAGCAGCGGCCGAGGCGAAGCGCGCCTTCGCGCGTGCGATCGAGATCGACCCTGGATACGGACTCCCTCACAGCCTGCTGGCAGCGCTGGTCGGCCGGGAATGGGAGAACGACCTATCAGCACCACGCGAAACCCTCGATCGCGCATTCGCTTTGGCGCAGCGCGCCGTTGAGCTGGCCGAAGACGAAAGCACCTGCCACACGATCCTGGGACAGTTCTGCCTGGAGCAGCGATTGTTCGATCTTGCCCTGCACCACGCCGCGCGCGGCGTCGAGATGAACCCCGCCAACCAATGGAACCGGGCCGATTTCGGCATCGTTCTCTCCCACCTCGGCCGCGCCGAAGAGGGGCTCGAGCTGTTGCGGGACGCGCGGCGCGCGGACCCGTACTTCGGGCCTGGCTGGTACTGGCGCGGTCTCGGCGTTGCCCAGTTCGTGTTGCGCCGCCACGCCGATGCCTTGCCGGATTTAGAGCGGGGAGTGACGAACAACTCGCTCCGGGCGCTCGCCATGCTGGCGGCGTGCCACGCGAACCTCGGGCATTCGGAACGCGCGCGGGAGGTGGTGGCGCGGTGCCTGGCGTTTCAGCCTGGCGCCACTGTCGACAAGCTGGTCGCCAGGATGCCGTTCAAGGATGCCGGCGATAGCCGCCATCTCGCAGAATGCCTGCGGCTGGCCGGAATTCCTGGTTAGGCTGCCCGCATGGCGAATGAATGCTCACATCGCAATCTTCTGGCGAACGCGCCTGCAGCGAGCGGTAACGGCTGCGAAGAATGCCTAAAGGCAGGGCAAAAATGGGTTGAGTTGCGAATCTGCCAGACTTGCGGTCACGTAGGCTGCTGCGATTCGACGCCAGGTCGGCATGCCACCGCCCACTTCCGTCAGACAGGACATCCGGTCATGAAGACGTTCCCGGACAGCAAGTGGGCGTGGTGTTATGTCGATGAAACCTATCTATAGCTACGTATCTGGACGCGCGTGAAAATCTTAAGGAGGGGAACCATGATTAGACCATTCTTAGGCAGGTGTCTCGCCAGTCTCATCGTCTGCCAGCTTCTGATGGGCGGAATCGCCCGGGCCGGACCGCACGAGGATGTCGCTGCCGCTTCAATGCGATGGGCAGCCGCGCTAGCAGAAAACGATCCCGACAAAGTGCTTCCCTTTTACGCACAGGATGCCGTGCTCTGGGGAACGCTTTCTCCAACGGTGCGATCCAGTCCGGCGGCCCTGCGCGAATATTTTGTCAATGCCTTCAAAGCGCTTCCCGGGCTGAAAGTTGCATTTGGGGAGCAGTTGATCAGGATTTACGGCAGCACTGCGGTCAATACCGGGTACTACACCTTTTCCTTCGTCAGAGATGGCGAAGCCAGGACCTTGCCTGCCCGATACAGCTTCACCTACGTCAACAAGGGGAAAAACTGGATGATCGTGGATCACCATTCGTCGGCCATGCCTCAGCCTCCAAAATAACGTGATTCTCCAGCGCTCCGTGATGGACATGGGGCCTTTCTTGAAATGGGCGATGATCGCCCTAGTGCAGGCGTGCGCGTTGTGCGCAGCGGCACCGGCCTTGTCCCAGCAGTATCCTGCCAGACCGATCCGATTCATCGTGCCCTTCCCGCCCGGGGGCACCCTAGATATCACTGCGCGCATCATGCAGCCCAAGCTCTCGGAGAGCCTCGGGCAGCCGATCGTCATCGAGAATCGCGGCGGCGCTGGCGGCGTGGTCGGCACCGAGGCAGCGGTGAGGAGCGCGCCCGACGGCTATACGTTCCTTTTCACGTTCTCCGCGCACACGATGAATCCGGCGCTCTACAAGCTGAGCTACGACGTCGAGCGCGACTTCGCCCCCGTTTCGCTCCTCGTGAGCGTGCCGCAGCTCATCGCTGCGAACCCGAACGCGCCGGCGAAGACGCTGCGCGAGCTGGTCGCTGCGGCGAGGGAGCGCCCCGGCTTCTACGCCTACGCTTCGCCCGGTAGCGGCACACCTGGCCACATCGCGGCCGAGTTGCTGAAGCGCAGGGCCGGCATCGACATGGTCCACGTTCCCTACAAGGGAGGTGGCCCCGCGCTGGCCGACACGATCGCGGGCCAGGTTCCGTTTCTCTTCCTCACAGCGCCCGCAGGGCTCCCATCCGCGCGCTCCGGGAAACTGCGTGCGCTCGCGGTGACCACGCTCAAGCGCACTCCGGCGGCGCCTGAGGTCCCGACCGTCGCCGAAGAGCTGAACCTCCCCGACTACGAGGTGGATACCTGGCTCGCGCTGTTCGCGCCGGCAAAAACGCCCGAACCGATCATCGCGCGCATGCAGAAGGAAGTCGCCCGTGTGGTGCACCTGCCGGAAGTGAAGCAGAAACTCCTTGAGCAGAGCGCGGACCCGGTAGGCAGCAGCCCGGAGGAGCTCGGGCGCGTGGTCAGAACCGAGCTCAAGCGCTGGGCCGAGGTGATCCGCGAGGCCGGCATCAAGCTGGAATGACTACGAGCTACTACGTGAAGAGATTGGTAGGTCGTGGCGGATTCGAACCGTGAGGTCGAAGGCAGATCCCCACCGGTCAAGCGACACGCTTCTCGATGGGCCTGACTGCGATCCGCAGTCCGGTGGCAGCCAATACCGCCTTTAGGCTTCGCAGCTCCGGGTTGCCGGATTTGGAGAGCATCTTGTACGTCGCCTCACGCGTGAGCTTTGCTTTACGCGCAATTTCCGCAATACCGCCCTGCGCCTGGGCAACTTGGCGAAGCGCGAGCATGAGTGCAGCTTGGTCGCCCTCCTCGATAACGGCCTCAAGGTACGCGGCCGCTTCCGCCGGGTCCTTAAGCTGCTTGCTGCGTCCTCTTGTCTCCTTCGCCCACCGGCTCGACGTCGCCCAGGTTGCCGATCACGACTCTCGCGAGCCGCGCTTCAATGCGCGTGCGCGCTTGCCTGTCGTCCAAGCCCTTCAACCACTCGACGAAAGGCTGTTCGCCGCTGGAAGTCTGGTAGTAGCGAAGCTCCGCGCGAAGTGGAATTTATAGTTCACAAAACGTCAATAGCGTGGAGGGCCAACGCGGACACTCGTATTCGTGCTATTGAACAAACTTCGGAAATCCCATGCGGGCGACGAGCTGCTCGAAGCGCGGGTCGGACCGTATGGAATCCCACCGTGGATCCAGCCGCAGCCAGACAAGCCAATGCGAGCGCTCTGAGAATGCCTTGTCGAGCCACGCGAATGCTGCATCCTTGTCGCCTAGTCCGGCGTGGACCAGAGCGATCCCGTATGACGTGACAAAGCGAGTGTGAGCCTGCTTTTCTAGGCTGGCGAGGTCCTGGAGTGCCTCGCTACTACGTCCGGACGCCGCGCTGACGTAGCCGCGCGCCGCCACAACAACAGGCCAGTCGCCGAGCTTCTCGCCCGCTTGCCGATATTCGTCGAGCGAGCGCGGGTACTGCTTGAGCTCCTGATAGGTGCGGCCGAGCCAGAGATGCGCGAGGGGGAAATCGCTCTTCATCTCCAACACCGCGATAAGTTGCTTAACCGCCGCGTCGTATCGGCGATTGTAGTAATGATGAAAACCTACGTCGGTGTTGATCGGTAGAGAGAGTGGGTCGCGTTCCTGCGCGAGCAGAATCTCCTTGAAGGCCTCGTCCGGACGGCCGGCGGCAAGAAGAAACACGCTATACCACTGGTGCGTCACGGGATAAGCCGGATTGAGCTCGAGGGCGCGCTTGAACTCTGCCTCGGCGCCCTTCCAGTCCCAGTCATAGTAGAGCTTCACATAGCCGAGCGAGGCATGGGGTTCCGCGAGCGAAGGATCGAGCTCGAGCGCACGTCTGGCATGCCGCTTGGCCACAGGAAAGGAAGCGGCGGGTGAGCGATAGCTCAGAAAACCGAGCGTGGTGAAGGCGTCGGCAAGGCCGGAGTACGCTGCCGCAAAGCCATGGTCGAGCAGCACCGCACGCTCGAACTCCTGGATCGCCTTTCCAAGCCCTTCTTCCGTGCGCAGATTCCAGTAGAAGCGGCCTTTCAGGTAGGCGCGGTACGCATCAGCATTTTCTGTGAGCGACTTTGCAACCTGTCGCGCCTGATCCTGGGTGAGCGCCGCACCTGCCGCTCGCAGAAGGTCTTGCGCGACCCTCGTTTGAAAGTGCGGCAGGTCGGAGGCGCGGCCGTGGTAGCGCTCTCCCCATGCCTGTGCGCCGCGCGCCACATCCACGAGGTCCACTTGAATGTCGAGCGCGTCGTCCCGCAACGCGACGCGGCCCGTGACCACTGCTTCCACGCCGAGCGCCCGCCCCGCCGCCTGCGGGTCGACGGCTGAATCCCTGAAGCGGGAGGCGCTCGTACGCGGCGCGACGCGCACTGCCTTCGCGGCCGCGAGGCGGTTGATCGTTTCTTCGGTAAACCCGTCCGCCACGTCCTCGTTCGCTCCGCTGTCAGCGGCGAAAGGCAGTACCGCCACTGAGGCGAACTCAGCACTAGGTCTGTGAAGCGCCGTGCGCCAGAGCACGACCACAGCCAGCCCCGCAACAGCCGCGAGAATCGCCATTCGAGCGGGCCAGGCACGGATGAGCATTCGGGCGTGCTTTTCCGGAAGCGCCGCGACGCCTTGGTTAACGTCTGCGCGAAACCGATACCCGTGCCGCGGTACGGTCTCGATCCAGTTGTCGGTCTCATCGCCACCCAGCGCCTTGCGGATCGCGGAGATGTTCACCGTGAGGTTCACCTCCTCAACGATCACGCCGGGCCATACCTCCTGGAGCAGCGCCTCCTTGCTGAGGAGGCGCCCATGGTTTCGCACCAGGGCCACCAGGACATCGAACGCCTTGGCCGCGAGCGGCACCGGCACACCATCGCGGCGCAGTTGCCGCTCTCGAGGAATGAGGACGAACTGGCCGAAGGCGTAGCTCTCTGCTTCGTGCGCGTTCATCGGAAGGGGTCAGCGGTTTCGCAGGCAAAAATTAGGGAAATCCCAAGGACTTGCCCGCGTCCGAAAGAGAAGATTGTAATGCTCGAGCGCTTCGCCGGGCTATTAAAGGAGAAGCCATGAAAAAACCTACGGTCCGCCTCATCCTCGCTTGCCTCGCCCTTCTGGCCGCACCTTTTGCCGCGGCATCGCCCGAAGATGAAGTGCGCCAGACGTTTGAGCGCTTCGTCGCAGCGCAAAATGCGCATGACGTCCCGGCCGTCGGAAGCCTTCTGCTCGATTCATCCAATTTCCTATGGATCACGCGCGGGACGCCCGTGTGGGGCCGGGACGCAGCGCTCAAGCGCTTCAGCGCGCTGTACGAAGGAACGTGGCAGCTAGCGCCCGAAGCGGGAGCGCTCAGGGTTCTGGTGTTCGGAGAAAGCGCGGCTCAGATTTTCGCACCGATCGTCTTCACGATCGGAGCGCCGGGACAAGCGCCGCAGACGACCCGCTTCCTGATGAATCAGCTGCTGGTGAAAACCTCGGGCGGCTGGAAAATCGCCAACCTTCTTCCCATACCGGCCCCTGCACCTTAGCAAGCCCCCGTCTGGTACGTGCAGCGCAAGCCCTTGAGGGATTTGGTAGGTCGTGGCGGATTCGAACGACGTTCAGCGCCATTAATGCCCGTGTCTATTTTCCAAACCGCTCGAATCGGTACGCCAGCTCTGGGCCCTCTTCCCCCTCGTATGCGAGCTGCCCGATGAGTAGCGCGAACGGTTCGGTGTAGCGGGCGATCCGAAGAGGACCAGCGTCCACCGCATCGAAGCCAGCGTCGCGGATCAGCCCGGCAGCCACTTTCTTGCCGCGCCGGTCGTCGCCGCAGTACACCAGGCTTGGCCGGCTGGCCTTGCGCCTCGCTTCGTGCACGGCGAAAAGCACTTCGCTCGGGACGGTATTGAACGCGGCCACCACCCTCGCTTTCGGAATCATCTTGGCGAGCTCCTCCGCGCCCGAAGACGTATGGGCGACGACGAGCCCGGTGTCGTCATCGTTCATCGGCATCGAGCAGGTCAGCACCACCTTGCCGGACAGGTCCCCAGCCTGCTTCAGAACATCATCGAACCGCAGCCAGTGCACGGCCAGTAATACCGCATCTGCGTCCTGTGCCGCCTCGCGCGGTGTGCCGGCCCGCGCCTTGCCCTTCGCCTCGCGTGCGAGTCTTTTGAGTTTCTGCTCGCTTCGGGCATAGCTGAATATCACATCGTGTCCGGCGCGCGCGAAGATCGTTCCGAGCTTGCCGCCCAT
>Ga0209378_1000854_pt1 | contig 22024 bp, 27 predicted proteins | sample GraSoiAngelo_156_FD_186170 | JGI IMG/M metagenome (GOLD analysis project Ga0209378, IMG submission 186170) | Grasslands soil microbial communities from the Angelo Coastal Reserve, California, USA - 14_1009_13_40cm (SPAdes) (version 2) | ecosystem: Environmental > Terrestrial > Soil > Grasslands ...
AGGAGGAGCGAATACAGCGTCAATCGAGCTGAGTGGAGATCCTAGGGCGTCGGATCGGCGTACGAGCCGCCGAAGATGTCGCTGTTGCCGAACGTGGCCGGGCAGTTCTGCTGCGGCGCTGGCGTCGGAACGCTGCCGCCGATTTGAACCGACAGTCGATACGCATCAATGGCCGGACAGACAGCGGCGTTGCGGACGTCGTTCCACACGCCCGCCCCGTACGTGTTGGTCGCGATTGCGTACACGTAATCGCCGAGGAACTCTGCTACCAGGCTGTTCGCGCTCGATCCGCGCGGATCACCGACCGCGCCGCGGTGGAGTGTCGAGAAAGCGCCCGGCATGCCGGTGGCGATGTTGATGTCCGCGTGCTTCAGCACACCGACCAGACCTCGGGGGCTGGTTGTGTCGTTGCGGAACGGCGTCGTGAAAGCGTTGTAAACGACGTAGAGGTCACGTCCATTGGGCGAAAGAGCCGGTGCCGCGTAGAAGCCACGGTCGTTCACAGGGGTACTTGTACTTACCACTATCGGACTAGACCAAGTGCTACCGCCATTTTTGGAATAGCTGAGCAGCACCTTTTCACTGTTGAGACCAAAGCGACCGTCCACCCAGGCGTCGACGATCTCGTTGGTAGCGCCGGCGCCAGTCGGCGCGCCGTTGGCGATATCGAGCGACGGCGAGGGCGCCAGGTCGCTCCGTGCGCCGGCGATGCCATCCTCGGTGCATTCGTTAAAGACGGGGTCGATGTGGTAACAGGCGTCGTTCATTTTGAAGATCGCGACCGGTTTGGTCCAAGTATGACCACCGTCGAACGACTTGAGCAGATCATGCGACCCGATGCCCGGCGTCGCCGCGAAAGGAAATGTTTTCGCCGCCGTGGGGGTCGCGAAATGCGTAACCGCCAGGTACACCACGCCGTGGCTATCGCTGCGGATGGTGCACCCGGTCCGATAGCCGTGCGGCGCGTTGCTGATGGCCTTGGTGACCTCTTGCGAGGTCCAGGTGTTGCCGCCGTCCCGCGACACCGACACCACCAGGGGCACACCTCCGCTGGTGCCTTCGAACGCGGAGCTGCAGACATAGACATCTCCAAAGAACGGGCTGGACGCCGCGTTGTCGGCCCAGATCTGCTCCTTATCCGAGAAGAGTGCCCCGTTCTGCTTCGTTACGATTACTGGACGTTTCCAGTTCGCCTTGTTGGAGGCGATCACAGCTGTGAGACCAGTGGACGGTGTGTCCAAGCGCGAGACGGTGACCGCCTCGTAGCCCTTGAACGTGTCGTTCCTCTTCGCGCTTAGGTTCGAGACGAGGGTGGCGTAGTATAACCGTGATCCGTTGGCCCAGGAGAATTTGCCATTAGCTCCGGGTCGCGGGCCGAACGCCACGGCCGGGTCGCCATCAGTCACTAGCCCCGCTTCGTAGTACCAGGGCAGAGTGCCAATCGGTCCGACTTGTGGCTGACAAGGTGGATCATTGTTGCCCACGACGCCCAAGCAGTTGCGCGCGCTCCAGCCGGTGTACGTAGGCTGTATCCAGGTGGTGCCGGAGTTGAACGAGAAGTAAACACCTGAGGTGCCTACACCCGTCGTAAACGGGCAGGTCGTGTCGTCGCCGGCGTTGCACGCCTCCAGGTCGATGTTGTCGTTCGCGCCCGCAACGAGTATGTTCGGGTGGTTGGCGTCCACGGCGATTGCCGGCTCGTTCTGCTTGTTCCGCGAGAACGGGCTCGTTGGGCTGCCGACGTTGACGCGCGTTTCGGCGACGAAAGCCAGTGCGGCCGCCGCGGACATTAGGGTAACCGCGATTGCGATACGCAGAGGTGATAGAACACGATTTTGACGATCAAACCGGCCAGGAGTTTTCATAAATTTTAGCTGTCAATTACGGATTCAATTTTGAATTGAATTTGGGAGGGTCAGAGTGCGAAACGGCTACACAAGTGTCAAGCAGTTCTTAGTTTTTTGTTTATTTGGGTCCAATGGTGTCTCGGATGCTGCTGTGATAGCAGCCTTCGACTCAGGCGACTGCGGCAGCGCGTTTTCGTGCGGTCGCATCGAGAATGCGCTTGCGGAGCCGGATGATTTTGGTGTTGCACCGACGTATTCGTCGATGTCGATGTAATCGACATCGAGTGCTCGAGACTCATACACAGCGGCGCTTCGAGCTTTCCTGCACCTTGGCTTGGGAGGTTGGCGAGGCTTCCAGCATCGCCCAATGAATCTTCAGCCAACCATCCTCATCGTTGAGGGCGAGAAGCACACGCGCGATGAGCTACGGCGGCTGCTGGGGAACGATTATAATCTGCATGTCGCCGCCGATGTCGCCGGCGCGATGAAACGTCCTCGAGCGCGAGCAGTAGAGGTAACACACTGGCGGATGGGGGGGGATTCGAACCCCCGGTGCCTCTCGGCACACACGCTCTCCAGGCGTGCACAATCAACCACTCTGTCACCCATCCGTTTTTTGATTCCTGCTCGTGCTCATAATCGTAATCGTGCGTGGCTCGAATCGATTACGACCACAATTAGAAGCTAAAGGTGTAATCGTCGGAACAATTCGTCGAGCGGCAATTGGATGCCAATGTAAAATTCGCCGAAATCCGCGTACTCTGCGCTGACAGGATCGAACCGCATTTTGTAAACGATCGCCTTGATCTGAAATGTGTCGCGCGCAAACAACGTAACGCCCCACTCCGCATCGTCCAGACCTGTCGAACCGGTGATGAGCTGTTTCACTTTGCCGGCGAACTCGCGCCCGACAGCGGCATGCCCTTTCATTAGCTGCCGGCGTTCATCATACGGGAGCGCATACCAATTTCGCTGCTCGCCGCGACGCTTGCTCATGTTATAAAAGCAAACCACCGGCCAATCGGGCAGCGTAGGGTAGACGCGCTCCTGCCGATAATGCTTCATCCGCTCGCGGAACGATTGCATCGCTTCGGTAAACTTCTCCAAATTCGGCGTGATGTTTTGCTCCTTCTCAAGAATCTCCGCGTACTCTTCCTCGGTCGTGATGTATTCGCTTTCTTCGCTAAGCGAGAGATAACTGTAGACCGGCGTAAGCACATCAGCGCCTAACGAGAGCGAAAGCCGCTTCTCGATTCTATTGGCGCTGTGCAGATCAGGCGTGATCAACATGAAGCCGATGTCGGCCTTCGGCGTGACCATGCTGAGCGTCAGCAATTGCGTCGAATCCATTGCGCGCACTTCCTGCACAAGCGACGAGAGATTCGTCTTGGCAGCGTTCTTCTCTTCACGGCTGAGCAATTGCCATTGACCATACTCGATCCGGTAAAAAAGGTGCAAACAGTGCCAGCCTTCCTCAGGAACAAGCATAGTGTTCTTGTCAGTCATCGCGCTAGTCTCCGCTGCGCCATCTAAAGTTCAAGAAAGTAGGGTCGATTGACCCATTTCGCTTCGCTCAGGGCAGGCTCTCAATCGACCGGGCGGTTCGGGTGAACCGCCCCGACCTAACGTGCAGGCGTTTCTGCTTTCGGCAAATGCGCCGTGCAATATTCCTCGCCGTCGCGCGAGACGCGAAAGTCGAGATCCGGATCGCTCAGTTCGGTTGCGCCGCAAACGGCGCATTTGTGGAGGGGCTCGGCCTCGCTGCGCGCACTTCGCGCATAACGCCTCCGCCGCGCCGAGACTTCACCGCGATGCCGCGCCTGGTAAATAATTTCCGGGCCGAAAAAGATTAGATAATTGCTTAAAGCAGCGACCAGCGCCATGCGGTAGGAATTCGAGTTCAGGACAAATCCAAGCAGCAAGAACGCCGCTGAAACCCAGGCAACCCATTTGATCTTCACCGGCAAAATGAAAAACAAATAAATCACCTGATCGGGATAAAACCGCGCGAAGGCGAAAAACAACGACGCGTACAACATCGAGTTGGAAAAACGCGCGCCGAAAAAAAACGCGGCCGCTGTGGTACCAACCATCCCGACAAAGAAATAAAGGCTTAACCGAAACGCTCCCCATGCTTGTTCAAGGCCCTCGCCGATGAACCAAAGGAACCAAAGGAGAAGAATGATCCACAAGAAACTGGAGGTTTGCGGGAGAAAAATATAGGTGACGAGCCGCCAGATTTCGCCGTGGCTAATCCGTCCAGGATCGAGATCGAGCGCGAAACGAAAGTCCGGATTCAACCGCACGAGCATGAATACGAGCGCATTGAGGCCGACGACGATGCGGATCAATCCTGGGATGCCAAGAAATCCGAGGCGCCGTTCAAGTTTATCCACCCAAGTCATGAGCTGCGGCAGCGTAAGGTTCACGCGTTTTGTTTTCAAGGTAGGGGTAGTTCACCCGCCTTCGCTTGGCTACGGCGTGGCGGGCCCGAACCGCCCGGGCGATTGAGGCCAAATTGCCCTACCTGCGCCGCGCATTGCACACTCTAGTTCGGAAGTCTAGTTTGGCGCGTGACTGAAAATGCGCCGAAGAAAACGCCGCTTTACGAGGAGCACGTGCGGCTCGGCGCGAAAATGGTCCCATTCGCCGGCTGGCTGATGCCGGTGCAATACACCAGCATCGTGGAGGAAAATCAGACTGTGCGAAACAAGGTGGGTATCTTCGACATTTCGCACATGGGGCAATTGATTGTCGAAGGAAGCGGCGCGCGCGAATGGCTCAACGTGATGCTGACTAACAACATCGACAAGTTGGATGTCGGCCACGGGCAATACACGTTTCTCTTGAACGAGCGCGGCGGAATTATTGACGACTTGATCGCATACCGAATCGGCGAGCAGAGATTTCTGCTCGTGGTAAACGCCGCTCGCACGGACGAAGATTTCGTGTGGTTGAAAAAGTGGCGTCGGCCTGCAGCCGGTGCTCCTGAAAATTATCGGCAGGATGCCGATACCACGGCAATCGTAAACCGCAGCGCAGATTTTGGCGGAGTCGCCATTCAAGGGCCGGGTATCGCGGAATTGTTTCATGCGCTGTTCGGCAAAGATGTCGATCTTCCGCCGCGAAACGCGATCATCGATCCTCCGTTCGATGGAACAAAGGTTTCCGTCGCGCGAACCGGTTACACCGGCGAGGACGGCATTGAAGTTTTCTTTCGTGCGAGCGACGCGGTGAAGTTTTGGAATGCCGCGCTCGAAAAAGGCAAAGCTTTCGGAATTAAACCTTGCGGTCTCGGCGCGCGCGACACGCTGCGCCTGGAAATGTGCTATCCACTCAACGGCTCCGATTTGTCGCCGGAACGCAATCCGATCGAAGCTGGGCTCGGAGTCTTTGTCGATCTTACGAAGCCACACTTCATCGGGCGCGACGCTCTGTTGAAAACAAAAGAAAATGGTCCGCCCGAGAAACTCGTCCAGTTCCGGATGAAGGAGAAGGGCCCGCCGCCGCGACCGCACTACGCCGTTTTCCAAAACGGCGAACGTGTTGGCGAAGTGACCAGCGGCACGCTTTCTCCAAGCTTGAACTGGGGCATCGGGATGGCGTATGTCTCGGCGGCGCACGCCAAGATCGGCGCGCAGATCGACATCGAAATTCGCGGCCGAACATTTCCCGCTACCATCGAAAAGAAACCGCTTTACAAAAAATCATGAATGTCCCCGACGATTTGCTTTACACGGAGACCCACGAATGGGCCAGGCGCGAAGGCGACAAAGTCCGGGTCGGCATCACCGATCACGCGCAATCGGAATTAACCGACGTGGTTTACGTCGAGCTGCCGAAGATGGACCGGCAAGCGAACGCAAAAGAAGCGATCGCGGTTGTCGAATCTGTAAAAGCGGCGAGCGACATTTACGCGCCGGTGAGAGGAACTGTTATCGAAGTAAACAAAGCGCTTGAAGCCGACCCGGGCCTGATCAATCGCGAACCCTACGGCCAGGGCTGGATTTTCGTTCTCAAGATCGACAACGCTGACGATCTCAAACAGCTGAAAGACGCGGAAGCGTATCGGAAACAGATTAGCTGACGTCGCCGCTATTAGGAACAACAGGATTAATTGTGAGCTGGATCAGGCTGCGAAAAGGCCGTGTTTTTCCGCACCTCTGGCACGCTCGCTTAGTTACGCTTGACCACAGTGACACCTAACGCGCGACTGCTCCTTTTATCTGTGCTTCCGATTGCCCTTTTCTCGGCAGTGCTTGCAGGCCTTTATTTTCACTACACGTACGCAACCGACGGTCGTGAGAGTTTTCGGTGACAAACACCAGTGGTCGGGACAAACCGATCTCAGATCTCGAGTTTTCCGAATGCGCTGGCTATCATATTCTCTGCGCTCCAGCAGCAAATCAGAAGCGAGTTTGGATCATGCTCGATCCAAAGAGTCCGCCTTTTACAAGCAGCTTCCGCAACCACAGTTACTCTGTCTTGCAGGAACAGTTTGATCGCATCACTTCAACGCGGCATGTCACTTCAACCGTTGAGGAATGTCTCGCATCGCACATTCAATGAAGGCGCGTGGCTCCCCAATCCGTTTAATCCGCGTAATCCGCGGTCAAATGTTGGGTCAGAAGTCGCTCTTTTCTCTTGGCTAACATGTGCTTAATTCCCCGTTCTCCCCATGAGCAGCAAACCGAAGCAGCGCGAGGCAGAGCTTGATTTTGAAGGCGCAATGGATCGGCTTGAAAAAATTGTCGAGCAAATGGAGTCTGGCAAACTGCCGCTGGAAGATCTGATCGTTCGCTATGAGGAAGGAATGAATTTGGTAAAAATTTGCCAGGAACGACTGGCCAACGCTGAGCAAAAGATCGAAATCATTGCCCGCAACAGCGCGGGCAAAACCGTAGTTAAAGAGTTCGAGCCAACGCAGGAGCAGGAGACACCGGCGCACGTGGCCGACGAACCGGCAAGCACAAATGACGAAATCAAACTCTTCTGAGACTTCCCAGGCGACAGCCGCGCCCACGCGTCTGCTCGAAGGGATCCGTTCGCCTGTGGATATCAAAGCGCTGCGCGAACAAGACCTGCCGCAACTTGCACAGGAGGTACGCGATGAGCTGATCAAGGTTCTTTCCCAAACAGGGGGCCATCTCGGACCGAATCTCGGCGTCGTCGAATTGACGATTGCCTTGCATCGCGTATTCGACACGCCGCGTGACCGCTTCGTCATGGATGTGAGTCACCAAGGTTACGTGCATAAAATGTTTACCGGACGCCTCGATCGTTTTCACACGATGCGGCAATACGGCGGTCTCAACGGTTTTCTTTTGCGCACGGAAAGCGAGCACGATTGCTACGGCGCTGGCCACGCTGGGACGGCGCTTTCCGCTGCTCTTGGTATGGCAGTCGGACGTGACTTGCGCGGTGGTAACGAGAATATCGTCGTGGTGGCGGGCGACGCCGCATTCACCTGCGGAATCAGCTACGAAGCGCTCAACAACGTGAATGCGCACACCAAGCGCTTCATCGTCGTGCTCAATGACAACGAATGGTCAATCGCAAAAAATGTCGGCGCGATCGCAAACTATCTAAACAGCATCGTGACGAATCCTACGTACGCGCATTTGCACGACAAAGCGCGCCGCTTCGTGCAAGCGATTGCTGGAAAGTCAGTGGCGGAGTTCGCGCATAAAGTTGAGGAAAGCGTCAAGGGCTTGTTGGTGCCCAGCGTCATCTTTGAGGAACTCGGATTGCGTTACTACGGGCCGATCGATGGACACGATATCCCGCTCCTCATCCGGACATTCGAGTTTTTGAAAACGCAGGAAGAACCGGTTCTCTTGCACATCCTCACTCAAAAAGGAAAGGGATACGCGCCGGCGCTCAAGCAACCCGATAAATTTCATGGCCTCGGCAAATATAAACTGGAGACCGGCGAGACCGCACCAACGCCAACGCCGACGTATTCGGAAATCATCGGCAAAACGCTGGCGAAATTTGCAGAGACAAATCAAAAGATTGTTGCGATCACCGCGGCGATGCCGAGCGGGACCGGCCTTTCGCATTTTGCCAAGGCGCACCCGAGCCGCTACTTCGATGTCGGCATAGCGGAAGAGCACGCCACGCTTTTCGCCTGCGGGTTGGCTACACAGGGGTTGCAACCGTTTCTTGCCATTTACTCCACGTTCTTCCAGCGCGCCTACGATATGGCGATCCACGATATCGCCATTCAAAACCTGAATGTGAAGCTGTGCATGGACCGCGCTGGCTTAAGCGGAGACGACGGCCCGACTCATCACGGCTTGTTCGATATCGGTTACCTGCGACACATCCCGAACTGGGTGCACATGCAGCCGAAGGACGAGGACGAATTTGTTGATATGCTTTGGACGATGTTGCACTACAACTCTGGTCCAATCGCCATCCGTTATCCGCGAGGCTCAGGCCCGGGTGCAAAGATCAAATCGGAACCGAAGCTTCTCGAAATCGGGAAAGCGGAGGTGGTGCAACATGGGCGCGACGTAGCGATCTTCGGGTTGGGTAACATGTTTGAAGTGGCCGAGGAAGCCGCGCGCAAGCTGGAAGAGAAAGGAATTTCTATTGCGCTCATCAATCCGCGGTGGATCAAACCGATGGACACCGGCACGCTCGAATTTTTCGCGCGCAGCGTGGAAGTCGTGTGCACCATCGAAGACCATGTGCTCTACAACGGCTTTGGCTGCGCGGTGATGGAACATCTTCACTCGCAGATGATCAACACGCCGGTCGTGAGGATTGGTTGGCCAGATCATTTTATTGAGCACGGCGCAGTTCCGATCCTGCGCAGCAAACACGGCATTACAGCCGACTTACTCGTGGAAAAAGTTTTGCCGCTCCTGCACAAACAATCTAAGCTCAGGCCATCTGTGGCCTAACAAAAGAAGCTAACAGCGCCGTCGTTTACCAAAGTGCGACGGCTTCTACTGAGTGGTCCTACCGCTCGGGTCTTTCGCACGTTCTCCATCTGACACATTTTGCACCTTCAGCACGCCGCTGCGGATGTGAAGGTCGCGCTGCGGATTTGGAAGTTCGATTTCAGCGGCGTCCAGATGTTTGCAAATCAAATAATTCAGATCGCTTTTGAACCGGCTGGGCCGGCGGCTCATCTCCTCGCTCCAAACGATGAGCTGGAAGTCGATCGAGCTCTCCCCAAATTTCTCAAGGAAGGCATCCGGCCCCGGCTCACTCAGCGTGGCTGGATGCTCGCGTGCTGCCGCGATGAGCGCCTCGCGAACTTGCTTAACGTCGCTGCCGTAAGCTACCCCCACCGGCAGGCGAAAGCGCACCCGCCGGTCGCTATAAGTCCAGTTCGTCACCGGCGAATCGATGAATTTCGTGTTTGGCACAATTATCATGATGTTGTCGTTCGTGCGAATCACCGTGCTGCGTGCGCGAATTCGTTCCACTTGACCGGCGATTCCCGCCACCTCGACACGATCTCCGATCGTGATCGGTCGCTCGGCCAGAATGACCAGACCGCTGATGAAATTGCTGGCGATGTTTTGCAGACCGAAACCGACGCCCACGCCCACGGCACCGGCGAACACCGTCAGCGCCCCGAGATGGATGCCGGCATTGTCCAAAACGATCACGATCCCGATGACCAAGACCGCGTAACCGACGACTTGTGCAATCGCGTGTTGCAGGGCACGATCGAGCCCGCTTCTGACCAGGAATCGATCGCGGAGGAAACGTTTTGTCCGCGACGAGAGCCAGAAAACCGCAATGAGCAGCCCGATGAGGAGAAAAATTTGTAAAAGGCTCAGCCTCACTCCTGGCAGAGGCGCGTTCCAGTAAAGCGGTACCCCGGCCGCATTGATCGCGCTGACGGTGAAGAACACGAGTGCCGATAGACTCAGGATCGTCGTAACGATCGCGATAAAATTATTGTCGATCTTGAGGCGGCTGAAAAGCCGGCGCACGAAATCGCTCTGGAGGATTCGCGCGATAATGACGCCTGCGGCGAAAAGCGCAGCGAACGCGATCAGTCCCAGAAACGTGACGTAGTGGCCTCCGACGTAAAACAGTGGTCGCTCCAGAAGCTTCAGGTCCACGCTTTCTAGTGTGGTCGGGTTACGAACTTTCGCAACCGCGAGGGGCAATCGCCGACTGGGAATGCTTGTGCCATGGCAGCGGTCGCGCTAACACTTCTACATGTCTGAACAAACCGTCTGGCGCGGCACATCGTCGCAATTGAAAAATTTCGGCCGATATTTGTTGAGCGCCGTTTTAGGCATCGTCGTTATCGTGGTTTTTGCGACGCTTCGGAACAGCGACTCGCCGCAACTGAGCAACGTCAGCCTGTACGTTTTGCTGCTCCTCGTGGTGCCGATCTTGATGGCGTTGGGGCGCTATCTCGAAACAAAAAGCAAAGTCTACGAACTGACCACGGAACGACTCAAAACAACCGAAGGCGTTTTCGGCAAGGTAACTGACACGCTCGAACTATATCGAGTGAAAGACCTGGAGACGCGCCAGCCGTTCTTGTATCGGCTCGTCAGAATTGAAAACGTGCAGATAAATACCTCCGACGTTACGTCGCCGTTCGTGCTAGTGAAGGCGATTCCATGCGCTGTGGCGCTGGGCGACAAAATCCGCAACCAAGTCGAACTGATCCGCGCGCAGAAACGCGTGCGCGAAATCGACGTCGAGTAATCAAAGGTCCAGTCTGCGATGAAGAACAAGTTTGGAGCAAAGTCGCGGCACGCGTAATAAAGTTTCGGATTCGCGCTTCAGATAATCGCGGTGCAAGCTGAGCATAATGCAAATGTTTCTCCGCAAACTTGCGTTCGTAAGTCTCGCGATTTTCGCAGCTCTCTTCTGTGACGTCGTACGCGCCGACGAGACGCCGATGATGAAGGCGGTCGTCGCCCACCAATACGGCGCACCTGAAGTGCTGAAATTTGAAGAAATACCGCGGCCCGAGCCGAAAGAAAATGAAGCGCTCGTGCGGGTGATCGCGAGCGGCGTTAATCCCGCCGACCCGCTCACCCTCAGCGGCAAATATGCGCGCGAATTCGGCACGCATCTGCCACTGATCCCGGGCTACGACATCGCTGGCATAGTGGAGAAGACAGGCGCAAACATCACGAAACTGAAAATTGGCGAAGCGGTTTACGGTTATCCCACTTTCGGCGGCGGCTGGGCCGATTACGTCACCGTTAAGGAATACGAAGTGGCTGCGAAACCAAAGTCTCTCAACTTTGTGGAGGCTGCAGCCGTGCCGATGGGCGCCTTGACCGCTTGGCAGGCGTTGGTGGACACAGCGCATCTACATCCGGGCCAAACCATTCTCATCCACGGTGGCTCAGGTGGGGTCGGTAGCTTCGCCGTGCAGATCGCAAAAGCGCGTGGGGCCCGCGTCATCGCCACCGCATCGACGGCAAACCAAGATCTTCTCAAACAGCTCGGGGCAGACGCAGCGATCGATTATACAAAGACCAGGTTTGAAGACGTTGTTAAGGATGTGGACGCCGTTCTCGATCCGGTGGGTAAAGAAACGCTCGCGCGTTCTTACGGTGTCGTTAAGAAAGGCGGCATCGTGATGTCGCTGGTCGCGCGCCCCGATCCAGCCGAGTTTCAGAAACGCGGAATTCGCGGTGCCGGCATCTCCGTTCACCCGGATGCCGCAGACCTCGCAGAGATCGCGCGCCTGATCGACGCGGGGAACATCAAACCAATCGTGACGCAAGTTCTGCCGTTGAGTAACGCGATTGCGGCGCAAGAGCAGGCCGCGACGCATCACACACGCGGAAAGGTTGTGCTTCGGGTCGCAGACGACCCGAAAAGTTGACGCAACATGTGGACGTTCGAGGTTTCGACTGTAATGAAAAATAGATTTCTGGCAATTTCTTCGGCCGGTCCGAATCGTGATTCGTCGAAGGGCACGCGGGAGCAGCCCTTTTGGGACGAACACGCTGCCTTCATAGATCAGCTCGTCGAGGAAGGCTACATTTTGATGGGCGGTCCTTTGGTCGATGAAAGGGGAATGCCGCATGGCGCCCTTTTAATCGTCAACGCCGAAGATGAAAAAGAAGTGAGAGACAAGCTGAAAAACGATCCCTGGTTTACGCACGGCATTCTAAAACTGAAGAGCATCGAGCGTTGGCAAATCTTTGTCGATGCGAGGAAGTAAAATCTCCCACAGAGGCTGAGAGGAATAGTCAGTATTCCCTGAATCGCCGTTTATGGCGTCGAACTCTTCGAAGGTGTCGTTAGGTCTTTCACGAATCTCTCGAGCAATTCGGCAAAGCGCTCCGGCTGATCGAGGAAGACGGCGTGCGCAGCGTCTTCGATCTTTTCAAAACGCGCGTGCGCAATCTGGCTCGCGCCCGCCTGCTGGCGAGCCAGCTCGTCCGATTTTGCAGATGCGATGATCAGAGTCGGACAATCAATCTTTTTCAGCGCGGCCATCCGGTTCACTCCGAAAAGATCCGCTACCAGCATGGCGACGCCCAGGCTGGGCGGCGTTTTCATGCCAGTGGCGACGAGCCCATCAATCGCCCCTTCAGGCTGCGGCTTGCTGATAATGGCGCTCATCATGCCGCGCAAATATTCTTCCTGATGCGCTTGATAGATTGCGAACATTTTGAACTGCGCCGCCACCTCTTCTGGGCGCGCTCTGATTCCACCCACGCCATCAGCGACTGCCGCGTCCACCAGCACAAGCCCGGCGAGATCATGCGTGCCGTAACGCTCGACGTAAGCGGCGAGATCCTGCACTCCTTGCGACCAACCGATCAACACCGGCCGCCGCGCGTCCAATCGTTCGAGCACATTGTGCAGATCCTGTGCGCGCATCTCCGGCGTGTTGCCGCTCGTTGTTATCGTCGATTGCCCCTGCGAGCGCGGATCGAAAGCGATCACGCGGTAAGTTTGAGCGAAGCGATCAATCTGTTGTCGCCAAATATCTCCGGCAGTACTCCAACCGGGAATAAAAACCAAAGTCGGCCTCGAGCCCGCCTGGCCCGCTTCGATTACGCGCAGCGACACGCCTCCGCCGACATCCACCTTTCGCTCGCGTAACTCGGAAGCCAAATCTGCTCGAACAACAGCGGCGCTTGCGATGATCCCAGCGATCAGAAGGAAAATTGATCGAGGAAACGACTTCACAGCCGAACGTATCTCGCCTGCAGGTCACGGGCAACGCGAACGCGGCCGCGCTGATCTCGGTTCGAAGAACTACGATGCCGTGGCCTGGCGAGCTTTTTCGTCGATCGCCAGGTAATCATCGCGCGGCGGACTGAAAGTATCGAGCACGCGTGTCGGTAATATCGTTTCCACACCATGCGGAATATTGCTGGCGAGATAGAACGAATCGCCGGTTGAAAGCTCGTGCGGCACGCCGTCAACGATGAGTCGCATCTGACCCTCGAGAATGTGAACGATCTGCTCCTGTGGGTGCGAGTGCGCAGGCATGCGACTCCCCGCCGCCAGCGTGGCAAGCATCTGATACATCGTCTTGCCGTTTGCGACCGTCCGACGTGTGATGCCGGGACAAATTTCAATTGTCGGATTTTCTCGTTTCATTTTGCGCGTTTGCTGGTTCTCCATTTCGTCCTTCCTAATTCATCCTTCATCGGTGACACCTCGCAGCGTTTCGGCCAATACTCGTTTCGATGCTGAAGCTGCGTTGCGAAGCGTCCTTCGCTCGCCATACTTGAAGGTACAGCAGATTCGTTGGCGCTACTCTATAAACTCCGCGATCGACCGATATTTCTGGCTGAGCTCTCGGATGCGGAGCTCGTAGTGGTGAATGCGGCGGATCGAACGGTAGATCAGCCAGGAGCCGAGCACGACCAGACCAAAGTTCAGGAGCAGCAGCGGCACCAACAGTGGCATCACGGTCCCAACATTGTAATAGCGTGAGGTCGCGATGAGCACGCTCAGGACAGACAGAGGCAAAGCGAAGACGGCGATACCGGTCCGCAGGGAAGCCAGCGCAGTTCGTTTCTCAGCGAGGAGCACTTGGATTTCGCCAAAGATGACATTGTCTAGCTTGGGTAGTCCGTTCGTTTCCATACTCATCGCTGATCTACACGCCAAATCTGTACTGATCTACGGCTAGGCAGAAGTCATAACGATCTTGCTACGCGTCGCAAATCGTCGAGCAGGATCTCCATGTCGCGCAAAGTGGTCCGATAGTTCAGCACGCAACCGCGCAGGGCGAAGCGACCGCCGAGTGCGGCATTGGAGAGATACGAACTGCCATCGCGTTGCAGAGCGATCAGCAGGCGTTCATTGAAGGCATCGATTGCTTCGGCCGATTCGTTCCTGAGCTGCACCGGCACATGACGAAAGCAGAAGATCGACAGGTCGACCGGCGCGACCATCTCGAAGTCGTCGCTGGCGCGGACCATCGACTCTAAGTAGCGCGCACAGGCAAGATTGCTTTCAATTGCCTCGCCCAAGGAATGGAGGCCGACTCCTTTTAACAACATCCATATTTTAAGAGCCCGGAAACGCCGCGACAGCTCCGGGCCGTAGTCCCAAAATGCGAAGGCCTCGTCCGCCTCCTCCCCAATAATGCGAGTGTATTCGGCCTCGTGCGCAAACGCGGCTCGCGCGATCTGTGGCGCGCGGTAAATCACGCAGCCAACGTCCACCGGGAGGTAAAGCCATTTGTGAGGATCGAGGGCGATCGAATCCGCCCGCTCAATTCCCGCGAACAATCCACGCGCGGATTTCGCGAGGACGGCGAAGGCGCCGTAACTGCCATCGACATGCATCCAAAGTTGGAAGCGGTCCGCAACGTCACGGATCTCCGCTAACGGGTCGACTGCGCCAGTGTTCACGGTTCCGGCATTCGCAACGACGCAGAATGGAACATAGCCCTCCTCCAAATCACCAGTGATTTTTGCAACTAGATCGTCCGCCCGCATTCTGAGGTGCTCGTCGACGGCGACGTGGCGCACATTCTCCCGCCCGATTCCCAAAAGCGCTGCTGCCTTGGCGACCGAAAAATGCGTCTCGCTCGACGCGTAGATGCGCAAGCGATCTGACGAATAATCTTTCGCCTGCCGCGCCGCGGCGATCGCGGCGAGATTGGCCATCGATCCACCGCTGACAAAGAGTCCGCCGGCTTCAGCATTGAATCCAAGAATTTGCCGGATCCAATCGATCGTTAAGCGCTCGAGTTCCACTGGCGCCGGCGCGGAACGCCAGACTGTGAGATTCGCGTTTAAGGTCGAAGCGAGTAAATCGGCGAACGCCGCGAGGGGAGTCCCAGGCGATTGCACGTAGCCAAACATGCGCGGGTGCGCGTTCTGCCGGCTAAAGGGGATAACGGTCTCGCGAAAAACCTTCAGCAGGCCGTTGAGATCGATTCCTTTGGTCGGAACCGTGGGGTCGAGTCGGTCGCGAATCTCGCGTGAAGACATGTGACGATACACTTTGCGATCGCGGAGATTGCCGAGATAATCGGCCATAAGTTGGATGACGGAATTGCCCCAATCGCGTATTTCGTCAGCAGAAGGATCAAGCATTTCCACGTACTATGCGTCGCGCTGATAGCGTTGTCAGCCTTTGCTAACTGGCTGAGCATCTCATCAATGGATAATCTTTCGGTGTTCTTTCTCGCTCAAGGCGAACAATCGGGCGATGAGGTCATGGCGCGGCTAACCACGTTTATACGTGCTGCCAGGCAAAGTCTGGATTTTGCCGTTTACGACATGCGGTTCAGTGATCCGCTTAAAGCTTCACTGAGTTCCGCTTTGCGCGAGCGCGCGGAAGCAGGCGTAAAAATCCGTTTTTGCTACGACGGCGACAAACCGCCTCCGCCGAATGCCGCCGCCGGTCAGGACCCGGCCCCATCGGGCACGGGCGCCTTTATCCAATCGTTAGGCTACCCGTGGCACCGCATTGCCGGAATGAAACTGATGCACAGCAAATTCATCCTGCGCGATGGGCAATCCGTTTGGACCGGCTCGACCAACCTGACGGACGATGGTTTTGTCTCCATGGAAAACAATGTTGTCGAGATGGATTCTTTGCCGTTAGCCAATTATTACGCCGAAGATTTCGAACAGCTTTGGGAAAAAGAAAACTTCGAGAACACGGGCGAGATCCACACACAGCCGGAGCCGGTGACCTTTGCTGGTCAATCCGCTGAGGTGCGCGTCATGTTTTCTCCGGGCTGCGGGCTGGAAATCGATTCCGAGGTCGCCAGGCGCGTGCGCTCGGCGCAGCGGCCATCGGCGAGCCCTACCGCGCCCAAATCAGAGCGACGATACAAGCAACGACCATCACGGCTGGCACGCTCATGGAGTTTTTACTGACGCCGCACCTCACGCAGAAAAAACTCGCTGAACGCGGCAGTCAGCGAGCGTCGCGTGCAGCCGTTGGTTAGGCCGACGTATAGATGACGGTTCAAAGCCCACCGTCGGTAGTAATTATTCCATCACGGGAGCAACGAAGTCCTTCTGTCTGAAGCTTGACGAATTTGATCTGCTTGTCGTCAATCTTCCATGCGATCACTGCTGGAAGAATTTCAACACCATCTTCATTCTTAAGCACACCAATCGCTGCGCCCGGGACATCGTGGCCATTTAATTGACACGAACCAATGAATTGGGGTGAGTCCTTTGAATGTTTCGGAAATTTCAGCACGTCTCGCACGACACCTTGGTCTTCGAGAAGGACGTACTCCTCTCCACAGATTCGCCAGGATATTAAGAATAAACGGTCTGAGATCTCTGTACCCCCTAGATCTTTAAGCCCTAGGTCCTTGTGCCTCTCTTCAATGGCAACCGCCTTCTCATTTGACATCTTGCGGCCGAGGAGAGCTTTTCCAACGTCAAATCCACAGCGAACCGAATCAAAACCGTCTGCACCGCAAATGCTGCTCCTGCAAAAGAGCGGAAGGACTAGCATGAAGATCGCAATAATTCGTTTGGTTTTCATTAAACACTCCATAGTCGGGCTAACTAGAAAGAGATAAGCCACGGGTGGGGTCGGTGGCAAGCTCACTGTAATTGCTTCGCCAAGGGTCCGGTGGCTTCATCGGTTGGTTACGTCCCTTATCGCAGCACAATGACATTTGCTGTGGGTTTAGGGTTTTTGAGCGTGACTTCGTGCTTGGCGCCTCGGGACACGGCCACGATCTCGTCGAGCTTAGTTGTGCTAGGCAATTCGAACGTGCCAGCGTGGCGATCATCTGATACATCGTTCTGCCGTTTGCGACTGTCCGGCGCGTGATGTCAGGACAAATTTCAATTGTCGGATTTTCTCGTTTCATCTTCAGAATCTTACTGTAGCGGCGGCTGCCTGCTCGCGAATGTTTTCGGAGTGCCAGCCCGGCAAGAAATAGAAGTGCTCTAGCTACGACTTGCCTTCAGTTTCCTCCGTGCCGACAATGGAGCTGTGAGCGCAACTGTAGAAAAAATTCTCAAGGAAGTTAAGAGCTTGTCCTCGCGAGAGCGCGAGGAGCTTTGGGATCGTGTCGCTGCTGAAGAAGCGAACAATCTAGATGAATGGGAAAAGCAGATCGAACGCGATTCGAACGCGGGGAAGCTCGATCACCTGCTCGCTGAATTGAAGGATGACATCAAGGCCGGTCGAGTGAAGCCGTTGGATGAAGTCATTAACGAACCCCAGAGTCTAACACATCTTACAGCGCCACTTTCCTGTTCGCGACAAAGCGCACTTTTGCTAAAATAACCATGTGAGCTTGGAACAATTGGAGTCGGCGATCCTTGAGCTGACTCCGGAACAACGACAACGTTTGGCCGTTTGGTTCGAAGAACATCGCCGAGAGTTGCTCGGTTATGACGGCGATGAATTGAGCGAGGCACATGAGGCGGAAATCTTGCGCCGCCGGGATCAGGCGATAGCTCATCCGGAATTGCTGGAGCCGTGGGATGGCACCATCGAACGCGTCCGCGCCCGGCTTCATGAGTTTCGTAGTCAAAAAACTCCGGCCCGCTGAAGAAGACGCGCTCGAAGCGGCGATCTGGTATGAAGGGCGGCAGGTCGGGTTGGGCGACGATTTTCTAAACGAGGTCGATCGTGCAGTACAAGCGCTTGCTGACGATGGCTTGCACCACAGAATTCGTTCCGCCGATGTTCGTCGAAAGCCGATCCATCGCTTCAAATTTTACGGGATATATTATGTAATCCGGGAAAACGAAATTTGGATTCTCGCGATTTTTCACGGAAGACGCCATCCCCGGGCGCTACAAGAACGCGTTAGACAAATCGGCTGACGTTTTAGGTCAATTCAAATAGGATCCGAGGCCGATGGAAGTCGACCACACTTTCGGCTATCACGACGTGGTAACGGCGGAGAACTGGGGAGCGGTCGCCGCGGCGACCTGGCTTCGGCGTCTCGCTGAAGCGAACTTGGGGTTCCCGATGCAATTTTGACGGTATCGTAAGTCCCTTACGATACATTAACGGCAACGGCGTCGATGTGGCGGTTCGTTATCGCACGACGTGAGGTGAACAATATGTTCCTGCCGTGTCGGTGCTCGCGCATCCGTCGCACATGCAATGGCGGTCTGGTTCGCCCTCGCCGAAAATCCTGAAATCTGACTTCCGACTTCTTAATTTTTCCTTCTTCCGTTAACTTTGCCCTCGGTCGCTATTTCCCGGATCCATGCGATACTCTTGGATGTCTAAACGATTTGTTATCTCTTTCACACGTCGCGCGCCCGACAACGTAACTGAGGAGTTGGTGGCCGTGCTTTCTTCCAGGGCCTCATTTGAATTCAAGCCTTTGTTCGACATGGTCCTGCTCAATCTTCGGGAACGAAACGCTGCCAGCGGCGGGGAAGAGATGCTGCGCTTGCGCGTTTATGAAAAGCTTCAGGGCCTGGTCGGTCAGGGCGCGGTCAATCGAACGATCACCGGGACCACGAAAAAATATAAAGGCGTCGCCCCCCGCATGCGCGGACTCAAAGCGGAGATGAAACTCTTGCGCGCTGGCTGGGCTAAAAAACTTCGGGCCAAAGCTGCGGCGCGGCGTTGACTTCCTTGGCTCGCCGTTTGCGACCGTCCGGCGCGTGATGCCTGGGCAAATTTCAATCGTCGGATTTCCTCGTTTCATCTTCAGAATCTTCCTGTACGCGCGGCGGAGCCTGCCTGAGCTTGTCGAATGGGTCAGCCGCAGATTTATGTGCCAACGCCTTCCAATTCAACCCGGCGCATGGTTTCTGTGCCGCCAAAGCGTTTTTGCGCGTCCAAAATTTCTAAACCGGCGAGTCGGCCTTCGCTGTCGTAATCAGCCGCGATGCCTTCGGCCAGATGTTTGGTCGTGACCGTGGTTTCGCGGAACGTGATGCTCAACGCGTCCACTTCCGGGTCGTAGCTGATTTTCATGGGCATTCAAAAATAATAGGTATAGACGGTTGCCACAACTATTTCTCCGGATTCCTCCACGAACACGGGCCGGACCTGTTTCGTCGCATAAATTCTGCCGTTCCATTCTTCCCCGTAAGCAAAATCTTTTCGGAACTCGAGTCGTCCAAGCTCAGCCGGTTGCCAAGATGCGGTGCGAATCGCTTCTTCAACCTCGCTAACAGTAAAACCGCGTCTGTCGACGTACCGCAAAGCGTGTTTCGACAATCGAATGCGTTTAACCGCTTGTTATCAAAGACGGCGCCCGGCTCAAATGGAATAAAGAACGCGCACCTATCCCGGAGCGACGATTCGGATTATTACTGTAAGGAAATCTACTCCAAACGAGATCGACACGTATGAAGAAATCGCAGGCTGAGCCGACGACGGCGAAGAATCTCGAAGACAAATTCGATGGGGGCGAAGAGGTGCTCGATTACTTTGAGGTGACGAAGGCGCGTGTGATCAATCCGCGATCGAAGGGATCAGTGATGAAAACAAAATTTGCGTATCCGGCGAAGCGGAATTCCAAACGCGCCGCTGTCGTTCGCGAAAAATCAGCGCGTTATCGCAAGAAGACTGGGTAGTACACGCGTCTCGCGTGTTGGTTTTCGTGTCCTCGCGAAAACGAACTTACCATTCTGGCTTCTGACTTCGGTACCTCTGATCTCTGATTTCTCTTCGACCCCGACAATCCCTTTTCGAAACCGGAAAGCAGATGTCGCTGGGCCACGACAGGAGCGGTCGCCGTGACGACTTTGTTTGGCGCCTTGCCAAAACGAACTTCGCTGAATGCTAACCTCACGTTGCCTCTTCTGCCCCATCATAAGCCGCTTATGATGGATGAGTGACGCGGCTCTTGGTGTCAGGGCTTGGAGGCGGCGAGAGCTGCGCGGTGCGTTCGGTGTCCCCCGAATCACCGATTGCCGATCTTACGCTGCCGGCTTCGACTTCGTCGCGGCTGTCTTTCGTTTGCGTGGCGGTTTCCGAGACTTTGGAGCAGCTCCATTACGACCAGCACGGAGTTTCTGTTCCTGTTCGGAAGCGGCCGCATCGCGCTGACGACGTTCCTTGCGTTCTTTACGCAGCTGCTTTTCGTGCAAATAGGTCTTGTACTTTTTATAGGCAAGACCACCACCTAAACCAGCGGCGGCAACGGCCAGTGCCGCTGCAATTTTTACTGGCCCGCGACCAGGTACCGTATGCCATGGGCATTTAGGCAGAGGATAGGTATCCGGAAGAGAAAACTCACAACCACGCGAAGTACACTTATGCGCCATACCTTCTCGTACCGCGGCCGGCTAAAATCGTCAAATGCGGAGGTCGCGTTCGTTAGGGCGAACTTTACGGCTGGACGGGGACACACCTGGGAGGGAGACCGGGCACCGAGATCGGGAATCGAGGCAAGCCGTGGCGGCCTCCAAGCAACCGCAAAAAGCTGAAGCTCTCCTGAAGAATCATTGCACCAATTATCCATCGTAGGCCGCTTACGATGGATGAAAGAAGGTAGGAGAATTCAAGTGCTCTAGCGGCTGCCGACGTTCGTAGCTTTTAGACACTGCCACTCCGTTGGGTAGATCGTCTAACTTGGAGCTCAGTTTAAGGCCGCAAAATAATCTTCCCGTCCGCATGTCCGGCCGCCGAGAGTTGGTGCGCCTTCTTCACTTCCGCAAGCGGCAATACTGTCGCCACGCGTACCTTTAGTTTCCCGCTCTCGACCAGCCGATTGATCTCCGCGAGTTGGTCAGGCTTTGGCATCATCTGCACCATCGCCACTGCCACGCCGAACTCCTTCGCCTTCTCCGCTGACGGCGGACTGACCGTGCTCACGAGAAACCCACCGCCCTTCAGTGTTTGAAATCCGCGCTCCTGCGTGTCGCCGCCCACAGTGTCGAACACCACATCCAGATCGTGCACCTTCTCTTCGAATTTCGCTTTCTTGTAATCGATGAACTCATCCGCTCCGAGTTTTTTCACAAACTCCTCGTTCCGGCCCGAGCCGGTCCCGATCACGCGCGCTCCTTTGTTTTTCGCCAGTTGCACCGCCATTGATCCGACCGCGCCCGACGCACCCGTGATCAGGATGCGCTGACCGCTCGCGAGCTTGCCGTGATCAAAAATTCCCTGCCACGCCGTCAGCGCTGCGACTGGCACCGAGGCCGCGGTATCGAAATCAATCTGCTTCGGCTTGTGAACAAACTCGCTCGCGGGCGCCGTCACATACTCGGCATAACCGCCACTGTGCGCGCTGAGATAACCATAAACCTCATCGCCCGCTGCAAAATCTTTAATGCCCGTCCGGCTCGGACTGCCAGTCCCACTCGGACGCCCGCTGCCGGCCATCTCCACCGTCCCAGCCACCTCACAGCCAAGGATCAGCGGCAGCTTCAACCCGAACATCTCTCCTAATCCATCGCGGATTTTCCAATCAACCGGGTTCACCGCCGCCGCCTTCACCTTTACCAACACCTGGTTTTCTCCGGGCTTCGGCCGTTCCACCTCCGCGAGTTCCACCACCTCTTCATTTCCGTAACGCTCGATCCGCACTGCTTTCATGATTTTTCCTCCTGTTCTTGGCCAATTTGGCCTCCTCAAACACGATTCCGGTCTGGCGGATGGTCAAGCGACAATTGCGCGACAGGATGCACAAATAGCACTGCATCATAGGCCGCTTCTGATGCATTAGCGGCAACGGAGTAGATGTGGCGGTCCGTTATCGCGCGACGTGCGGTTCGCTCCGGTACTCGAGCATACGACTCCCCGCCGCCAGCGTGGCGATCATCTGTTACATGGTCTTGCCGTTTGCG
>Ga0209378_1000855_pt1 | contig 22008 bp, 20 predicted proteins | sample GraSoiAngelo_156_FD_186170 | JGI IMG/M metagenome (GOLD analysis project Ga0209378, IMG submission 186170) | Grasslands soil microbial communities from the Angelo Coastal Reserve, California, USA - 14_1009_13_40cm (SPAdes) (version 2) | ecosystem: Environmental > Terrestrial > Soil > Grasslands ...
CGGACTCGATCCCGAGGGCGAGCCCGGCGAGGAGCTCGTGCAGGACTTCCTGCGCTTCCGCTCTCCGGTCAAGGACGTTGAAGGCGTACGCGAACTGGCGCGCCGGCACGCGATCGCCGACCACTCTTCCCCCGCAGCGGCGGAGCAGGCCTTGGACGAGCTGACCACGTCGATCAGCCGCGAGTTCACGTACGACCAGAAGGTGACCAACGTTTACAGCGCCGTCGACGACGTCCTTGCGCTGCGTGCGGGAGTCTGCCAGGACTTCGCCCACCTGTTCATCGCCGTGGCACGAGCGATGGGTGTGCCCGCCCGCTACGTGAGCGGCTACATCCACCTGCGGGGCGATAAGACCTCGTTCACCGCGTCGCATGCGTGGGCCGAGGCGTGGGTTACGGGGCGCGGATGGATCGGATTCGACGCCACGCATCCGGTGCGCACTACGCCGCATCACGTACGGCTCGCGGTGGGCCGGGACTACACAGACGCCGCGCCGACTCGGGGGATTTACGTGGGGTCGGCCAACAGCACGATGACGATCAGCGTCAAAACCCACGCCGTCGGCTAGAGCGGCACGTTCACCCAGCGACCGTCTTTGACTTGGTATATCGACATCATCGGCGTCTCAGCATCGCCGTTCTTGTCGAACGTGTATGTCCCTGTCACGCCCACGAAGCGATTCGACGCCAGGGCCGTGATGACTTGCGTCCGAGTCGGGATGTGGCCCCCGTTGTCGTGAATGGCGATACCGATCGCCTCGATCAGGATTCGTGCGCAGTCGTACGCGGCGAAGGTATAGGGCCCGACATCGGACGGCTTCGGATACGCCTTGCGATAATCGGCGACTTGCTTCTTAACGCCGAGATCGGCACTTGTCGTTGGGTCGACGTAGGAACTGGTCGCCCAGACTCCTGGAGGAGTTGCGCCTATGTCGCGGATGCAGCGATCATCGAGAGAGATTCCGTCCGTGCCGAGAAGAATCGCGCCGGGAATTATTCCAGCCATCTGCGCCGCGGCCTTGCACGCGTATTGGTCCCTGGAGGCCACAGCGTATATCGCATCAGCGCCCCGGGCTTTCGCCTGGATCAGAAACGCGGAGAAATTTGATGGAGTGTCATCAAATGTTTGTTGATATACGACCCCGCCGCCGTGGATGGCGAATTCCTTTGCAAACTCGTTGATATACAGGTCTCCCTCGGGCCCAAACTCATTGAACGCCGCTGCACGTCGCAGCCCCAGCTTGGTCGCCGCGTAATTCGCCATTGCCCGGCCCTGCAGAGGATCACGCGGCGTGATCCGGAAGTAGTTGTTCGAGCCGCTTGGCCGAAGCGACGCCGGCGTCTGCTTGCAAAACGCCTCGGGCACTGTGAGACAGCTATAGGTGGTCGTTGGACTGACCATGGCCAGGTGGGCCGAGTTGGCCTCCGGCATTTCGACCCTGCCGACGTTAGACGTGTGAGGGCCAACCATGCCCAACACACTTGGATCCGCGATCATGCGCCTCACGTTTTCGCGACCCCGCAGCTGGCTCTGGTCTGCACCCAGTGAGTTGTCCAGTGACCAGTAAGCCAGCCGGTAGCCCTCGATGGTCGGCTGCTGACGGACGGCAAAGCCAATGGCCTCCTCGAGCGCAAGAACGTCTGGGTAAGCCGACGTTGGCAGGTCGCTGGCGATGATGATGTCGGGCCGCGTGGCGGCATTTCCTGCGCCCTGACACCCGACCGCAGTCAGGGCCAACGCGAGAACCGCGCCGAGCGCTCTCATCACGCTGAGCCAAACAGGCGCGGTATCTCGCGGACGCGCTGGTTCTCCGTATCGGCGATGAAAAGATCGCCCTTTGCATCCAGGGTCACGCCCTCAGGTCCGTCGAACTCGGCCTGCGAGGCCGGCGACCCGTCACCCGAAAAGCCCCACCGGCCGGTGCCGGCCACCGCGTATATCCGTCCGTCAGGCGGGACCATTCGCAGCCTGTGATTTCCGGTGTCAGTAAAGACCAAAGTGCCGTCGGCTGCTACAGCAACATCGAATGGAAAGCTGAGGAGTGCATCCTTGGCGAGCCCTTCATCTCCGCTGTTGCCCTCGAATTCGCTGCCTCCGCCGGCCACCGTCGTGATGGTCCCTTTCGCGTGATCGACCTTCCGAATCCGATGGTTGCCCGTGTCTGCGATGTACAGGTTCTCCTGCTTGTCCAGCGCGAGACCGATGGGCCAGCTCAGCTGCGCGCTTGTGGCACTTCCTCCGTCACCCTCGGTGTCGCCGGTCCCTGCGTAGACCGAACGAGTCTTGCCATCGAATTTGATCACCCGGTCGCCAGCGCGGTCGGCGATGAAGAACACGCCATCCTTGGTGATGGCCAGTCCTCCAACCGGAAGGTTGGGCGCGAACTGGCCGGATGAAATGTTCGAAGGGCCTACCGACAAGATCGAGTGCATGAAGCCGTTGGCGTCGATCCTCCAGACTTCGAGGTCCTGGTCGCGGCTGGTGAGCAAATAAAGCTGATCGTGGCTGTCAACCGCAACGGTACTGGCTAAGCCCAGCGAGCTCGAAGCGACGGATACACCCAGAACGTCGTCTCCGAGGGGTTCCTTGCCGCCACCAGCCACGGTCGTGATGACACCGTCCATCACCTTGCGGATGCGCTGGTTGCCGTAGTCCGCGATGTAAAGGATCCCCTTGGAGTCGACCGCGACCGAGGTTGGGCGTGCCAGCTGCGCGCTTACGGCTCTTTGGTTGTCGCCGCCATAACAATCGCTCGAGTTGGCACACGGGGATCCGGCCACTGTTTGGATGGTGGGCGGAGATGGAGCCGTCAACCGCAATACCCCTACCCCGGCGGCCAGCAACGCCAGCACCAGGGCCGCCCCCAGCCACGCCCGAGGATGCGCTAACGCCCATCTCGGCGGGGCGAGCGCGATTGCGGGCGCGGGGACCGCAACCATGATCGGAGCCGATTCTTGGCGAACCACCCACGCCGTCACCTGCGCACGCGTGTTTACCCCCAGCTTTTCTCTGATGTGCTCGAGGTGACCGTCCGCGGTTCGCTCCGAGATGAACAGGCGCGCGGCGATCTCGCGGTTGGTAAGTCCTTCCGCAACCATGGCTGCAACCTCGCGTTCGCGTGGGCTCAGCCGGACGTCGATTTCCGGGAGGGATCCGGAGGGCATCGGCTTACGGGGTATTGAACTCCTAAAAAGGGGTACCTGCACAGGTACCCGAACAGGTCTTTTGCCCGCTGTTGGCGAGTGGCAGGCCCCCATAGCGTGAGGACATCGCCCGGCCCCCCGGCTGGACATCGGCCTGATAGGAGGGCAAACGCAGTTGCAGATAGAGATTCGACAAGGTTTTCGTACCGTTCCGTCCCGTCCGATCGCCGTGGTTCTGGCGCTGCTCGCGGTGCTGGCACTGGCCCTGACCACCTGGTATGTGTTCAGCGTCAGCGTTCCCAGCCGCAGCTTGGGCAACGACAGAACGAACATCACGACAGTCAATCCGCAGAGCTGCGATCCGTACTCGCCGCGCGATCCGGTTTGTCAGCTGGCGGGTGACCCGTTCTCGCCGCGCGATCCGGCGTAGGCGCTGTGTGGCCGCCGCCTAAAAACGGCGGCCGCGCACGTGCTCGATCGAGAACTTCGCCGTGTCAGCTATGAGCATCACCGCCATGACGCCCGCCTCGAGCGGGTCGGTCACCACGACATCCGCAGCCTCCGGTACCGACCCGGCCATGCTCGTGGACAGGACGATGATCCCGGCCTCGCGGATCTCGCGCACTGCGTTGGCGATGTCGCCGCCCATCAGAGCCCCCGCGAGCACCAGCGCGCGAGCGCGGTGCAGGCGGGCAACCGCGCGCACCGCGTCGGCCAGCTGCTCCTCGCCGACCAGGGGAATCGTGTCGACCGAGATCCGTTCGCCGCGGATGTTGTGGCGGTCGGCCTCGGAGATCGCGCCCTGGGCGACCATGCCGACCTGGGCGCCGCCGCCGATGACAATCACGCGTTTGCCGTAGATCGCTTGAAACGTGGGCACCGCCGTCACGCGCGTCACGCCGGGCACGGCCTCGACGTCAGCGATCAGCCGGCCTTGATCGACCGCTCCCGAGACCTCGAGCTGGATCTCGGCGATCGGACCTTCGCGCGCGCCGCCCGCGACGTAGCTGATGTTGGCCCCGTGGCGGAGGATGACCTCCGTGATGCGGTGCAGGACGCCAGGTTCGTCGCGGCACTCGACGAGCAAACCGGTGACGCCGGAAGCGGCCATGGCCGAGAAAGATAAAGAGAACTACGCTTCGGCGGCGTAGGGCCAACGCGGCGCGCCGAGCTCACGCGACACGCCGCGGGCGGCTTCGCCCACCGCCGCCGCGAGTCCCCGCACCAGGCCGCGCGCAAAGATGCGGTCCGTCGAGTCGACGACCCCTATCGCACCCACGGCCTGGCCGCCGTGATCGAAGATCGGAGCCGCGGCGCTCGACTCACCGAGTACCGCCTCGTCGCGTTCCGTCGCGATCCCCGAGTCGCGAATGACTTTGAGCTCCTGGCGCAGGTTGGTTTCGTTCAGCGTCTGCTTCGTCAGTCGTGGAAGCGCCTCCCCTAGAAGATCCTCGAGCACTTGCGCCGGCGAGAAAGCGAGCACCGCCTTGCCCAGCGCGCTGGCGTGGAGGGGAAGCTGCAGGCCGACCTCGAGCACGCCGAAGGCCGCGTCCGGGCGGAACACGTGGTGGACGACCACGACGCTCGCCCCGTGCATGACGCCGACGCGAACCGCAGCGCCGGTACGGGTCGCGAGGTGATCCGCGTGACTGATGGCGCGCGCCCGCAGCTCGTTGAGGTCGAGGTATGAATAGCCGAGCTGCAGCAAGCCTGGCCCGAGTTGGTACTTCTCAGAATATGCGTCCTGCTCCACGAAGCCGTGGGACTGCAGGGTCTGGAGCAGGCCATGCACGGTCGGGCGTGCCAGGCCGAGGCGGTCGGCAAGCTCGCTGACGCCCAGGCGCCGGGGACCGCTGGCGAGGGCTTTTAGGATGGCGGTCGCCCGGTCGATGGACTGGATCGACGTGCGGCGTTTCTCGCTGGATTCGTTATTCGGCATTGCTGAATTGTTGTCGGTAGTGTAGACTACGGCCGTCACCTGGAACTGTGACAGACATCTCTAGCGGAGGTTGAATTGGTCGGGATTGTACTGGTCTCCCACAGCTTTGAGCTCGCTCACGGGCTGGCCGCGCTGACGTCGCAGCTGGCCGGGAACGAGGTCCGAGTGGAGCCGGCGGGCGGAGGCCCGAACGGGACATTGGGGACCACCGACGGCACTGTCCGGAGCGCGATCGACCGGGCTGACACCGGACAGGGCGTCGTCGTGCTCGCGGACCTCGGCAGCTCGATCCTCACGGTCCGCCACCTCCTGGAAGAGGGCCGCGGCAACGGCCATGTCCGGCTGGTCGACGCGCCTTTTGTCGAGGGTGCCATCGCGGCGGCGGTGGTTTCGTCGGCGGGACAGACTCTCGAAGACGTGGCGCGAGCGGCCGAGGAGGCTCGTGGTGCAAGCAAGTTCTGAAGTCCAGGTCACTCTTCCCCACGCGGTCGCGCTGCACGCACGCCCGGCGGCGACCTTCGTCAAGACCGCGATGCGTTTTCGGTCGCGAGTCACCGTCGGAGTCAACGGCAGGGTCGCCGACGCCAAGAGCATCCTCGCGGTCCTCGCCTTGGGGGCGACCGGGGGAACCGTGCTTCGCCTCCACGCCGAGGGCGAGGACGCGCCTGCCGCGCTAGACGCGCTGGCTGGCTGCGTCTCCGGCCTGACGGAGTAGCTCCTCCGCCTCTTTTCGCGCCGTCGCGAAGTCGAGCTCTCTGATCCACTGGCGGACCAGGCCGACGCGAGACGCCGCGACGCTGAGCTCGTCGACACCGAGCCCCACCAGGACCACCATCGCCCCAGGATCGGACGCAGCCTCGCCGCACACGTCGATCGGGATGCGTGCGTCGTGAGCCGCTCGGATGGAGGCGGCGATCAGGCGCAGGACGCGAACGTCGAGGACTGGCGCCGTCTTCGACCTCTCCCTGTCCAGACCGAGCACGAGCTGGGTCAGATCGTTGGTTCCGAGGCTCAGAAAATCTGCTGTTTGGGCGATCGCGGAAGCATCCGTCGCGGCCTCGGGGGTTTCGATCATCGCGCCGAGCAACGGTCTGGGGCGCCCGTCGAGAACTTCGTGGAGGACCTGGCCCACCGCATCGAGGTGCGACGCGTGGGTCACCATCGGAACGAGGATCCGCAGGTCCTTCCCAGCCCCCGCGGCGAGGATCGCGGAAAGCTGGGTTCGCAACGCTTCAGGCGACTCGAGCATCAGCCTGATTCCGCGCGTGTCTCCGCTTCCGACGAAGGGCGGGGTCTTGTCACCGCCGAAGTCAAACAGGCGGACCGTGGCTGTACGAGCCACCAGTCTGTCGAGGATCGGTTTCAGGAACTCGGTCTGCCGCTCGAGAGAAGGCCACGCTCGCGCATCGAGAAACGGCAGCTCGGTTCGCAGCAGGCCGATGCCCTCGGCTCCCTGCTCGAATCCCTCGATCGCCTCAGCCATGGTCGCCGCGTTTACCAGGACGGTAACGCGGTGACCGTCGGCGGTCACCGCGGGCTCGTCGCGCCGGCTGCGCGCTTCCTCGCGCGCCCGCTGCCTACGGATTCCCTTTTCATGCGCGGCATCGACACGGGAAGGATCAGGCCGGCGGATGACCAAACCCTGGTCGCCGTCGACCACCACCTCTTCGCCGTTTTCGATGTCGAGGAGCTCGGGGCCGACGCCGACGACCATCGGCACGCCAAGCGATCGGGCGACGATGGCGGCGTGGGCGGTAACGCCACCCTCGGCAAGCGCGGCGCCGGTCGCGGAGAGGCCCAGGTCCGCGACGTCGGCGGGACCTAGGTTGGTCGCGATCAGCACGCTCCCGGCCGCAAGCTTTGCGCCGACCGCGTGAGCCGCGGCTCGCCGTCCCAGGCTGCGCACATCGTCGGCCCGCTGCGCCAGGGTCGGGTCATCGAGCCGCGCGAGCAGGTCGGCGCTTTCCTCCGCCGCCGCGGTCAGGGCCGCGGGCGCGGAGTGCCCATCGACGACGAGGGCCTCGACGCGCGCCACCAAACCCGGATCCCGCGCCATCAGGACGCCGGTCTCCACGATCTCGGCGTCCTCATTCCACCCACGCTTTTGCAGCTCGCGCGCGATGTGCTCGAGAGATTTGATCTCAGCCTCGAGCGAAGCGCGCGCTCGCTCCAGATGCTCCGCGCGCTCCGATGGCGCGATCAAGTCATCGCTGTCAAACCTGCCCAGGACGATTGCCTTGCCCGCGACCACGCCAGGCGCGGCGCCTACGCCCTGAAGGGCATGCTCGGCCATCAGCTCGCCTGGGCGACCGCTCTTTGTAGTGCTCGGATGATCAACGCCGTCGACGTCGCTCCGGGATCCTGATGCCCGATCGAGCGCTCGCCCAGGTAAGACGCGCGACCCTTGCGCGCCTGGAGAGGGATCGTGCTCCGCATGCCCGCCTCCGCCGCGTCCCCGGCGTCCCCGAGGGCATCCGCGACCGACGCGCCCCCGGACAGGCGCGCCCGCAGCGTCTCCACCGCGGGCTCGAGCGCGTCGACCATGGTCTTGTCGCCGACGGATGCTGTGCCGAGGTCCTTGACCGAAGCGAGAGCCGCCGCGAGGACCTCGACCAGCTGCATGTCCTCGAAGGTCGGCTGGTCGCCGAGCACGCGACCGCCGCTGCGCAGCGCCGAGCCCCACAGAGGTCCGCTCGCGCCCCCCACCGTGCCGACCAGCGTGCGCCCGGCGAGGATGAGGAGCTTGCCCGGCGGCGAGCTTGAGTCAGCATCCAGGGCCTGGACGACGGCCTCGAAGCCTCTCGTCATGTTGGTGCCGTGGTCGCCATCGCCGATCGCTGCGTCGAGCTGGACCAGGTGGTCCTTCTCTTCGCGCATGACGACGTCGATCCCGTGCATCCAGGTGGCGATCGTGGCCGCGTCCATGACCCTTGCGCTGATCAAGTTAATCGCTACGCGCCCCAGCGCAGTGCGGGGGTGTGGACCGGCGCGTCCCACAGCTTGCTCAGCTCTTCGTCGAGCTCGAGCACGGTGAGCGAAGCTCCCGCCATCTCGAGCGAGGTGATGTAGCTGCCCACCAGGTTGCGAGCCGGCTCCACGCCAGCCGCACGCAGCTTCTTGTCGACCTCGCCATAAAGAAGGTAGAGCTCGAGCAGCGGCGTGCCGCCCATGCCGTTGACGAAAGCGAGCACCTTGGCGCCACTTCTGGGCTTCAGGTCGGAGATGACGGCTTCGACCATCACGTCGACGATCTCCGCGGCATGGCCGAGCGTCGCGCGCTTGCGACCAGGCTCGCCGTGGATCCCGATACCGAGCTCGATCTGGCCTTCCGGCAGGTCGAAGATCGGCTTGCCGGACGCCGGCGGAACGCACGAGGAAAGCGCCACGCCAAAGGACCGCGCGCGATCGTTGACGCGCTTCACGATGTCGGTGACCTTGGCAAGGTCCGCCCCGCCTTCGGCCGCCGCACCCGCGATCTTCTCCGCCAGCACCGTTGCGCCAACGCCACGCCGGCCGGCGGTATAGAGCGAGTCCTGCACCGCGACGTCGTCATCGATGACGACCGAGGTGACCTTGATCCCTTCATCCGCCGCGTCCTCCGCGGCGAGCTTGAAGTTCAGGACGTCGCCGGTGTAGTTCTTGACGATATGGACGACGCCTGCGCCGCCGTCTACAGCCTTGGTGGCGGCAAGCATCTGCGCCGGCACAGGTGAGGTGAAGACCTCGCCCGGGCACGCGGCGTCGAGCATGCCGAGTCCGACGAACCCGCCGTGCAGCGGCTCATGACCGGAGCCACCGCCGGAGATGAGGGCCACCTTGCCCTTTCGCGGGGCATCCCTGCGGACGATGATCTGAGCCGCGGCGTCGTAGCGCACGAGGTCGGGATGCGCGGCCGCCAGGCCCGCGAGCGACTCCTTGACGACCTTTGCCGGCTCGTTCAGGAACTTGCGCATGTGGGTGGTTTCGACTGCCATCTTTCTTCTCCTTAGTGCGCGGCAGCGACTTGCGCCGGCGCCTCTTCGTGGGACACGGCATCTTCGATCGGCTGGTCGACGTGGCGCGGGTTGGCGAGGTAGTCGTACGCGAATGCGGCCAGCGCCGCCCCGACTAGGCCGGGGATCAGGTAGACAGGGACGTACTGCGCCCAGAAGGTCGAGCCGCCGGCAATCGCCTCCACGAGCTCAGGACCAAACGCGCGCGCGGGGTTGAGGGACGCGCCGGTGACGGGGCCGAAGATCAGGATGATCCCGACCACCGCGCCGCCGATGACCAAGCCGGCCAGCTGCTGCGGCGAGCGCCCATCCACGATGCCGAGGATCGCGAAGAGCAAAAGCCCTGTGCCCGCGGCTTCCGCCAGCGCGGCCTGCAGGTAGTAAGAGGTCGAGGCGTCCGCCGCGAAGTGGGTCTGCCCCATGCCGAACGTGACAGCATTCGCGCCGAAGACGCCCCAGATGCCGAACGCGCCGATCACGGCGCCGACATACTGGGCGATCCAATAAACGGGGACCTCTCGCCAGGGAAATCGCCGGGTCACCGCGAGGGCGAAGGTCACGGCCGGATTGATGTGGCAGCCCGAGACCTTGCCGATGGCGTAGACGAGCGCGGTGATGATGAAGCCGAAAGCGAAGCTGATCCCCAGCAGGTCAGCTTCGGTTACCGCAGGCACCGCCTTGCCGGCAAGGGTCAGGGTCGCGATCACCGAACCCGGCCCGACCAGAACCAGGGCGGCCGTCCCCAGGACCTCGGCCAGAAAACGCTGTCGAATCGAATACATGGCGGTTGAACCCCCTCATTAATTCTGACTGCCGTTCGACATTGTCGAATCGGTTTCGCAAACCGTAGCGCTCGCCAAGGGCTTTGTCAAGAGGCAACTATGGAGGTCACGCCCGGTTCGTGGCGACCGCACGTAGACCGCCCAGGCGGACTGTCGGCGCCACACTACTGGCGGCGCCTCGAATTGGCGTCTGAATCCATACGTATGACGCCCGCCAAGCCTTAGGCTTCGGCTCCACATGCGCACCACGCGCGGGATTGCGATCGAGATTCGCCGGGGAGGTCCCCCGACTTAGCGCGCGTCGCTGATTCGGTGGACCTCCCGGCCAGAAGGTCGGGAGGTTTTTTTATGTCCGCTCGAAAGATCGTCGTGTACGACACGACACTGCGCGACGGAGCGCAGGGTCCTGACGTCTCGTTTTCCGCTGCCGACAAAGAGCGGATCGCGCGCGCGCTCGACTGGCTTGGATTCGACTACGTCGAGGCAGGCTTTCCAGGCTCGAACCCCAAGGACGCGGAACTGTTCGCGCGTCTTGGCGCCAAACCTCTGACGCACGCTCGCCTCTCCGCGTTCGGCGCAACCCGTCGCGCGGGCGGGACATGCGAGGACGACACCAACCTGGCGGCGCTCGCCGCGAGCAACGCGCCGGTCTGGACCCTCGTCGGAAAGAGCGACGTCTGGCAGGTTGCGAAGGTGCTCGGCACCACGACGAACGAAAACCTGGCCATGGTCGAGGAGTCGGTCGCGTACGGCATGGGGCAGGGTCGCGAGGTGATCTTCGACGCCGAGCACTTCTTCGACGGCTACGCGCGCGACGCCGAGTACGCGGTCGAGGTGTGTCTTGCCGCGGCACGCGCCGGCGCGTCGTGGGTCGTGCTCTGCGATACCAACGGAGGCAGCCTGCCGTCTTCCGTCCGCGACGGGGTCGAGGCGATCTGTCGCGCAATGCAATCAACCGGAGTCGTGACGCGGATCGGTATTCACACCCACAACGACTGCGAGCTTGCGGTCGCCAACACACTCGCGGGCGTGCTCGCCGGCGCGGACATGGTGCAGGGCACGATCAACGGCTACGGCGAGCGCTGCGGCAACGCCAACCTGGTCTCGGTGGTGTCGAACCTGACGCTGAAGCTGGGCATGGTCGCCCTGCCGGAGGCGTCGCTGTCGCGTTTCAGCGAGCTGTCGCGGACGGTGGCGGAGATCGCCAACCTTGCGCTGCCGGTGCAGCAGCCTTTCGTCGGTCATGGCGCGTTCGCCCACAAGGGTGGTCAGCACGTCGCGGCGGTGCTCAAGCACAAGGACGCCTACCAGCACATCGACCCCACGCTGGTGGGCAACGAAGCACGCGTGCTCGTGTCCGAGCAGTCCGGCCGGGGCAACATTCTCGCCAAGGCGCGCGAGTTCGGGCTCGAGCTGGACCGCGACGATCCGCAGACACGCGCGCTCGTCAACCACCTCAAGGAGCTCGAGCATCAGGGCTACGCCTATGAAGCCGCGGACGCGTCCTTCGAGATGCTGGTGCGGAGGCTCCAGCCCGGCTACTCCGCTCCCTGGAGCGTGGCCGACTTCACGACGCAGGTTCGCAAGAACGGAGGCTCCGTCCATGCAGAGGCGACCGTCAAGGTCGAGGTGGCAGGCGCCGTGTATCACACCGCCGCGTCCGGCAACGGGCCGGTGAACGCGCTCGACGCGGCGCTGCGCAAAGCCTTGAACGCGCGCTTTCCGGCGCTCGACGATGTGAGTCTCCACGATTACAAGGTGCGCATCCTCAACGGCGATGCCGGGACCGCGGCGACCACGCGGGTGCTGATCGAATCGGGCAGAGGCGCCACTCGCTGGACGACCGTCGGCTGCTCGGCCAACATCATCGAGGCGTCATTGCTGGCGCTGGTCGACTCGCTCGAGTACGCAGTGACCATTGCCCCGCAAGAGCAGAGCTAGAGACACCGCCCGCCAGGAGATCCCAGCGCCGCTCAGGCGCGATGTGCGCCTCCTTGGCGAGCTGCTCGGTCGAGTGATCTCCGAATCCGGCGGCGCGGCGCTACTGCGCGACGTGGAGAGATTGCGCTCGCTGGTGATCCGCGCTCGCGATGACGACCGATATGAGCGCGACGCCGAACGGCTTGTCGCGTCGTGGCCGCTAGAGCGCGCCGAACAGGTGGCGCGCGCGTTCGCATGCTACTTCCACCTCGCCAACCTCGCGGAGGAGCACCACCGAGCCCGTGTGATTCGAGAGCGCGACCGTGGTTCCGATCCGGTGCCCGAGTCGATCGCGGCCACCGTCGGCCAGCTGCGAAGGAGGCTGGGCCCGAAACGATTACAAGACCTCGTCACGAGGATCGAGATCCACCCCGTGTTCACGGCGCATCCAACCGAGGCAAGGCGCCGCGCGATCGTGACGGCGATCCGGCGCGCCGGCGAGCAGCTCGAGCGCCTGGACGATCCCAGGATCGCGGACTCAGAACGCCTCGAGTCCGAGCGGAGGCTGGTCGAGGAGGTCGATTCGCTGTGGCGAACCGCGCAGATCCGAACGACGCAGATCCACCCGCTCGATGAAGTTCGCTCGTTCATGGCCGTGTTCGACGAGACGCTGTTTCGCATCCTCCCGGAGCTGATGCGGTCGCTCGACCGCGCGCTCGCCGGCGATGCGACCGGAACCCGCGCGCCCCAAGCGCCGCGCTTCATCCGGATCGGCAGCTGGATCGGCGGCGACCGCGATGGCAACCCCGTGGTGACAGCGGCTGTCGCGACAGCCACCATGGAGATCCAGGCGGAGCACATCCTCCTTGCGCTCGAAGCGGCAGCCACTCGCATCGGTCGCGCACTCACAGTCGACTCCACCACCACCCCGCCGTCCAGCGCGTTGCGAAGGCGACTCGCGGCGGCGCGCAAGGCCGACGCGAGCCGCATCGATGCGATCGTCGCCCGGTCCTCGGAAGAGCCTCACCGCGTGTTCCTCCTGCACGTCGCCGGGAGGATCGCAGCGACGCGCACCGGTAAGAGCACGCTTGCGTACCGATCGGCGGCGGATCTCCTACGCGACCTGCATGCGCTCCGCGATTCGCTGACGGAGGCAGGTGCGGCACGCCTCGCCTATGGCGAGCTGCAGCACCTGATCTGGCAGGCGGAGACGTTCGGCTTCCACCTGGCTGAGCTGGAAGTCCGCCAGCACAGCAAGGTGCATGACGCGGCGCTCGCCGAGGTGAGGTCTGGAAAGTCGCGCTCGGAAGCGACCCAAGACGTGCTCGACACGATGCGCTCGATGGCGGCGATGCAGGCGCGCTTCGGCGTCACGAGCTGCAGCCGGTACGTCGTCAGCTTTACGCGTGGAGCGCCAGACCTTGCGGCGGTGTACGAGCTCGCCTCGCGCGCCACGGATGGGAACCCGCCGGTGCTCGACGTCGTGCCCCTGTTCGAAACTCGCGAAGACCTGGCCCAAGCGACCGAGGTGATGGACGAGGTGCTGAAGCTCGCGCCGGTCCGCCGCCGCCTGGCGGCCAACGGCCGCCGGATCGAGGTCATGCTCGGCTACTCCGATTCCACAAAGGAGGTCGGGCCAGTGTCGGCAACCCTTGCGTTGCACGATGCGCAGGCCGCGCTCACCGCGTGGGCGAAGCACCACCGCCTCCGGCTCACACTGTTCCACGGACGCGGCGGAGCCCTGGGACGTGGCGGTGGTCCCGCCAACCGCGCGGTCCGGGCGCAAGCTCCCGGCTCGGTGGCGGGCCACTTCAAGGTCACCGAGCAGGGGGAGGTGATCTTCGCGCGCTATGGTAACCCTGCCATCGCCCGACGCCACCTCGAGCAGGTCACTTCTGCGGTGCTCGAAGCCTCGACCGCAGGCGCGTCGCGAGCAGATCCCGCGCGGCGCTTTCGCGAGCTGGCCTCCGCGATGGACGGCCCGTCGCGCGCCGCGTATCGCGCCCTGGTCGACGCACCCGGTTTCGAGGAGTGGTTCCTTCGGGTCAGCCCGATCGAAGAGCTGAGCGGTCTGCGCATCGCGTCCCGGCCGGCGCGCCGCGGCGCGGGCCGGCGGCTCGAAGACCTCCGCGCGATCCCATGGGTCTTCGCGTGGTCGCAGATGAGGCTGAACCTCCCGGGCTGGTACGGGATGGGCTCGGGGTTGTCGGCGGCGCCGCTGACGGAGCTGCGACGCGCGTACGCGGAGTGGCCGCTGTTCAACGTCATGCTCGACAACACTGAGATGAGCCTGGCCAAGACCGACCGGCGCATCGCCGAGCATTACCTCGCTCTGGGCGGGCGGCCCGACCTCAGCTCGATGGTGCTGCGCGAGTACGACCTCACGATGGAGTGGGTGCTCGTGGTGACAGGGCACAGGAGGTTGCTCGAGGACCGGCGCGTGCTCTCATGGGCCATCGAGCTACGCAATCCCTACGTCGACGCGCTGTCGCACCTGCAGCTCCGTGCGCTACGCGGGATTCGCGACCCTCGTACGTCGAAGGGTGACCGCGCGCTGGCGGAGCGCGTGTTTCAGCTCAGCGTGAACGGGGTCGCGGCAGGGTTGCAGAACACGGGGTAAAGCGCGGGGCAGGCCTCCCCCTCGTCAGGAACGCTTAGGCCGCGCCCAGGTGCTGGATCGTCGGCAGCTCGTTCGCCAGCAGCTCCACGGTCTCGGGATCCCACTGGGTGCCAGACCCGGCGCGCAGGACAGCGATCGCTTCCGCGGTCGAGCGTCGCACGCGGTACGGCCGGTCGTTGACCAACGCGTCGAAAGCATCGCAGACCGAGACGATGCGTGCGGCCCGCGGGATCTCGCGCGCACGCAGTCGGTCGGGATAGCCGCCGCCGTCGAAACGCTCGTGGTGATGTCTGATGATCGGCAGCAGGCCGGACGTCGACTGCAAGGGCTTCACGATGCTTTCCCCGATGGCTACATGGGCCTGCATCTGCGGGACCTCGTTCGGATCCAGCGGTCCAGGCTTATGGAGGATCGCGTCGGAGACGCCGATCTTGCCGATGTCATGGATCATCCCGCCGCGATAAAGCGTGTCCAGCGTGTTCTCCGGCAAGCCCAGGCGCTGTCCCAGAAGGCGCGCCGATTCGCCGACGCGCTGCGTGTGCTGCTCAGTGAACGAGTCCTTCGCCTCGACCGCGGTGGCAAGCGAAAAGATGACGTGCTCCGCGCTGTCGAGCGTGTTGTACAGCTCCTTGAGGCGCAGCGCGGACCGCACGCGCGCGGTGAGCTCCGCGCCCTCCACGGGCTTGGTCATGAAGTCATCGGCGCCCGCCTCGAGTGCGGCCACACGGTGCCCGGTCTGGCTGAGGCCGGTGATCATGACGACCGGGAGCAGCTTTCCTCTCGGCGTCGACTTGATGCGACGGCATACCTCGTAGCCGTCCATGCGCGGCATGCGCACGTCGAGCAGGACGAGGTCCGGCGGCTCCCTCTCGATCATCTCGAGCGCGGCGACGCCGTCCGCCGCCAATCGCACCTCGCAGTCGATCGTCGACAGATGCATGCGGAGCAGCTCGCGGTTGGCCGCGCCGTCGTCGACGACGAGAACGACCGGCTTCAGCTCGACCACCTCCAAGAGCCCGGCACAGGAGCCACCGCGCTTCCTATTGTTAGCGCAGCTTCACCGCCGCTCGCAAGTAACAACGCCTGGCCGTCCCCCGCCAACCAATAGGGCTCAGGCGGTGGCGGTTCGGGCGTCCACGACCGATGTAGAGGTCGTCCCCAATGCGGCAAGGGCCATCTTGAGCTGGCGGTTGGCGCCGACAAGATCGCCGCGGCCTTCCAGGATCTCGGCGTAGACGGCGCGGTTACGAGCCTTTCGCTCTGGTGCGTTGATCAGCTCGAGCAGCCGGAAGGCCGCCTCGAACTCGGCGTCCGCGCCATCGCTGTCTCCGTCCGCGTCCGCGATTCGGCCGAGCCACGCGCGGGCTTCACCCACGTTGGCCGTCTCGCCCATGCGCTCGGCCACATCGCGCGCCGCGGCGGCATAGCGCGAGGCCGAAGCGAGGTTCGCTCGCGCGAGCTCGAGCTCGGCCATCGTCATCAGGATGTGCGCCTTATCTGCTTCGAGCCCAAGCTCCTCGAACAGGCTCAGGGAGCGCTGTCCGTGACGGAAAGCGTTGGCCAGGTCGCCCTGGACAAATAAGAGGATCGCGAGGTTGTTCTCGCTCATCGCGATCATGCGCTTGTCGCGAAGCGTCTCGTAGATGGCCATCGCGCGATGCGCGTAGCGCGCAGCCTGCGCTAGCTGACCCAGCTCCTGGTAGTTGACGCTCAGGTTGCCGTACACCATCGAAAGCTGCCTCAGGTCCTGGATCGAGGTGCCGATCGCCACCGACTCCTCGAGCGCCGCGATCGATTTCGAATAGTCGTGTCGCTGCCCGTGGGCGACGCCAAGAATGAAGAGCAGCCTGGCCTCCGTCGTGCTCGGCACCGAGTTCAAGGAACGGCACAGGGCGAGCGCTTCCTCGGCCAGGTTGAGGGCGCCGGGATCCTGCATGATCGTGGCGGCGCCGGCTTCGTTGCCCATCGCCTCGGCGGCCATCAACACGTCTTTGGCCTGCTCGAAGTAGGCTCGCGCCGCGGTCGCGTGGCTGCGGGCGCGGACAGGGTGACCGAGCCTGATGTGGGCCAGGGAAAGGTGGACCCTCGCGTGCGCCGCCACCCGGGCGTCGCTCGTGGCCGCCACCAGCCGGTCCGCCGCTTCCACCGCCGCGGCCGGATCGCCGGTGGCGATCAGCCGTTCGATCTCGACGAGCGCCGCGGCCGGGTCCACGCTGACGGCGCCGGACTGGCCGAGGAAGAAGTCGAGAGGCTTGTTCGTCCGCTCGGCGATCAGGCGCAACGTCTCGATCGAAGGTTTTGCCTTGCCGGTCTCCACGAAATAGATCGCGGTCCGGCTGATGTCGTTGCGGGCTACCTGGCCAAGGCTGAGACCGCTTTCCTGGCGCGCCTGCTTCACGCTGCCCGTTCTAATCTCCACCCCACGCCGGCGGCCCCGGCGGCGGCTGGAGGCGACGTTCTCCTGCCGCCTCGGGCTGCCCGGTTCGGATGCGTGCAGAGACGCGTCTGACATGGCCGTCAGATTAACGGAGTTTACAAGTCACTTGACACGCTTAGACCGAGCGAATTTCGCTCAGCAGCAGATGTGCCCGCTGTCGGCTCCGACGGAGATCGCCGTGGCCAGCAGCGTCAAGGTCGCCAACATGGCGGCGAAGAGCAGCTTGCGCATTGAGAATTCACCTCCTTTGCCGTCCGGCCCAGGGTCCAAAGTTCCGAAGGAAAGTCCCGCCTACTCGATCGACGCCGCGGCGGTCCAGGGCGCGGTCCGCTGCATCCAGCGACCCGCAAGGCCCCAGGCCGTCACGGCCAACTTCACCCCGCCCGCGACCGCAGCCACGGTCGCCATGCCGGCCTTCAACGGGCCGGCGATGAGCCCCAAAACAAACAGAGCCGGCAGCACAGCCAGGCCCACGGCCACTCCCACGACCGCAAGCGCGGCGATGGTGCGAGCGGCGCTCACGGCGCGGGCCGACCCCTCCTGGTCAGCCATACCCGCCGGCTCCCGCTGGCCCAAATCCGCCGGAATCGCAGTCCTCCACTTAGCCGTGCTCCACACCCACGCGGCTGTGCTACAAGTAACTGCCCCGCCATGTTAAATGAAACCAGCCGTCACTTAACAGAGGCCGGGGAATTTTCGCTTAGGCGGATCGACCTTGAGTAGCCGCGCATACGCTCCACGGGTGCAGCAGACGGCGATCCTTGCCGGCCCTCAGCGCCGGCCGCTGACGGTCACCGGCCTCGGAATCGAGGGGTGGGCGCCCTTTGCCGCGGCTGCCGCGGCTGCCGCAGCGATATCGGTGCTTTTCGCCGGTTGGACAGCGGGCCACTGGATCAGCGACTCGGCAACGGTCAGCATCGACGACATCGGCGAGGCTGTCGCCGCCTTCGTGGCGGCGGCGAGCTGCGGATTCGCGGCCGCCCGTACGTCCGGTCGAACTCGCGTCGCGTGGGGGCTCTTCGCCCTGTCCGCCCTGAGCTGGGCCGTCGGCGAGGTCGTCTGGTCCGTCTACGAGGTGGGTATGGGCGTCGAGGTCCCGTTCCCGTCCCTGGCCGACGCCGGATTCCTGGTGGCGATCCCGTTTGCAGTCGCCGGGGTGCTCGCCTTCACTTCGGCGCCATCGCGACTCGCAACGCGGGGCGAGACCGTGCTCGCGGGCTCGATCGTGGCTCTGTCCCTGCTCTTCGTCGCCTGGGCCGCCGGCCTGAGCAACGTTTACGCCACGTCGACGCAGTCTCTGGCAACGCAAGTCATCGCGCTCGCCTACCCGGTGGGGGACATCATCATCGCCACGACCCTGGTGGTCGCCCTCCGGCGCGCGCGCCGCGCGGACGTCGGGCGAATGCTGCTGCTGATCGGCGGCCTGGCGTGCAACGCGCTCGCGGACAGCGCGTTCGCCTACATGACGGCCAACGGCACCTACGGCGTCCTGGGCAGCGCGCTCGACACCGGTTGGGTGGTCGGCTATCTGCTGATCGCGCTGGCGCCGCTATGGCCAGCGCGGCCGACGGGAACCGAAGCTCCCGAGGGACCGATCGAGCTCTGGCAGCTTGGGCTCCCCTGGGTCGCCGTGCTCGCGGCCGCCGCCACCGTGATCAGGATGGCCGCCCTCGGGCAGGCCCTCGACCCGTTCGCGAGCGCCCTCGCGGGGGGCATCGGCGTCCTCCTCGTGGCCAATCAGGTCCTCACCCATCGCGACTCGCTCGACCTGCTCGACCAGAGCCGTCGGATGGAGGCTCAGCTGGCGCGCCGCAACAACCTGCTCGACCAGATCGTGAGCCACGCGCCGCTGGGCATCGCAAGGGTCGGCACCGACATGAAGATCATCGACGTCAACCCGCGCATGGCGGCTCTCCTCCGCATCGAGCCGCAGAAGATGGTTGGCACCGCGGTGGCGGACTATCTCCGCCAGGACGAGTTCGAGCGCGTTTTCGAGGTCTTCCAACCGTTGTGGAGAGGAGCCGTCGACACCGTCGAGTCCGACAGCCGCGCCATCCGTGCGGACCATTCGGAGGTCTGGCTGCACTGGAGCGCGACGGGCGTGCGCAACGCGAGCGGTCGCATCGATTACTTCATCGCGATGTATGAAGACAACGACGCCGAGCACGCGGCCAACGAGGCCGCGGCCGCGCACCTGGCCGGCCTGGAGCGGCTGAACCGTTTGAAGAGCGAGTTCGTGTCGCTGGTGAGCCACGAGTTCCGCACAGCGCTGGTCGGCATCTCAGGATTCAGCGAGATGATCCGCGACGAAGACGTCACCCTGGATGAGGCCAAGGTGTATGCGGGCGACATCAACAAGGACGCCGAACGGCTCAACCGGATGATCAACGATATGCTCGATCTCGACCGCATCGAGGCGGGACGGTTGACTCTCCACCACCAAACCGTCGACATGAACAACTTGCTCGAGGACGCGGTCGACAGGGCGCGCGCGTCGAGCGCGCGTCACACCTTCACCTGCAACCTGGCGGTCGAGAAGCCAGTCGTGCAGGCCGATCCAGACCGCATCGCCCAGGTTCTCTCCAACCTTCTCAGCAACGCGATCAAGTACTCGCCCGACGGCGGCAACATCGCCGTCACGAGCCTGGCACGAGACGGTGTCGTCGAGGTGAGCGTCCACGACCACGGCGTCGGCATCGCGCCCGAGTTCGTGGACCGGTTATTCAGCCGGTATGAACGCTACGAAAAGTCCGCGAGCAAGATCATCGGCACCGGGCTCGGGCTTGCCATCTCGCGGCAGATCGTCGAGATGCACGGCGGCAAGATCTGGGTCGAGAGCAAACAGGGGGACGGATCTGATTTCCGGTTCACGATCCCCGTCGGGCAGGTCCAGAGCTGATGTCAAAGGTGCTCGTCGTGGACGACCGCGACTCCGAGACCGAACTGCTCAAGGCGTACCTCGAGGACTCCGTCGACGAAGTCCGTGCGCTCACCGACTCCCGTCAGATCGAAGAGGTCTTCGCCGAGTTCGAACCAGACGTTGTCATCCTCGACCTCCACATGCCCGACCCCGATGGCTTCGAGGTCTTACGCCGGCTCAGAGGCGCGCGCTCGAGCCTCGGCTTCCTGCCAGTGCTGGTGCTGACCAACGACGAAAGCCACGTCGCGCGCAACAGCGCCTTGATCCTCGGCGCCGACGAATTCTTGACCAAGCCGGTCGACCGCGAAGAGCTTGTGTTGCGGGTGCGTAACCTGCTTCGCACGCGCGAGCTGTTCGTCGAGGCGCGCGAGGGTAGGAACGACTAGCCGGTCACCGGGATTGGAAGCCTGTCTCGCGCGCGAGCCTGCGCACGCTCCAGCTGCGGTACACGGCACCGCCAACCGCGACCAACACGCCGAACGTGAAGATGAGTGTGCCGATCACGTTGACTTGCGGCGGCACGCCCTCACGCGTCGCGCCGAAGACCCACAACGGGAAGGTCTGTGTGTTCCCCGCGACAAAGCTGGTGATGACGTAGTCGTCGAGGGGAGATCGCGAGCGCCAGCAGCGCGGCCGCGGCAGTTCGAGGTGAGTGCGAACTATCCGCTCGCGTCGGCCCCTCGCGCTCGTCTTCAGGTGAATTGAAAGCCCGAGACGAAATCGCCTGACATCAGCGACGTGACGGCAAGAGTCAGCAGCGGAAACAGGAAGAAGATCAGCAGCCACGCGCCTTCCGGAAAGATGAGGAGGTAAGGCGCCAGCGCCCGCCCCCATCTCGTGGTGAGCGCCGGCCGCCTTACTGTCGCGGTGCCTACGGCCACTCGACTTTCAGGAGAGGATGACCGCGTTGAAGATGTCGTTCCACTGGGTCGCCTCGGCGGGGTTGAGCGAGCGGTAGTAGAACGTCTTGGCCAGGTCGGCGTCGGTTGGGAACACGGCCGAGCTGTTTGCCGTGTCCGTCAGCGACTGTTTCGTATCCGGGTCAGTTGCGGCCGCAGCGTCCTGTTCGACGACGGCCTTGGCGCCAGGGACCGGGGTGATGTAGTTGATGGCCTCGGCGAGCTGTGCAGCGACCTTGGGGTCATAGACGTAGTTCATATACGTGATGGCATCGAGTGGGTGCGCCGCACCGACCGGGATGCACATGTTGTCGGTCCAGATCAGGGCGCCTTCCTTGGGCAGGATGAACTTCAGGTCCTGGTTGCCGGCCGAGAGGTTCGCCTGGTACACGTCGACCGACCAGGCCATGCTTATCACGGTGTCGCCGGCGCTCAGCGCCTTGATGTAGCTTTGGTCGTAGAACTCGCGTAGGATGCCGGAGTCGCGCATGCCCTTGAGCTTGTCGGCCGCCTTCTGCCAGTCGCTCGCCTTGGAGTTATCGGGCTTGATCCCCATCCCGAGAAGGGTCAGGTTGCCGGTGTCCTGGGTGTTGGTGAACATCCCCACTTTGCCCTTGAACGCCGGATCGTAAAGATCGTTGTAGCTCGTGATCTCGCGGCTGATCTTCTTGGTGTTGTAGGCGATGCCGGTGAAGCCTGACTGCCAGGGGATGGTGAACTTGTTGCCCGGATCGAAGGAGCGGTTCTGAACGCGCTTGGAGCCGTTCTTGTAGAAGTTCGGCAGCTTGGAAGGGTCGAGCTCGGTCAGCCAGTTCTTCAGCATCAGATTGGTCAGCTGGATGCTGTTGGTGATCACAATGATGTCGTAACCGATCGGAGTGCCCGCCTGGAGCTGAGGTGCGATCTTCGCAAAGAACTCGGCGATGTCCTGGATTGGCTCGCTGTAGTTCACCTTGATCCCGGTCTCCTTGGTGAACTCGATCAGCGAAGGGTAGGTCGTGTTGGCCGCCGAGTCCTCGCCGGTGTCGATGTAGAGCGGCCAGTTCGCAAAGTCGAGCGTGCCCGCCTTGGTCGCCTTGCCCCACACCCAGTTCTGGTGCGTCGTCGCGGCCGGCTGGTTCCCCCCGATTCCGCACGCGGCGAGAAACGCGCCAAAGCTCATCGCGCCCGCGCCGGCGAGCGCGGTGCGTCGAGCGATCCGGCGCTGCGTCAAGCCGCGCAGAAATGCAACGTCGAGGAATTCGGGCAGCTCGCGCTCTGTGGTCATCGATTACCTCTCACTTGTCTTGTCGACCCGTCTGATGGTCCGTCGGCGTGGGTTGGGCCATGCCCTCCGCCGGGATCACGAACGTGTGC
>Ga0209378_1000861_pt1 | contig 21973 bp, 28 predicted proteins | sample GraSoiAngelo_156_FD_186170 | JGI IMG/M metagenome (GOLD analysis project Ga0209378, IMG submission 186170) | Grasslands soil microbial communities from the Angelo Coastal Reserve, California, USA - 14_1009_13_40cm (SPAdes) (version 2) | ecosystem: Environmental > Terrestrial > Soil > Grasslands ...
GCCGGGCCGCATAAGCGCGAAAGAAATGACCAGATTGAGAAAACGTGTCAGCATAGTTGCAAAATGAAACACCGAAAACAAAAGTCCGCTCCGCCGCCCCATCCATCTGCGTTGGCAGTGCCTTCGTATCATCGCATTCTGGTCAAGCATGGCCTGATCGAAGAGACCTTATCCATCCCCGAGGCGTACAAAGTGTTTTTGCAGGTGGGCGCTGATCCAGAAGTACAGAAACTCACTCGCAAGGTAGAACATCGCAACAAAATGAAACACGTTCCCGCTTTGTATCTGGCAACCGCGATGGCTCTGCAAGGCATGACCAAGCAGGAGCTTGAAGCTCTGAAATTGCGAATGGAAGAGAAGCGAGAGTGAGCGTTCCAAGAATTAGGCAGCTAGGACCTTCGAGTGCCCGAAACTGTTTGTCACTTACCGCCACACCAGTTGTGTCGTTCTCCCATCACCACAACGTTCTCGGCAAACGCCTGGGCCTTGACTCTACGGACAGAGAAAATCACTTTTTGTCCCGGTTCGAGAACGCGACGGTTCCTAACGTCGGACAGAATGAAGGGAACCTTGGAACCGTCCGCGCCATCAATAATTCCGAATCCTTGCACGTCAATTTTCTTCACCATTCCAGTCATTTTGTCGGTTCGCCCCGTGCAACCCTGTTCTCGTTCAGCATCTCGCTCGGCCCTTGGTTGGGCAAGAGACTTCTCTATTCATTGTTCTTTCCCGGCTCGCGGCCTCTCCTGGCACGTTTGCCGTATCAATGACCGACAAAAGAGCAGCAGACTGATCCAATGGACCACGATGTGTTAACGATTACCGGTGTTTGGCAGAAAAAACGGGACGATTTGAAAACCAAAAGAAACTCATTGTTCGAAAAATACTCAAAACATCCGCATGATGTTCACCTTGCGCTAGAAATCAAAACAATCGATGACGAAATTGCGGAGTGTACTCAGAAGATGGACCGGAAAGTTCCCGCCGTCAAAAAATGAGAGGCCCGAGGAGTTCGGAAGCCTAAAAGCTCATTTGCCAACAGTTTGCAACCCCACTTCCATCACCTCTGACCCTGCTTTGCCAGTCCATATAACTTCGCACCTCATTGAATCCATGGGGTCATCCAAGACGAGTTCAACGAGTTGTCCGCGTCTCAGTCTGAAGTTACCTTTCAACCTAAAACCGGCCTGCGACTTATCGACAATAAGACAGGGAAACATTTTCTGGACTCCCCTGAGATTGAAGACAAGGCTGGCCCGCTGCTTCGTCGTGATCCGTCTGGATCGGCGGTCTCCGGGGATAGGAACGCTGGGCATTGATTCGCCCCACCTTACCCCTAATCCGGTTTACGGCCTGCGGTGATAAAACGTGGGCTACTTTCCTGCGACGTAATTGGCGAACATGACCTCCACACCTTCGCGTGTAAGCTCCTCCCAAAAACCTGTGATTTCCTTGATGTCCCGCCCGTCCATCTTCGCGGAGTACACAAAACCGGACTTCCGGTCTCCTTCAATCTTGAAGGTCACGGTTTTGCCGCTCGGCGATTGCTTCGTCCAACTGTCAATCATTTCAAAAAATCCTCCGCTGTCTACGACGCCCGTTGTTCCTGTTGGCGACGGCGCGGTACACGTCGGGGGATAGCATTAGCGCAATTGCCCGACAAGCGGGTGAGTAATGCAATTGGGGATCGGGAAAGTTCTAAATCGTCGTTGAGGAATTAGGAGTTGCCAAGGGCTTCCTAATCGAAGGACGGCAACGGCTCCGCCCGGAAGAAATATCTTCGCGGTTCTGGATGGACTTGCAGATTGACCGGCCACCCGTCAGCATAGTGCAATGAAACACCGAAGAGAAAACAGGCGCGCTCTGCAGACCCATCCATCTGCATCGGCAGTACCTTCGTATCATCGCATTCTGGTCAAGCATGGCCTGATTGAAAAAAACCTGTCCATTTCCGATGCGTATGAAGTGTTCTTGAAAGTGGGCGCTGACCCGGAAGTAGAGAAACTCCGTCGCAAGGTAGAACTCGGCAACAAAATGAAACACGTTCCCGCCTTGCACCTTGCCACAGCGATGGCTCTGCAAGGCATGACCAAGCAGGAGCTTGAAGCTCTGAAATTGCGGATTGAAAAGAAGCGGGTATGAGCGCCGCAGGAGTTATACGTGGTACAGGGAATTACCCGCGCAGCGATTGCAGGTATTTGGCCGATTGACGGCTCAATGTGTTGTGAGAAGCTATTTGAAGGACGTGCTGTGGGGATCCCTCTTCCCCGCAAGGGAGTCAGCGATGAACGGTGCCCATCGCGGAAGCCCCAATAATAGGTATTTCACTGGCAGGATTGAGAAACGCTTTCCTACTTCAGTTGCCGTCTATCTCGCAAGCCTAGATGAACCGCGCGCTCGGGAGCGAACACTTACGGAAAACGTCAGTCCCCACGGAGCGCGCGTAATCAGCCAGCGGTCCTGGCGGTCTGGCGAAGGGTCGCTTATTAGCCCTTTGACGGGGGATTTTCCGCGAGTGGGAAAGGTGATCTATTGTGTGCCAAAAGCAGGGGATCGCTTTTGCCTGGGCGTTGAATTTCAGGATCGCACGGTTAGATGGGGTGAGCAGGGCTTGATGCCGTGAATCAATCAACACCCTTGAACAGTTCGCGTGGCTTTACTTTTAATGCCCGAACGATTTTGCCGATGTTGGTCAGGCTGATATTTTGGCGACCGCGTTCAATTCGCCCGATGCAGAAAATGGGCCTGAATCATGGCTTCTCCGACAAACAATTTGTCTCGCAAGGAACTCGCTATAAAAGACCTCTTAGCGGAGATTGCGAGGGCACTCGTAGACCATCCCGAGGGAGTGCAAGTCAGAGCGGTAGAAGGTTCCCACGTCACCGTCCTAGAATTGAAAACGCATCCGGAAGATTTGGGCAAAGTGATCGGGCGGCAGGGGCGCACAGCGGAAGCGATTCGCACGCTATTGGGCGCAGCCGGAATGAAATTACACAAGCGATTCACACTTGAGATTCTGGATTGAACAAGTCTAAGCACTGGTGACAATCGGTAGCCAGGTCTCGGGACCATTCTGTATTGCGTTGTAATCGGCATCGGTCATTTGCTGGCGAGGTGGATTCAAGGCGAGAATTTTGACTCTTGGGTAGTTTGCTTTTAGCCAAGCGACTATTTCTCTTCTACTAGATTCCGGGGCCGCGTGACCGACGATAAAGAGGTCGTAATGCTGAATCGAACTTAAAAGAACTTTCGCCGCTTCGTTGCACAAGGCAGAGATAACGCCATAACCAAGTTCCCTTAGCAATTGGGCTCTTCGAAACCCTATTCCCTCATCGTAAGCGATCTGGAAGATCCGTTTGACCGTTCGCCCCTTCGCCTGAGGCACATTCCTCTGCGCTACAACTTGGTGTGTTCTTGCATCTGCAGCCTTGCATTCATAACTCGTGCGTTCCGCTAACCTATCGAGCGTCACTTTGGCAAACTCCAAGCCAGACACAACGGCTCTTTTTACGGTGGAGCCATCGGGCCAGACTTCGAAGATTTCGTATACCCGGTTCATGTCTTTTTCAACCTACGCTCGTACACAACCCATCGTCCCGTCGTTCGTTTTGACTTCGGAGACTTACAATATAACTCCAAGAGGGCTATGCCCCCTCTTGGCCTTTTGCGGAAGATGACATACTCGCCCGGCCACGACTCCGCGAGTGCTTTGACGCGCTTTTTTGCAGCGTCAAGGGTTTGCGCGGCCTCTACGAAACGCGGGCTTCCTTCGCCCCGCAACTTGAGGATGCAAAAGGGCAGACCCAACCAGACTCCAAGCCGTGGACAATTCTACAGGGGGGCAGTGGGGCGATTATCGCACGAATTTGGTGTGTTGGGTACAGGCAGGCTACGCGACTCTACGCGACTACGCGACCCAAAGAGTAGGATCAAAGCACCACCTCCCCTTCTGCCAACGATTATCGTGAGAGGCGATATGTCGAGACCCGTTACAACCTAAATCTTTGGCTCTTTGAATTTACCGACGATCAAATCCCTCAATGGACGGTACGCACTTAAATCCCGCAGCCAGCGAACAATAAAAGCGGTGGGCACCATGAACCAGCTTATATCGGGCCCCAGCTTGGCCCTCGACGATTTCCACAGGCGGGATGGCGTCGTCAAACCGGAAGCCGCGCAAAATTCGCAGGACTCGTTCGCGGGCTGAACCCTCTTCTTCGCTGTCGTCAAAAATCCCTATCCCTGCATTGCGACTGACTGGCCCTACCTCTTCGAGAGGGACTTCGCGGACATTCTGAAACAAACTGTGATTCACGCGATACGCCTTGAATACCGGCACAAAAACCCGGCATTCCTGCCTCGGTCCACCAGTCGTCCGGCAGTTCAATTTGCAATCCGTGGTGTGTGAATTTCATCAGGCAAAGTATGCCCGAAATTTCCTGAGCATGCTGGAAACACTGGCATGCGCAGTTTAGGCGTGGAATGCCGAGTTTGGGTGAGAAACGAGACGGCGGGGGCGGTGCAGAGGCCCACGCTTCTCATGGCCGAATCACTCCCGCAGCAAAGCCGCAGTCAAGGGCGACCATGGGGAGCCGCATCAGCGGGCCTGCCCCTTGACGGCGGCGAGAGCGAAGGGAGCCTACGGCCCACACCAAGCCGATTGCGAACGGTTCTCGCCTCCTAACGCGTGCGAGGGGATTTTTCCTGTGGTTTGGCTTCGCCGAGCAGTTCACGACCGAAGACATTCTTTAGCCACGCTGGACTGGTATTCGTTGTCTTGACCAACTCACCCGCGATGAAACGTGCCACGAGCCGATGTCCTTTCCCATTCGGTGTATTGTCGTAGACAAGAAGGTCGTCGGCATGCCTGCGCGCTTCTGGCAGGCTCTTCATGGCTTCTTGGTACGACTCTGGAATCGTGCAGAGGGGCACGGCTTGTCCGCCGTGACTCATCCGGACCAGGATGCGCCCGGCGTTCAGGTTAGAGTCTTCCGTAGAGATGAACAAAACTTTTGTCGTGTAACCTGCCTGCCTTGCGCTCTCCAACAGTTCCGTATCCACGGTTAGATCCTCAACCGCAAAGGAACGCCGCTCGCGTAACATCGCGTCGCGCTAATGCCGTATAGGGGGAACCACAATTGCGAAGGCTTCTTTAAGGTGGGCTTCGTAGAAAGTCGTTTTACCCGCACCCATCGGGCCTGCGATCACGATCAATGAATGCTGGCTTCAGTTCGCTCAGAAGGTATCCTTATCGTGCGGTTTTCCGGGCCATTGTCTGTGATTTGCGCTGCAACTTTCCTGCAACCAAGGCCACCGGGAATCGCTCCCCAGAAGGGTCAACCTCCACGGCTGTCCTGAGTTCGGGGTCATGTTCGTAGGGTGTCCCGTCCGCAAACTCCTCGTGGGCACCTTCCTGCAACCCAGTGAGACCCCCAAGAATCTCCATTAACTGCTGTCGCTCCTCAGTGCTCATTTTGTCGTAGGTTGCCGTGGACGGCCCCCGCGCTCGTCTCGCGGAACCTTCGAGCTAGCCTTTCCGCCCCTCGGGTAAAAAGCCAACAGCCCGCTGTTCACGAGCTGATTGATCGAACACTCTCGGGCATCCGCAATTCTTTTGATATTACGGATGAGACGGCGCAGAATGACTACCTGCGTTTCTCTCGCAGTCTGCTTCTTTTTGCCTTGGAGCGTGACCAGCTTGACGGTGTTGAGGTTGACGGCGAGCAGCGCGTCGTTGATCGAGGCGGACAAATCACCTTGGTACCTCCACTTCGCGCGAAGCAGCTTGTCGAGGCCGATCAGCAAACGAACGTTGAAGACTTCGAAACCGACGTTTCTACGGATTGCCACAGGCCGCACCAACATCCTTAGGAGTTCCCGCGATGGCACTGCCACAGCGGTCCATTCTGTACGATATATATACGGACTATATATATACACTATGCTTGAAGCAGCGATGTGAAATCCTTACTGCCCGAAACTCGGCAGAATCGCCACCACGGAATTGCAACAATCGCTGGCAGCATTTGACTGGTTGGAGGATGTCATTCTGGCAGAAACGGACGTCGAAAGAATCAGATCAGAGTGTGATCCGCAGCCACCGCGCCTGACCACCTTCGTCGTCGTTCTGAGCAACGTCAATGTCAACCCCATGCATTTAGGGATTTCCTCCGAGGCAATTATCGCCGCTTCGCGTGTGGAGTGCCGAGCAAACTAATTCCAGGAGTGGTCCACCCGGAATTCTGACTCCTCGGGATAGAACCGTCTTGGAAAGGATGTCATTGAGGCCCGATCGGGGGCTTTAAGCTGACTCGCTTTGCCGATATTGGCATGTCTTTACTCAACTGAATCAAGCTTGCCCTCCCCCAGTTTTGCGGGGCAGGTTTTTGAGAAGAGTCTTGACAGGGAGCATGTTCTTTTGTTTCATTAGTATTGATGAACGAAGACCAAGTTCGCAAGGCACGCCAACAGCTCCTGCGCGAACTGCCCGATCCGACCGAGATCCTGCGCGGTTCGCTACTGGATCGCCGGATCTTCCATCGCCAGGGTTGCCAGAAGTGCCGTCGGGGAGAAGGCCACCGGGTGTGGGTCCTCACCGTTGGCTATCCCGGAGGACGCACACGCCAGTTCACTGTGCCAGCCCAACAAAAGCCACAGGTCCAGCGGTGGCTGCGAAATTATCGAAAGTTGCGAGCCAAGTTGGAAGCGATTTGCGAGCTCAACCACGAATTGTTAGGGGCCGACCCTTAGGCTAATTTTTTAGGGGCTTTGTGTTTCATCATTAATGATGCAACACGACTACGAACTCCCTGCCTCCATCGATACTCTTATCGAGTCTTACTTTCCCTGTCTTCGCCGCACGGTGCGCAAGAACCTCTCCCGCTTGACCGGTGCCTTTCTCCAGCTGGCTCTGAGCGTCCGTTTTGGCTACGGCGGATTGCATCTCACCTCGGTCGCCCGCGTCTTACCCGGGGGCAAAAAGTTTAAGAGCAGCTACAAATGGCTCGCGCGCTTCCTGAAGTGCAAGTACTTTGATCCCTCCAGCTTGGCCGAATGTATGTTGGCGTTGATCTTGGGGCGGAAACCACCTCCTTGGGTGATCGTGCTCGTCGATCAAACCACCATTGACGGCGTCCAAGTCGTCAATGCCGCCATCCCTCTGGAAGGTCGTGCCGTCCCCGTCGCCTGGATCGATTTTGAATATCCCTGGAAAACGCTGGCTCCTGCTTCGCAAAACACCATCGAACGCTACCTGCTCACCTGGTTGGCGGAGGCCGCCCCACCGCACGTGCGTCTGCTGCTGGTCTTTGACCGTGGCTATGCCCGCGTGGAGTTGATCAAAGATCTGAATCGCGGTCAGCAACCGTTTCTGATCCGAGCTCCCGGCAAAGTAATTGTGCAGGCCATGGTCCGAGGCCGCCGCCAGCGCCTGAGTTTAGGACGCCTGCCCCACCGCACCAACTGGCCGGTGCGCTATGGTCATGTGCTCTACCATAGTCAAAAGGCAGAACCCGTGGATGTGATCGTCTATCGGGAGAGAGAATTTCAACAGCCGTGGTTCTTAGTGGTACCGCCGGATTCGGAGTCCTGGCTGCCCACCACAGAGGTGGTTCGCTTGTATCGCCAGCGCATGCGCATTGAACATTGTTTTCGAGATTGGAAGAGTCATCTAGGTCTGCGGGGTTTGCGGCTTCAGGTGCAGAAACCGGAACGCATTCTGCGGCTGTTGATGGGATTTACCTTGGCCTATCTGCTCTTGCTGTTGTTGGGCCAGGATCCGCTAGCCGAGAAGCTGCGTCCTTATTTCGAGCAACCACGTCGGCGCGACCGTCACGGCACACCGAAAATCCTGAGTGTCCTCTCCATGGCCCTTTATCTACTCTCCGATCCGCGCTGGGAACAACGGACCCAAGAACGCTGGATACAAATTCTTTCTCGTCTGGTGGCCGGCCGCGGGATCGCTACGCTTTCTTCCTTCTCGCCCTAAAAACACTCCCACAGCTTTAGAAAATTCCGTGCGCACACTTTCAAAGGGCCGAGCTTGTCTCACAAGAGGGTTCACCTCCTCGAAGCCGCCTTGTTTCTTGATCTCCTTTCCCTCCCTGCTGATTCTCGCAGTCACTTGCAGAAACCCATAAACCACAAAGAATGCAATCCTCTGGCGCTAGCCGCAGTGTTGATGCGATCCCACAGCACAGGCCATTCAAACTGGGGGATGGCAAGGTCGGCAACGTGCATGTTTTTCTTCAGCTGAATTCCCCCCAGTTTTGCGCAAGCTCTCAGGGCGAATGCCGGGTACTCATCCGGATTTGGCCTGTTGCATGGACATGCGGCAGGCAATGATTTTCGCTTGTTTTTACGCGTTTCCTTGCACTTTATTGGCGCAGCCAGTAAACTCGCTCTCTTGCACTGGTGTAAAGGAAACGCACAGAGATGCTTCTCGTTCGAGACTACGTGGCGCACATGGCCAATGAAGTTGTTAAACGACTGGTGGAGGGCGGGCACATTGAAACCAAGGCCACTGCGGCCGTGGCCAACCGCGTTCGGCTACGGATGCTCGAAGAGCTGACCGTCGAGGACCGCCTCAACGAGGAAGTGCGGCAGATCCTGATTGACCATCAGGACGAAATGCGCCGGACCAGCGTCTCGTATCAAGAGATGTACAAGAAGGTGAAGCAACAACTGGCGAGGGACAGGAAGCTGATCCTTCGCTAGGCCATTCCTGGTTAGTTGTGGTTGCAGCTTTGGCCGGCAACGCATTTGTAACCATAGCTTCATGCTGTCGATTTCAAGGTCAAACGAGGATTTGCAGACAACGATGCGCCTTACCCGCGAAAAAATCATACGGTTGTCGCACCAAATTACCGACGTGCTGGTCGAGAGCGAAGAAGTGGAATTCGTCGACGACCGCGATACTATTCGGCAGCAGGTGGTGCAGATTTTGACGGCGACTCTGAAAGACGAAGAGAAGATCGAGTTGGAAGTGCGCAAGCGGATCACTTCGCAGAAGAAAGAAATCCTGGAAGGCAGCGAGGAGTGGGACGTTCTCCACAAGAAGTATTATCAAGATGAGCTTCGCCGCATGGGCATCGCTGCCGCTCCGGACGACCGCCACCGCCCCTGACGCAGGCAACTGTCCCGACCGAGTCGCAATCTTCGATCGACAGTCCCGAGCGAGCCGACGTCTTCGTTTGAAGGCTGAAGCAGAACCTTTTCGACTTGTTCGCGTAATCGCGCGGAGCAAACCTTTCCTTTCCAGTAAGATACCGACGGAGTTAAAGTAATTCTTCAGGAGTGCACCAGTCGTACCCCCGCCGCCCCCGCATCTTTGTAACGATATGATACGACAGGGTTTAGGGGTGGTGGCGGTGAACCATATGAAAGGAAAGGATTTAGAGGAGGTTGAGGAGATAAAGGAGGTAAAGAAATTCAAACGGGGTGCGCGATCGGCAGCAATTTGCGCGGAGGAAGTGGAATGGAGCTTGGCAAACATGGGGGAAAGGTAGCATGGAAGTAAGGTTTGGCTAAGTGATTTGCAGTGAAAGGTCGAAAATGAGGGTTGAATTCGTGATTGGTCATCCGGGAACGGCGACACTCGTGGCGATCGACATGGAAGTGTGAGAAAGGACAGCAACTGCAAGACCCAGGTTCAAACGACGAGGGGCACCCTCCGTGTTGTTTTGGTTTGGAAGTATGTGAAAGGTTTCGCGTTCGATTGAATTGGAAGGATTCGGGACTTGTGGTCTGGGCCACGCGTCCCCGTTCCACTTGCTCGTCGCTCGCTAAGAGCGACAGGCAAGCATGCCTGTCCTACAGCAACTTGCTGAGAAGGTAGCTACGGTCACGGCTTGCGATTCTTGAACAAATCCGCCAGACGCTGGTGGACACCGTCGACGGCTTGAAAGAATTCTTCCAATCCCGAGGTCTCGCTGGTCACTTCTTGGGCGGCCAAGTCCGCGGATATGGCGTTACTGAGCTGAGTGGCGCGACGGATGCGTTCCGAGGTAATCAGCGCGAGTATGGTATGCGGGTCTCGCTGACGCAGTTGGCGCTCCTGCCACTCTTCGGCGGCCCAGGCGGTCTTGCGGACATAATCCACGGCGTCACGAAACTCCCTTAGGATGCGCGGATCCAGGTTGCCCGACTGCATCGCGCGGTTGAGGCGGACGAGCTCGGCGCTCGTTTTCTTCAGCCGGAAATTAACGCCCCAAAAAGTTTCGCTCGGAATCAGAAGCTCGACCGCAACGCCGAGCACACGGCCTTCTGTTGACCGGCGCGTGCCAACAACGCGAGCCCGAAACGATTCGCCCGAAAGGAGGTTTGTCAGATCGAGATGGCTGCCAACGCTGGGGTAAACCTTCATCTCAAGAAGGCCCCCTTGAGCGTTCACTTCTATGGCGTTAGCCACTTCTTTGATGTTTTTACCGCTAGCCTCCTGCCACTTGGCCTCTACGGGAACAACGACGGGAAAACGGACGCCCCGCCTTTTTTCTGTTTGGGTAGACCGCTCGTCCTCAGGCATCTCGTCCACTCCGACCGTAAGTTGCTATCCAGAACGGGGAACTCCTATGCACGCACATCCTAGGCCGATACTCGCCTGAGCGTGAAAAGTCTTCGCCTGGGAACCTCGAGTTGGAAGGCGTCAGCAAAGTTGATGGCTTTATACGCGCACCGAAATGGTACGTCCACCGGGTGAAAATGGGAATTCAGGCTAAAGCGAAGTGCGGAGAATAGAGGGTGAAAGCGGATGGGGAGCTGGATAGGCCGAGGAGATCTAGTTGTGCTTGAGAAGGACGCGCAGATGCTTTACGGCGCGCTCGGTGTCCTCACGGAATTGCGAGATATCGCAGCGGAAAGACTGAGACCACCCGTGCAACAACCCATGAAAGGGATAAAACAAAATGCGCTGCGCGACCGGCAGGGCTTGGGCCGTTTGGGTGACTGTGGGGGCGAGCCAAAGGACCAGGACGCGAAACAGCGGCAAAGCGCGATGCCCTTCAGCGCTGATACGCACGGCAAGGTAGACCATTCCTCTTGCGTACACATATAGGGCGCAGAAAAGCGCCGCGACCAGCAACAACAGGAGCAGATAAGCAATCGCGAACAGAAGGAACGCGAAAAACAGTTCTTGAATGTAGAAAACGCGAAAAGCAAGAGCGGCGAGCAGGAGTCCGCAAGCGGCGATCAGTGCGCGCCATTTAGTCATGACCCAATGTCCCTCCAAATCCCCCTGGTCATTAGGATGCGGGAGGGAGGGAGTCCGCAACGCAAAGTTAGTCTGTTCCGCGGGGATTTGCGGAGATGGGCCGGAGATTGGTCGTTACTTAAGGTCGGCTGGAGGCTGGGCCAACTAAGGCGAAGCTCGAATTGCGAGCTACTCGGCTGAATACTCCGGTTAAAGATAACACAAACCGCGAGAGATGGTGCATCCAATAGGCTTGTTAACCCTTGTTAACGGAAAGTGGCAGGGAAGTGCGCTTTCAGTTGTTGAGCGGAGAAGTGTCCGCATGTGGCCTGGAAGTGATCACCGAGAGATTGGTGAAATTGCAAGCAGCTTTGGAGGAATCGCCTGGACAATTATGACCAGTTGACCTATGGCCGCAGGCGAAGCGCAGCGGATTTCCTTGATCAAACAAAATCGGGTGGCTTTGGGGTCACCCGAGAAGAAAAAACACTGTTGTGAAGAAACCTGCCGCTACGAATTCATGGCTGCGAATCGGGACGGCGCTTGAGAGTCGGACGATCATCGTCGGTGGTGCTCGGGTCGTTGCTGCCGGGCTGCTTCTTCGATTGCTCCGTCTTGCTGCGCAGGGTGGGCTTGCCGGCGGCATTGTCCGAAACCTTGCGCGAGAACATGATGTTGCGGAGGCGGGCCTTGACGGTATCGAACTCGGATGTGGTGACGATGTATTCCTGCCTTGCAGGCAGGATGCGCGCAATTTCCTTTTGTGTATTCTCGATGCGGTCAGGAGTCGGGGGATGCGTCGAGAACACCTTGGGAATTGTTCCAGGGCGGCGCTTCTCGTCTGCCTGAATGCGCTCGAAGAAGGTGACGTACGAATTGGGATCGTAGCCCGTTTTGTACATATATTGAAGACCGAGGAAATCGGCCTCGCGCTCGGCGTCGCGGCTGAACTTCAGAAAGGTCAGGGGGATCGCGAGGTTAAGGCCCTGATACATCGCATATCCCGCCATGCTATAGGGGATAAAAATCATCGCGGGAATGGACGCCAGCTGCATGAGCTCGCCCTTTGTGGCGTTTTTTGTGCCGTGCCGCGCGGCCACATGAGCGATCTCATGGGCCATGACGCCGGCTAGTTCGGATTCTTCCTGGGCGCGAAGAATCAAGCCGCTGTTCACGTAGAAAAATCCGCCCGGCAGCGCGAACGCGTTGACTTCATCAGAATCGATCACCTTGATGGTGAAGGGAACGCGCGCATCGGAGTTGCGAACGAGGTTCTGGCCCACGCGGTTGACGTATTCAGTGACCACCGGATCGTCGATCATCTTCGAAGAACGTTCAACTTCTTGGGCCAGGGACTTACCCAGGGAAATTTCTCGCTCCAGCGAGAAGAGATTGACGCCTTTGCCGACACTGCGATTGCCGATGGCCTCGACGTCTTCCTTGGAATTCTTGGGGGTTACGGTGTCTTTCTGCGGGACCGGCTGCGAGCCGGTTTGTTGCTGGGTCTGCGCAGGAACAGGCTGCTGCGCGGGCGGCGGCGTCTTTGCAGGGTCGGCTGCCGGCGCCGGGGGATCTTGGCTTTGAGGAGCAGCGAAGGCTGAACCCGCAACAAGGGCGCTTACCAGCGCCAGTCTCAGGGTATGCCTCAGAATGTCTTGCATATCGTGTACCTCCGCCTACCCGTCATTATACACCTACAATTGCCGGGCAGGACCCCACAATGCTTCCATGGGTACTACGATGTCAGACTAGCCTGGAAGGTTTCCTATTCCGCTCGGATTCTATTGGGAGGCGGAGCCCTCTGTGGCTTGCGAGGCAGTTACCGGCGGCAGTTCAGCGTACCGAGTCCGTACCTCACTGTCGGGAGGCAGTTGACACCCTTTGCGGCTGCCTCTACAGTCAAAGCCAGTCCTTTATGAGCGCGAGCGTGCGGAAAATCCAGATTGGCCAGCTTTGGAAGAATGACGGAACGGGCGACATCTACCTGGTCACCCGGCTGTACTCCGAGGCCTTGAATACTATGGTGATTCTGAGGAAGTCCGGGGCGGAGGATGAAAAGCAGATCCGTGTGCGAGTGGAGCGTGCTGCCGGAGGGCAGAAGATTCCGGGGTTTTCTCCCGCCCAGGGAGACGAGAGGTTCTAGCCTTCAGATCGACCGAACTTCCATCTTTACAACATCTTCGACCTTCATCAATTCCTTTTGAAGGAATGGCTCGCCGTAGTTCACACCGATCATTTGGCCGTAGTGCCGCGCCAATTGATTCATTTCCATTTCCAGCCGGTCGATGGCCAGGTGGACTTTGCCCTTCTTTTCGCTCTTGCGGGGCCGGAATTGCGATGCAAAGGCCAGGATAGCCTTGCGGCGCTGCTCGTATTGGGCAGTAATATCCACGACGAAAGTCGGACGCGCGTCGGCGTAGGAGATGGAATAAAGGATCTTAAAGGGGCGGTAGGCTTCGCCTTCGATAGGGAGTTGTTTCAGGCCCGCCAGGAAGCAGGCTTCGTAGCCCAGAGTCGAGGCATGGTAATGGTCTGGGTGGCGCGCTTCCCAGTAGGGCAGGATGACGGTTTTCGGGCGGAGCTCCCGGATCATCGTGGCGAGGCGTAATTTGTGCTGGCGGGAAGGCTGGACATCGGAATCGGGGACGCCAAGAATGCCGCGCCACTTGACGGACAGTAACTTCGCTGCACGCTCCGCTTCCCTAGCGCGGGTTTCCGGGGTGCCGCGCGTTCCCATTTCGCCCGCGGTCAAGTCGAGAATGCCGGTCTTATAACCGCGCTGCGCCATCTTCAGCAGCGTACCGCCGCAAGTTAGTTCGACGTCGTCGGGGTGCGCGGCAATGGCCAAGAGATCAAGATTCATTACGCCTCCAGTGGCCGTCGATTCTATCAGTTCAACGCATGACGATGGTGAGAGGGCGAGGCTCGCGAGTTGGGGGAAGGCCCGGCATCTTCACAGGCTATGGTATCGTTTGCGGTCATGTCCTCTGCAAAAAACAGGCAGTCTTTGGCGGGGCAAGTTGCTCTTGTCACTGGGTCTGCGAAGCGCCTTGGACGAGCGGTGGCCCAACGTCTGGCAGAAGAAGGCGCGGACGTTATCATTCACTACCGCGCTTCTACCGGGGAGGCGCAGTCGGCAGTCGCCGAGATCGAAAAATTGGGCCGTAAAAGCTATGCGATTGCCGCCGACTTAACGAACGTTGCTGAAATCAAACGCCTGTTTGACGAAGCTGCAAAACAATTCGGGCGGCTAGACATTCTGGTTAACAGCGCGGCCAATTTTCTTCCATCGAGCGTTGTTTCGACAACAGAAGAAATCTGGGACGCTTCGCTCGCTACCAACCTGAAGGCTCCCTTTTTCTGCGCGCAGGCAGCGGCGCCACTTCTCAGACGAACGAAGGGGACCATCATCAATTTCGCCGATACAGGCGGGCTGCTTGGCTGGCCGGGATACATTGCACACTCCGTTTCGAAAGCAGCGGTGGTGATGCTGACAAAGGTGTTGGCGAAAGCGCTAGGCCCGGAAGTGCGCGTGAATGCCATCGCTCCGGGCACGGTCACGATGCCGGGCGACCCGCCGGAATGGGAGGCGGACTTCACCAAGCTCGCGCCACTGCGAGGGACAGGCACCCCGTCAGACATCGCGGACGCCGTCGTATTCCTGGTTCATTCTAAATTCATGACCGGGCAGGTCCTCGTGGTGGATGGCGGACGCACGTTGTAAGAGCTCGAGAATGCGAGTCCGGCGGCCACTCAACAGCGTTTTAGAAATATTTGGCCCGGCCGTGCAGAGAATGCCGCCGCGGTGTATTCTATTCTCCTTATCGCGTGCATAAATCCGCTGGGGATTGCCTCCGGAGAAGCGGGAACCGAAAGAAGAGGAACCAACCGAATTTATGGACAACGAAATATCGACCCAGCCACATGGCATGGAAGACGTAGAAATTCAGGAATGGCTTGAGTCCCTGGATTCCGTTCTGGAATCCAGCGGACCGGAGGTGGCCGCGGAAATCCTCGAGCGGCTCCGCGCGCATGCTACGGTCAACGGCATAGACCTGCCGTTCAGCGCAAACACCCCTTACGCGAATACGATCCCGGTGCGCTTGCAGCCTCTTTTCCCGGGCGACCAGGAATTGGAGCGCCGCATCAAGAGCTTGATCCGCTGGAACGCGCTGGCCATGGTGGTGCGCGCGAACCGCGTCGAGCACAACATCGGCGGCCACATATCCACGTATGCCTCAGCGGCAACGCTTTATGAAGTGGGCTTCAACCATTTCTTCCGGGCGCGCAGCGAAGAATTCGAGGGCGACACGGTTTATTTTCAAGGCCACGCTTCACCGGGCATTTACGCGCGCGCGTTTCTGGAAGGCCGTCTCAGTGCGCAGAAGCTGGAAAATTTTCGTCGCGAGCTGAAGCCCGGTGGGGGGCTTTCTTCCTATCCTCATCCGTGGCTGATGCCTGATTTCTGGGAATTTCCGACGGTATCCATGGGCCTCAGCCCGCTGATGGCGATTTATCAGGCGCGCTTCAACCGCTATCTCGAAGATCGCGGGATGAAGCCGGCCACGGACGCCAAGGTGTGGGCGTTCCTCGGTGACGGCGAGACCGATGAGCCGGAATCGCTCGGTGCCATCACGCTGGCTTCGCGCGAGAAGCTCGACAACCTGATTTTTGTCATCAACTGTAATTTGCAGCGGCTCGACGGCCCGGTGCGCGGCAATGGACAGATTATTCAGGAACTGGAATCCGCGTTTCGCGGCGCTCGCTGGAACGTCATCAAGGTTCTATGGGGAAGCGAGTGGGACCCCATCTTCGAACGCGACACCGAGGGCTTGCTGGTCAAGCGCATGGGCGAACTGGTGGACGGCGAATACCAGAAGCTGGTGGTCTCCTCCGGCGCCTACGTTCGCGAGCACTTCTTCGGCAGCGATCCGCGGTTGCTTCAGCTTGTCGAGCCCATGTCCGATGAAAGCTTGCGGCGTTTGCGCCTCGGCGGGCACGACCCGCGCAAAGTGTATGCCGCGTACAAGGCGGCAGTGGAACATAAGGGCTCTCCGACGGTGATCCTCGCGCGCACCATCAAGGGCTACGGGCTTGGCGAAGCGGGCGAAGGGAAGAACGTCACGCACCAGCAGAAGAAACTCAACGAGGACGAGTTGAGGGAGTTTCGCTCGCGCTTTGGCATTCCCCTGAACGATGAAGATTGCATCGAGGTTCCTTTCTATCGGCCGGCAGAAGACAGCGTTGAGATTCAATACCTTCGAGCGCGGCGCGAAGCGCTGGGCGGCTACGTTCCGAAGCGCAGCATTCGCACGAAGCCGCTCCTCGCGGATCACGACGAACTGTTCAAAGAGTTTCTGGAAGGCAGCGAAGGCCGGGAAGTTTCCACGACTATGGCGTTCGTAGGCATGCTTCGAAAGATGCTGAAGGATCCGGAAATCGGCAAGCTCATTGTGCCGATCGTGCCGGACGAAGCGCGCACCTTCGGCATGGAATCGCTTTTTCGCACCGCCGGCATTTATTCCAGCGTGGGACAAAAGTACGAACCTGTCGATGTAAATACGTTGCTCTACTACAAGGAAGCGAAGGACGGGCAGATTCTCGAAGAAGGAATCACCGAAGCCGGGTCGATGGCGTCGTTTATCGCCGCGGGTTCCGCGTACGCCACGCACGGCATCAACACCATTCCGTTTTTTATTTATTACTCGATGTTCGGATTCCAGCGCATCGCGGATTTCATCTGGGCGGCTGCCGATATGCGCACGCGCGGATTCATGCTTGGAGGCACGGCCGGGCGAACGACGCTTTCCGGCGAGGGTCTGCAGCATCAGGACGGCAACAGCCATGTCCTGGCGCTGCCGGTCCCCAACAACAAAGCGTACGACCCGGCATTCGCCTATGAAATCGCAGTGATTATTCAAGACGGGATTCGCCGCATGTACAAAGACGACGAAAACATTTTTTATTACATTACGGTGATGAACGAGCCTTACGCCATGCCGGCGATGCCAGGCGACGTGAAAGAAGGAATTTTGCGTGGCATGTATCGTTTCCGCCCTGCGACAAACTCGAAAGCGAAACTGCGCGCGCAATTGTTGGGAAGCGGTGCGATTCTCAACGAAGCGCTGCGAGCCCAGGAGATTCTCGAGACCAAATACAGCGTGGCCGCTGATGTGTGGAGCGTGACCAGTTACAAGGAACTTTATGTTGACGGGATCGAAACGGAGCGCTGGAACCGTTTGCACCCGGGCGAAAAGCCACGCGTGCCGTACGTCACCAAGGTCCTTGCGGACGCTCCGGGAGTTCTGGTTGCGGCTTCCGACTACTTGAAAACGTTGCCAAACATGATCAGCAAATGGATGCCGCGGCGTCTGGCGTCACTCGGCACCGATGGGTTCGGCCGCAGCGAAGGCCGTGGCACTCTTCGCGACTTCTTCGAAGTCGACTCGCGCTTCATTACGCTGGCCACGCTGCACGAACTCTTTGTGGATGGCAAAATCGAGCGCTGCGTCCTCGACAAAGCCATCAAGGACCTTGGCATCAATACTGACAAGCCCGATCCAGTGATCTCCTGACACTGGTCCAAAAGTCCGACATTAGGAATGAGAATCAGTCTGTGGCGTAGCCCTAGCTTGCGCCCGTTTCTTGAGGACCTTCGAGGATTTCTGCGGGCTTGATGCGTCCGGTAGCAAGCTGCGCAATAAGTTCGCGATTCGCGGCCAGAAAATCGTAATCTCCAAGCTCTTTTGGCAAGACCCAGGTGATCCTCTCAAACGTACGCGGCACTAAATCCGTCTCCGCGATTGCCGCAACGAAGAAGCGGATCTCCAATTCGTCGGACGTTTCCGCGTAACGGTGACGCACGCGGCCAATCTCTGTGCTTTTCACCAGCATCACGCCGAGTTCTTCCTGTAACTCCCGCTCAAGTGCAGTCTCTGGCGACTCGCCCCGGCGGACCTTTCCTCCGGGAAATTCCCACTTCAGCGGCGAGGTATCGTTTCTCCGGCGCTGGCCGATCAGCAATCGCCGGTCGCTGCGCTCAATCACGGCGGCCACGACAGTGATCATAGTCGTTCGCGCATTCTATTCTCGGGATACAGGAGTTTATGGAGCGCGCTCGCACCTTCGATCAGCGGCGGACCCGGTGTGTTCAGCAATTCGTCGCTGATCACGTGCACCCGCCGGTTTTGAATCGCCGGCACATCTTTCCACGCTGTGACGCTATACGCCTGCCGGGGATCCGCTTTCGATCCCGTTGCGGCCCACGCTAGAACAATTAATTCCGGCTTCGCAGCCGCTACCTGGGCTTCGCTCACTTTCTCGCCGCCACGAACAATCATTTCAGCGCCGCAGAAGTTCACTAATTCCTCTACCCATGGCGGGGAGCTGATTCGCGGATTCGGCCAAGCCTCGCAATAGACGGGCACACGCTGCTTTGATCGCCGCGTTTTTTTTGCAATCTTCAAAAATGCGCTGCGCATCTTTTTCACCAACCCCTCGGCGGCCGCCGCCTTTTGCGTAATGCCACCCAACAGGCGAATGTCCGCGTTGATGTTCGCGAGCGTCCGCGGGTTCATAGCCAGAAAGGCGAAGGGTTTTTCAAGGAGTTTGGCCACGGTCTCTTGCTTGTACGGCACGGAGCCAATCACGAGCGTGGGTTTTAGCCGCACAATTTCATCCATAGATTCCATATGCCAGCAATCGCCAAGCTTGGGCAAGTTGTTGACTGGAGCGACATCCGCGCACCACTTGGTTACGCCGACGAGTGCGCGGTTCGCGCCAATGGCGCACAGAATCGAAGTCGCGCTCGGCGCCAGCGAAACGATGCGTATTGATTCTTCTCGATTCGTTTTCATGGTCACCAGAAAAGAATAGCAGACCACCCATCATCGATCCTGCCGATTGACTCTGCTCCACGAGTGTGTTGCACTGCGTCTCTCATTTTTCGGAGGACTATCGTGCGAGTCCGGCTGCTTGTTCTAAGTTTCGTCTTGTCATTCTCGGCTCTGGCGCAGACTTCATCGGCGCCATCCAAATCAGAAGTTGTCACTTACCACGCCGCCATCGACAAACGTGAAATACGTTTTCGGTGCCGCTCCGCCTGTTGCGCGGCTCAAGCCCGGGAACATTCTGGACGCAAACTCTCTAGACTGTTTCGGCAACGCGCTGCAGAAACCCGGCGATTCTTTTTCGCTCGTCAAGGGAGATAACCCACTCACGGGTCCTTTCTATATTGAAGGGGCCGAGCCCGGCGACACTCTGGTTGTTCATCTCCTCGACTTGCAGGTTGACGGCAAACAGGGTGTGGGCACGTTTTCACCGGGATTCGGCGCCATCAACGCCACGCATTACACTCCGATGCTCGAGAAGGAAGCCCTTCCGGAGAAGATCTGGTTTTACCCCATTGACCATGCGGAGCGGACCGCCACGTTTCAGGCGCTTGATTCCAGCTACAAAGTGAAAATTCCGCTGCATCCCTTCCTTGGCTGCATCGGCGTCGCGCCAGCGAACGGGGAAGCGCGCAGTTCCATCGTGCCCGCGGAATTCGGCGGCAACATGGACGCGCCGGAGGCCTCCGCTGGAAATACTCTTCATCTGCCGGTGAATGTTGCCGGCGCGTTGTTCTATTTTGGCGATGGCCACGCCGCCATGGGTGACGGCGAAATCGCCGGCAGCGCCATCGAAGTTCCCATGAAGGTGCGCCTGCAATTCGACCTCGTGAAAGGGAGGCACACGGGCTGGCCTCGTTTCGAGAACGAAAAGGAAATCATGGCCGCGGGCATTTATCGTCCCGTCGACGACGCCGTGCGCATCGCCTTCACCGAGCTGGTGGGCTGGATTCACGCGGACTATGGCCTCTCGGAACTCGATGCCTACGAGCTTCTTTCGAAAGTCGGCAAAATCCATCTCACCGAGATGGTCGACCCGAACTACGTCGTGGTTGCTTCCGTTGAGAAGAAATATTTGCCACCAAAGAAGTAGATCTTTTTATCCAAGGATATTTCCCGTTCCTATCCTCTGTTTTGCGGCTTCTGGGTCTCTGCGTTCAGGTGGTCGTAAGCTGTGCCGCGTTGCAGTCGTGGCGCTGCCTTTGGGATACTTCAGAAATGTTCAGTGAAGCCGTTCTCGACCACTTTCGCAATCCGCGCAATGCCGGAGAGCTGCCCGGCGCCACGGTAACTGTAGAGGTCAACAATCCCATCTGCGGCGATATCCTCAAGCTGGCCGCGCAAATGGAGGACGGCCGCATCGCGGAAGCGCGCTTCCTTTGCCGCGGCTGCACCACGGCGATCGCGTGCGCTTCCATGTTGACCGAGCATTTGACCGGCCGCACCCTCGACGAAGCCCGGTCCATCACTGCGGAATCTCTGTCGGAGGCTCTGGGGCAGCTTCCGCCCGCAACATTCCACGGTGCGCAGCTCGCCGCCGATGCACTCCGCGCCCTGTTGCAAAATCTCGCCTCAACTAGTCGCTAGTCATTCTGCAGAAAAGTCTTGTTGATCGTCTCGGGATCATTCAGGTTCAACACGCAGCCCTCTTCGTTTGTGCGCACTTCGTCGATTTCTCCCTTGTGCGCCCAAACGACCGCCCGCGCGCCCGTTTCCAGCGGCGCATGAAGCAATTCGTCATACAATGCAGCGGAAAAAATCACCGGATGTCCGCGGCGTCCTTCATACAGCGGTAGCACAATAGGACTCTTATTCTTGTAAAACTGCTCGATCAATTCCTGTACAAGCGCGGTGCTGATGAGCGGATGATCGATCAGGCAGAGCAAAATGCCGTCTGTCCCCGGCGGCAAGCTTCGCAGCGCCGCTTGGATCGAACTCAACTGGCCCCTCTCCCATTCATGGTTGATTACGATTTCATCGGCTTTGAGGTCCACCACCTTTGCGATGGGTTCCGCATGCGCGCCGAGCACAACGCGCCGCACGCCAATCTCCGGGCGCAATGTCACTTCCAGCAGATGTTCCAGGAAGGGCCGGCCCTGGTAGGGAAGCAGCGCTTTCGGCGAGCCCATTCGGCTCGAGGCCCCGCCGGAGAGGATGACGGCGGCCAGCATGTGCTCCCTTTCAGCGCTCGTTCACGGAGTGAACTGCAGCCGGGCGCGATGCGTATTTCAGTTTCTTGTGTGTCCCAGATTCCGCATTCCGTCTTACAGCGATGAGTTCCGCCACAATGCTGATGGCAATCTCCTCTGGCGAGAGCGCGCCAATTTCCAGCCCCATCGGCGCGTAGACGCGTTCGAATTCTTCCGGTTTGCAGCCCTCGTTCTCAAGCGCCTTATAAACGGACAACACTTTGCGCTTGCTTCCAATCATCCCGATATAGCGCGCTTCCGTCCTTACTGCCCAGGCCAGCACACGCATGTCTTCCTTGTGGCCGCGCGTCACGATGACTAGGTAACTGGAGGCATTGGGGCGAATCTTTTCGAACCCGTCCTCGTAACTGGTGTAGATTTCGTGCGCCATGGGGAAGCGCTCTTTGTTGGCAAACGCTTCACGGTCATCCACCACGCTGATACCAAAGCCTGCGGCCCCGGCGGCCTTCGCCACCGCCGTAGAGACGTGGCCACCGCCGAACAGATACACAACTGGTTGCGGTAAAATCGGCTCGACAAAAACTTCAAGCGTTCCGCCGCAAATCAATCCGCTGTCGTAGCTCGCTTCATTGTTCAGGTTGAAAACCATCTTGCGCGGCGATTCCTTCTGCATCACTTCCTTGGCTGCGGCCCAGACTTCTGCCTCGACGCACCCGCCGCCAATGGTTCCCGCAATCGAGCCGTCCTCG
>Ga0209378_1000864_pt1 | contig 21924 bp, 24 predicted proteins | sample GraSoiAngelo_156_FD_186170 | JGI IMG/M metagenome (GOLD analysis project Ga0209378, IMG submission 186170) | Grasslands soil microbial communities from the Angelo Coastal Reserve, California, USA - 14_1009_13_40cm (SPAdes) (version 2) | ecosystem: Environmental > Terrestrial > Soil > Grasslands ...
CACGCGAGGAAGATTCGCGTCGGCCCGGACGTGGACCTGGAGAAGGTCGCGGCGCTCACGCCGGGGTTCTCCGGCGCCGATCTCGCCAACCTCATCAACGAGGCGGCGCTTCTTGCCACGCGCCGCGGCGCCGATGCGGTGACGCTCGAGGATTTCAACCAGGCGATCGAGCGCATGGTGGCCGGCCTCGAGAAGAAGAACCGCGTGCTGAACGAGACCGAGCGCCGGGTGGTGGCGCACCACGAGATGGGCCATGCCATGGTCGCCATGGCGCTTCCCGGCACCGATCCGGTCCACAAGATCTCGATCATCCCGCGCGGCGTCGGCGCCCTGGGCTACACGATCCAGCGGCCGACCGAGGACCGCTTCCTGATGACCCGCAGCGAGCTCGAGAACAAGATGGCGGTGCTGCTCGGCGGGCGGGCGGCCGAGGAGGTGATTTTCGGGCACCAGTCGACCGGCGCGGCGAACGACCTCGCCAAGGTGACTGACATCGCGCGCAGCATGGTGATGCGCTACGCCATGGTGGAGTCGCTCGGCCACATCGCGTACGAGGAGCAGCCCGCTGCTTTTCCGGGTGTTCAGCCTTTTCAGAAAAATCGCGAGTACAGCGAGGCCACTGCGCGCGAGATCGACATCGCGGTGCGCGACATCGTCGACGCCGTCTACGAGAAAGCCAAGGCGATCCTCACGCGCGAGCGTGCCGCCCTGGAGCGCTGGGCGCAGAAGCTGCTCGAGAAGGAGACGCTCGGCGAGAGCGAGCTCGCCGAGCTCAGGGCTTCGTTGATCCCTGCCTGAGCCGCCAGCGCTCGGCCGCGTCGTCGTCCGAGGATTTCGCCTCGACCCAGCGCGAGCCTTCGGCGGCGTGCTCCTTCTTCCAGAACGGGGCGCGGGTCTTGAGATAGTCCATGATGAACTCGCACGCGGCAAAGGCATCGCCGCGGTGAGCGCTAGCCACCGCGACGAGCACGATCTGGTCGCTCGGCCGGAGATCGCCGTAGCGATGGATCACCGTGCAGTCGATCACCTGCCAGCGGGAACGCGCTTCCTCGGCAATTTTCTGAATTGAATTCTCGGTCATCCCCGGGTAATGCTCGAGCGTCATCGCCACTTCGCGCACCAGGCCGACGAAGCTCGCCACCGCCCCGATGCCGGGGTTCTTTGACAACGCCTTTATTTCAAGGCTGACGTCAAAATCCTCTCGTTGAACGAGAATCTTCAATCAGCCCCCGGTCACCGGCGGGAAGAACGCCACTTCGTCGCCGGGCTTGATCGCCGCGCCCGGCTTCACCATGTCCTGGTTCACCGCGGCGGTCACGCGCCGTGTCTCGGCCAGGACTTCCGCCCACCGGCCGCCGCGGGCGCGCAAGTGGGCGCGCAGGCCGCCCACCGTCGAGATCCCGGCCGGCACCTCGATTTCCTCGAGCTCCCTGCCGAGCTGCTCCTTCACGCTGGCGAAGAAACGCACCGTCACTTTCACCGATACAGCTCCGAGTAAGGCAGGAAGCGAACCATGTCGCCCTTCCTGATCGCGTGACGCGGCGGGTTGTCGACCAGGCCGTCGGCCCACGCCGTGGAGGCGAGCACCGCCGAATCCTGCGTCGGATAGAGATCCAGCCCGCCCTGCGCGTTCCATTTTACGCGCAGGAACTCCTGCCGGGCATCGGGCTGCGGCCACGCAAAATCCGCGCGCGCTCCCACCGCGCGCGGCAGGACGTCGGAAACTCCCTGGGTCCTGAGGACAAACGGCCTCACGAAGAGGAGGAAGGTCACGAAGCTGGAGACGGGATTGCCGGGCAGGCCGATGAAAAACGCCTGCTTGATCGACCCGAAGGCGAGCGGCCGCCCCGGCTTCATGGCGATCTTCCACATGAGGAGCGCTCCCTCCGCCTCGACCGCGGGCTTGACGTAATCCGCATCTCCGACCGAAACGCCGCCCGAAGTGACGATGAGGTCGCATTCCGCGGCTGCGCGCCTCAGGACTTCGCGCGTCGCGTCGAGGCTGTCCGGAACGATGCCGTAGTCGCGCACCTCGCAGCCGAACACTTCGGCGAGCCCGCGCAGCGTGAAGCGGTTCGAGTTGTAGATGCGCCCCGGCGCGAGCGGCTCCCCCGGCATCACCAGCTCGTCGCCCGTAAAGAAAAGCCCGAGTTTGATTCTCCTGAAAACAGGAAGGGTCTTGATGCCGACAGAGGCCGCAAGCCCGGTGTCCTGCGGGAGCAGCCGTTTCCCCGCGGGAAGGATCTCCCCGCCCTTGCGCACGTCGCTGCCGGCGAGCCGGATCCAGTCCCCCGCCTTGGGCGCTTTCTTGATCAGCACTTCGTCGCCGCGAACCTCGCAGTGCTCCTGCATCACCACCGCATCGGCGCCCGGCGGGATCGGCGCGCCGGTGAAGATCCGCGCCGCCGTGCCGGGCTGCAGGGGTTTTCCCGTAGAACCTGCCATGATCTTTTGCGCTACCCGTAACCTTTCCCCGTCGCGAGTTCGCACCGCATAACCGTCCATCGCGCTGTTGTCCATCGGCGGCACGTCCATCGTCGAGCGCTGCGCTCGCGCGAGGACTCGGTTGGTCGCTTCAAGAGCTGGAACCTCCTCGATGTCGACCACCGCCCGTGCCTTGGACAGCAGCAACTGAAGAGCATCGTCAACGGAGAGCAGCCCCTGGTTCATGCCAGTTTCAGGTATTTGACGATGAAGTTCTCAATTCCCGGGTGATCATCCAGGTGCAGCCACGGCAGCTTGGTCTCGATGCGCTCGTCGCTCGCGACGGCGACGATATGCTGATCGTTCGGATGCAGCAGCGCCTCGCCGGTCGCGGCGCGCCAGACTTCGAGCTTGGGGATGGCGGCGAACTTGAAGCCCTCCACCAGCAGCAGGTCGCAGGCCGAAAGGCGCTCGAGCTGCTGCTCGAACGCCGGCTCGTGCGCGCCGCGCAGCTCGTGCATCAGCACCCAGCGCCGCGACGAGGTGACGAGGACTTCGGCCGCGCCGGCGTGGCGGTGGCGCCACGAGTCCTTGCCCGGCTGGTCGACGTCGAACGTGTGGTGCGCGTGCTTGATCAGCGACACGCGCAGCCCGCGCTGCACGAAGCGCGGGATCAGCTTCTCGATGAGGGTGGTCTTGCCGCTGCCCGACCAGCCGGCAAAACCGAAGATCTTCATGGTGGCGGATTCTAGGACCATTCCCCTGCCGGTTACTCGGCCACCTCGATGCGCTGAGCGCTGACCCGCAGGCGCGTGAGGATGGCGAGGCGAATGATCTCCGGATCGTGCGTCGCGATGAGAACGGTATGGCTCTCGGTGATGAGCGCGCGCACCAGCTCGAGCACCTGCGCGCGCGCCTCGCCATCGAGGTTGGCGGTCGGCTCGTCGAGCAGGAGCAGCACCGGATCGAGCACTTTGGCGCGCGCCAGCGCCGCTCTTTGCTTCTCGCCGCCGGAAAGCCGGTGCGGCGGCACGCCGTGGCGCGCGGTAAGCCCGGCCCAGGCGAGGGCTTCGCCCGCCAGGGCGGCGCGGCGCTCGCGCGCCATGCCGCGGCGCGCGAGCCCATATTCCACGTTGTCTGCAAGGCTCGTCCTGAAAAGATAAGGCTGCTGATGCGCGTACACGATCTCGCGGCGCCAGGGTTCCGGGTACGGGCCTGCCGCGGCGGCCTCGCGCGCCCGGTAGACAAGTTTTCCTTCCTGGGCGAAGTCCATGCCCGCCAGCACGCGCAGCAAGGTCGTCTTGCCGCTGCCATTGGGCCCGATGAGGACATAGCCGTTCCCGGTCTCGAGCTCGAGCGACGCGGCGTCGAACAGGACGCGCTCGCCGAAGCGCTTGACGATGCCCTCGGCCTTGAAGAGCGGGCTCACTCCAGGCCACCTTCTCCCTGCAGCCAGGCGAGCGCGACGTTGACGCCGACGGCGATGACCATCAGCACGAAGCCGAGCGCAATGCCGTACGCGAACTCGCCCTTGGAGGTCTCGAGCGCGATCGCGGTAGGGATGTTGCGCGTCAGGCCGGCGATATTGCCGCCGACGAGCAGCGCGCAGCCGACTTCCGACACCACGCGCCCGAAGGCGTTGACGAATCCCGCCGTCACCGCGAAGCGCACCTCCCACAGCGTGGTTCCCATCGCGCGCAGCGGACGCGCGCCCAGGCAGCGCGCCGTCTCGTAGATGCGCGAGTCTGCGCCCTGCACTGCCGCCACCGTAAACACCATGAGAATCGGCAGCGCGATCACCATGTAGCCGATGAGGATCGCCGAAGGCGTGAACAGAAGCTCGAACGCGCCGAGCGGCCCGCGCCGGGAGAGGACCAGGTACAAGACCAGCCCGACCACCACCGTGGGGAAGGAGAGAAAGCCCTGCATGGCGACGACGAGCGCGCGGCGTCCCGGAAAGTGGATGCGCGCGACGACGAAGCCGAGCGGCACGCAAAGCGGCGCGAGCAGCGCCAGCGCAGCCACCGATACCCAGAGCGAAAGCCAGATGATGCCCCACAGCTCGCGGTCGCCGCTGAACAGCAGGGCAAAGGCCTGCCGCGTCGGCTCGAGCAGATCCATGCGCCCTATTTCGCCGAAGGAAAGAAAAGCTGCGCGCCGCCGATCTTGTACTCGGCGATCGCGCGCTGGCCTTCGTCCGAGGTCAGCCAGTCGATGAGCCTGGTTGCGCCGGCATGGTTGATCCCGCGGTGCCGCGACGGATTGACCGCGATCACGCTGTAGGGATTGTTGAGGCGCGAGTCGCCCTCGACCATGATCTGCAGATCGGTCTTCTTCAGGTAGGCGAGATAGGTGCCGCGGTCGGTGAGGGTATAGCCGCGCTTTTCATAGGCCATGATCAGCGCCGTGCCCATGCCCTGGCCGATCGACAGATAATAGCCCCCCCATTTAGGCTCGACCCCGGCGGCGCGCCAGAGCTGCAGCTCCCGCAGGTGCGTGCCCGAGCGGTCGCCGCGCGACACGAACGCGGATCCGGCGGCGCGGATGCGCTTCAGCGCTTCGGCGGCGTCTTTCATGCCGCGGATCTGCGCCGGATCGGCCGGCGCGCCGACGATGACGAAGTCGTTGTACATCACGTCGCGCCGCTTCACGCCGAAGCCCGCGGCGACGAACTTCTCCTCCGACTCGCGATCGTGGACCAGCACCACGTCGGCATCGCCCTGCTCGCCGATCTTCAGCGCGGCGCCAGTGCCTACTGCCACGTATTGCACGGTGATGCCGGTTCGGCTGCGAAACTTCGGCAGCAGGTAGTCGAGCAGCCCGGTGTTGGCGGTGCTGGTGGTGGTCGCCATCCTCACTGTTTGAGCCTGTGCGGTAGCGGCGCACAGCAGGGCTGCCAGAGCGAAAACGATGCGCTTGATCATGAGCGGGATTGTACTTGGGCGTCGCGGCCTTTTTTTTTGATAGCATCGAGCGCATCCGATACGCTGCCGCGCTCGCCATCGCACTCGCCGGGCTCCTCGCCCTCGTCGTGCTCGCCCTGCTGGTCGGGCGTTATCCGCTTTCGCTCTCCGACCTCCCCATGCTCAAGACGGTGGTGCTCGAGATCCGCGGCCCGCGCGTGCTGGCGGCAGCTCTGGTGGGCGCGTCGCTTGCTGCCGCGGGCACTGTGTACCAGGGAATCCTGCGCAACCCGCTGGTGTCGCCCGACATCCTGGGCGTGTCGAGTGGCGCGGCCCTGGGCGCAGTGCTGGCCATGCTGCTTTCCCTGCAGATTATTTTTGTTCAAATCTTCGCCTTTGGCGGCGGCTTGCTCGCGGTGGCGCTGGTCTACTGGATCGGCAGCCGGCTGCGCGGCCATGATCCTCTGCTTGCGCTGGTTCTCACCGGCGTCGTGGTAGGCACTCTGCTCGGCGCGGTGGTCTCGCTGCTCAAGACGCTCGCCGATCCGCTGGGCCAGCTGCCTGCGATCACGTTCTGGCTGCTGGGCAGCCTCGCCTCTGTGGCGCCGCGAGAGCTGGCCGTCGCAGCGCCGCTCGCGGTCGCAGGACTGATTCCGCTCGTGCTCCTGCGCTGGCGCGTCAACCTGCTCACGCTGCCCGACGACGAGGCCCGCACCCTGGGCGCCGACCCCGGCCGGCTGCGCTTGCTGGTGATTGCCGCCGCGACCTTGATGACCGCGGCGGCTGTCGCCATCAGCGGCATCATCGGCTGGATCGGGCTGCTCGTGCCGCACGCCGCGCGGCTCCTGGTCGGGCCGGGCTTCGGCAGGCTGCTGCCGCTCGCCATGCTGCTCGGCGCGGGGTTCCTGCTGGCGGTGGACACGCTGTGCCGCGCCGCCACGGCGGTAGAGCTGCCGCCGGGAGTGGTGACCGCCCTGATCGGCACGCCGCTGTTCCTGTGGCTGTTCGCGCTGTCGCGGCGGAGCTGGTGATGCTCGCCGTCGACTCGCTCGCCTTCGGCTATCCGCACCATACTGTCGGGCGCGGCGTGAGCTTCGCCCTGGACGCCGGCGAAGTGATGTGCGTGCTCGGCCCGAACGGCAGCGGCAAGACGACGCTTTTGCGGACGTTGCTGGGCCTCTTGCCGCTACACGAGGGAAAGATTCTCTTCAACGGGAAAGATTTTTCATCTTTTCCCCGCCGGGAAATAGCGCGCTTTGCCGGCTACGTGCCGCAAGCCCACCAGCCCTACTTCGCCTACAGCGTGCGCGACATGGTGCTGATGGGCCGCAGCGCGCACCTCGGCACTTTTTCCATGCCGGGCACCCATGATCGAGAGGTGGCGGCGCGCGTGCTGGAGTCGCTGGGAATCTTGCAGCTCGCCGACCGGCCGGTCACGGAAATCTCGGCCGGCGAGCGCCAGCTCGCGCTGGTCGCGCGCGCGCTTGCGCAGGAGCCGCGCCTGCTGGTGATGGACGAGCCGACGGCCAGCCTGGACTTCGGCAACCAGGTGCGCGTGCTGGAGCGCATCGCGGCGCTCGCCGCCGGCGGCATCTCGATCCTCTTTTCCACTCACGATCCCGACCACGCGTTCCTCGCCGCGCAGCGCGCCCTGCTGCTCGCCGAAGGCCGCGTTCTCGCGCTGGGGGCACCGCGCGAGGTGATCCGGGCGGACACGCTGCAACGGCTCTACCACGTCGCGGTGCAGGTGGTGCCGCTCGAAGGCGGCGGGCACACCTGCCTGCCCGCCCTGAAGTGATCCCTTTTTCGCAGGCCCTGCGCTTCTGGCTGAAGCTCGGCTTCATCAGCTTCGGCGGGCCGACCGGGCAGATCGCGATCATGCACCAGGAGCTGGTCGAGCGCCGCCGGTGGATCTCCGAGGGGCGCTTCCTGCACGCGCTCAACTACTGCATGCTGCTTCCCGGCCCCGAGGCGCAGCAGCTCGCAACCTACATCGGCTGGCTGATGCACCGGACCTGGGGCGGCATCGTCGCCGGCGGGCTGTTCGTGCTGCCCTCGGTGTTCATCATGATCGCGCTGTCGTGGATCTACCTTGCCTACGGCGACGTGCTGCTGGTCGCCGGAGTGTTCTACGGCATCAAGCCCGCGGTGGTGGCGATCGTGCTCGTTGCAGCGCACCGCATCGGCTCGCGCGCGCTGAAGAACGCGTGGCTGTGGACGATCGCCGCTGCCGCGTTCGTCGCGATCTTCGCGTTCCATGCGCCGTTTCCGGCGATCGTCATCGCAGCGGGGATCGCCGGCTATTTCACTCCCGGGAAATTCAGCTCTGTTGGCGGGCACGCCGTCGCGCACGCCTCTTTCGGCCCGGCGCTGATCGATGACCACACGCCGACGCCCGAGCACGCGCGTTTTTCCTGGAAAAAGTTTTCGGCGTTCGGGTTCGCCGGGCTGGCGCTCTGGGCCCTGGTCCTTGGCGCGCTGGCGGCGGCCCATGGCTGGGACGGGACGCGAACGCAGATGGGCTGGTTCTTCACCAAGGCGGCGCTGGTGACTTTCGGCGGTGCTTACGCCGTGCTGCCGTACGTGGTCCAGGCGGCGGTGGAGCAATATCACTGGCTCACCGCGCCGCAGATGATCGACGGGCTGGCGCTCGGCGAAACGACGCCCGGGCCGCTCATCATGGTAGTGGCTTTCGTCGGCTTCATCGGCGCCGGCGTCGCCGGCGCGCTGGTGGCGACGTTCTTCACCTTCCTCCCCTCGTTCATCTTCATCTTCATGGGCGCGCCCTTCATCGAGACTACGCACGGCGACCTGCGCTTCACCGCGCCGCTGACCGGAATCACGGCCGCCGTGGCGGGGGTGATCCTCAATCTCGCGGTGTTCTTCGCATACCACGTGCTGTGGCCCGAAGGGCGCACCGGTCCCTTCGACTGGGTTTCGGCCGTCATCGGCGTGGCCGCCTTTGCCGCGCTGTTCCGCTTCAAGGCCGGCATAATTCCGGTCATCGCCGTGTGCGCCGCGCTCGGCCTCGCCGCCAGGCTGTTGCTCTAGAGGGGAGCCCATGTCCGCTTACGTGATTGCCGAGATCGAGATCACGGACCCCGCCGCCTACGAGGAGTACCGCAAGCAGGTTCCGGCGGTCATCGCCAAGTACGGCGGCCGATACACCGTGCGCGGCGGCAAGGTGGAGCCGCTCGAAGGCGGCTGGTCGCCGAAGCGCTTGGCGGTGCTTGAATTTCCGACGCTGGAGCAGGCCCTGAAGTGGTACCGCTCGCCGGAATACGCGCCGCTCATCAAGCTGCGCCAGAAGGCTTCGCGCGGCCGCCTGGTCCTCGTCGAGGGCACGGCGTAAAGAAAAGGGCGCCTTGCGGCGCCCCTTCCCCTCCTCCTCCTGCTGTAGTCAGTCGCGCTGGATGACGGCGCACGCGAGGCGCGCGCCGGCGTTGCCTGTGGGCTGTGTCCTGTAGTCGTCCGGGTCGGCGTGCACGATGAGGCCGCGCCCGACGATGCTCGCCGGCCCCGGCGTCACGGTGATGATGTCGAGATCCGTCTCGAGCGCGGCGTTGCCGTACAGGTCGGCCTTGAGGGCGGGCATGTCGCCGGCATGCCGCTCGGGCGTGCCCGGATGCCCGTGCGACTTGCCGAGCGGATTGAAATGCCCCTTGGCGCTCATGCCGTCGCCCGAGCTGCAGTCGCCGGCGTCGTGGATGTGAAAGCCGTGCTCGCGTCCCGGCGTGAGCCCGGAAACCAGTGCAACCAAATGAACTTTGTCGCCCACCTGGCGGAAGCTCGCCTTGCCTGACACATTGCTGCCCGTAGTGGGCTGCAGGCGAGCGCTCGCGCTGGGGGCATCGGCCGGAATGCTCTGGCATCCCGCCAACGCCGCCGCGGCCAGCGCGGCCAGGCCGGCTTTCACTTCTTCCTCGCGTCCATCGAGACGCCCTTGTGCTTCTTGTAGTTGGCGACTGCCCTGTCCTGAGCTTTGCCCAGATCTGCGGCTTCCTTCGCCTTCGCGGCAGCCGCCTTGTCGGCCTCGGCGACCTTTTCCGCATCGGTCTTCGCGGGGGCGGCGGGGAGTCTCGCATACGACGCCCCGATGGCGCCGATCAGCATCCCGGCCGCCAGCATGACGAGAGCCTTCTTCATGTCTTCTCCTTCATGTGCGGCGCCCCGGCGGGAACTGCGCCGCCGGCGGGTGCGCGCGAGCCGGATTTCACTTCGTTGTACCAGAGGCCGTGGTGCTCCTTGGCCCAGGTCTCGTCGGTGTAGCCGCTGCGCATGTTCCCGTAGGCACCCTCGACACCGATCGTTCCCATGTAGATGTGGCCGAAGGAGATCGCGATGTAAAGCAGCGCCGCCGCCGCGTGCACGACCCAGGCGTCCTGCATGACGGCGCGCGTCTGATCGAAGTTGGGGAACAGCAACACGATGCCGCTGCCCGAGACGATGACGCTGAGCAGGATCACGCCGCCCCAGAACCAGGCCTTCTCGCCGGCGTTGAAGCGCCCCGAGGGGATGTGCTCGCCGCGCGCGAAGAACGCCCACGCCTTGCCGAACCACATCCAGTCGTAGGACTTGGGCAGGTTGTCGCGCAGCCACATGAGGATCATGGCGATCACGGAGACGATGAACAGCGGCGCGATGAAGTTGTGCAGGTTCTTGCCGAGCGCCGTGAGCCAGGCGAACAGCGTGTAGCCGATGACCGGCAGCAGCAGGTACTTGCCGAACAGCATGATCAGGCCGGAGATGCCGAGCACGCAGAAGCTGATGGCGGCGGACCAGTGCACTACCTGCTCGAGGGTGCTGAAGCGGCGAATCAGGCGGCCGCTCGGCCGGTCTTGCAGCTTGACCGGCCCCTTCCAGAAGTAGAACGCGAGCACGGCGAGCGCCACCAGCACCACCAGCCAGCCGCCGTAGAAGGTCACCGGCCCGTTGCGGAACTTGCGCCATGCCTCGCCCGCAGTGGCCGTGACGTTCTGGCCCGGGAAGCGCGCCGGCGGCTGCACCAGCACGTCGGTCTCGCGGCCCTTGATGGTGGTGAAGTTCTTCTCTCCCGCTTTCACGTCGCGCCAGACCGGCGCGTTGTTGCCGGGCTGCTCGGCCTGGCGTTGCTGCTGCTGCTGGGCCTCGGACTGAGCCCATGCCGCGCCGGCGAACTGCATAGCCAGCGCCAGGAGAAAAACCCTCATCGTCGGCACCTTACTGGTTGATGCGTACGTCTTCGTTCTGGCCGAGCTGGCGCGTCTTGATCTGGTTTTCCCAGCTCGCGCGGTCGCCCTTCGTCCACTTGCTGCTGCCGTAGGCGAGCGGCGCGTTGTCCCAGGCCGGCGTGTCGGGCTTACCCTGGTACTTGCCTTTCTTGAAGTCGGCGACCTGGTCGCGCTCGGCGCAGGCCGCAAGCCCGAACAAGGCAACCAGGAGCAGGACCCGGATCACGACCTGCCCCGCGCCGGTTGCTGCGCGGGCGGCTGCGCACCGGGCTTGCCAGGACCGTAGGCCGTGCCCCAGCCCCACACTTCGGAGCCCTTGCCGCGACGCACCACGCGATCGCGATAGATGTCGGCGATCACGTCGCCGTCGCCGCCGAGCAGCGCCTTGGTCGAGCACATCTCGGCGCAGGCCGGCAGCTTGCCCTCGGACAGGCGGTTGCGGCCGTACTTCTTGAACTCGGCCTCGCTGCGATCGGGCTCGGGGCCGCCGGCGCAGAAGGTGCACTTGTCCATCTTGCCGCGCAGGCCGAAAGCGCCGGCCTGCGGGAACTGCGGCGCGCCGAACGGGCAGGCGTAGAAGCAGTAGCCGCAGCCGATGCACAGGTCCTTGTCGTGCAGCACCACGCCGTCCTCGGTCTTGTAGAAGCAGTCGACCGGGCACACCGCCATGCACGGCGCATCCGAGCAGTGCATGCAGGCCACCGAGATCGATTTCTCGGCGCCCACTATGCCGTCATTGATGGTCACCACGCGGCGGCGGTTGACGCCCCACGGCACTTCGTTCTCCTGCTTGCACGCGGTGACGCAGCCGTTGCACTCGATGCAGCGCTCGGCGTCGCACAGGAATTTCATTCTTGCCATGGCGGCCTCCTTATGCTCTTGCGACCTGGCAAAGCGTCGTCTTGGTTTCCTGCATCAGCGTCACCCGGTCATAGCCGTAGGTCGTCGCGGTATTGACCGCCTCGCCGCGGACAAACGGCGCGGCGCCCTCGGGGTAGTAAGGCAGCATGTCCTGGCCCTGCCACCATCCGGCGAAGTGGAACGGGATGAACACCGTGTCGGGGCCGACGCGCTCGGTGACCTGCGCCTTGACCTTGATCCGCGCGCCCGAGGGCGTGCTGACCCAGACGTATTCATCGTTCCGGATGCCGCGATCGGCGGCCGCCTTGGGGTTGATCTCGACGAAGTTGTCCTGCTGCAGCTCGGCGAGCCACGGGTTGGAGCGCGTCTCGTCGCCGCCGCCTTCGTACTCGACCAGGCGGCCGCTCGTCAGGATCAGCGGAAACTGCTTGCCGGCGTCGCGGTTCTTCTGCTGCACGGTCTTGAACAGCGTCGGCAGCCGCCACAATACCTTGACGTCGTCGTGCGTCGGCCACTTGTCGACGAGGTCGGGACGGGGGGAGAACAGCGGCTCGCGGTGCAGCGGCACGCCGTCGGGGAAGTTCCACACTACGGCGCGCGCCTTGGCATTGCCGAACGGATGGCAGCCGTGCTTCATCGCCACGCGCTGGATGCCGCCCGAGAGGTCGGTCTTCCAGTTCTTGCCTTCGGCCTCGGCCTTTTCCTCGGCGGTGAGGTCGTCCCACCAGCCCAGCTTCTTCAGCAGCACGTGATCGAACTCGGGGTAGCCGGTGGTGATTTCGGCGCCTTTTGAATACGAGCCGTCCTCCGCCAGCAGGTTGACGCCGTCCTTCTCGACGCCGAAGTTGGCGCGGAAGTTGCCGCCGCCGTCCATGACGTGCTTCGAGGTGTCATAGAGGTTGGGCGAGCCCGGGTGCTTGATCGCCGCGGTGCCGTAGCACGGCCACGGCAGGCCGAAGTAATCGCCGGTCAAATCGTAGCCGGTCTTCGCGTCCTTGCCGCCGCGTGCGCGCAGCGTCTTCACGTCGAACACGTGCATGTTGCGCATGTGCGCCTGCAGCCGCTCCGGCGACTGGCCGGTGTAGCCGATGGTCCACGCGCCGCGGTTGAGCTCGCGCAGCGTGTCTTCCATCGACGGCTCGTCCATGCCCTTGACCTTGACGAGCTTGATGTTCTGCTTGCCGTCCTTCTTGCCGATCAGCTGGTCGGCGAAGCCGAATTTCTGCGCCAGCTGGTACATGATCATCTGGTCGGTGCGCGACTCGAACAGCGGGTCGATCACCTTCTCGCGCCACTGCAAGGAGCGGTTCGATGCGGTCGCGCTGCCCTCGGTCTCCATCTGCGTCGCTGCCGGCAGCAGGTACGCGCCGTCCTTCCTCGCCATGGCGAACATCGCAGCGGTCGCCGAGGGGTACGGGTCGACGACCACCATCAGGTCGAGCTTCTTCATCGCCTCGAGCATGTCGAGCCCGCGGCTCTGCGAGTTGGGCGCGTGGCCCCAGTAGATCACCGCGCGCAGGTTCGAGTCCTGGTCGATGTTCTCGTTCTTCTCGGTCACCGCGTCGATCCAGCGCGACACCGTGATGCCCGGCTTGCCCATCATCGCTTCGGAGGGATATTGCTTCTTCAGCCAGTTGAGGTCGACATTCCACACGCGCGCCCAATGCGCGAACGATCCCGGCGCCAGGCCGTAGTAGCCCGGCAGCGAGTCGGGATTCGGCCCGACGTCGGTCGCGCCCTGTACGTTGTCGTGGCCACGGTAGATGTTCGTGCCGCCGCCGGAGCGCCCCACGTTGCCCAGCGCGAGCATCAGCACCGCGCTCGCGCGCACGATCGCGTTGCCGTTGGTGTGCTGCGTCTGGCCCATCGCCCAGATGATGAATCCGGGACGGTTCTCGGCCAGGATCTTCGCCACCTCGTACATCTCGGCTTCGGGCACACCGGTCACTTCCTCCACCGCCTGCGGCGTGTACTTGGCCATCACCTCTTCCCTGACCTTGTCCATGCCGTAGACGCGGGCCCGGATGTACTCCTTGTCCTCCCAGCCGTTCTTGAACACGTGATAGAGCAGGCCGAAGAGGAACGCCACGTCGCTGCCCGAGCGCACGCGCACGTACTTGTCGGCCTTTGCCGCGGTGCGGGTAAAGCGCGGATCGGCCACGATCACCTTGCAGCCGTTCTCCTTGGCGTGCAGCGTGTGCAGCATCGACACCGGGTGCGCCTCGGCCGCGTTCGAGCCGAAGAACAGCAGGCACTTCGAGTTCTGCTCGTCGTTGTACGAGTTGGTCATCGCGCCGTAGCCCCAGGTATTGGCGATGCCGGCGACGGTGGTCGAGTGGCAGATGCGCGCCTGGTGGTCGGTGTTGTTGGTGCCGAACAGGCGCACGAACTTGCACAGCAGGTACGACTGCTCGTTGTTGTGCTTGGAGGACCCGATCCAGAAGGTTGCGTCGGGGCCGCTTTCTTTTCTGATTTGAAGAAGTTTCTGTGAAACTTCTTCGTAGGCCTGATCCCATGAAATCCTCGTCCACTTGCCGCCTTCGAGCTTCATCGGGTACTTGAGGCGGTGCGAGTCGTGGGTCATGCCGTGCTCGCGGATCGAGGCGCCCTTGGCGCAGTGCGCGCCGAGGTTGATCGGCGAGTCGAACACCGGCTCCTGCCTGGTCCAGACGCCGTTCTCGACCACCGCATCGATCGCGCAACCCACCGAGCAGTGCGTGCAGACCGTGCGCTTGATCTCGACGCTGCCGGCGGCCTCGTTCTTCGCCTCGGCGGTGCCGATCATGCTGTAGGGCAGCTGCGCGGCCACGGCTCCGGCGCCTACGCTAACGCCTGAGCGTTTGAGGAACGTGCGCCGATCCATGGTTTTTGCGAGACCGGCCTGCAATCCCCTCGCAAGGCGCGGCTCGGCCGCTGCGCCCGCGGATTTTCTGGTCAGCAGCATGGCGGCCTCCTCAGACCTTCGTGGTGCGGTAGTAGTTGCTTACGTGCTCGCTGGCCTGGTAGCCGCGCGTCGCACGTTTGTCCTTTTCCAGCACCCCAGAACCGGATTTCTTGGTCACGATGGCGGCCGCGGTCGCCGCGCTGCCGGCGCCCACGGTCAACAGGAAATTGCGCCGGGAGAGGCGCCTGGTGCGCTCGGTCATGACTGCCTCCTGGATCTATTAGTTCTGGCTGCCAAATACGCGCCGATTCTAGAGCATTTCAAATGCGGCAAGCTCAAGCTCGAAGAAGCTTTTTGCGAAGCGGGCGACCGGCTCGTAGAAATGGGTTATCTCCGACTCCGCTATTGCATCGCACAATCGCCCCGCTGCCGGCTGGATCCAGCGACTGAAAAACCGCTGCTGGTCCGCAAGTTCCGCCTTTTGCTCCGCAATAAGATGCCGCATCGTCTCGCACAGCGCGGCGATGTGGTCCTCGGGCTCGCTCGTCCCGCCGCGGCGGCCGAGGCCCAGCGCGGCCAGGTCGGCTCGCAGCTCGGCGAGCGGCGCTTCGTTCGTGTAGCGGATGGAATAGGCGCAGGCATAAAGTGTAATCGGCGCCTTGCCGGTGCCGACGAAGGCCGTTTCGTACTCTTCGCGCACTGCGTCCGGGTCGGCGCCGGCCGCCGCGCGAGCGAGTTCGCGCCACGCGGGCGCGATGCCGCCCTCCTGCGCATCGATCGCGTCCGCCCGGGCGATCGCTTGCAGGAGCGCCGCGTCCGGGGGCGCATAGAACAGCCGCGCCAGCAGCCCGTAGAAGTTGGCCCGGGCCGCCTCCTCCGGGTTCATTTCTTGAAGTCGAAAATCGTCGCTTCGGAGCGATTTTCCATCATGTCCACGACGCGGCAATCGCCGCACATCTGCAGGCGACGCAGGGCCCCGTCGCCGGCAAACATCGAATGGCCGCCGAGCTTGCCGAGCATGCTGTCGACCATCCGCCGCGTGCCGAACGGCTTGCCGCAGCGCACGCAATGGAATGGCTCGGCTTCGTTCAGCGTCACGGCCTGCTTCGCCTGGGGGCCGAACAGGAGCCGCGGCACCAGCTCGATCGCGTCCTCCGGGCAGGTCTCGGCGCACAGGCCGCACTGCACGCAGTTGCGCTCGATGAAGCGCAGCCGCGGCGCGTCGGCGGCGTCGAGCAGCGCGCCTTCAGGGCAGGCGCCGATGCAGGCCTTGCACAGCGTGCAGGTCTGCTTGTTGACGGCCAGGGCGCCGAACGGCGCGCCGGCGGGAAGCTTGATTTCCTCGATCTTCCTGGGAGCATTCACGGCCAGATGATCGAGCTCGAAATCGAGCGTGGTGCGCTTCTCGGGCGAGAGGTTGAAGGTGGCGGTCTTCGATACCCCCATCGCGGGTTTCAACGCCCAAAGCTCTTTCTCGAGCGCGTTTCCGTCGAAAAGGAAGAAATGCGAACCCTCAAAACCCAGGGCATTGAGGATGACTTCGCCCAGCGCCATCTGCTCGCGCAGCGCCGCCGCGTAGTGTTCTGATTCCTTCGTCGATACCACCACGACCTGGCTTGCGCCATAGCAGATGGCGCCGAGCAGCGTGTCGAGGCCGATCGAGGCGACATGGAACACTTCAAAGGGGATGGCGCGCGCCGGAAGGCCCTTGCCGCCCCGCACTGCCTTGCGGCCGACGGCCTGTACCTGCCGGCGGCCGCTCTCGGTGTCGTGGAATACGAGGCAGGCGTCGGCGCCGCCTGCCTCTCGATAGGTCGAGAGCAACGCCTTCAATCTCATGCCGATGTCCGGAACTCGCGGATACGCATAGGTCATCGCACCGGATGGACAGACGCTCGCGCAGCCGCCGCAGCCGGCGCACAGGTGCGGCTCGACCTTGACGTGATCGCCGTCGGCGCGGATCGCGCCGGTCGAGCAGACCTCGAGGCAGCGGTTGCAGCCCTCGATGCCCGAGCGGGCGTGGGCGCAGATCTTTTCGCGGTAGGCGAAAAAGCGCGGCTTCTCGAACTCGCCCACCAGCTGCGCCAGTTTCGCCGCGGCGAGCGCCTGCGCGAGCGGATCGGTCCTGGGCGCGAAGTAGCCCTGCGGCAGGTCGGGCATGCGCAGCAGCGGCTCCTTGGAGAGATCGAGTACCAAGTCGAAGCTCTCTTTGCGAGCGCGCTCTGCGCGCGAGAAATCGACGGCGCCGATCTCGCCGCAGGCCGCCACGCATTGGCGATGGGCCTTGCATTTCCCGAGGTCGATCTGGTAGCTGAAGTCGATCGCGTTCTCGGGACAGACGTCGATGCACTTGTTGCAGCGCGTGCACACGTCGAGGTCGATCGGGTTTTCCTGCAGCCACTCGACTTCGAAGGCACCGAGCCAGCCCGAGACGCGCAGCGGCTTCCCGGACCACACCGGGAAGCTGCGCTCGGCGGGAAGCTCGCCGCCCATTCCACTCGTGATCAAGACATTGGGAGTGAGGACGCCTGCCAGGCGTCCGGCCCATTCAAGAGCAGCGATCGAAGGCCCAATGATTAGGACCTGGCCGCCGGACTTGTACTCGACGTTGGGCACCGGCTCGGGCTCGGGCAGCGCCGCGGCGGCCAGCAGCGCGGCGATTTTCGGCGTCGCCTGCCTGCCTTCGGCCGACCAGCCCGCCATCTCGCGGATGTTGACGAAGCGCAGCTCGGCCTTGGACCCCGCCGCCTCGGCGAGCTCGCCGAAGAGCGGCGCCTCCTGCGTGCAGCCCACCAGGAGCGACTCCTCGCCGAGCGCCGCCTGGAACTGTCCGGCCTCCTTGCGGCACAGCTCGGTGTGGATGGGGAGCGGGGTTCCCGTTTTCAACGCCGACGCGAGGGCCTGCGCATCGAGCGCGATGGTTTTGTTGCAGCTGCAGAGCTTAAGCGTCCTGTCTTTTATCGACATCGTCTTGCGGCTTTTCCTTCTGCGCCGTCTCCTCCTTCTGCTCCGGCCGAGGCGCCAACAGCGTCTGCCGGGCGTGCTCCAGCCGCGCAAGCAGCTCCTCGGTAACCGGCTCCGCCTTCGTGTAATCGTCGATGTAGGTGTCGAGGCCGTCCATGACGTTGAAGCGCGGATCGGAAAACAGCTTCTTCAGCGCCGCGCGCTTCACGCCTTCCTCGACCTTCGAGTGCATGAACGCCTTGAAATCGGATTCGAACGTGAGGCTGTCGAGCGGCGGGAGCTGAGGAGGCTCTTGCTGGGCAACTGGCTTTTGCGCAGCCGACTCGCGCTTCAACCTCGACCAGCGCCGGAGAAAGTCCTGCTTCCCGTCGCCCATCAGCCGCGCGCCCGGTCCTTGGGCGACAGGAACGATTGCGGCTTGATGCGCTTCCTCGGCTCGGGGCGGTAGTTCTTCTCGACGAACTCCCCCACCCACGCGAACACCGCGGCCGGCATCGCCACCGAATCCACCTGCTCGCCGCCATCCATCCAGCGGCTCGCCTCGTCGTAGCTCACGGTGACGAACTGCGGCACCGCGCGCTCCTGCTGCATGCGCCACATCACGAACACGCGCGGCTCCTGCGTCGACACGTTGTGGTAATAGCCCTCGGATTCCGAGCGATGCAGGACCATCTCGAACCCCGGATAAAGCCACTGCGTGGCCCCGGCTTCCTCGACGATGACGCGCGCTTCGCCGGGGGCGTCGTAGTCGGCGAGCACGCCGAGCGCTTCCCAGACCTCGCTCTGCCAGCGGTTGTCCATCGGCCTGCGTTGCATGATCACCGCAACGCGTTTTTTCATCGATTCCATGCCGCGACTATACCCTTGTCTGCTATGATTTTTCAGGAGTAACACCATGGTGATGAAGGTCATCCCGATCAGTTCCGGCCGAACCCCCGCGCCTGCTTTTGCGGGCGGGACGCTACGTGACACGCTCGGGCGCTCGATGCACGACCTGCGCATCTCGGTCACCGACCGCTGCAACTTCCGCTGCGTGTACTGCATGCCGCGCGAGGTGTTCGACGCCAATTACACGTTCCTGCCGCACAGCGCCATCCTCAGCTTCGAGGAGATCGCGCGGCTGGCGCGCATCTTCGTCGGCCTGGGCGTGGAGAAGATCCGCCTCACGGGAGGCGAGCCGCTGGTGCGCCGCGACCTCCATCGCCTGGTGGCGATGCTCAAGGAGCTCGATGTGGAGCTCACCTTGACGACCAACGGCTCGCTCCTCGCGAGAAACGCGCAAGCCCTGGCCGGGGCGGGGCTGGACCGGGTCACGGTCAGCCTGGACTCGCTCGACGAGGCCACCTTCCGCGCCATGAACGACGTCGATTTCCCGGTGGCGAAAGTGATCGAGGGCATCGACGCGGCTGCGGCCGCCGGCCTCGCGCCATTGAAGATCAACATGGTGGTCAAGCGCGGCGTCAACGACCGCGACATCCTGCCGATGGCCGAGCGCTGGCGCTCCAGCGGCCACATCGCGCGCTTCATCGAGTACATGGACGTCGGCAGCTCGAACGGCTGGCGCATGGACGACGTCGTGCCCTCGGCCGAGGTCGTACGGCGCATTTCCGAGCGCTGGCCGCTCGAGCCGGTCGGCGCCAACTACGCGGGCGAAGTCGCCGCGCGCTGGCGCTACGCCGACGGCGCCGGCGAGATCGGCGTCATCTCGTCGGTCACGCAGGCCTTCTGCGGCAGCTGCACGCGGATGCGGCTGTCGACCGAGGGCGCGCTCTTCACGTGCCTGTTCGCGCAGTCGGGCCACGACCTGAAGTCGCTGGTGCGCGGCGGCGCCTCGGACGAGGAGATTCGAGACCAGATCGCCGCGGTGTGGCAGCGCCGCGCCGACCGGTATTCTGAGATTAGAACTTCTGAAACTGCAAAGCTGCGCAAAGTCGAGATGTCCTACATCGGTGGCTAAGCACCGACCGCAGCTGACCAACGCGGCGCGGCCCGCCACCTTCGAGGTCGAGGCCTACAACGAGCGCGGCGAGATGGTGCCCACTGCGATTGCCGGCGAGCATCCGCTCACGCTGTACGTCGACAAGCGCGAGATCGTCACGCTGATGACCCTCGGGCATGCTCCCGAGGCACTCGCCATCGGCTACTTGCGCAACCAACGGCTGGTTTCTTCAATCGAGGAAATAACCGCCGTGCAAGTCGACTGGGAAACGAATTCGGTGGCAGTGACGACTCACAAGAAAAGAAATCTCGAGAAGAAAATGGAGAAGCGCACGGTCACCACCGGCTGCGGCCAGGGGACGGTGTTCGGCGACCTGATGGAGGAAATAGAAAGCGTCAAGCTGAGAAACGACGTGACCCTCACCGACACGAATCTTTTCGTGCTGCTCGAGAAGGTGCGCAAGCACGAGACCATCTACAAGCAGGCCGGCGCGGTGCACGGCTGCGCGCTCGCCACCATCGAGGCAGAGATCCTGATGTTCGTCGAGGACGTCGGCCGGCACAACGCGGTCGACGCCATCGCCGGCTTCATGTGGCTCGACGGCATCGACGGCTCCGACAAGCTGTTCTACACCACCGGGCGGCTCACCTCGGAGATGGTGATCAAGTGCGCGCAGATGCGCATCCCGTTCCTGGTGTCGCGCTCCGGGCTCACGCAGATGGGCCACGCGATCGCAAGCCAGGTCGGCATCACCATGCTCGGCCGCGCAAGCGGCAAGCACTACCTCGCGTTTACCGGGAAGGAACGCCTGGTCAAGACCGCATCGCAACCGACCGAGGTTGCGTAAATCAGCGTAAATCAGGGACAGACCACGTTTTCCTAAATAAATCGGGTCAGACCCCATTTATTACGCTGGGCTTGGATCAGGGAAAGATCAGTTAACGCACCCTACATCATCGCCTGCCACAAACTAGAGCATCGAAGATCGCAGGAAAACGTGGTCTGTCCCTGATTTAAGCAGGTGCTGCGGCGGTGATCGTTTTGCGGGAGGGGAAGAAGAACGAGGCGAGCAGCATCCCGGCGGCCAGCGCCGCCAGCACGAGGAACACGTTCCTGAAGCCGCCCTCGGTGCGGTGAAGCAGCGCGATCATCGGCACGGCCACTGCGGCGACGCTCAGGGTCACGACATAGCGCACGGCAAAAACGCGCCCGCGGTACTCGTCGGCGCAATACCTGCCGACGATCGCGTCGTTGAGCGGGATCTGCCCGAACACCGCCAGCATCATGAGGAGCGCCCCGGCGAGCATCGCCCAGCCCTGCAGGTTGGCGGCCAGCGCGAGCAGCGGGATCTGGACGAGCGCGATGCCGATCATCAGCCGCCGCAGCTCGAAGCGGTCGATGAGCGAGCCCATCGCCAGCTGCGCGAACGCCGCCAGGGTGTAGACGAACGCCACCAGCGCGCCGATGCCGAGGTTGGTCTGCGTCAGCGCCTGCAGGCGCTCCTCGAACACCTTGGGCATCGCGATGGTGGTGGAATTGAAGATCACGCCGCCGCAGCTCGTGGCGACCAGAAGAATGACGAAGATGCGCGCCATCGTGCGCCGGTCGAGGTTCAGGCCGATCGAGCTCGATCTCTTCCGCACCGGTCCCGGGTCGGGCACCAGCGCGAGATAGGCGGCCCCGGCGGCGATCGACAGCATGCCCGGCACGAAGAACGCGGCGCGCCAGCCCCACAGGTCCATCAGCGCGCCCGAGACGATCGCCGCCGCGGCGAGGCCGAGGTTGCCCCACAGGCCGTTCCAGCCGAGCGCGCTCCCCAGCTTCGCCGGCGCCGCGACCAGCATGGCGATGCCGACCGGGTGATAGATCGCGGCGAACATCCCGGTGAGCGCGAGGCCGACGCCGATCTGCCAGGGCGAGCGAGCGAATCCGGTGAGGAACAGCGCGCCGCCGATGCCGAAGAAGAACAGCGCCATCATCCGGTAGCGGCTCCAGTGATCGGCGAGCCAGCCCGCCGGCAGCGCAAAGGCGCCGAAGGCGATGAAGCCGCCGAGCGCCAGCGGCAGCAGCTCGGCGTAGGGACGGCCCCAGTCGCGCGCCAGCGCGATCACCACCGTCGGAAACACCAGCATCACCAGGTGATCGAGGAAGTGGCCGAGGTTGAGGAACGGGACGAGAAAGCGGTTGTTGTTCATGGCGCGAAGCTTACTCGTAAAATCCGTTTTCATGAGCCAGGTGAGCGGCATCGTTCTCGCCGGCGGCCAGGGCCGCCGCATGGGCAGCGTCGACAAGGGCCTGCAGCTGCTGCACGGCAAGCCGATGGTGCAGTGGGTGATCGGGCGCTTCGCGCCCCAAGTGGACGAGGTGCTGATCAATGCGAATCAAAACGTGGATAAATACCGTGGATTCGGCCATCGAGTGATCACGGATGAAATCGGCGGCTTCGCCGGCCCGCTTGCCGGCTTGCACGCCGGGTTGAAGGCGGCGATGCATCCGCTGGTGGCGAGCGTGCCGTGCGACTCTCCATTCCTGCCGGACGATCTCGTGAAGCGGCTCAAGGCCGCTCTGGGCGACAAGGACCTTGCGGTGGCGAAAACCGGCAGCCAGCCGCATCCTGTCTTTGCGCTGGTCAGAACAAGCGTGCTTGAGAACCTGGCGGCGTTCCTGGCGGGTGGCGGCAGAAAGATCGATGCGTGGTATGCCTCGCTGCGGGTGGTCGAGGTCAGCTTCGACGACGAG
>Ga0209378_1000866_pt1 | contig 21901 bp, 21 predicted proteins | sample GraSoiAngelo_156_FD_186170 | JGI IMG/M metagenome (GOLD analysis project Ga0209378, IMG submission 186170) | Grasslands soil microbial communities from the Angelo Coastal Reserve, California, USA - 14_1009_13_40cm (SPAdes) (version 2) | ecosystem: Environmental > Terrestrial > Soil > Grasslands ...
GGCTTTTATACCAAGGTCGACAACGATAGCAACGGCACCTACGGTGCCGGCAACTTCTCTACCGTCAACCAGGTCGTCCCCATCCCTGGCCTAGATATATCGTCCATCGCAATAGGCGTGCGCCACAACTTCTGACCGCCCGCCACGCAGGCACCCGGCCGCGTGTCCCTTCCAGCCTGGGATCGCGGCCGGTATGATATCGACCCCCAGAGACGCGAATACCCCCAGGGAGAGGAGAACCCATGAACGACATGAAGCTCGGTATTGCCCTTATTGCTGCCGCCGTGGCGCTCGCCGGCTGCGGCGAGCAGAAACCCGCCGCCAAGGCCGAGGCGAAGCCCGCCGCACCTAGCGTGCTGGAAGTGAAGATCGGCCACGTCGGGCCGCTCACCGGCGGCATCGCCCATCTCGGCAAGGACAACGAGAACGGCGCGCGCCTCGCGGTCGAGGAGGCGAACGCGGCCAGGACCAGGATCGACGGCAAGGAAGTGAAGTTCACGTTTGTCGCCGAGGACGACCAGGCCGATCCGAAGACCGGCACCACGGTGGCGCAGAAGCTGGTCGACGCGAAGGTCGCCGGCGTGGTCGGCCACCTCAACTCAGGCACGTCGATTCCGGCCTCCCCGATCTACAACCAGGCCGGCATCCCGGTGATCTCCGGCTCGGCGACCAATCCCAAGCTCACCGAGCAGGGCTTCAAGACGCAGTTCCGGGTCGTCGGGCGCGACGACCAGCAGGGCCCGGCGATCGCCAGCTATCTGGCGACGACCAAGAAGCCGAAGCTGGTGGCGGTGATCGACGACGCCACCGCCTACGGCGAGGGTATCGCCAACGAGGTGGAAAAGACGCTCAAGGCGGCGAGCATCAAGGTGCTGCCGCGCGAGAAAGGCACCGACAAGACCACCGACTGGAAGGCGGTGCTCACCAAGCTGCGCGGGCGCAGGCCCGACGCGGTGTTCTACGGCGGCATGGATGCGACCGGCGGGCCGCTGCTCAAGCAGGGGCGCGAGCTCGGCATCAAGGCCGTGTTCTCCTTCGGCGACGGCGCCTGCACCGACGAGATGACCAAGCTCGCCGGAGCTGCCGCCGAGGGGCTGCTGTGTTCGCAGGCGGGCATTCCGCCGCAGGCAGCCGACAAGAGATTCCTCGAGGCCTACAAGAAGAGGTTCAACGTGGACCCGATCCTGTATGCGCCCTTCACCTATGACGCCGCGAACCTGCTGATCGCGGCCATGCAGAAGGCCAACTCGGCCGATCCCAGGCGCTACCTGACCGAGCTGCGGAGGATCGACTTCACCGGCGCTACCGGCAAGATCGCCTTCGACGAGAAGGGCGACCGCAAGGACGCCGAGATGACGATCTTCACCATGAAGGGCGGCAAGCTCGGCCCGATCGCCATCGTCAAGGGCGGCAAGACCATGACCTACGACGAGTTCATCAAGGGTATGAAGTAGCGGCTTTCAGCAAGGAAGTCGGACAAACGGCACCCTGTAGGGTGCCGTTTGCGTTTCTGCTAGGCTTGCGCCGGCGTGGATACCTTCCTGCAGCAGCTGGTAAACGGGCTCACTGCGGGAAGCGTTTACGCCGTGGTCGCACTCGGCTACACCATGGTGTACGGCATCATCCAGCTCATCAACTTCGCCCACGGCGAAGTGGTCATGATCGGCGCCATGGTGGCTTTCACCGTGATCAACGCGCTCGCGCCGGGGGGGCTACCGCCGCTCGTCGTGGTGCTCGTCGGCACCGCGTGCGCGATCCCGGTATGCATGCTGGTCGGATACTCGATGGAGCGGCTCGCGTACCGGCCGCTGCGCAGCGCGCCGCGCCTGGCGCCGCTCATCACCGCGATCGGCGTATCGATCCTCCTGCAGCACCTCGCGATGCTGGTCTGGAGCCGCAACGTGCTGGCGTTCCCACAAATCATCGACAACACCAGCTACACGCTCGGCGGCGCCTCGATCACGAACGTGCAGATCGCGATCATCGCGGTGTGCGTAGCGTTGATGGGAGGGCTCGCGCTGCTCGTGTATCGCACGCAGCTCGGCACCGCGATGCGCGCCACCGCGCAAAACCCGCAGGTCGCAGGACTGATGGGGGTCGACGTCAACCGCGTCATCGCCGCAACCTTCGTCATCGGCGCCGCGCTCGGCGCCGTCGCCGGCGTGCTGTACGGCACTTACTACGGCGTCGCCCAGTACACCATGGGCTCGATCCTCGGCCTGAAAGCCTTTTCCGCCGCCGTGCTCGGCGGCATCGGCAACATCCCGGGCGCCATGCTCGGCGGCGTGCTGCTCGGCCTGGTCGAAGCGCTCGGCGCCGGCTACATCGGTGACCTGACCGACCTGTGCGCCTACGGCTGGATCGCCGACCTCATGGGCGAGCAGTGCGATGGCGGGCACTTCATCCTGTTCGGCTCGAACTACCAGGACGTGTTCGCGTTTCTCGTGCTGATCCTGGTGCTGGTGTTCCGCCCCTCGGGCCTGCTCGGCGAGCGCGTCGGAGATCGTGCATGAAAACGCCGCACCGCCTTTGGCTGGGTACAGCATTAATAGGTCTTACTCTATTGGCACTGCCGTTCGCGCTCGCCTACGCCGGCACCGCGTGGGTGCGGATCGCCAATTTCGCCATCCTCTACATCCTGCTCGCGCTCGGACTGAACATCGTCGTGGGCTTCGCCGGGCTGCTGGATCTGGGCTACATCGCCTTCTACGCGGTGGGGGCGTACACCTACGCGCTGCTCGCCAGCCCGCATTTCAATCTTCATCTCCCCTTCTGGGTGATCCTGCCGGCCGGCGCGGCGCTCGCCGCGCTGTTCGGCCTGCTGCTCGGCGCGCCGACGCTCAAGTTGCGCGGCGACTACCTAGCCATCGTGACGCTCGGCTTCGGCGAGATCGTGCGCATTTTCCTCAACAACCTGTCGCGGCCGGTCAACCTCACCAACGGCCCGCAAGGCGTGGCCGGCATCGATCCGTTCCGCATCGACGGCTTCGATTTCGCGCAATACCAGACGCTCCTCGGACTCCAGTTCAGCGGACCGATCAAGTACTACTACCTGCTGCTTGCCGTGGTCATCGCCGTGATCGTCATCAACCTCCGGCTGCAGAACTCGCGCATCGGCCGCGCGTGGGAAGCGATCCGCGAGGACGAGATCGCCGCCAGCGCCATGGGAATCAACACGCGCAATGTGAAGCTGCTCGCGTTCGCGATGGGCGCGAGCTTCGGCGGGCTGGCAGGCGGCATGTTTTCCGCCATGCAGGCCTTCATCTCGCCGGAGAGTTTCGTGCTGGTCGAGTCGATCATGGTGGTCTCGATGGTCGTGCTGGGCGGCATGGGCAACATCTGGGGCGTGATCCTCGGGGCACTGCTGCTGTCGTTCGTGCCCGAGATCCTGCGCTGGACCGTGGAGCCGCTGCAGGACGCGCTGTTCGGGCGCCAGCTGATCGCTCCCGAGGTGATCCGCATGCTGATCTTCGGGCTCGCGCTGGTGCTGGTGATGCTGTTCCGCCCGGCGGGTCTGCTGCCCTCGGCGGTCAGGAAGCGCGAGCTCACGGGGCAGGCCGCGTGACGCTTCTGCAAGCCGACCGCGTCACCAAACACTTTGGCGGCTTGCAGGCGCTTTCCGAGGTCTCGTTTTCCATCCGCGGCGGCGAAATTTTCGGCTTGATCGGCCCGAACGGCGCGGGCAAGACCACGCTCTTCAACGTGCTGACGGGGCTTTACGCGCCAGACGCCGGCGCGTTCCTGTTCGACGGGCGCGACCTGACCGGCCTGAAGCCTCACCAGGTGGCCGCCGCAGGCATTGCGCGCACGTTCCAGAACATCCGTCTGTTCGCCAACTTGTCGGCGCTGGAGAACGTGATGATCGGCCGTCACGTGCGCAGCCATGCCGGCGTCGTCGGCGCCGTGCTCAGAGACAGAAGGACGGTGGAAGAGGAAAGACAAATCGAAGCGCGCGCGGCCGAGCTGCTCGACTATGTCGGGATCCGCGGCCGCGCCAACGACCCCGCGGGCAGCCTGCCGTACGGCGACCAGCGACGCCTCGAGATCGCGCGCGCGCTCGCCACCGAGCCGAAGCTGCTTGCGCTCGACGAGCCGGCTGCCGGCATGAACGCGGCGGAATCGCTTGCCTTGCGCAGGCTCATTCAGGCAGTCCGAGGTAACGGCGTCACCGTGCTGCTCATCGAGCATGACGTGCGCTTGGTGATGAAGGTCTGCGACCGCGTGCTGGTGCTGGATTATGGAGAAAAGATCGCGGAGGGCCCGCCTGCGCAGGTGCAGCGCGACCCCAAGGTCATCGAAGCCTATCTGGGGACGCAGAGTGCTGCTTGAGGCGAGGGGGCTGGAGGTCCATTACGGCGGCATTCGGGCCGTCAAGGGAATCGATTTGGCGGTGGACGAGGGTGAACTGGTGTGCCTGATCGGCGCCAACGGCGCCGGCAAGACCTCGACCCTGAAGGCGATCTGCCGGCTGATCCCGTCGCGCGCCGGCATGCTGCGCTATCGCGGGGAAGACATCGCGAGCTCACCGGTGCACGCGCTGCCGCGCAAGGGGCTGGTCATGGTGCCCGAGGGCCGCGGCATCTTCCGGCAGCTCACCGTGGAAGAGAACCTCGCTATCGGCGCCTACGCGCTCGGCGGCGGCGACCCGGAGCCCCAGTACGCGAGCTTTCCGCGCCTGAGGGAGCGCCGCAAGCAGGTCGCCGGCACGCTTTCAGGCGGCGAGCAGCAGATGCTGGCCATTGCGCGCGCGCTGATGACGCGGCCGAAGCTGCTCCTGCTGGACGAGCCGTCGATGGGGCTCGCGCCGCTCATGGTGGCGAAGATCTTCGACATCGTGCGCGAGATCGCGCGGCAGGGCGTGACGATCCTGCTGGTGGAGCAGAACGCACGGCTCGCGCTGGAGCTCGCTCGCCGCGGTTACGTCATGGAGTCGGGTGCGATTACGCTCACCGGCACGGCCGGCGACTTGCTGAATGACTCCAAGGTGCGCGAGGCCTACTTGGGCGAAGGCGTCGCGTGACGCCGCGCATCTGATTTCTCGCGTTGTCCTGTTTTTGTCGCGTTGTCTGATCTTGTCGCGCGCTCACGACAGCGCGATCGTTCGCGCCGGAGAAATCCTTCCTTGTCGTATTTTTTTTCTGACGCCGATAATCGAAGCGACGTCGGGAAAAAAAACGACGCGTAGCCAAGAAATACAACGGAGGAAGGGAGAATCCTGTGAAAACCAGGTTTGCGCTACCGTTGGTGCTGGCCGCCGCAGCTGCTGTTTCCTTTCTGTTCCAAGTCGAAACTGCGTCCTCGCTGGATCCGGCGGCCAGCGATCCCGGAGTGCGCTTCGGCACCCCGGACGCCGGTGATCCGCTCGCGGGGCTCACCGCGGCCGAGCTCGCGTTCTTCGAGCGGGGCAAAACGGAGTTCGAAGAAGCCGATGGCACCGACGAGGGCCTCGGGCCGACGATGAACCTCGACAGTTGCGCCGGTTGCCATGCGCAGCCGGCAACCGGCGGCACGAGTCCGTTCACCAATCCCCAGGTCGCGTTCGCGAACGCGAACGGCGCGACCAACCGCATTCCAGCATTCATCCAGGCGGACGGGCCCGTACGCGAGGCGAGGTTCGTCAGGAACCCGGACGGAACGCGGGACGGCGGAGTCCACGCCCTGTTCACGATTGCCGGCCGCGCGGATGCGCCGGGATGCGCGCTGGAGCAGCCCGACTTCGACGCGCAGCTCGCGCTCGGCAACGTGATCTTCCGGATTCCGACTCCGGTGTTTGGCGCTGGCCTGATCGAGCAGATCCCGGACAGGGTGATTCTCGCGAACCAGGCGAGCAACGCGATACTGAAGGGCGCGCTCGGCATCTCCGGGCGGACGAACCGCAACGGCAACGACGGCACGATCGCGCGCTTCGGGTGGAAGGCGCAGAACAAGTCCCTGCTGCTGTTCTCCGGCGAGGCGTACAACGTCGAAATGGGAATCACCAACGAGCTGTTCCAGACCGAGCGCGACGAGACTGGAGCGTGCCAGTTCACGCGGGTCCCCAATAACGTAACCAACGTCGATGCCGCGGCGCCGCTGGAGGCGATCAGCGCGATCGAGAGGTTCGCCTTCTTCCAGCGCTTCCTCGCTGCGCCGACGCCTTCCCCCGACACGCCGGGAGGCGCCACCTCCATTGCGAGCGGCAGGAGCCTGTTCGTGTACGTCGGTTGCGCGCTATGCCACACCCCCGCGCTCCATACCGGCCGCTCCAGTGTCGCGGCGCTCCGGCGCCAGCAGGTCAATCTCTTCTCCGACCTGCTGCTGCACGACATGGGCGTGGGGCTGGCCGACGGCATCTCGCAGGGACAGGCCGGCCCGAGGGAATTCCGCACCGCACCGCTGTGGGGACTGGGGAAGCGCACTTTCTTCCTGCATGACGGGCGGACTTCCGATCTCGCGGTGGCGATCCAGGCGCACCGCAGCTTTGGCTCCGAAGCGAATGCGGTGGTGAGAAACTACAACTACCTTTGGGAGAGCCAGAAGCAGGACGTGTTCAACTTCCTGCGCTCGCTGTAGCGCGCACTATCCCGCCGCCAGGTCGGCAGCGGTGGTGAACGAATCGGCGAAGAACTCGTCTTCCGGCAGCCTGCACTGCATGGTGAAGTCGCGCTGCGCCGCGTCGACCATGACCGGCACGCCGCAGGCATAGACCTGGTGGCCCGACAGATCGGGAAAGTCTTCCATTACCGCGCGGTGAACGAAGCCGCTGCGCCCGTTCCACTGGTCCTCGGGCAGGGCGTCCGAGATCACCGGGATGTAGCGAAAGCCCCGATGCTCGGCGCCCCACCTGAGCGGCAGCTCGTTCATGTACAGGTCTTTCGGGCGCCGCCCGCCCCAGTACAGCAGCATCGGCCGCGCCACGCGTTTATGAAAGGCGTGCTCGATGATCGACTTGATGGGAGCGAAGCCGGTGCCCGAGGCGACGAACACGATCGGCTTCGCCGACTCCTCGCGCATGAAAAACGTGCCGAGCGGCCCCTCGAAGCGCAGGATGTCGCGCTCCTTCATCCTGCCGAAGACGTGGTCGGTGAACGAGCCGCCCGCCACGCGCCGCACGTGAAGCTGGATCAGCTCGTCGTCGTGCGGCGCGTTGCCCATCGAGAAGCTGCGCCGCGAGCCGTCCTTGAGCAGAAACTCGAGGTACTGGCCGGCGAGGAACTGCAGCCGCTCGTTGGCGGGGAGTTTGAAGTAAAGAATCATGACGTCGTCGGCGAGCCGCTCCATCTTCTGCACGCGGCAGGGCAGCGTCTTGATCGCGATGTCCTTCGCGGCGCCGATGGTGCGTGCCTCGATCACCACGTCGGTGAGCGGCTTCGCCTGGCAGAACAGCGCCTTGCCCTGCGCCTTCTCGGCATCGGGCAGCGCCTTCTTCTGGTACACGCCGTAATCGATGCTGCCTTCAAGCAGCCTGCCCTTGCAGCTGCCGCAGGCGCCGTTCCTGCAGCCGTAGGGCAGGACGAAGTGCTGCCGCAGCGCCGCAGCGAGGATGGCCTCGCCTGCCTCGACCTCGAACTGGTGACCGCTCGGCTGCAGCGTGACCCGGCGTGAGCTCAATGCATCCTCGCTAAAATAGGGGGCCGCATTCTACCGGCTCCGAAGGATTGAGGCATGAGCGCGCTCCTGGTGTTGACTAACCTGCCCGAGCGGGCCGCCGCCGAGCGGCTCGCCGGCCTGCTGGTCGAAAAGCGGCTCGCCGCCTGCGTCAACATCCTCGCGCCGTGCCGCTCGGTATATCGCTGGCAGGGCGCCGTGCGGCACGACGAGGAGCATCCGATGCTGATCAAGACGACGGCCGAGCGCTATCCGGCGCTCGAGCAGGCGCTGCGCAGCGGGCATCCGTATGAACTCCCGGAGATCATCGCGGTCCCAATCGAGCGCGGCCTGCCCGCCTACCTGCAGTGGGTGGCCGCGGAAACCAAGACGTGAACCGACTTTTCTCGACTCTTGTCGTATTGCTGCTTTGCACGCCGGCAGCGGCGCAACTGAAGCTGGGAGGCAATACTGACAACCTGCTCGAGCCCGAAAAGGCGTTCCGCTTTGACGCCCGCGCGCTGGACGCATCGACGATTGAAGTGCATTTCGCTATCGCCGACGGCTATTACCTGTACCGCGACCGGTTCCGTTTCAGCGCCGAGGGAAATCGCGGCGTACGGCTGGGTGCGCCAGAGTTTCCTCGCGGCCTCAAGCACAAGGACGAGTTTTTCGGTGAAGTCGAGACCTATCGCAAGGAAGTGCGCATCCGCATCCCGGTGGAGGGCGACGGGCGCTTCGACCTGAAGGTCGTCTCGCAGGGTTGCGCCGATGCCGGCGTGTGCTACGTGCCGCTGGAGTCCAAGCTGTCGCTGCGCCTCGCTGGAAGCGGCGAAGCGGCAGCGCCGCGCTTCTCCGTCTATGCGAGCGACATCGACATCGCGCGTTTGTTTGAAGGCAATTTCGCGATCGTCCTCGGCGGCTTTCTTCTTTTCGGGCTGCTTCTCACGTTCACGCCTTGCGTCCTCCCCATGATTCCGATCCTGTCCGGAATCATTGCCGGCGAGGGCGCGGAGCTGAACAAGCTGCGTGCGCTCGCGCTTTCGCTGTCCTACGTGCTGGGAATGGCGATCGCCTACGCAGCGGCGGGCATCGCCGCTGCGTTCTCGGGCTCGCTGATCGCTGCCGCGCTGCAAAGCGCGTGGGTGCTCGGCAGCTTTGCGCTGGTCTTCGTGGTTCTCGCGCTGTCGATGTTCGGCTTCTACGACTTGCGCTTGCCGGGCTTTCTGCATCATCGTCTGCACCACGCGCACCGGCGCCTGCAAGGCGGACGCGTGGCGTCGGTTGCGGCCATGGGGGTGCTCTCCGCGGTGATCGTGAGCCCGTGTGTTGCGGCGCCGCTGGCCGGCGCGCTGCTCTATATCTCGCAGACGCGCGACGTGGCGCTGGGCGGCGCGGCGCTGTTCGCAATGGCGCTCGGCATGGGCGTACCGCTGATCGTCGTCGGCGTCTCCGAAGGGGCGCTGCTTCCCAAGGCCGGAGCGTGGATGAACGGGGTGAAGAAGTTCTTCGGCGTGCTGCTGCTCGCGGTGGCTCTCTGGATCGTCTCGCCGGTGATCCCGGCTGCAGCCCAGATGATCGCTTGGGCGGCGCTCCTCATCGGCTCCGGGATGTTCCTGCGCGCGATCGATCCGCTGCCGGCGGCGGCATCGGGCTGGTGGCGGCTGTGGAAGACCGCGGGCATCGCGCTCCTCGCCGCGGGCCTGGCTCTTCTGGTCGGCGCGCTCGCGGGAAGCCGCGATCCGCTGCGCCCGCTTGCCGGCCTTGCAAGCCGCGGCGCCCCCGCCGCGGCGCCGCTGCCGTGGATACGGGTCGCATCTCTGGGCGAGCTGGAGGAGCGGCTGCGCGCCGGCGGCAAGCCGGCGATGCTCGACTTCTATGCCGACTGGTGCGTGTCGTGCAAGGAGATGGAGGCGTACACGTTCTCGGATCCACGCGTGCGTGCCACGCTCGAGGGCGTGGTCCTTCTGCACGCCGACGTCACCGCCAACAGCGAAGCCCACCGCGCGCTGCTCAGGCGCTTTGCGCTCTTCGGGCCGCCGGGAATCATCTTCTTCGATGCGCAGGGACGCGAGATCAAGGGGCTGCGGGTCATCGGCTACCAGGACGCCGAGCGCTTCCTGAAAACCCTTTCGGCCGTCACCGCTCCGTGATCACTTCAGCGCCTTCGCGGCGTCCATCGCGAAGTAAGTGAGGATGCCGTCGGCGCCGGCGCGCTTGAAGGCGATCAGCGCCTCCATCACGCAGGATTCGGGAAGCCAGCCGTTGGCGATTGCGGCACGCAGCATCGAATACTCGCCCGACACCTGGTAAACGAAGGTCGGCGCCTTGAATTCGTCCTTCACGCGCCGCAGGATGTCGAGGTAGGGCAGGCCCGGCTTGACCATCACCATGTCGGCGCCCTCGGCGAGATCGAGCCCCACCTCCCATAGCGCCTCGTCGGAGTTGGCCGGATCCATCTGGTAGGTTTTCTTGTCGCCCTTGCCCAGGTTTTTCGCCGAGCCGACCGCGTCGCGAAACGGGCCATAGAACCCGGAGGCGTATTTCGCCGAGTACGCCATGATCTTTGCATGGAGATGGCCCGCCTTCTCCAGCGCGGCGCGGATGCGGCCGATGCGGCCGTCCATCATGTCCGAGGGCGCGACGATGTCGACTCCCGCTTCGGCCTGCGCCAGGGCCTGCTCGACGAGGACGTCGAGCGTGACATCGTTGAGGATGTAGCCGGTCTCGTCGATCACCCCGTCCTGGCCGTGCGAGGTATAAGGGTCAAGCGCGACGTCGGTCATGATGCCGAGCTCGGGGAAGCGCTTCTTCAGGGCGGCGACTGCGCGCGGCACCAGGCCTTTGGGATTCAGCGCTTCGCGGCCGTCGGCGGACTTCAGCCGCTGCTCGATCACCGGAAAGAGCGCAAGCACGGGGATGCGCAGCTTCAGGCACTGCTCGGCCAGCGGCAGCAGCTTGTCGACGGTCATGCGCTCGACGCCCGGCATGGAAGCCACTTTCTCGGCGCGGGATTTGCCGTCGAGCACGAAGACCGGGTAAATCAGATCGTCGGCCGTGAGCACGTGTTCGCGCATCAGCCGGCGCGAAAACTCGTCGCGCCGCATGCGCCGCATGCGCACCCCGGGGAACTCGCCGTAGATCTTCATGCGGCTGATTTTTCTCGCGCTTTCACGCTGGGAACTTTTCGAGGCCGACGCGCATCTTACCTTCAGACGAGTTCATCGTCTCCCGCTTCTCCTCCCTGAGCGGGTGCCTTAATTCTCAAGGTTAAGGCGTTTCGCCCCCGGTTTATATCCCCTTTGCCGGGGGTCTTTTATTCCCGCGGCCTGCTTGCAGCCAGCCTGCAAGCAGGCCGCGACATTCGTCGACACCCTGTCGCGTGGCGCTCGAAAAGAGCCGTACTTCGGCCTGTATCAGAGAACCTACTTTCGTCAGGGTTGCTGCCTGCTCCGCGCGCGTCAGCTTGTCGGCCTTGGAAAGCAGCACGAGCAGCGGGACATCCCCGAGCCACTCGATGAGCTGCAGGTCGAGCGGCGTCAGCGGGTGGCGTGCGTCCATCACCACCACGACGGCGACGAGGGCACTGCGTGCGCGCAGGTAGGCGCCGACGAGACTTTCCCAGTGTGCGCGCAGGGGCTGCGGCACGCGCGCGTAGCCGTAGCCGGGGAGATCGACCAGCCGGGCTGCTTCGCCGAGCTGGTAGAAGTTGATGGTTTGCGTGCGACCGGGCCGCTTGCTGGTGTAGGCGAGGCGCTTCCTGTCGAGGAGCGCATTGATCGCGCTCGACTTGCCGACATTCGAGCGGCCGGCAAACGCCACTTCCGGCGGTCCCTGCGGCGGCAGGTCCGCAGCGCGGCCCGCGGCCGCGAGGAACGCCGCCTGGGAGAACGTTTTCATGGCTGCCGGGAAATTCTAATAAAATCGGGCCTCTTGCATCGGGGACCCCTAGCGATGATTCGTCTTCTGGCGCTCGGCGCCGGTTTCGCCGCCTGCTGTGGTGGTTCGGCGCTCGCGCAGCAGCCGCCCGTGAAACCCGAGCTGGCGCGAGGCCAGAGCATCGCGGCGCAAGTGTGCGCGGCGTGCCACGCCGCCGACGGCAACAGCACCGCGCCAGCGAACCCGAAGATCGCCGGCCAGTTTCCCGAATATCTGAACAAGCAACTGGGCGATTTCAAGCCGAAGGACGGCAAGAAGCCGGCGCGCGAAAGCCCGGTGATGATGGGCATGGTGGCCAATCTCGCGGAAGCCGACATGAAGAGCCTCGCCGCCTACTATGCCGCCCAGCAGCTCAGGCCCTCGGCCGCCGCCGACAAGGACCTGGTCGCCCTGGGACAGAAGATTTGGCGCGGCGGTAATCCGGCGAAAAACATACCGGCATGCTCCGGTTGCCACGGTCCGGCAGGCTCCGGCATTCCGGCGCAGTATCCACGGCTCGCCGGGCAGTACGCCGAGTATCTCGGTGCCCAGCTGAAGGCGTTTCGCGAGGCCACGCGCGCAAACGATACGAACGGCATCATGCGCGGCGTGGCCGCCCACATGAACGACCGCGAGATACGGGCGGTCTCCGAGTACGCCGCAGGACTGCGCTGATACCCGGAATAACCCGCGCGGGAATGATGTTTATTGCGACGTGTCACCTTCCGAGGAGAGAGAACGATGAAGCGCAAGCTTGTAGCCGCAACCGTGGTCGCATCCGTCGGCGCCGCATGGCTCGTAGCCGCAGTGGCGCAGGTGAAGCCCGAAATTCTGGTGAAGCAGCGCCAGGCCGCGATGACGCTGCAGGGCAAGTATTTCGGCCCGCTCGCCGGCATGGCGCAGGGCAAGCTGCCCTATGACGCCAACATCGTCCAGCGCAATGCCGGCTACCTCGATGCGCTCGACAAGATGCCTTGGGACGGCTTCGACCCGAGCACCAAGAATGTGGCTGTGAAGACCGCCGCTCTGCCCGCGATCTGGAACGAGCCGGCCAAGTTCAAGGAGGCCCAGGAGCGGGTGCAGAGCGAAGTCTCCAGGCTCGTGTCCGTGAGCAAAGGCGGCGACGAAGGCGCGGTGAAGGCGCAGATCGGGGCTATCGGCAAGGCCTGCGGCAACTGCCACGACAACTTCCGCGAGAAGCAGTAAGCATCGCTTACTGGTTCTGTACGGCGCGCTGGCGCTGGTCGCCATCGCAGGAGACGCGCTCGCACAGGACGCGAAGCGCGGCCTCTATGTTTCGAAGGCCGCCGGCTGCGTCGGCTGCCACACCGAGACGAGGCCGAACGCGCAGCCCTATGCCGGCGGGCGCGCGCTCGCGACCCCGTTCGGTACTTTCTTCGGCCCGAACATCACGCCGCATCCGCGCGCCGGGATCGGTCGCTGGAGCGAGCAGGATTTCATCCAGGCGATGCGCCTCGGCGTGCGGCCGGATGGCGCGCATTACTACCCTGCGTTTCCCTATACCTCGTTCACCATGATCACCGAAGCCGATCTCAAGGACCTGTGGGCTTACCTGCGCAGCCTGCCTTCCAGCAGCCGCGCCAGTCAGCCGCACGAACTCAAGTTCTACGTCCGCTGGCGCTTTCCGCTGTGGGGCTGGAAGCTGCTGTTCTTTTCGCCGGGCCTCTTTGTGCCGGACCCCTCGCGCAATGCAAGCTTGAATCGCGGCGCCTACCTGGTGCAGGCACTCGGTCATTGCGGGGAATGCCATACGCCGCGCAACTGGCTCGGGGCGCCGAAGAAGGACCGCTTCCTCGCCGGCGCGAAGCTGGGGGAGAAGACCAGGGCGCCGAACCTCACGCCAACGCGACTCAAGAAGCTGAGCGATGCCGAGCTCAAGGACATCCTGCGAACCGGCATGACCGCCGATGGGGATGTCCTCTCCGAGTCGATGGCTGAAGTGGTGCAGAACACCACCAGCCAGCTCGAGCCGCAGGACCTCGATGCGCTGATCGCCTATCTGCGCTCGCTGCCGCCCTTGCCGGAGGAGCCGCGCTGACGAAGTTTGGCAATCTGCAGCTTTTTTTGATGGAATAGCGGAGGATACCCCCCTGTTCCTTCTATGAACGAAGCCGAGCGCCTGGTCGAGCTGATTCCGCGGTTGCGCCGCTACGCGCGAGCTCTCGTCGGCGACCGGGCTTCCGCCGACGACCTGGTGCAGGACACTCTCGAGCGCGCGTGGGCGAAGCTGCACCTCTACCGCCGCGGCACCGACCTGCGCGCCTGGCTGTTCACGGTGATGCACAACGTACATGTCAACAAAGTGCGCGCGACGCGCGTCACGGACACGCTCGAGGACGAGCTCCCCGAGTTGGCGCAGCGCGCCTCGCAGGGCGATGCGCTGCTGGTGCGCGACCTCGATCGCGCCATCGCGCGGCTGCCGACCGAGCAGCGCGCGGTGCTGCTGCTCGTGACGCTCGAGGAAATGAGCTACGAGGAAGTGGCGCGCGCCGTCGGCATTCCGATTGGCACGGTGATGTCGCGCCTGTCGCGCGCCCGCGAGAAGCTGCGCATGATGATGCTCGGCCAGGGCGCTGCGGCCAAGCTGAAGGTCGTGAAGTGAGCACGGAACCCACTGTCATGGAAGCCGACCTGCAGGCCTACGCCGACGGGCGACTCGGCGCCGAACGCAAGGCCGAGGTCGAAGCCTGGCTTGCCGCGCGCCCCGAGGACGCGGAGCGCGTCGCCGCCTACTGCCGTCTCGGCGAGGCATTGCGCGCTGCTTACGATCCGGTGCTCGCCGAGCCGGTCCCGCAATATCTCGAAAGCACGGCGGCACGTCGCCCGCGTGCCCGCAGGATCGCCGCCGTCGCCGGCTGGATCACGCTTGGCGCGCTGCTCGGCGCGCTCGCAGGCTGGGAGGCGCGCGACTGGCGCCGGCCGGCTGGGCCGCCTCTTGCCGAGGGCGCGGTGATGGCGCGCCGCGCCGCCATCGCGCACGCGACTTATTCGCCCGAAGTGCGCCATCCGGTGGAGGTGGGCGCCGATCAGGAGCAGCACCTCGTGGCCTGGCTCTCCAAGCGCGTCGGTGCCAGGGTGCGCGCGCCGAAGCTCGACGAGGTCGGGATGGCGCTGGTCGGCGGGCGGCTTCTGCCGGGCGAGAGCGGCCCGGTGGCCCTGTTCATGTATCAGACCGCTGCCGGCCGTCGCCTCACGCTTTACATCCGCGCCGAAGCGAAAGGCAACCGCGAGACCGCCTTTCGCTACGCGCGAGAAAACAGCGTCAGCGTGTTCTACTGGATCGAGCGCGACTGCGGCTACGCGATCTCGTCCGCGGACCTGAGCAAGGAGGAGTTGCTGCACATCGCGACGCTGGTCTACAAGCAGCTCGAGCCCTGACTCGACTTCCCGCTGTTGGTGCGGGCGGCGCTCGACTCGCACCATGCACGTGCGCAGCACGCGCGTTTTAGCCGTGAAAATGCAGGGAAACGATTGGCACGTTTCATGCAAAGCGCAAGCTGGCGCATGTCGTTCCTCGACGTCCAGGATCTGGCGACGGTCGCCGCGCAAAGCGGCTTCCTGAGCCTGCTGCTCGCCGCTTGGTGCGATCTGAGCGACTCGCAGGTTCTCGTCAATCTGCTCGATCTGGGCGTAGCCGGCGGGCTCATCGGCTGGATCTATCGCCGCCGCAGCGGTTCCTGAGGGCAGTCGACTTCCTCAGGGCCCGGAACAGTCTGGCGAGTGCCGCGAGCTGATAGTTCGCGTTCAGACCGCTCGGGTTGGGGAGTACCCAGATCTCGGCCCCCTCGAAGGTCTCAGGCTGACGACCGATCGCGACCTTCGGCCGCCCGAAGGCATGACGGTAGGCGTCCACACCGAGAAAGGCGACGCTCGCCGGTCGGTAGCGCCTGAGCTTGGCAGCCAGGCGCCGGCGCCCGGAGACGAATTCGACAGGCGCCAGCTCGTCCGCCGTCGCGGTCGCGCGGCTGACGAGGTTGGTGATGCCGTAGCCGCCTTTCAGCAGCAGCCTTTGCTCCGAGGGGTGCAGCAGTCGCGGCGTGAACCCGGCGGCGTGAAGCGCAGGCCAGAAGCGATTGCCCGGACGGGCGAAATGGTGCCCGGTGGCGGCAGAGTAAAGCCCGGGATTGATCCCACAGAACAGCACCCGCAAGCGCGCACCGAGGACATCGCGCAGGCCCTTGCCGGCTGCCCTGGCAAGCTCTGCAGAGGTCGGCTTACGCCGGCCGGATGAGGTAGCCGCCGGACTTCTCGTCGGGGTCAAGCTTGATGAGCGCCTTCTGCTGCATTTCCTCCAGCAGGTCGGAGAAAGCGCGGAAGCCGTAGTAAGACTCGTTGAAACCCGGCTTGCGCCGCTTCAGGGCCTGCTTGACCATCGAGCCCCAGATCTTCTCCTCGGCGCCACGCTCGGCGATCAAGGCGTTGAGGGTTTCCAGCACCACGTCGTAGGCTTCCTGCTTCTTGTCCTCGCCCGCGGGCGCGGCTTCCCTGCGCTTCTTCGCCGCGCGCCGCTTCTGCTCGTCCTGGCGCACCAGGTCGTCGTAGTAGATGAACTCGTCGCAGTTGTTGATGAGCAGGTCCGAGCTCGAGTTCTTGACGCCGACGCCGATCACCGTCTTCGCGTTCTCGCGCAGCTTGGAGACGAGCGGCGAGAAGTCCGAGTCGCCGCTGACGATGACGAAGGTGTCGACGTGCTCCTTGGTGTAGCACAGGTCGAGCGCGTCGACCACCATGCGGATGTCGGCCGAGTTCTTGCCCGACTGGCGCAGGTGCGGGATCTCGATCATCTCGAACGAGGCGGCGTGCATCGCCGGCTTGAACTCCTTGTAGCGCTCCCAGTCGCAGTACGCCTTCTTGACCACGATCGAGCCCTTGAGCAGCAGCCGCTCGAGGACCTTGTCCATGTCGAACTGCGCGTACTTCGCCTCGCGCACGCCGAGCGCGACGTTCTCGAAGTCGCAGAACACCGCCAGGCTACGCGCTTCGGGGTTGGCTGGCACTTTCTGGTACCTCGGGTGGTTTTCTCTTGTTGATCCAGGTCTGAAGCCGCTCGAAGTAGAGGTAGATCACCGGCGTGATGTAAAGCGTCAGGATCTGCGACAGCAGCAGGCCGCCCACCACCGCCAGGCCGAGCGGCATGCGCGCGCTGCCCCCGGCGCCGAAGCCGATGGCGATCGGCAGGCTGCCCATCAGCGCCGCCATGGTGGTCATCATGATGGGACGAAAGCGGATCAGTCCCGCCTGGTAGATCGCCTGTTCCGGCGGCAGGCCGCCCTTGCGCTGCGCCTCGATGGCGAAGTCGATCATCATGATGGCGTTTTTCTTCACGATGCCGACCAGCATGATGATGCCGACGAAGGCGTACATGTTGAGCTCGATGCCGAAGGCCATCAGGGTGAGCAGCGCACCCAGGCCTGCGGTCGGCAGACCCGAGAGGATCGTGAGCGGATGGATGAAGCTCTCGTAGAGGATGCCCAGCACCAGGTAAATCACCACGATCGATAGCAGCAGAAGAATGCCCATGCCCTGCAGCGAGCTCTGGTAGGCCTGCGCCGTGCCCGAGAACGTGCCGGTGAGCGTCGCCGGCACCTGCAGCTCGCGCATCGCGACTTCGACCTCCGTGATCGCCTGCGACAACGCAACGCCGGGGCGCAGATCGAAGGAGAAGGTCACCGAGGTGAGCTGTCCGAGGTGCGCGACCTGGAGGGGACCGACGCCGTGGGTGAGCGTCGCTACGGCGTTGAGCGGAACCAGGGCGCCGGTCGAGGAGCGCACGTATAGCAGTGGCAGCGCCGAAGGATCGGTCTGGTAGCGCGGCGCAAGCTCGAGGATCACCCAGAACTGGTTGGTCGCGGTGTAGATGGTCGACACCTGGCGTGCGCCGTAGGCGTTGTTGAGCGCCATCTCGATGCTCTGCGCCGATACGCCTAGAGCGGAAGCCTTCTCGCGCTCGATCTCGACGGTGACCTCCGGCCGCGTGATCTGCAGGTCGCTTGAGATGTCGACCAGCTCAGGCAGCGTTTTCAGCTTCTGCTCGATCACCGGCGCCCACTGGTAGAGCTCCTCGATATTGGCGCTGCGCATGACGTACTGGTACGGGCTCTGCGTGAGCTGGCCGCCGATGCGGATCGCCGGTACGTTTTGCAGGAAGATCTTGGCGCCCATCACATTGGCTAGCTTGGGGCGAAGCTCGCGCACCACCTGATCGGCGGGCTTTCTCTGCTTGAAGGGCTTGAGCGTGATGGTGATGCGGCCGCGGTTCAGCGACGGCGACTGCCCGCTCGCGCCGACGAACGACATCGCGGCGTCGACGTTCGGATCGTTGCGGATGATCTCGGCGACGCTGCTCTGCAGCTCGGACATGGCCTCGAAGGAGGCGTCCTGCGACCCCTCCACGAAGCAAAACAGTTGCCCGGAGTCCTCACTCGGCAGGAAGCCTTTCGGCGCCCGCCAGAAAAGCCCAATTGTGACCACGCAGATGGCGAGGAACGTCATCAACACTGCAAATCGGTGACCCAGCGTCCAGCGTAGTGACACGTCGTACGCGCGCTTCCAGGCGTCGAAGCCGCGCTCGAAGGCCATGTAGATCCGGCCGTGCCGCTGATCGGCGCGATGCGGCTTGAGGATCCGGCTGCACATCATCGGGGTCAGCGTGAGCGACACGAAGCCCGAGATCAGCACCGCGGCCATGATGGTGACCGCGAACTCGTGCAACAGGCGTCCGAGGATGCCGCCCATGAAGAGCACCGGGATGAACACCGCAGCCAAGGAGATCGTCATCGAGATAATGGTGAAGACGATTTCCTTCGAGCCGTCGAGCGTCGCCTGCATCACGCTCTTGCCCTGCTCGATGTGCCGGGTGATGTTCTCGAGCATCACGATGGCGTCGTCGACCACGAAGCCCACGCACAGCGTGAGCGCCATGAGGGAAATGTTGTCTAGGCTGTATCCGAACAGATACATCACTGCAAAGGTGCCGACGATCGACATAGGCAGCGCGAGCGCCGGAATGATGGTGGCGGCGACGTTGCGCAGGAAAATGAAGATGACCAGCACCACCAGCATGAGCGCGAGGTAGAGCGTGAACTGCACCTCATCCACCGACGCGCGGATGGTGAGCGAGCGGTCGTAGAGGGTCTCGATATCGATCGCCGGCGGCACCTCGGCGCGGAAGGTCGGCAGCAGCTTCTTGATCGAGTCGACCACGTCGATGGTGTTGGTGCCGGGCTGACGCTGGATGGCGAGCACGATGCCGCGCTTGCCCTTGAACCAGGCCGCCACCTTGTCGTTCTGCACGTCGTCGATGACGCGCCCCAGCTCCTGTAGCCGGATCGGCGAGCCGTTGCGGTAGGTGACGATCACCGGCCGGAACGCCGCCGCGTTGTTCAGCTGCCCGGTCGCCTGCACCGCGAACATGCGGTCCTTGCCGTACAGCGTTCCGGTGGGCAGGTTGACGTTGGCATTCGAGATCGCTGACTCGATCTCGTTGATGCCTACTCCGCGCGCCGCCATCGCGTTCGGATCGACCTGAACGCGCACCGCGTACTTCTGCTGTCCGAACACCAGCACTTGCGCCACGCCGTTGATCGTGGAGATGCGCTGCGCGAGGTAGGTCTCGGCGTATTCGTTTACCGTCGAAAGCGGCAGCGCTTGCGAGGTGAGCGCAAGGTAGTAGACCGGAAAGTCGGCCGGGTTGACCTTGCGGAACGAGGGTGGCGCCGGCATGGTCGCCGGCAGCTGGCGTGCGGCGGACGCGATGGCTGAATTGACGTCCTGAGCCGCGGCATCGATGTCGCGATCCAGCGCGAACACGATGGTGATGCGCGTCACGCCTTGCCCGCTCACCGAGCTCATCTCGTCGATGCCGGCGATGGTCGAGAACTGCTTCTCGAGCACCGTAGCCACCGCCGAGGCCATGGTCTCGGGGCTGGCGCCGGGAAGCTCCGCGGTCACCTGGATAGTCGGGAAATCGACGTTCGGCAGCGTCGATACCGGCAGCAGGCGGTAGCCGGCAAGGCCGAAGATCAGGATGCCCGCCATCACGAGCACCGTCATGACCGGCCGGCGGACAAACAGCTCGCAAAAATTCACGAGGCTTCTGCCGCGGGCTTGCCGACCTGAACGCGCGTCTTCGAGCCGAGCCGCAGCTGGCCGCGGGTGACGACGCGCTCACCTTTCTGCAGACCGGTCGCGACGATGGTGCGCTCGCCGTCGGTACGCAGGACCGTGATCTTGCGCACGTCCGCAACGAGGTCCGGCCCCACGACATAGACGTACTGGCCCTGAGGCCCGTTCTGCACCGCAGGCGAAGGAATCACGATCGCGCCGACCTGCTCGTAGAGACGCACACTTACGTTGACGAACTGCCCGGGCCAGAGCGCGGCGTCTGCGTTCTCGAACTGGGCGCGCAGCCGGATCGTGCCGGTGCTCGGGTCTACGGCGTTGTCGACGAAGATCAGCTGACCCTGGACCGGCGGTGCGCCCGGATCGAGCAGGGTCTCGACTCTCAGGGGTCCGGCGGCTCGGTACTTGCGCACTTCGGGAAGATTCTGCTCCGGTACCGCGAAATTGACGTAGATCGGACGCACCTGGTTGATCACCACCAGCGGGCTGACGTCGTTCGCCTTCACCAGGTTACCCGCCTGCAGCAGCGCCTTGCCGACGTAGCCGTCGAGCGGCGAGCGGATGGTGCAGTACTCGAGATTCAGGCGTGCGTTTTCGAGCGCAGCCTGGCTCGCCTTGGCCACGGCCTCGGCGGTCTCGGCGTTGGTGCGAATCTGCGCGTAGGCTTCCTTGGAGACGAAATTCTTCTCGAGCAGGTCCTGGTAGCGCCGGTCTTGCGAGCGCGCCTGATTGCGCGCAGACACATCGCGCAGCGCGTTAGCCTCGGCCTGGCGCAGCGCCGCCTCGTAAGGCCGCGGGTCGATGCGGAACAGTATCTCGCCCTTCTTGACCGGCGCGCCTTCGCGGAAATTGACCTCGACGATCTGCCCGTCGACCCGCGCTTTCAACGCGACCGTCGAATACGCCTCGACGTTGCCGATCGCCCGCAGCTCGATCGGCACGGTTTCCTGCGCTACGAGCGCCACGGTGACCGGCACGGCGGGCGGCCCCTTGGCGCCTTTGCGACCTTCCCTGGCCCCGCTGTCGGTGCTGAAGTAGGCCGCGATCCCCCCGGCAACCAGCGCGACCACGACGGCGCCCGCGATCAGGTAGCGGCGGTTGGCGGCAGTCATGGGATCCGGATCAGTCATCTCGGGGGCGCACGATTGTCATCCCGGAATCCGCTCCAGGGCAAACAACTGCTGGGCCGACTCGCGTGCGCGCACCAGCTCGGCTGCGCGGCCCTGCACCATTACCTCGGCCGCACGAGGCCGCGAGTTGTAGTTCGAAGCCATCGACATGGCATAGGCGCCGCTCGACATCACCACCAGCAAGTCCCCCTCGCGCGCGGTCAGCGCCCGGTCCTTGGCGAGGAAGTCGCCGGTTTCGCAGATCGGGCCGACGATGTCGTAAACAGTGCCCGGGGCGCCCGATTCCGGCTCGCGCACGGTACGCACCTCGTGCCAGGCGTCGTACAGGGCCGGCCGCAGCAGGTCATTCATCGCCGCATCCACCACCAGGAAATTGCGCGGCTCGCCCGCCTTCACGTATTCGACCCGGGTAAGCAGCACGCCAGCGTTGCCGACCATCGAGCGGCCAGGATCGAAGATCACGGTGCCGCGGCTATTGCCGAGCGCCGCCAGCGCGCCGGCGACGAATTCGCGCAGAGGGCGCGGCGTTTCGTCGCGATAGCGGATGCCGATGCCGCCGCCGAGATCGAGATGCCGCAGGCGGATTCCCGCCGCCTCGATGCGCCCGGCGAGCGCGGCCAGGCGCTCGACTGCAGCAGCAAGCGGCGCAGGGTCCACCAGCTGCGAGCCGATGTGGCAGCCGATGCCGATCACCTCGAGCGCGGGCATCGCCGCCGCCTCTGCATAGAGCCGCTCGGCGTCGCGGTGAGCAACGCCAAACTTGTTCTCGCGCAGGCCGGTGGAGATGTAGGGATGCGTTCTAGCGTCGACGTCTGGATTGACACGGAACGCCACCGGCGCGCGTCGCCCCAGCTCCCGCGCCACGGCGGCCACGCGCTCCAGCTCGGCCGCGGACTCGAGGTTGATGCAATAGATGTTCTTTTCCAGCGCCAATCGGATCTCATCCGTGGTCTTGCCGACGCCCGAGAACAGGATCTTGCGCGGGTCGCCGCCGGCCGCCAGCACGCGCGCCAGCTCGCCGCCCGAGACGATGTCGAAGCCGGCGCCCAGGCGCGCCAGCAGGGCGAGCACCGCCAGATTCGAATTCGCCTTGACCGAGTAGCACAGCATCGCGTCGCGCCCGTGCAGCGCTTGCGCGAATTCCC
>Ga0209378_1000867_pt1 | contig 21882 bp, 19 predicted proteins | sample GraSoiAngelo_156_FD_186170 | JGI IMG/M metagenome (GOLD analysis project Ga0209378, IMG submission 186170) | Grasslands soil microbial communities from the Angelo Coastal Reserve, California, USA - 14_1009_13_40cm (SPAdes) (version 2) | ecosystem: Environmental > Terrestrial > Soil > Grasslands ...
CGTGCTGCACGGAACGGCCGGTGAAGCTGACGTCGCCAAGCTGAAGCTCGGGCTCGTCGCAAACGTGACCGTCGACGCGGTCGGGTCGGGGACCCGGATGACCGGCAGGATCACCTCGCTCGATCCGGTCGCGACGATCCAGCAGGGTGTGCCTGTCTACGGCGTCGATGTGACGATCGACCTGCCGAACGCGTCGGTGAAGCCGGGTATGACCGGCACCGCAAACGTGATCATCGCGAGCCGGCAGGGCGTCCTCGTCGTGCCGAACCTCGCGATCCGCAGCGCTACAGGCCGCCGCTACGTGCAGATCCTGAAGGACGGCGAAGCCGTCGACACGGACGTCACCTTCGGCATCGCCAACGACACTGTCACCGAGGTCACGAACGGGCTCGCCGAAGGCGATCTCGTCGTCCTGCCGCAGTCGCGCTCGACCGCGACCGCGCGGCCGGGTGGGGGGTTCGGCGGCCCACAGGTCATCGGTCGGTGAACGAGAGCGTCGTCCAGCTCCGCGGAATCGCGAAGACCTACCACATCGGGCGGGATATCACCGTGAACGCGCTGCGCGGGGTCGACCTCGACGTCCGCGCCGGAGAGTTCCTCGCGATCATGGGACCGTCCGGTTCAGGAAAGTCCACGCTGATGAACGTCCTCGGATGTCTGGACGTCGCCGACGCCGGGACCTACGTTCTCGCCGGCGAGAACGTCGGCAAGCTCTCCGACGACCAGCTCGCCGCGATCCGCAACAAGCACGTCGGGTTCGTCTTCCAGACCTTCAACCTGCTCTCCCGGCTGAACGCGATCGAGAACGTCGAGCTGCCGCTCATCTACGGCGGCGATCGACACGCGCGCAGACAGCGCGCCCTCGCGGCGCTCGAGCAGGTGGGCCTCGGCGATCGCATCCACCACCGTCCGAGCGAGCTTTCGGGTGGACAGCAGCAGCGCGTTGCCATCGCACGGGCCCTGCTGAACGATCCCTCGATGATCCTCGCCGACGAGCCGACCGGGAACCTCGACTCGCGATCCAGCGCGGAGATCCTCGCGATCTTCCAGCGCCTGAACGAGACGGGCAAGACGGTCGTCATGGTCACCCACGAGCCCGACGTGGCCGCGCACTGCAAGCGAATCGTGCGCATGCGCGACGGCATCGTGGCGCGCGACGAGCTCGTTCCGCATCCGCGCCGCGCGGAGGACGAGATCGCGGCCGGCATCGGCGCCGCCAAGTGAAGCTCTACGACTCGTTCCGCTCGGCGCTGCAATCGCTCGTCGTCAACAAGCTGCGCTCGGCGCTGACGATGCTCGGTGTGATCATCGGCGTCGCCGCCGTCATCGCGATGGTCTCCGTGGGGAACGGTGCATCCGCGAGCGTGCAGGCCACGATCCTGAACCTCGGCTCGAATCTCGTGACCGTGCAGCCGCAGTTCGGCAACGATCAGGGGCTGAAGGGCGCGGGGACGCAGGCGCAGAACCTCACGCTCGATGACATGCGGTCCATCCAGAACCAGCTAGGCGCCAGTATCGCGGCCACGGAAGCGGAGCAGGGGACCGGCCGCTGGCAGGTGACCGCGGCCGGCCAGAACTGGAACACCCAGGTCACGGGCGTGACCGAGGACTACCCGACCGTGCGGGACTGGAAGCTCGATAGCGGCGAGTTCTTCACGACGAGCGACCTGAACCTCAACGCGCAAGTCGCGATCCTGGGCACCACCACCGCCCAAAACCTCTTCGGCGACGGCGACGCGGTCGGGCAGACCATCCAGCTGCGGCAGGTCTTCGGCGGCGACCGGAGCGGCGGACGCGCCCGGATCCTCAACTTCCGGGTCGTGGGCGTGCTGACGACGAAGGGCAGCACGTTCGGTTTCAGCCGCGACGACCAGATCCTCGTGCCGCTGACGACGGCGCAGCACGTGCTCACCGGCAGGCTCAACATCGTGAACGCGATCGTCATCAAGGCGACGTCGTCGGACACGATGGACGCCACGACCAGCGACGTGAACAACATCCTCCTGCAGCGGCATAACATCTCCGATCCCGCGAGCGCCGACTTCACGGTGACGAATCAGAACGACACGCTCGCGGCGCTCTCCTCGGTGACCGGCACGTTCACGTTGCTACTCGGGGCGATCGGCGGGATCTCTCTGCTCGTCGGAGGGATCGGGATCATGAACATCATGCTCGTCTCGGTGAACGAGCGGACGCGTGAGATCGGCATCCGCAAGGCCGTCGGCGCACGGCGCGGCGACATCCTCACTCAGTTCCTCATCGAGGCGGTCGCGCTCACCGGCCTCGGAGGCGTGCTCGGCATCCTCCTTGGCTGGGCGATCACCGAGGTCGTCCATCGGATCCCGCAAGCGGCGAACCTGCCGCTTCTCATCACCAGCGGCACCGTGATCATCGCGGTCGGTGTGTCCGTCGTGATCGGCATCGTCTTCGGGCTCTACCCGGCGATGCGCGCCGCTCGCCTCCACCCGATCGAAGCGCTGAGATACGAGTAGTAGCGACCAAGGGAGAACAAGAATGAAGAGCACGCACATCGTGATCGGAGTCGTCGCCGCGCTGGCCTTAGTCGGCGGCGGATTCGCCGCCGGCATGACCTACGAGAAGACGCAGACGCCAAGCACCCCTGTAGGCGCGGCGCAAACGACAACCGGCCGGAGCGTGGGGGGTCGTCAGGTCATCGGTGGCGCCGGCGGGAGCGGTGCGTTCGCCGGACAGGTCCCGATCATCGGGCGGGTCCTCGCGGTAAACGACGGCTCGATCACCGTGGCCGCGGTCGAGCGCGGGCAGGGACAGCAGACCGCAGGCGCTTCGCCGACGACGACCTCGCAGATCGTGCTCGTCGGCACGAGCACGCGGATCGTGAAGACGACCGAGACCGACGTGAAGCTCGCAGACCTCAAGGTGAACGATCAGGTGACCGTCGTCGGGACGGCCGATACCACCGGGATCGTGTCCGCGACGGCCATCGTGGTCGGCGGGACGAACGTGCTTGGGCAGCTCTTCGGTTCGCAGACCGGCAATCCCGGTGGATTCGGCGGGCGTCCCGGAGCGAGCGCGAGCCCTACCGCGAAGCCATAGTCATGGTGTGAGGCCCGTCGGCGCGGCCGGTCCGTCGCATTTTGGCGACGAGCACCGGCCGTGGCTGGAGATGCTGAGGGCGATCGGCGCGTCTCCGCATGGCCTTCGCCTTCCGGACGGCGCGGAGCTTTCTTCGATCTTCGCGCGGCTCGCCATCGATCAGGCGGACGCCGCCGAGATCATCGCGGCTTGGCCAACGCCGACGAAGGATCCAGACATCTGGTGGCTGCTCGAGCGCGCGTACCACGCACTCGTGAGCGACCTCGGCGGGATCGAGCCACTCCGATGGCCCAACTTACCACCGGCGTTCGGCACGACAGGCCGCTTCTTCTACGTGTACCTCTTCCTCGCGGCGCTCGGCGACGTGCGCGACTGGCACGAACGGCGGGGTATACCGGACGATGTCTCCTGGACGACCCTCGCCGATCTCGGACGCAATCTCACACGCGACCGGTGCCTGCTCGGCGACGGCGGACTTCGGACAAGTGCGTGGCTGACGTTGCACTTCCGCGGAGTGATCTACGCGCTCGGCCGGCTCCAGTTCAATCTCTCGCGATTCCAGGGAAGTCCCGCGCTCGGCATCCACATCCCCGAAACTGGTCCGCTGTCGCCGGAGGCGTGTGATGCGTCGCTCAGCTGGGCACGGGAATTCTTTCCGGCGCATTTTCCCGAAACCCCGTGGCGAGTCGGCGTGTGCTACTCATGGCTCCTCGACGATCAGCTCGCGGAGTACCTCGACGAGGGCTCCAACATCGTTCGCTTCCAGCGACGCTTTCAGATCGTCGGCGACGGCTCCGACGGTGACGCGGACATTCTGCGATTCGTGTTCAAGCGGATCGCGCCGGACATCGACGAGCTCCCGCAGCGAACCACGTTGGAGCGCGCGATCGTCGCGCACCTGCGCGCCGGAAGGCACTGGCGCAATCGCACCGGCTGGCTCCGGCTGTAAGGAGCCGCAGTCACATCTTGTCGGGGGAATTGACTCCGAGCAGTCCGAGCGTCTGACGGAGCGCGACCTGGACGGCCTGCACGAGACGTAGGCGCGCCTTCGAACGCGGCGCGTCCGCCTCGTCTACGACGCGGTGATCGCGGTAGAAGCCATGGAACGCGCCGGCCAGCTCGAGCGCGTACGTGGTGAGCTGATGGACACCATAGTGCTGGCGGATGTCGTCGACGAGCTCCGGCAGGCGGAGCGCCAACCGCACGAGGTCGAGCTCACCCTTCTCGGTCAGGAGCGCAACGTCACCGCCGTCGGAAGTGATGCCGCGCTCCGCGGCGGTGCGTAGGATGCTTGCGATCCGCGCGTGCGCGTACTGGACGTAATAGACCGGGTTCTCATTTGATTGCTGGACGGCCAGCTCCAGGTCGAAGTCGAGCTGGCGATCGGCGCTCGACTGCAGGAAGAAGTAGCGGGTCGCGTCCTTGCCGACGGCCTCGATGACATCCTCGAGCAGGAGAAACTGGCCGGAGCGCTTGGCCATGCGCTTCAGGACGCCCTCGTGCAGGAAGCGCACGTACTGGTAGAGAACGACCTCGAACTTGTCGAGCAGCCCCAGTGCCTTCATCGCGGCACGCATCTGGATCAGGTGGTAGTGGGTGTTCGAGCCCCAGATGTCGATCTTCTTGTCGAAGCCGCGCTCGCGTAGCGACTGCACGTGGTACGCGATGTCCTTGCCGAGGTAACCGGGGTCGCCGTTCGACCGAACGAGGACCCACCCTTCCTTGTCGTCGACCGCCTCGGTCGCCTGAAGCCAGACCGCGCCGTCCTTCTCATACACCTTTCCAAGCTTCCGCAGCTCGGCGAGCGTCTTCTCGAAATAGCCCGACCGCATCATCTCGGCCTGCGAGAACCAGGTGTCGTAGTGAATGCCAAGCATTGCGGTCACGCGCCGGGCCTCGCGCAGGACCCACTCGACACCCTCGGGGGCGAAACGCTTCGCCTGTGCCTCGAGCGGGAGCTTCATCCACTTGTCGCCGTCGCGCGCCTTGATCTCCGCGGCGATGTCCTTCACGTACTCCGCCGGGTAGGCGTCCTCGGGAACTTCGATGTCTTCGCCGTGAAGCTGCCGGTAGCGGATCGCGATGGACCGCCCGAACGTGTCGAACTGCGTCCCGGTGTCCTCGACGTAGTACTCGCGCTCGACCGCCGCGCCCACGAACTCGAGCACCGACGAGAGCACGTCACCGAGCGGCCCGCCGCGAGCGTTCGCGACCGTGAGAGGTCCGGTCGGATTCGCGGATACGAACTCGACCTGCATGCGCTTGCCGGCGAGCGCCTTCGAACGGCCGAACTCCGCCCCGGCTCGCGCGATTTCGTCGACCTGAGCGGCCAGCCATTTCTCGTCGAGCCGCACGTTCACGAAGCCGCTCAGGTCTTCGACCGCGGCGATCGGGGGAGCGACGCGCACCCGCTCGCGGATCGCCTTGGCGATATCGCGCGGGGACATCCGCGCCTGTCTCGCCAGCCTCAGCGCGATGTTCGAGGCGTAGTCGCCGTGCTCCGGATTGCCGGGACGCACCACCTCGATCGGTACGCCATCGACCTTGGGCCACCCGAGCTCGGTCGAAGCGCGGGCAAGGCCATCTTTGATCGCGGCGGCGATGTCGTCGCGGAGGAGCGTGGTCACGGGCCCGAGTCTGGGACTGCGAGCGGCATCACGCGAATGTCACGCCACGGTCAACGTCACCACTCGGCGCGTGCCGCGCGAACAGCCGCCAGGTGAGGAGCGCCGCGAAACCGTATGCGACCACGAGCGTGACGATGTTCGCCGTGAAGCCTCCCGGGCCGAGTTGCGCCCGGATCGCGCCCGAAAGGATCGCGCCGACCGCGTTCGCGGCGCTCCAGGCGAGCGCGAAGACCGCGTTCGCCCCCGCGCGCTCCGCCGGCGTGAACGACGAGAGCTGGAAGGCATTCACGGTCCCGCTCGCGCCGAACATGAGAAAGTGCCGCGCCGCGAGAGCGGCGACCGCGATGGGAAGCGCGCCGGTGAAGGCCGCGACGAGCGCGAAGGGTAATGACAGCGTCTCCACGAGAACGACGGACGGGATCGCGCCAATGCGCGCGGCCACGAATCGCCCGTGGAGGAGCGCCCCGATGCTGCCGGCCACCGCCAGCACCCCGAGCAACAGCCCGAGGGCCGAGAACGGAACGCCGTAACGGTCAGCGAAGAACAGGTTGAGAAACGGAAGGAAGCTACCTGCGCCAAAGCCGAAGAGCACCTCGATGATGATGAAGCGGCGGACGAGATCGTTGCGCGTCGGCGCCTCGAGCGTGTGCCGACCGACGGGGATCGCGCGGATCGCGAGGACCGGAGCGATCGAAGCGGCAGCGATGATGCCGCCGCTCGCGACGAGGGCTCGCAGCACGAGCGCGTCATCCGGTCGGGCGCCGAGCAGCGCGGACACCGGCGTCGCGAGAGCACCAGCGATCACGCTCGAAAGGAACGCGGCCGTGGTGCCGAGCGCGATCTGCTGACCGAAGCGCGTGGCACGCCGCGCGGCCACGGTCGCGTCCGCGAGGAGGGCGGCACCCGACGAGCTTGCGATGATCCCGCCGAAGCCGACGAGCATCGCGGACCCCAAGAGCGGGAAGAGGGCGCTTGAGACGAGGATCCCAAAGATTCCGACGCCGGTGACGGTGCCCCCCAGGAGGATCGCGGCACGGCGCGAACGCCCCCGCGTGAAGACCGCGGCTGGGAGTGCCCCAGCAACGACGCCGATCGCCTGCGCTCCAGCGAGCAGGCCGATCGCGAACTCGTCGAAGCCCAGGGCCCGGTAGAGAAAGTTCAGATAGAAGGAGGCGACGCCGAGCCCAAAGCTGCCCAGCGCCGCCGCGACCAGATAGAGGACGGCGTCGCGCCGCCCCAGCGCTGCCGCTTGGCCTCGCCCCATCAGGGGCCCCTATCCCTGGGGCTGGCCGAGCGTCACATCTACGGCCTGCTCTCTGCCGTCGCGAATCAGTGCGAGCTTGACCTTGTCGCCGGGCCGGAACTTCACCATGAGGCTCTGGAGCGGATGCTGCGGGTCGATCAGCTGGTCGTTGACCTTGGTGATGATGTCATTGACCCGAATCCCCGCCTGCGTCGCGGGCGAGCCGGGTACGACCTGCGTCACGATGATCCCGGTCGTCCCGGCCGGCAGTCCGACCTGTGCCGCCTGGCGCGCCGAGAGCTGCGTGTACTGGACCCCGATGAAGCCGCGGACGACTTTGCCGTTCTTGATGAGCTCGTCCGCGATCTGCCGCACGGTGTTGCTGGAGATCGCGAAGCCAAGGCCACTCGCGTTGCTCGCGACCAGCGTGTTCACGCCGATGACCTGATGCGTCGCGGCCCAGATGAGCGGCCCTCCCGAGTTACCTTCGTTGATGGCGGCGTCTGTTTGCACAAGGTCCTCGAGGAAGATGGACTGCGTTTCAGCGACGCGTCGGCCCTTCGCCGAGACGATCCCCGCGGTCACGGTGTTCTGGAACTCGCCAAGCGGGCTTCCGATGGCGACGACCGTCGATCCCACCGGCACCGTGTCGCTGTCGCCAAGCATCGCGGCCTTGAGATTTTGCGCGCTGACTTGCAGGACCGCGAGGTCCGTCAGCTGATCGCGTCCGACGAGCTTCGCGTCCACCTTACGGTTGTCGGAGAAGACGACATCGAAGGCCGCGCCTGGACCCGCGTCGCGGACGTTCTCGACGACGTGGTTGTTGGTGACGATGTAGCCGCGGCTCGCGTCGACGATGAACCCCGAGCCGCTCGACTGAGGTTGGCCGTTCGAAAGCTTGTTGATGACCGTGACGACCGAGGGCAGCAGATCCTGGACGACCGCGACGACCGGGTCAACGTTTGCGCCGATACCAAGTGCGCTCGTCGAAGGGGATGGCAGTGGAAGCGCGCTCGCCAGCGGGGCCGGGGTCGGTGACTCGGCGGCTTGAGGGATGACGCAGGAGGCGGCGGCGAAGGCGAGGAGAAAAGTGGCGACAACGGTGCGGACGCTCACGCCGCGGTTACCTCCGCGGCACGCGTGTTGTTTCCACCGCCGCGCCGGCCGCCGCCTTGCGACGCCGCGCCGTCGGCCGCACCGCCTCGGGCTCGACCATCTGTCCGACCGCGGTGGCGCGGATCTCGAGGTCGACGTGCGCGTCCGGCTCGATCGTCACGTTCCAGCTCGATGCGATCTCGAGCTCCTGATAGACGCGCTCGAAGCCCTGTTCCGAGTTCGTGATCGAGTAGATCGGGCGCGTGGTGATCTCGCAAGGCGGATCGATCGCAAATGCGATGTCGAAGTGCTTGGACTCCGAGTGCACGGCGATCTCGGTCACATGCCGCACATCGATCGGCTTGCCCGCCGTGGTCTTTCGCGTCCCGACCGTGATCACGTCGGCGGAGTTTTGCTCCGACAGGAGTCCCACGTTCGTCGCGCTCGTGAATTGCAGAGAGATCGCCTGTTCGCCGTCGTTGCGCAACCGATAGCGCACTCCCGCGGCGAGTCCCTCGTCCGCGATCCGTATGTCTTTGCGGATGCCGAACCCGGGCACGCTCGTCAGCGCGCGCGCCGGCGGCTCGAGGATGAGGCTCACGGTCCTGGCTTCGCGCTGTGGTGTGAGCTGGTAGTGGTAGCCGTGCAGGATGACCGGCTCGGCCTTCCCGACGCGGAAGCTGTCCTGGAAGAACGCGCGTCGCGCTACGTCGTACTCGAGGAGCTTCGAGAGCCCACGCTCTCGAGCGCGCACGGTGTCGTGGATCGATTTCGTTTCCTTCTCGGCGGCTTTGCCGACGAGCACCTTGCCCGCCTTCTCGGCGCGGCGAAGGGCCTCGTGCTCGGCCTCGGGACGGCGCGCGAGCGTATCCACGAGATTCGTCGCCGATGCGTAGATGTCCCATTCGACCACCGCGCCGCCCTGGACATGAACGAACACCGCTCCTGCGTTGCCGCGGAAGATGTACTCGTCGTAGCCGTCGACGTCGTAATCGCGCTGCTCCCCCGCCGCGGTGCGGCGCTCGGAGAGGATCCGCTCCGCCTTCAGGAGTGACGCGTAGGCGTCCGCGCGCAGGTGCGGGAAGTAGATGCCGCCGAAGACGCCGTGCCAGTACACGTCGTTGGCCTGCGCGCGCCAGAGGTTTTGTTGTGCTTGGCGAACCTCTTGCGACGCGTCGAGGATGCTGCGCCGCGCGAGCTCCTCGCTGACGATCAGCATCCGCTTGTGCAAGCCGTTCGACTCGGGGTACTTCGCGAAGAAGTTTCGCCAGAGTGGTGCGGTCACGAGTCCCGCAAGTTCGTCACCGAGCTTGTTGCGCGCCTGCTGATAGCGGCGCGCGGCGTTCGCCTCGAGCGCCCACTCCGCCATCTCGGGGTACGAGCCGCCAGGGATGTAGATGCGGCGAGCGGGCTTTTGAAAGATCCACGCGTCCTCGAGCGTGACGGTCTGCAGGAAATCGGCCTGGGCGATCGCGGTGAAGAATTGTTCGAGCCACCCGTCCTTGTGCACGCGCTGGTAGGTGCCAGGCCACGCGCCGAACTTCTCGCCGTCATCCGCGTACACGACGAGGCGCGCGCCCTCGTCGGCCCGCGCGCGCAGCTCCTTCATCGTCTGCCCGACGTCGCGGAACGGGATCAGGTAGCGGAGCTTCATGCTGCCAGGGAACACGATCACGGGGAGCCCTTGATCCTCGGTGACGTACGATTCGCCGAGCTCCTGCGGACGCAGTCCCGCCTGGAGGAAATGCTCGTCGTCGAGGACCGTGTACGCGACGCCAGCCTCGGCGAGCAGCGAGGGAAGATGCGGTTCCCACACGCGCTCGGTCAACCATGCGCCCAGCGGCCGCTGACCGAAGATCGCGTGAACCCTATCGGACAAGGCACGGATTTGACCGACGCCGTCCCGGCGCGGCACACCGACGAGGACGGGCTCGTAATAGCCGCCGGAGAGAAGCTCGATCTGTCCGCGTCGCACCAGGTCGGCGAGATCTCCGATCACGTCCGGGCGGTTCGCCTCGAGCCAGTCCAGGAGCGGACCGGAGAAGTGAAGGCTTGCCTTCACCTCCGGGTGGCGGTAAAGCGTCGCCACGAGCGGCGCATACGCGCGCTCGGTCACCTCTTGAAAGACTGACGGGAAGTTTCCGGCGGGCTGGTGCTGGTGGAAAACCAACGCCAATCGCACTCGATCGGCCACTAACGACGCATTTTACCAAAAATGGCTTCTGCGTACGCTCTGCGTACAAAATGGCCGCCGGCATGTCAACGAACTCGACAAGTGGACGTTGTGTGAGTGAGGCTTGGAGCGAATGTTCGGTCGCCTGGTGATGTACGCGGCGCTCCTGACCGCGCTCGGGATCGTGGTCGTTAGCGCGTGCACGCCACAGCGGGAGTCCGCCCCCTCGCCGACTCTGGTGTCTCCGTCACCGTCCGCTTCGCGCTCACCGACGCCGACGGCGGCCCCGGCAGCGACGCTCACCGCCCGACCGTCCGCGCCCTCGACCAGCCCCGCCAGCCCGGGCTCATCCCCCGCGGCCGCCTGCCCGCGGGTCACCGGGGGTGGCTCGTCAAACCAAGCGCAGCTCGTCGCGGTCCGGGTCGCGCACCAGGCGGGTTTTGATCGCCTCGTGTTCGAGTTCGGCCCGAGTACGGCACCGGGCCCGTTCGGGATGCCGGCCTACATCGTCGAAGCGGCAAGCTCCCTCTCCGGTCCGAGCGGGCAGCCGGTGACGATCGCGGGGAGCGCGATCTTCGGGACACGCTTCCAGAACGCCTCGACGATCAGCCCGAGCGGCACGCCAAGCTACACCGGGAGCACCGACATGAAGCCGAGCACACCGCTCATCAAACAGGTGCGCCTGGTGGAGGACTTCGAGCGCGTGCTGGTCTGGGGGACGGGACTCGACCACCTCGCATGTCCAAAAGTGAGCGAGCTTGCAGGCCCCTACCGTGTGGTCTTGGATTTCCCGACCCCACCCTGAGATAATTCAGGTTCCGGATACGTACTTGAAGGGAGCGTCCCGCCTTGGCTGAAGCGCAAAAACTGAGCGTCCGCCCGCGTGCCGTCCTTGGCAAGAAGGTGAATGCCCTACGCCGCAAGGGCGTGCTCCCGGGCGTCCTTTTCGGCGGCCGCGCCGATTCAACGCCGGTCGAGACAGACCTTCACACCTTCGAGCTCTCGTACCGCCGCTGGGGCAATACGACGCTCCTCGCGCTCACCGGGCTTGACGGCGGGGAGGTCCCGGCGCTGGTCTATGACGTCAGCCGTGATCCGGTGAGCGGCCGGATGCTCCACGTCGACTTCGCGCGCGTGTCACTCACCGAGAAAACGCATGCGGATGTCCCTCTCCACTTCGTCAACGAATCGCCCGCCGTGCGCACGCTCGGCGCGGTGCTTCTCCATGCGCGCTCCGAGGTGAACGTCGAGGCGTTCCCCCAGGACATGCCGCGCGCGATCGAGGTCGACCTCTCCGGTCTGCTGGAGATCGACGACGCGATCTTCGTCCGCGACCTCAAGGTCGACGCGACGACGCTGCGGATCACCAACGACCCAGACGAGCTCGTCGTGAAGGCGGTCCCGGTCAAGGTCGAGGAAGAGCCGAAGGCTGCCGAGGTTGCCGCGCCCGTCGAGGGCGAGATCCCGGCGGAAGGCGGGGCCGAAGAGGGTGCCGCGCCAGCGGCCGGTGCCGAAGCGGGGAAGCCCGGCGCACCCGCCGCGGCGAAGGGTGGCGCACCAGCGGCCGAAGGCGCCGCGAAGGGCGCACCGCCGAAGGCACCGGCGGGAGGCGCGAAGAAGGCCTAGCCGCCGTAATCGGCTAGCGACGCGTCCGGGAATGGATTGTCTGCGCGCTCGAGGCTTCGCATCTCCACCTCGTCCTCAATTGCATCTCCGCTGCGCGCGAGCGCGACCGCCCGACGGAAACGCTGCGCGTGCGCGCGGAAACGCTCGACGGCGTAGTCCGCGGCCTGCCCCGTGGTGACGAGAAATGGCCAGTCGCTGGACTCGGCGAGCAGGAGCTCGCGCACAGCCTGCCGCGCGGCGCGTTCGCGGAACGGGTCGTCGCGTGGCGGCGATGCGCGGAGCTGCTCCAGCTCGCGCGCCAGACGCTCGAGCTCATCCCACATCCACGCCGTTGCCTCGTTGCGCCAAGTCGAGTGATCGTTGTTCTTGCCCCACGAGCCCTCGGCCAGCGCGACGCGCTCGCCCGGCGGCTCACGGTCGAGGTATTCGGCGGCGGTCGCGACGCGAACACCGGACTCGCTCATCTGGCGGAGCACGAGGCCGAGCCAGTCCACTCCTTCGAACCACCAGTGGCCGAAGAGCTCACTGTCGAACGTGACCGCGAGGAGAGGGTCGCGTCCATCAGCATCGCGCCGCGCCAGCTCATCGTTCACGACCTTGACGAAATGGCTCGCGTGCTCGCGAACGCGCTCGCCCGCGCGCCCTGGCGAATACAAGTCCTTCTCCCCGAGCCCGAGCTGGACAGAGGTCACGCGCCAGTAGCGCAGACCGCTGCGGTCGTCCTTGCGGTGGAACTCGCGGTACTGCGGATCGCCGGGGTAGCCCATCATCGCCGACCAGACCTGGCCGGAGACGCGATCGTGTCGCGCGATGGCGACGACGTCTGAGTCACCGACGTAATAAGGGCGTAGCAGGTCCACATCGGTTCGCGCGGGCGCGCTCGCGACCGCAACGCGCGCCTCGTGCGGGGCGTGGCGTCGAAGCTCGCTCTGCCCGCGGCGGCGGGCGATCTCAGCAGCAGCCCGCGCGTGACCGGGCAACAGCGCCGCATCGGTGAAGAAGTGCGTGATCCCGTTTTCCTCGAGCGCGTTCTCGAGACCCGGTGCATACGCGCATTCGGGGAGCCAGATCCCGCTCGGCTCAAGCCCGAGAAGCCGGCGCGACGAGCGGCGCCCGATGCGGAGCTGCGCGTGGACCGACGCAGGGTCCAGGAGCGGAAGGTAGCCGTGCGTCGCCGCGGAGGTGAGGATCTCCACGTGCCCGCTACGCGCGAGATCGGCGAACGCGCCGACAAGGTCGCGCCCGAAGCGGTGCAGGTACGCATCGCGGAGCCGCCGGTACGACGCGAGATAGAAGTCGGCGAGCGCCGCGCGCCCGGTGTCGTCGGCATCGACGAAACGTCGCACGTCTCTCTCGGCTCGCCGGACCTGGTCGTCGATGTACTCGAGGTTGCGAACGTCCACGTCGTGATCCGCGAGCTGCTCGAGCAGCACCGGCGTCAGCCCGATGACCATCCGATAGTGGACGCCCGCCTCGCGCAGGTCGTGGAGAAGGACGAGGAGCGGAAGATAGGTCCCGAGCACGGCCTCGTGGATCCACTCCTCGCCATGCGGCCACCGTCCGGCCCCGCGGCAATACGGCAGGTGCGAGTGCAGGGCGAGAACAAAGGTTCCCACTCCCGCATTCTGTGGCACGGGGCGGTCGTGGCCATGTTGTGTCGGGTTCGTTGCCTGTTCGCGAGGTGCAGGCCCTAACCCGGCGTAACTTGTGGCCCCGACGATGCAGCGCCTGCTCGGTGGGCTAGTAGGCACAGTTAGGCCCAAAGAAGAGAGGGTTCATATGCCCGCGCCTGTCACTGATCTGGGCACTGCGCTCATCACGGGCGTCACCGCCGGCCTGGTGACGCTCATCGCAGCGCTTCCCGCGATCCTCGGCGCCATCGTTCTCCTCGTCCTCGGCTGGATCATCGCCGGCATCGTCGGCGGCTTGATCGCCCGAGGGCTTCGCGCAATCAAAGTCGACGCGATGGCCGACCGCGCCGGCGTCACCGCCTTCCTGCGCCGCGCACAAGTCAAGGCCGATGCGGCCGGGGTCATCGCCGGCGTCGCGAAGTGGTACATCCGGCTCATCTTCGTGCTCATGGCGGCGAACGCCGTCGGCCTCACCGCAGTCAGCACGGTGGTGAATCAGGTCCTCGGGTTCATCCCGAATCTGATCGTGGCCGTCTTTATCCTCGCCGCATTCTCGTGGCTCGCTTCGCTGGCGCGCAACGTCGTCAGCGGCGTCTCGATGCCCAACGCGAAGACCCTCGGCATGCTCGCGTACGGCGCCACGTTCGGCTTCGGCGTCATTGCCGCGGCGACGCAGATCGGCGTCGCAGCGCCACTTGTCGAGGTCCTCTTCGCGGGGATCGTCCTCGGTCTCGCGCTCGCGTTCGGCCTAGCCTTCGGACTGGGCGGGCGCGACGAGGCCGCCCAGATGTGGCGCGGGCTGCGCGGCTCGGTCCGCGAGGTCGCTTCGAGTCCGGCTCCGACGCCGATGGAGCGTCACGGAGACGGCCGTCCCTTCGAGCGCTCGGAGGCATCGCTCCGGAGGTAACCCACATTCATCCGCGTCGCTATGGCCGCCAGTCTCGAATCACGAACGAGGCTGGCGGCCTCTTCGTCGCGTGATGATCGCGCGCTGCCAGCCAAATTGACCGCCCCTTTGGGCGCGGGTAGGCTCGGCCACAGGTAGCCGCGCTCGCGGCAAGCCATCTGCTGCACGGCACGTCAGCAGACTCCGCCGCGACCTGGGCGAGGCGTCCGCAGAGGAGGCATGCCATGTTGCGATCCACGCGGTCCATAGCCATCGTCGCGCTCGTCGCCCTCTTGGTGGCGACCGCATGTTCGTCGGGCGGGAATGCGCCTGGGACGGCGGCAGCCGGCAGCACGATCAACGTGATGTCGCTCTGGGGCGGGAGCGAACAGGACTCCTTCCAGAAGGTGCTCGACGCGTTCAAGACGAAGACGGGCGTCACCGCGAAGTACGAGTCGGTCCGTGCGGACTACGCGACGACGCTGCAGACGCGCATCTCCGGCGGTAACCCGCCGGATGTGGCGATCATCCCGGGCATCGGGTTCCTGCGCCAGTTCGCGAAGCAGGGCTCGCTCAAGAAGGTCGCCGACCTCGGGATCGACGTGAACTCGCTCAAGTCGAACTACCCGCCCGGCATCCTCGAGATCGGCCAGGTCGACGGAACTCAATACGCGCTCATGGTGAAGTTCAACAGCAAGAGCACGTTCTGGTACCGGCCCGACAAGTTCAAGACGCTAGGCGTGCAGACGCCGGCCGATTGGAACGCGCTCACCAAGGTCCTCGGCGACATCAAGGCGAAGGGTCAGGCCCCGCTCGGGCTGGGCGCGGGCGACTCGTGGACGCTCACCGATTGGTTCGAGAGCATTTACGTCCGACAGGCTGGTCCCGAGAAGTACGACCAGCTCTTCAGCGGCAAGCTGCCCTGGACCGATTCGTCCGTGGCGACGGCGGTCGACACGATGAAGCAAGCGCTGAAGGACGATTACGTCGCCGGCGGGATCACCGCGGCTCTCGGCCGTAACTTCACTGACGGGATCGGCCAGGCGTTCAGCGCCAACCCGCAGGCAGTCATGTACTACGAGGGCGGGTTCGTGGGCGGCATCGCCACCGGTCAGACCAACACCGCACTCAAGGTCGGCGAATCGATCGACTGGTTCGACTTCCCGGCCATCAACAACAACAAGTCCGTCACCATCGGCGGCGACGTCATCGCCGCGTTCACCACGAAGCCGGGCGTCAAGGAATTCCTCCAGTACATGACGACCTCCGACGCTGGCTCGGTCTGGGCCGGCACCGGCGCCGTCATTTCGCCGGTGAAGGCCGTCCCCGCCAGCGCCTACCCGAACGACCTCGCCAAGCGAGAAGCCGCGCAGGTCGCGAATGCGCCAGCCGTCCGCTTCGACGGCTCCGACCTTCTGCCGTCGGGGGGTGGCGACGACATGGGCGCAGCTCTTCAGGACGCGCTCCGTGGCAAGACCGTCGACTGGGCCAAGTTCGAGACCTCGATACAAGCCAAGTGGAAAGCGGAGAAGTAGGCTCGGACTGAATCCATAGAGCGGACGGGCGAAGGCCCGTCCGCTCCGATAACGAACGGAGTCAGATGGGGATCGCTCCTACACCAGGGATACCGCAAGCTATCCCCGCACGCGCGGGCCTTTCCGCTGTGCGCAGCGCACGCGGCCCGGAGAAGCCAAACTACCTAGGCGCGATCCTCTTCCTCCTGCCCGCGGCCGTCCTGCTCCTCGTCTTCCTGCTTTATCCGGCGATCTACACCCTCCTGCTCAGCTTCAATCGGGGCCGAAACGGCGTCTTCTCCGAGTGGGTCGGCCTTGACAACTACGTGCGCCTCTTCAGCGATCCGGACTTCATCAACTTCACGACGTTCCCGCCCTCCGGAGCGCTCTGGAACAACGTGCTCTGGATCGTCTTCTATACGAGCATCGTCATCTTCCTGGGCCTCATCATCGCGGTCGTCGCGGCACGTGTGCGCTACGAATCGATCATCAAAGCCATCGTCTTCATTCCCATGGCGATCTCGGCGACGGCCTTAGCGGTCATCTGGAAATTCGTCTACTCACCCGACGCCAACATCGGACTGATCAACGCCATCCTGGGGAACTTCGGGCTGGGTCCGGTGGCCTGGCTGGGCGACGAGCACATCGTCAACTTCGCGCTCATCGCCGTGGGCATCTGGGGATCGGTCGGTTTCGCGACGGTGATCCTTTCGGCGGCAGTGAAGAGCATCCCCGCCGAGGTCATCGAATCGGCGCGCGTCGAAGGGGCGAACGAACGCCAGGTCTTCTTCCGCATGATCCTGCCGATGGTCAGCCTGCCGATATCGGTCCTGGGGGTGACCCTCGTCGTCAACGTCATCAAGCTCTTCGATCTGATCTACATCATGACCGCTGGCGGACCGGGGAAGGCAAGCCGGGTGATCGCGTTCGTGATGTACCAGCAGGCCTTCCAGGCCGGGCAGTACGGCTACGGCGCGGCGGTGGTGGTCGTCATGCTCGTCTTGCTCATCCCGATCATGGTCTTCAACGTCCGGCGGTTCCGAACCGGAGCCGTCACGTGAGCGTCCTCGCCGAACCGATGGCCGGCTCGCGCCCCCGGACGCCCGCGGGGCGCGTGGTCGCAACGCTCAACCGTTCCGTCATCCACGTCGCGCTCGGCCTCATCGGACTCATCTGGCTCGTCCCGACGCTCGGGCTCCTGGTGACGTCGTTCCGGCCGCGCTCCGACATCCAGGCAACCGGGTGGTGGGACATCTTCCAGCTGCATCTCACGCTCGACAACTACCGTCAGGTGCTCGAGGCACAGGGGATGCTCCAGGCCTTCGTGAACACGGTCTTCATCGCGGTGCCCTCGACGATCCTGCCGCTTGCGATCTGCGCCCTCGCCGCGTACGCCTTCTCGTGGGTCCGCTTCCCGTTCCGCGACACGCTCTTCCTCATCGTCGTGGCATTCCTTCTCGTTCCCGTACAGGTCGCGTTCATCCCGCTCCTCACGACGTCTCGCGATCTCGTGCCGGATCTCCAGCTCACGCGCGGCTACGTCGCGGTCTGGCTCGCGCACACGGCGTTCGCGCTTCCGTTCGGGATCTTCCTGCTGCGGAATTTCTTCATCACGCTGCCACCCGACATGATCGAGGCCGCGCGGATCGACGGCGCCTCGGACTTCCGGGTCTTCAGCACCATCGTGGTACCGGTGTCGGTCCCGGCGATCGCCGCATATGGGATCTTCCAGTTCCTCTGGGTTTGGAACGACCTGCTCATGGCCCTGGTGTTCGTGCAGGACTCGAGCAAGTTCCCGATGACACGGGCGATCCAGAACCTGCTCAGCCAATACGGCACCGAATGGCACCTCCTTGCGGCGGGCGCCTTCCTCTTGATGATCGTTCCACTGATCGTCTTCTTCAGCCTGCAGCGCTACTTCGTCCAGGGCCTCCTCGCCGGCTCGATCAAATAGCGCAGCACGCAGGGCTAAGAGGCTTGCACCCCGTTCCGATCGCCACCACGAAGCGACTCGCGGACTACGCGGCGATCATCGGCGACAGGCGGTACGAAGAGCTGCGCGCCCTCGCGAAAGCCGCGGCCGGCCGCAGCATGCTGCACATCAATGCCACCGCCTACGGCGGCGGCGTCGCGGAGATCCTCCAGAACCTGGTGCCGCTGCTGCGCGATGCGGGCGTCGACGCGCACTGGGCGGTACTCGACGCCCCACCCGCCTTCTACGACATCACCAAGAAGATCCATAACGCACTCCAGGGGATGGAGCTCGACCTGTCCGAACAGGAAAAGGAGCTCTTCCAAGAGGTCGCGCGGGAGAACGCCGCGCAGCTCACGGATGCCGACGTCATCCTCGCTCACGATCCGCAGGCGGTCGCACTGCGCCATTTCGCGAAGGATCCGCGTCGCGCCACGTGGGTGTGGCGCTGCCACATCGATCTCACGACCGCGCATCAGCCGGTCTGGTCGTTCCTCCGGCCCTTCGTCGAGGAGCACGATGCCTCCATCTGGACGATGCCCGAGTTCGTGCGCCCGGACCTCAAGCAGAAGGTCCTGATTCAGGCGCCGACGATCGATCCGTTGTCGCTCAAAAACCAGGACATGCCGGTCAGCGCGGCGCGTGCGATCGTGCGGAGGTGGGGCCTCGACATCGAGCGACCGATCCTCGTGCAGGTCTCGCGCTTCGATCCATGGAAAGACCCTCTCGGCGTGATCGACGCCTATCGGCTCGTGAAGGTCGAGGTCCCCGGCGTGCAGCTCGTGATGATCGGCTCGCTCGCAGACGACGACCCCGAGGGCCAGGAATACCTCGACCGAACGCGCGCGCACGCGCACGGCGATCCCGACGTGTTCCTCTTCACGAACCTCGATGGCGTGAAGGACCAGGAGGTCAACGCGTTCCAGCGGGCCGCGACGGTCGTCGTCCAGAAGTCACTCCGCGAGGGCTTCGGCCTCGTGGTCGCGGAGGCACTCTGGAAAGGCGTGCCGGTCGTCGCTGGGAAGGTCGGCGGAATCGTCATCCAGATCCAGGACGAGGTGTCTGGTTTCCTGGTCACGAGCGTCGAAGAGGCCGCGAAATGCACCCTTGAGCTCCTGAAGGATCCGGCGCTCCGCCGGGGCATGGCGGACGCGGGCCGCGAACGGGTGCGGGACAAGTTCCTCATCACCCGCGACCTTCGCGATCAGCTTGACCTCGTGTCGTCACTGGCCGTGCCGAACGGACGAGCCTCGTAGCTTTCTAGCGGCTCGGATCCCGCCATCGGATCGCGCGCCCCAGGCGTTTCAGTGGACGTTCGCTGCGCTCAGCGGCGTAGCCGGTGACGATCTGCTCGAGGTCGTGACCCTTCGGAAGACCCGCCTCGTGGAGATACCAGTGGTGCTCCGTGATCCAGAGGTAGAGGTCCGCCTCGGTGCGGTGGGGGAAATCGCGTAACGCGTCGGCGTGTCGGATCGCCTCGACGGTCGGCAGGTACACGCGGTCGTACCAGCTCGCGACGGCCTCGTCGTACGCGATCTCGCGCTTCTTCTCGATCCCCAAGTACCACCGGTGCGTCGAGATGTGCTCGAGCAGCTTCTCGTACTGCCCAGGAAGCGTGAGCTCGATGCGAGCGTCGGGTCGGAGCTCCCCGATCCGCGTCGCGGCGTAGAAGGCGAGCATATCCGTGTTGCGTATCCAATCGAGGAGGTCCTCGACCGAGGTGATCGGCGCCGGCGATGCGACCTCGATCACACGAGCATCGACGAACACCTGGCCGCGCTCTCGTGCGACCGAGACGCGGTGGTTGCCGTCCTTCACGAAGTAGATCTCGCCGATCTTGTACAGCTCGATGGGCGGCAGCTCCACGCCCTCGAGGTGCGCGAGGTCGATGCTCTCCCAGCGGTCCCGAGTGCGGAGCTGCCGCGGCAGGAAGGCTCGGTCGAAATCGCGGTAACGACCGACACTGCCGACGATCTGATCGATGGCCACCTCGCGCATGCCGCCCTCACGCCGCGCGTGCGCGCGAAGCTGCTTGCGGACCTCCTCAAACGCGAGGAGCGCGTTGTCGGCACGCACGAGCCAGCTCCCGAGCTGGCGCCAGAACGCCTTTCGCCGGGCGCGCTGAAAGTCAGCGTGAGCGGTGCTACGAGCGAGCATCGAGATCGATCTCGCGGGCGCCGAACGCGTTCACCACGATCGTGTCATGGAACTCGGTTCGGGTAACGGTCCGCGCGTCATAGACGTGGGAGTGGCCATGCAGGTGATACCGCGGTCTGAACGTGCGCAAGAACCAGCGGAGCGCTTCGAATCCCCGGTGCGCATGGTCGGGGAGGTCATGGATGCCGCGGGGCGGGGCGTGCGTCACGAGCACGTCGAGATAGCGGCCGCGCCTCGCCTTGTTCGCGAGGAGCGACGGGATCATCCCGAGGATGGCGAGCCACATGTCGCCCTCGCTGAGCTGGTACGGCCCGTCGCTGTACCGGCGTGACCCGCCGAGCCCTGCCACGAGCAGGCCGTTGACGGCGACGGTGCGTCCGTGGAGATCGATGCCCCGCCACCAGTCGCCGATGGTCGGATCGTCCAGCAGCTGCGGCGGCACGTCATGGTTTCCATGCACGGCGTAGAGCGGAACGGAGAGCTCCGTCGCAACGAAGTCCAGATAGTCGTAGGGCAGGTCGCCGCAGCCGAGGACCAGGTCCACCCGCCCGAACCGCTGGCGCGCGGTCGGTGCGTGCACGGCTTCGTCGACGACGTCGCTGAGAGCGAGGATGCGCACGTGTCCAGTCTCGCATCGCTCGATAGCATCGCCCTGAGATGAGCGACGCGGTCTTCGAGATCGACCCGGATATCCGCCTTGCCCGGACCCTGCCGGCACGGGTGTACTCGGATCCAGACCTCTTCCGGGCGCAGCGCGACAGCGTGTTCGCGCGCACGTGGCAGTACGCCGCCCACGACGACCTCGTGAAGGTGCCGGGACAGGTATTCCCGTTCACGCTCCTGCCCGGCGCCCTCGATGAGCCGCTGGTCTTGACGCGCGACTTGAGCGACCAGATCCGCTGCCTCTCGAACGTGTGTACGCACCGCGGCACCGTGGTCGTCGAGGGCGCGGGACACGAGCAGCAGCTTCGCTGCCGCTACCACGGGCGGCGTTTCACGCTCGACGGGCGTTTCCACTCGATGCCTGAGTTCGAGGGCGCAACGAACTTTCCGTCGCCGGCCGACGACCTGCCGCAGGTCGGGCTCGGCGCCTGGGAGCGCTTCCTCATGGTCTCGCTTGCGCCCGCCATGCCGTTCGAGGAGGCGGTCGCGCCGATGCGCGCGCGTCTCGCCGGACTTCCGTTCAATGCGCTCGTCTACGACGCGGCGGGGGCCCGCGAGTACCTCGTGAACGCGAACTGGGCGCTCTACATGGATAACTATCTCGAGGGGTTCCACATCCCGTACGTGCACTCGAGCCTCGCCGCCACGCTCGATTACGGCGAGTACGCGGTCGAGCTGGAGCGGTATCTGGTGCTGCAGCTTGCGATCGCGAAACCGGGTGAGGCGGCCTTCGCGCTGCCGCCGTCGCATCGCGACCACGCCCGGTCGATCGGCGCGTATTACTTCTGGATCTTTCCGACGACGATGTTCAATATCTATCCCTGGGGCGTCTCGGTGAATGTGGTTACCCCGCTCGCGGTCGACCGCACGCGCGTCTCGTTCCTGCCGTTCGTGTGGGACGGAGCGAAGCGTGAGACAGGCGCGGGCGCCGGGCTCGACCGCGTCGAGCGTGAAGATGAGGCGATCGTCGAGGCGGTGCAGCGGGGCGTGCGCTCGCGCCTGTACGAACGCGGACGGTACTCACCCGCGCGAGAGGGCGGCGTTCACCATTTCCACCGGTTGCTCGCGGAGTTCATGCAGAGTCGCTGAGCAGCAAGACGCCGCGCGGAGTGTCCGCGCGGCGTCTCGTGATGCGGGGGACTCCGCTCAGTCGTCGCGGTGTCGAATCCCTCGGCGTTCGACGTGCCGTCCGTGAGGAGCTTGGCCGCGCCGTCGACGGT
>Ga0209378_1000873_pt1 | contig 21811 bp, 30 predicted proteins | sample GraSoiAngelo_156_FD_186170 | JGI IMG/M metagenome (GOLD analysis project Ga0209378, IMG submission 186170) | Grasslands soil microbial communities from the Angelo Coastal Reserve, California, USA - 14_1009_13_40cm (SPAdes) (version 2) | ecosystem: Environmental > Terrestrial > Soil > Grasslands ...
GTTAATGAGGTCTGAGAACGTAATATCAGAGAGAAACAGGATGAAACCAACGTTTGCCGCGATGATGAAGAAAACCGAGTCCAGAAAATAGGTTTTCTTGGCTCGAATTGTGAAGAGCAAGGCCATGCAAGAAGCGCCGAGCGCCAGCAGGTCCAAAATCTGATGAACTAATTTTCACCGCCTCACTCGTCTTTCGAAACGACTTCCTTTGGCGGTTCGTCTTTCCTCATTTCATAGACGAGCCTGACAGACTCTTGATTCTCGTTCAAGCTTAGCTGAAAATGAGACGACGCCGCGACTCCTAGCAGCCTTGCTATATCCACGGGGATTAGCAAGTAGAGACTGTCTCTAAGCTTGACAGGTTTGACCTTCAATGGCACGAGGAGTCAACTTAGCCAACGCAAAGTGGCTGTTCAGCTTGAGACTGGTGTAACCTTGCTAGTAGTAACTAGGTTACAATTGCAAGTCATCTATCGATTCTTCATTTCCCGACAGGCCTGTCCAACCAAAGTGCCCCTTTAGGAGGTCCGCTGCCTGCTGCGAGTCACTTGCTTCGATAACAGAGATTCTATATAGAGACGCCAGCTTCCTTGCCTTCCCTGTTAGCCCTGGAATCGCCACAAGGATTGTTTGAGTAGGACTTACGTCAAACACTTTGGCGTAGAGCGATGCAATGGGGGTCTCTTCGATTTCCCGTTCACTGGCTATCACGTCGAGAACAACCAGCTCCGATGAACCCTTTGAGGCAACTGCGTCAAATCTGTGGAGTGCACCGGAATGGCCCGCAACCTGTCCGGGCATTTCGACTTTGTACTGGAAATCCTCAAGTGTAGCACCGATAGGCTTCATTACGAGAAAGGTCCGCTTGAATTCTTCTTCTGCATCAGCACTGATACGGTAACTGTAGACGTTCACAAACCCCGTGTCTTTGATAGTGAAGATGTGTCCACAGCTTCTGCACCTGTGAATTGGGCTTGGCAAATCCGACCTTTTTCCACATTGAGAGCATTGAAACCAGGCACCGAGCTTCTGATAATCCACCCCGGCTTCGATCAGCTCCTTATTGCATTTGGGACAATAAAGGCTACCTGCGACCAGAAAGTTGTCGACGCTGTCTATTGTCCCGCAAGCTGTGTGTTCTAGAAGAGTCTTGCGTTCTATGTCAATTGAATTGCAATTGGGGCACACGTAATCATTGCTGACATTCGCAGACAGACAACTGGGGCAAACCAGGATTTTTTCATGGAACTTGCGTTTGAATATTCCCACGTCCCAGAGTTTCTCAACCAGTTGCATTGCAGCGGTCGTATCACCATCGACGACTTCCTCCACTTCGGGATATCTAGCTGTTTGGCCGAGATCAAAGCTGGGCACGAGTTCAACGATTTCCCCTTTTACAAACCTGCCTAGGAGTAGTTGGACACTTTGATCCTGGTATAGGGTAAGCCTATCTTTGGATGTCATTCCTATTGACTCTACCCCTCTCAGGTGCCTCTGGCTACTCGCAGGCGAAACGCGCGCTGATGGATATTCGGGAGTTGTATCTAGTTCGAGACACTGGACGTATCAGAACGAATATGGTTTACAAGTTGATTCAACCCATTTTTGAAGACTATTGGCCGACTCCCCAGGCAATCCGAACGCTAGTTCTAGAACTCCCACCGGGATCCCAGGCCTTGACAAGTTACTCACTGGTGGATTGCCTAAGAACAGAACCATTCTGCTCTCAGGAGGACCCGGGACTGGCAAGACGATACTATCCTCTCAGTATCTCGTCAACGGGATCTTGGACTACGAGGAAACCGGTGTCTACGTCAGCCTCGACGAAAACAAACAGCACGTCTTCGAGGAAATGCTCGACTTCGGTTGGGACTTTCAGGATCTTGAGAATAGCAAGAAACTAATTTTTCTCGAAGCTTCGCCGATCAGATATCTTCCCGCGGAAATTAAGGTTGGAAAACTAACCGTCGGCCGAAAGGAGTTCTCTATGGCAACGTTGATTGAGATGATTAAGACGAGCGTTCGGGAGATCGGGGCCAAGAGAATCGTTGTCGACCCTGTGACAACACTGGTTTTTCAATACGAAGGAGTGGCAGCGCAACGGAACGCCTTGGTTGAACTCATGGAGGCGTTAGCAGACACTGGCGCGACATGCTTGATTACCACCGAACTTCGAAGGCCTGGTTTCGAAAGGAGCCTCGATTACGAAGAGTATCTCGCTCACGGAGTCATACTTCTTCAGCAACTGCAAGTCGGTAAGTCGCTGCTACGAGTGATCCAGGTGGAGAAAATGCGCAAAACTCCGCTAGACAACCAACCAAGGCCGTACAGGATTACTGATACCGGAATCGAAGTCTTTCCACGCGAGAGCGTTCTATGACAGAACTAAACTGATTTCTTCGCGCGAGACTCTTCATAGGGGATAATCAGACCCATCGAGGGGTCTCGATTGTAAGGAGTCCATGTAGTTACGTGTTGGGCGCCCTTCATTTTCGAAACCCTGATGAACCGTGCCAATCCATCCTTTGTGTCTTCCACCTTCATCTCAATTACGCCATCAACCTTGTCTTGTATCGCGGCGATTATGGCTGGATGAAATGCTTTTCTCGAAAGTGACGTTACACAACTTGCTCGGTTGCTCCTTATCTTTGCGATCAAGGTATGTAAGAAATCGAATGAGGGCCTTACTCCGCTTCTTTGGATGAGAGTCGTTAATGAGTCCATCGCGAGAAGGACGTTACCGGAGTCACGAGCTTCGGACAGAGCTTTCGTAACCACAATACTCAGGTCGGATAGGCGTTGGGGGTCTTCGCTATATTGTTCCTGGCTTTTTACGCCCACGAGGAACGAGTAACAATCTATGAAGACGAGTTTTCTCCTCCCTTCAACCTCATAGTCCCTGGGATTAACTCCCATTAGTTTCATGGACTCTCTGATGCTGTCCGGAAAATCATCTAAGGCTGAGTAGACCACGCTCCTGCCTTTTTTCAAAGCCTCGGCGACAAGTTGGATCAGAAGGGTTGTTTTCCCCGTTGCGGGATCCCCCATAACTAGAACGACCGATGAGGATGGATAGCCATCGGGCAGGAGCGAGTCAATCATCCCCACCCCTGTGAGGTCTCTATTCTGAGAGGTTGATGTCTCCTCGAAGGAGCCCGCAGACACAAGTCGTTGCGAGATCTCTTTCTGCAACTCTTGATCTCTGTCTTTGCTGAATGAAATGACTCGCACCTCCTGAAGCAAGCCTAGTTCGACGAGATCTGACACATCGCGCTCGATTTCCTTTGGGCTTCGCCGGATCTTTGTGGCGATTCCCTCTACTGTATCGGTCGTGTCCGGATTGTCGTGGAAATACATCAAGAGCTCGGCTTTAGTTTCCGACCCGATGAGCTTCTCAAGAAGATCGCTCCTAAGCGGGGGCATTTGATTGTCCGCGACCGTCCTCGAAAGGCGACAAAAAAGACTGAAGCATTGGTTTGCTTATTCTTGGATCATCGTATTTTGTCGGGGGGAATTGGCGTTGGTGCCAGCGAGAAGCCGTCTCTGGTTATGTAGTAGTCATATCCTTCTAATCTGTGCTCGGTTCCTCTCATCTTTGGAATGTAGACTCTCCGGCGGACCCTCGAATTGTCGAAACTCGCGTCCAATATCACAAGGCCGTCTCCCAGAAACTCTTCGAAGTTGGTGCCAAGTTGTTGCTTTCCCCAAGGGATCTCGCTAATCATCAGCGTTGTACAGTTTGCAGCCTCTAAGAATTTCACCATGATGTGGAGGAAGCTTCTGGCCTCGGCATTGCTCTCGAAGGCAGTCATTAGGGCTGAGAGTGAATCGAATACGAGCCTCTTGGCGTTCATGCTGTGCAAGGCTTCCAGAACCGTTTCAAGTGCCGTGCTGACGCCGGCTTTCATGGTGGATTGGAGAGAGACTAGGCGTAGCTTGTTTTCTGCTTCGAGTCGGTTGAGGTCCCATCCGAACCTCAAACCGTTCCGTTTCAGTTTTTCCCCGCTCTCTATGACAGATGCATAGACCCCGTTTTCTCCGCATCGGGTTGCACCATGGTATAGGAATTGTAATCCGAGAGTTGTCTTGCCAGTTCCGGGCTGACCGGCAACGATAACGCAGTCGCCTCGTCGGAGCCCGCCTTCGATTATCTTATCTAGACTAGGGATCCCGGTGGGTACTCGATCGTCCGATTCTTGGATACTTGTGGGGATTGCCCTTTTGACTTCCATTATTGCTCCTCCAACGACCAAAGCTTGACGGGTCCTACTTGTCGAAATGCGACCTTCTTTTTTGCTCGGAGAACGTGCAGGTATTTCGATGCTGTTGACCTGTTGACTTTTAGATCTTTTGCGATTTCGCTAATTGAACTGTTTGGCTTGTCGCCCAGTGAATTAATTATCCGTTCCTCGATGACTTCCAGGAGGAGTGTGCTATTCGAGGAATCGTTGATGTTCATCAATGACTTCCGGGTCAAATCAGCGCTAGTGCTAATCATAAGTCGGGTGTTACCTTCGAATCATTGTCAAAGTCACCCCGAAGCGGCTAAAAGCAAGCTTTGTTCGGAATTCAGCGAATGCAGCCTCTTACCATCCTGAAGCTTGGAGGGTCGGCAATTACCGACAAGGGTAGAGAGTGCACTCCGGATATCCCTACGATTCAGAGCTTGGCGGATCAACTGAGAGACTACGATCTTCCCTTGATCCTAATTCATGGAGGTGGTTCGTACGCTCACCCCTTTGTCGCCGAATCTGGCTTGGGGAAGGGCCTTCGCAATCGATCTCAGCTTCGTTTCATTTCGGAGACTGAGTTCTATCTGGGGCAGCTCACGAGGATAATTTGTGCATCCTTGCTGTTGCGAGGTAAACTCCCTGTTCCTTTTCATCCGATGAGCTTCGTGACCTTCGACAATGGGAAGGTGAAGAGAATCATGTTGGACCCTATACGAAAGGCGTTGCAGTCCCGGCTGATTCCGTTGCTTCATGGGGATCTGGTGTTTGACGAGTCGCGAGGTATCGGGGTGTTCTCCGGCGATCGCATCGCTTCTCTGGTTGGACTTGGACTGGGAGCTTCTCGTGTATTGCTGGGGTCTGATGTCGATGGGGTTTACTCGCGGAATCCGAAGACTTTTCCAAGTGCTACTCTTATTCCGGAGGTCACTTCGGAGAACTTCCGCTCGGTATTGAGGGCATCACGAGGCCCTTCCGGCGATGCTACGGGCGGTATGGAGGAGAAGGTTAGGCAGGCTCTTCAACTGGCGAAGAAGGGTTGCGAGTGTTACATTTTCAACTTGAAAGAAAAGAGCGCTCTTAGAGAGATCCTTGAAGGGGACACGTTCATGGGGACCAGATTCGTCCCTTGGAGAAGCTCTAGAAAGTCCTTGAGACGATCGCGTCGGAAAGCGTAGCCAGCGCGTCTCTATACGCGGATTTTCGTAGAACGGAGAGATGCCCCTTTGCTTCGTTGAGGTACTTTTCCGCGATTTCTCTACAATCCTTCTCAGCAGGGGTCTCCATAACAAGCCGTCTCGCCCGCATCATCATAGCTTGCGACACTTTCTCCGATCTTAAGATGGCGAGAATTTCGGATTTTTTGCTTCGGGGTAGATATCTGAGGGCGGTCAATATTGCCGCGTTTCCGAGCTTGTGTTCGATGATGTCTTTGCCAATCTGCTTTCCTGTTTCTTGTCCACATATGTCTAGTACATCATCCATTATCTGAAATGCAAGTCCCGCTTTCCATCCGAATTCGCCTAACGACTTTACGATCGTGAATTTCGCTCGTGCAGAATATGCGCCTATTTTGGAAGCGGCCTTGAAGAGCGCTGCGGTCTTCTTTCCTATCATTTCCATGTAGGTTGAGAAGCTTGGGTTGAGAGTGCGCTGACTTTTGAGATAGGGATCGTCCCTGCCCGCTTGTTCGAGCAGTAGGTCCAGTCTCTCGCCCTCAATGATGTCCTTCATCGCCTGGACTGCAACTAGTCTTGTCTTGATCGGAGAGATGCATCTCTCGATGAGATCGTCCAGGGCTTCGCGGTACAGCATCGCTACCAGTAAGGCAATAGAGTCTCCAAATTGGACTCTTACTGTTGGCTTCCCTCTTCTCACAAGGCCCCGATCGATCAGATCGTCCATTACCAACGAGTAGTTGTGAATCATCTCGACTAGGGCCGCCGGATTCATTGCATCTGTGATGCTGCCGCCGCAGGCGGCGCATGCAAGAAGGACCAGTGTGGCTCGCATCCTCTTGCCGCCGGTTCTGAAATGGTAGGTTACGGGTGATTGAAACCTGGAGGAGGAGGCCTGGGCTAGTGTCTCGAAAATTATGGGATCTACCTTGCGACCCATCCTGACGATTCTGGTCAGCGGGTCTGGAGTCATCTGCTTACCTTGAGTCGATAATCGCCGGTTGGGCGCGCTGTTTATCGTGTTTCGTCGATTTTCTCGACCGCTACCTTTGGCGGTGATTGCGCCCGGTGGTTTCTTTCCTTTGACCATTCCGCGAGCGCGGGATGACTCTTATCCGCGAGAATGACCTCATACCAGTGGTGAATGCCGTCTGAGTACAGGTAGTACGAGTCGAGGACCGTCAGATTGACGTACTTTCTGTTTGCACGCTTTTCCGCTATTCGTTGTAGAGAAATGCTCCTTGTGAATTTCGACACTCCCATCGCCTTCTGTCGTCTCCCTGAAACTGGACGAGGTTTCTTAGCGCCGCCTCTTCTCACTCTCACCCTGACGATTATGATCCCTTGCTTTGCTTTGTACCCCAAACTCCGTGCTCGATCCAGCCTTGTGGGGTATGGAATCCGTTTGACCACGGGTTCCTTTCTCCAACCAATGACCGAGAGCCGCAGCCATTCCTTCAGTTCGGGCGTCTTCTCTCTCCACTGGTTTGCTAAGTGGGAATACGACAAATCCTTTCCGCCGACGGTTCGACTGGCGAATCCCTGATAAGGGTTACGAGGGCCTTTGCTTTCAACAGCGTTAAGTAAGGCTAGGTTGCGAACGGATTTTTCTCAAGAAGTGACAGGTCAAGGTTGGCTCAAGACACAGCGTTGCTGAAACGAGCTTACGCTCCTGCTCGGCTTGCGATGAAGTATCATCCTTTCTATCAGGGAAAGATCGAGATTGTATCAAAGGTTCCAGTAGACTCGTACGATGATTTCGCGATCTGGTATACGCCGGGAGTTGCGGATCCTTGCAAAGAGATCCAGAAGAATCCGGAGCGGGTTTACGACTATACTAACAAATGGAACAGTATCGCGATAGTTACGGACGGTACTCGGGTCCTCGGGCTTGGAGATATCGGGCCGGAAGCGGGACTTCCCGTGATGGAAGGAAAGAGTTTGTTGTTCAAGTATCTAGGAGGAGTTGATGCCTACCCCATATGTCTGGCAACTAAGAGACCTGAGGAGATCGAGAATGCGGTTCGATGGTTGCAGCCATCGTTCGGCGGGATTAATCTTGAAGACATATCGCAGCCGAAATGTTTTGATATCCTTGATGCGTTGAGATTGGATCTTCGGATTCCTGTGTGGCACGACGATCAACAGGGAACGGGGACTGTGGTCTGTGCGGGTCTTATCAACGCGTTGAAGGTTGTTGGTAAGAAGATCGGTGACGCGTCGGTTTGCATGCTTGGGGCGGGGGCGGCGAATATTGCGGTCGCGCGAATCATTATGGAGGCAGGGGTCACGTCGGGAAACATTATCATGGTGGACAGGGAAGGAATCCTCAATCGTCAGCGCACAGAGCTGGAGGAGGAGTATCACGCGAAATGGCAGATGTGCTTGAAGACAAACTCGGAAGGACGCACTGGGGGCTTGAGGGAAGCGGTGAGGGGAGCAGATGTCTTGATTGCAATGTCAACGCCGGGGCCTGGCGTGATTCCGAAAGGACTGATCTCTGCAATGGCGGATGACTCGATCATTTTCGCGTGTGCCAATCCGATTCCTGAGGTTTGGCCTTGGGAGGCGAAGGAGGCGGGTGCAAAGATAGTTGCTACAGGTCGATCGGACTTTCCCAACCAGGTGAACAACTCTCTCGGATTTCCAGGAATCTTCAGGGGTACTCTGGACGTTAGGGCTAAGATGATCAGTGACGAGATGTGCATCGCAGCGGCTAACGAACTAGCGAAGATCGCGGAGGAGACTGGTATAGATGAAGGGAGGATTCTCCCGAGCATGAGTGACTGGGAGGTATTCCCGCGGGAAGCCGCCGCTGTTGGAGCCGAAGCGGTTAGACAAGGCCTGGCAAGACTAAAACCCACATGGACAGAGCTCTACGAAAAGGCCAAGGCGATAATAGGACATGCTCGAAAGTCGACGGAACTGCTAATGCGAAAAGGACTCATCAAGCCCATCCCTCATAGTTCACCAAGGAGTGGAATCAAACGGAAAACCGGAAGATAGCTGTACTGGGAGGAGCAGGTGAGGAAGGGTTCGGTCTCGCCCTCCGATGGGCAATGGCGGGACACCAGGTAATTGTGGGTTCCAGAAGTCCTGATAGGGCAGCCGAGGCTGCGAAGACGATCGCACAAACAGCTAGGCGCCCGGTTCGCGCGTCGGGATCGAGCAACGAGAGCGCTGTCTCGCAGGCAGATGTGATCGTGGTTACGGTCCCTTTCACCGCGTTACTCGAGACTCTAAAGACGGTCAAGCCCAGCTTCAAGCCTGGCCAAGTCTTGGTGAACGTGTCAGTACCCCTTGAGACCGCTGTTGGGGGACGCGCTACTAGAACAGTCGGAGTCTGGGCGGGTTCGGCTGGGGAGCTCGCCGCCTCAGTTGTACCGAAAACGGTCAGCGTTGTGACTGCTTTCAATAATGTGAGCGCGGAACTCCTCAGAGACCCCTCCAAACCAGTGGACTGCGACATCCTCGTATGCTCTAACGACGATAATGCGAAGAAGATTGTTCTTGATCTTGTGAAAAGCATCGGGGGAGCGCGTGGCTTCGATGCGGGTGCCCTTGAAAACTCGCGGACCGTCGAGCAGATAACCGCGCTCTTGGTATCCCTGAATATCCGGTACAAGGTAAAGAGTGCTGGTCTGAGAATCACCGGCATCTCTCTCGTTTCATAATTCGTGGTCTATTGTGCAGGTCGGGATCGTCGGCAAGCCCAACGCGGGAAAAAGCACATTCTTCAGCGCCGCAACCCTAACACTGGTTCCAATAGCAAACTATCCATTCACCACGATCAAGCCAAACCACGGAATATCCTACCTCCGCACACGGTGCGTCCACGAAGAGCTCGGACTCGAGGATAATCCCCGGAACTCGAAATGCATCGATGGGGAACGATTCATACCGATAGAAATCATTGATCTCCCGGGGCTGGTGCCTGGCGCGTCGGAGGGAAGAGGGCTTGGAAACCAGTTTCTTGACGAGCTGAGAAGGGCTGACGCGCTGATCCACGTAGTTGACGCTTCTGGCTCAACAGACTCCGAAGGCAAACTCACCGAGGCTGGTGCCCACAACCCCGTTGAGGATGTGAGTTTTCTCGAAACCGAACTGAAGATGTGGATGCTACGGATTGTTGGAAAAGACTGGGAAAAGACGGCCAAAAAGACCGAGATGGCTGGAGAAGATCCTGGGTCGTTAGTCGCTGAACGTCTCAGCGGGCTCGGAGTCAGTAAAGGCCAGGCTGAGAACGGGATCAAGAAAGCAGGCCTCAAGGGAAAACCGAGCGCATGGATCAGAGGAGACTTGTTGAAGCTTGTTGAGATTATCCGGAAGGAAGCGAAACCGTTGCTACTCGCCGCCAACAAGATCGACCTGCCAACATCGGTTGGGAATGTCAGTCGATTGAAGCAAACGGGCGAGCTGACAATACCGGTCTCTGCTGAGGCAGAGCTAGCACTGCGAAGAGCTGCAGAAAAACGGTTGATAGAGTACAAACCTGGAGACCTGGACTTCCGGATTCCTAGCACGAGTCTTGTTAACACTGAGCAGAAGGCTGCCCTTGAAATGGTCCGGGAAAAAGTCCTGAAGCCTATTGGATCGACTGGCGTTCAGGCGTGCATCAACTCCGCCTTTCTGAATCTTCTCAATATGATCGTGGTATATCCTGTTGAGAATCCTGAGAAGTTCAGCGATCATGCAGGGAATGTTCTGCCAGACGCTTACCTGGTTCCGAACGGAACCACTCTCAAGGAGCTAGCCTTGAGAATCCATACGGAAATAGGCGAACAAATGCTGTACGGCATGAACGCTCGAAACGGCATGCGTCTGTCCGACAACTACGTACTCAAAGCGCAAGACGTCGTAAGCATAGTAAGCGCCGCGAAAAGGGCATAGATCGAAACCCCGAGAGCGGTTTCCTGGCCGAGTCTTACTTCAGCGTCTTCCTTAGTCGCCACTCTCGAACACAAGGACTCTGCAAGAATTATAGGAATTTCGTGTCGAGATGCTCTTTCTGTCTGGCGGGGATTCCGGGCTTGTTTTTTCGAGATGGGTGCGTTATCGGCTTGTCTAGCCTTTTTCGACCCCCGTGTTTCTCCCAGGAATCAGCGTGGAAGATCATGTTCTAGAAATGGCGGGCTTTGATTCGAGATTAGGGCTGATGATGGGGGATTTCCCGAGATAGCCTTCAGCGGAGAAACCGTCCTAGGCTTTCGGTTTGGCGTCGGGCTTCGCAGGAGGCTTAGCGGCCGGTTTTGATTCCGGCTTGGCAGCAGGCTTCCCTTCGGGTTTCGCGGGAGTCTTGGTCTCGGCTGGGGCCGGTTTTGATTCCTTGGCAGGCGCAGGTTTAGACTCCTTTGCCGGAGCCGGGGCTGGTTTAGCTGGCTCAGCTTTCTTTTCCGGAGCCGCTGGCTTAGGTGCCGCAGCAGCAGGCTTCTCATCCTCTGCTCCCTTCTTCTTCGAGACTCTCTGATCCTTCGGAAGATTTCTGTTCTTTATGTAAGCTGGAACCATCTTGTCGGCAATCTTCGAATCACCATATATTTCGACCTGGCAGACAGCCGATGATCCTCCTGTCCTGGTCTGGACGCTCCGAACATAGACCTTGTCCTGTTGAGTCTTGAAGTGATCGGAGGCGATCTTTCGAATGGCCAAACGGTCAGGAGTCCCGGAACCTTCATGGTGGACGATCAGCTTTGCGTCCTTTCGGCCTAGAAGCGGGTTAACGTGTTCGGCGATTATCTCGACGCTCAACTCTTAGCCTCCACCGGCTTCGATGCTGCGTCTCCGATAACCACGCTGTTGACTTGGAGAGTATCTTCACCAACCATGCGCCCGCGAACAAGCTTCCTTCTTCTTTCCCCGCGGTCGTTTGGTTTGAAGCCTACTCCGCCGGAGAGAATTGCTCTCTTCTTGGCACCTCCCTGAATATCGAAACGCATTGGGATCCCGTCCTTGTCAGTGCCACCTGTGATCTTGAGCTTCATGTTTCCAATACCGAGAAGCTTACCGTCAACCTCATCCCCGATCGATTTTCCGACAAGCGCCTGTGCCTTCGCTCCCTCGATTGTTGCGGCTTTCGAGGTCTTGCTCACAGGATCCGATACTATGAGCTGGAACTTAGCCATGTTTTGTTAGCGGGCTCCGTTGGAAGCCAGTTCCCCCGGGCTGTTAATAAACGTCGTTCGAGTCATGACACCACTCCCAAGGCATTCTTTGCAGAAATACTCGCCAGCTCGTCAAGCAAGGCAAGTTCTCCGGGGGAGAGGTGGTCTCTGAATTTTGATGAAAGGGTTTTGGCATGTTTCAAAGGAACATCGACATAGAGGATGTCTCCCTCGAAAATGTGTCTACCAACGATCGGCTTGTCGATGGAAACAGCGACTTGCTTTCCTGGTCCTACTTCTGGTACATCTTTGCCCTGGTCTTGGACTCTTAGGACTACCCCGACACGCTTCCCGCTGCTGTTGATCACTGGATATTTCGGCTTGACGATTCCCTCGAGGATTTCGACGCCAACTATGGCAGGGTCGTTTCTGCGGAAGACGAAGCCTTTGAGGATCTTCATCTTGCCCGGACGGATAAGCAGCTCCATCTCGGCCTTAACGCCGGCGGACCTCTGAGCTTCAACCCATCTTGAGTAATCTTCTAACACTCGATAGATTATGTCGCCCCTGAAGACCGGTATTCCTGTTTCTTTGATCTCTTCCTCTGCATCAGGGAGCAGCTTGACGTTGAATCCGAGAATCGCGGCGAGGTATGGGTCTTTCGCTCGAACGACGTCAGCCTCGACGACATCTCGTCTAGATATCTCGCCTACGTCTGCGAGACGCACAGGTACTTTGGAGATGGAAAGGGAAGTTGTAAGCGCTTCTAGCGAGCCGAGGGCGTCAGCTTTCACGATGACCCCAGTTCGATCAGTACTTACCTTGACCGATTCTATTTCGCTGAGTACTCTCTTCTCAAGCTCCACTCGCTTTGACGGGCTATCTATGCCATAGATGGGTGACCCCGCGATCGCATCATCGAGACCTTGGGCTGCGATCTTGATTCCCGCGGCCGCGTCGACGTATTCGACATGACTGAACTTATCCCTAGGATCACGGATCTCGTCAAGGGGTTTCGGCACGAGTAGAGCCCGGACCCTGGTTCGGAGGATTCCGTTCCTTCCAGCGAGCACTATTTCGTCATCTACTTTGATCGTCCCATCGTAGACCAAGGCGTCTATAGTAACTCCGAGGCCAGGTTCCTCTTTCACCTCCAGAACTGTGCCTTCCGCTGGACCCGCGCCTGTTGTTAGTTCTCCTCTCATGTAGATCTGGGTGAGCCCGACCAGCATGGCCATCAGTTCAGGCAGCCCTTCTCCGGTTTTGGCGCTCGAAGGTACGAGGGCTATGGTCTTGGAGAAGTCTTTGATTCTGTCGAAACGATCGGAGCGGAAGCCGTATCGGGACAAGGTTCCCATCATCGTGTAGATTCTGTTATCTAGATCAGTCAAGACTTCGGGTCGTTGCTGTTCTGTGTTAGCGAGGAATGAGCCGTCAGGTGACGACTTCCATCCCGGTATCGCGTCGATCTTATTGCAGCATACCAAGAAGGGTGTTTTGCGGGCTTTGAGGATGTTGAGGGATTCGACGGTTTGGGGCTCTATTCCTTTGGTGAGATCGATTACGAGGACTGCAACGTCAGCCGCGGATCCGCCTCGCTTGCGGAGGTTGCTGAACGTTTCGTGGCCCGGAGTGTCGATGAAGAGTATTCCAGGAACTTCGATCTTGAGATTAAACCTGGCTAGAAGGGGTCCGCAGATCTTTGTTATAGTTTGAGCGGGGATGAGGCTGGCGCCGATCCACTGAGTGATCAGGCCCGGTTCTCGGGCGGCTACGGAGGTGCCTCTAATCTTGTCGAGGAGCGTGGTCTTCCCGTGGTCCACGTGTCCAAGGACGACTGCGATTGGTGAACGAATTGCCATACCTGGGAAGGCTCCACATTGGCCTTCATTTTCTTACCTCTGTATTAAAACCATGATTTTCTTCGAAGACGCTTATCCGCTAAATTCCGTCATGGAAGAATATTGATAACTCTTTCTTCGCGTTTTCGAGACTATCAGATGCGTGAATGATGTTAGCGGTTATGGACAATGATAGATCGCCTCTTATCGTGCCTGGCTCAGCTGTCTGCGGATTTGTCGCGCCGATAACCTTACGCAGAACGTCTACCGCGTTTGAGCCCTCAAGGATCATCAGCAAGACAGGCCCGGACGTGACGTGGTCCACGAGTTCTTGGAAAAAGGGTTTTCCCTTGTGAACGGCGTAGAGCGTCTCTGCTTCCTTTCTGGAAATGTTGTGAAGGCGCAACTGTTTGATTGCGAATCCTTTCCTCTCGAGCCTCGACAGAACTTCTCCTGCAACCCTCGATTGTAGAGCTTCAGGTTTGAGAAAGGCGAATGTTTTGTTTTTAGAGTGGCTGCTCAGTGGCCTTTCTCTCTCTTCCCGTAGTAAGCAGTCCACTTTAGCTTACGAGAGTCCCGCTTGAACGACAGAGTGCTGACTCTACATCGGCGCGAGCAGAAGTAGAGTATCGTCCCGTCGTTCTTCACGTGCATGATTCCAGTCGAGTTTGGAAAGTTCTTCCCACAGAAAGAACACTTGAAAGTCTTTGGCGTCGCTTACGCCCTACCTGATCTTTTTCGCTTCTCTCTCAGTCTCTCGAAGCATGAGAACGTCGTTAAGCCGGATAGGTCCCTTGACGTTTCTAGTAATAATTCGTCCCTTGTCTCGGCCTTCTAGGACTCTGACTCGAACCTGAATAACTTCTCCCGTAACCCCGGTCCGTCCGATGACTTGTGTGACTTCGGCCGGGATAAGTGGTTCGTCAGATCTGTCTTTTCCCTTGCTCACTTGCCCGCGCCGGTCTTCTTGATATTCTCAACTATCTTCAGGATGTCCTTGAGAGATTGCGCGCCATCACCTGGCTCGACAACTGAGATTGCGGCGGATCCAACGTCTAGTCCCGCGGACTTGCCTAGGTCAAGCTTGCTGGGAACGTAGAGATATGCGATCTTTCTCTCTTCGCATAGGATGGGTAGGTGAGCCACTACCTGCGGAGGCTCAACATCCTCTGCGATAACAACTAGTTTGGCGATTCCTCGCTCGATTGCCTTGGTTGACTCGTTTGTACCTTTCCGGAGTTTTCCGGTGTCCTTCGCGACTTGTAGAAGTTGATAGGCCTTGTCAACGGCTTCTTTGGGAACTTGGAATCGTACGTAAACGGATTTTTGTGCCATCCAGACTCACTCTCATCGGCCAGCCAGCCGGGCGGTGTCCGGCTTTTATGAACGTTTCGACTAGTGATGGAAACAACACTAAATATGGCGCGGGGTCTGATGCGTCGAAGATATGTCCCAAACGCCAGCGAAGCCACCGGCACAGCCGAAGGCCCCAGCATCAGCCCCAGCAAAGCCGAAAGCGAAGAAACTGCGGATGAGAAGCGAGCTCTACGAGATCTCTGGCTCGACGACGAAGCTGAAGAATCGGAAATGTCCACGGTGTGGCTCAGTTATGGCGTCTCACAAGCAACCTACCCAGCGGTGGGTTTGCGGGGCTTGTAGCTTCACAGATTACGGGCCAAAATGAGCTAGGCTATTTTTCCACAATAAGCATTGTGGCTACAACTAGTTCTGTCCGACTCTATCGAACTCTGATAGCGAACTTTCCCGGGACCTTGATCTGCATGAGCCGGGCTACTTCTGAGCCCGCTGGTTCGAGCACAACGACGAAGCCAGTCCAATCATCGCTTAAGTTGGTGGATTTACAGTTGGGGCATACGGGACCTGCGCTAATCATTCGACAGTTCTTGCATGCTTTATCTGTCAAGCTGCTGCTTTACGCTCCAGCTTCGGAGGTTTCCCTTTGAGATCCTCTTCTATCCATTCTATTCTCCCTAGGAACGGTTGGCGTAGGGTAATTCCGATTTTTCCTCCTGACCCTCCTCGGGGGAAGCTGACGGCGATTATTCGTCCTCTGACCATGTTTCCTTTTCCTAGGTTTCGGTGACTCTCACGTCCGGCGAGTACACCGTGCTTCTCATCGTATGTTATGAAATCGTCCATGATCTGGGACACGTGTAGAAGAGCGTCTTCGGGGCCTATTCTGACGAATGCTCCGAAGTCTGTGACCTCGACGATCTCTCCCTCCACGACCTCGTGGAGTTCCGGGAAGAAGGTGAGGAGTTTGAAGACTGATTTGTGATGGGTTGAGCCGTCGCCGGGGAGAATTTTCCCGGTTGTCTCGACGTCAACATCCGTGACCAGGATGACGTAGCCGAGTTCCTCGTCCACATAGTTCTCGTACTTGAGCTTGATTTGTTCACGGGCGACTTCGTCGATGGGCTGTCCGAATTTCTGCGGCGGAATCCGTACTACGTCCTCGACTGTCACTATGCGGAACATATTCACGGGAGGGGGCTGAAGGCGTTATTTTAGGACTCCGCTTGAGAATCAAGATGATTCTGGGTTTAGATCTTGGTTTTGATGTACCAGAGAGCCAGCTTCCTGAAGGCGATGGCTCGGTGCGAATACTTGTCCTTGTATTGGGTTCCGCCTTGGGCGAACGTTTTCCGAGCACCTCTTGGGATGAATATTGGGTCAAACCCGAAGCCCTGCTTTCCCGTAGGCTTGTGCGATATTGTCCCGTCCACTTTTCCTGAGAACTCTTGAGACGAATCCCAAGGAGATGCGAAAGCGAGAGAAGCGTGAAAATGTGCTTCTCGTCGTCTCTGTTCGTTCATCAACCGCAAGAGTCCTCCAACGCCGATAGTAGCGTAAACGTATGATGAGAAGGGTCCTGGAAAACCGTTGAGGACTTTGACGAAGAGCCCCGAGTCTTCCACCAGGACCATACGGTTGTGTTTTTTGGCGGCTGCTTCTGCGGCGAACTTGGCTATTTCACCGAGGCTGGTGCTCTGGATCTCGGTTTTCGGAGAACCGAGCATTCGGATCCTTATTCCAAACGGGTCGAGAGTTCTGCGGGCTTCTTGGTACTTGTGATGGTTCTGGGTGACGAACCATAGAGTTCGTTTATCGGATGGCGAAGTATCTTCCTCTCCGGGCAATCTCTGCAGCTTTCCGAAGACTCGATTTCGCCATTTCCTCACCGGCAACCTCACGATAACCCTTCGCAACCCTTCTAAGCGAAGTCGCCGCGTCGAGGGCATGAGTGGCAATCAGTGACCGCTGGAGCAGGTGAAGATCGGTTCCATGGTCTTCATGGTCTGTTGATTTGCGGGCCATTCCGAAGTCTATCATGAACGGTTTTTCGTCAGCTGGAATAATGATGTTTGATGTCGTGAGGTCGCCGTGCGTTATTCCCCCGGAATGGAGGATGCCAACCTGTCTGCCCAACTCTTCGAGAAGAGAGGAGCGGCGAGCGTCACTCATCGTATCAATAGTGTCTCTGGCAAGGGTTCCGTCTATGAATGTCATGATGATGGTAGACCGTTCGAGGTCAAGGCCGAGAATGCTGGGAAGCCTTGCTCCCGCGACCTTTGCGTCTCGGATCGCCGACGCTTCCTTGATAGTCCTCTCTTTTCTGATAACCGCGTCTAGCTGCTCGTTGCGGTAAGCTTTCCGAACTCTTCTCTTGACCACGACCTTCCAGGGAGGTAGCTGCGACAGAAAGAGATCTGCTTCTGCTCCGCGATGCAGTGGTTGGAGGTCTAGAGTCGAGGAATCCATGGAACATCAATCTCGTCTAGACGCCATCGCGGATTGACAAAGCTTTCTGGAACAGGAACGGTGGAGCCAGATTCGAAGGCGAGTCTTCCCGAGCAAGCGATCTGGGCCCCGCAGTCTCCTGTGTATTCGAAGGGAACGGGATGAAATGTTGCTCCGTGATCTTCCGCCACGGATTTGATCATGTCGCGAAGGCGTTTGTTCATGGCCACTCCTCCAGCCAGTAGAACTTCATTTTTCCTCGTCTGGACTAGACTCCGTTCAACAGCCTCGGCCAACATTGAGAACGAGACCTCCTGAACCGAGAAACAGATGTCGGCTATGGAATGACCTTGCTTTAAGAGACGGTTTGCGGCCGTGAGCAGTCCTGAGTATGCAACATCATTTCCCTTTACCGTATAGGGAAGGGGAAGCAGATTCCGACCTTCGTTCGCCATGGATTCTATGGGAGGTCCTCCTGGGGATGGGAGACCAGCCTCTCTTGCAAACATGTCCAGGAGATTCCCTAACGTGATGTCCTCAGTCTCACCGTAAATCCGCCAGCGTTTCTTCAGATGAACAGCGATCGCAGTATGACCTCCTGAAACCAAGACTGCCAAGGGATCGTGCGAATGCCCAGCATCCATGGCCAGATCAAGGTGTGCAACACCGTGGTGGACGGGGACGAGAGGCTTGTCCAAGTAAAGAGCTAGAGCTCTGGAGATGGTTGCTCCAATCCTGAGGCAGGGTCCCAGACCCGGTCCCGCAGAATAACAGACAGCGTCAGGGGAGATTCCATCTTCAACTCCTTGGAGGGCTTTCTCGATTACGCCGCTTGATACCGCGTTGTGATGCTCGGCCGCTTTTCTAGGATGGATTCCTATCCCGGTCGGAGGCCGGTAGGTAGAGTTCACATTTGTGAGTATCCTACCCTGATCGTCGATCATGCTCGCCCCAAAGGTGTGGGCTGTCGATTCTATTCCTAGGAAAAAAGTGGGTACTAATCGAGGGTTTTGCTTCACTGGACTGTCCCCTGACGCAACGGGGTCGCGTCAGGGGTACTGGGATATTGTGTTACTTGAGGGCTTTGGCCAGTTTATCGAACGACGTGTTCCAGCCCATTTCAGCCATCTTGCTCTGCTCGCCCGCCGGAAGGCCCACGTGCCGCAACGTCATCCGTGTCTTCCCACCAAGCTCTTCAAACGTCACCGTCACCAGCATTTCCATTGGGACATCCGAGGGCATCCCGTAATGAGAGGCCGGAACCACATTCCCTTTCTCGTCCGCGAAACTGTCTGTGGAGACAATCCGCTGCAACGGAACGATCTCCCGATAGACACCTGTGCTCCAATAGTCCTTGCCGTCTGGGGATCGCATGCAGAAGAGGTACTTGCCGCCTACGCGGAGGTCGATCTTGATGAAGGGCGCGGTGAACCCTTCTGGTCCCCACCATCGCTTTGCTCGTTCAGGATCTGTCCACGCCTTCCACACAGCTTCGCGTGGCGCATCGAACACCCGTACGATTGTTAGCTCGTTCCTATTTCTGGTTTGACTCATTTCTTCTGTTCTACTTGTCATTCTTTTTCCTCTAGATGTTTGGCCAGTCGGGCGAGGCGATCCTCCCACAGAACCCGGTATTGCGTTAACCAGCCAAACGCCACACTCAGCGGTGCTGCATCGATCTGGCAGCGGCGTACCCTGCCTTCCGGCTCGACCCGCAATAGTCCCGCATCTTCCAGAACCCGCAGGTGCTTCGATATCGCCGGCAGGCTCACCTTGTACGGTTCTGCCAGTTCGCTTACTGTGGCGTCGCCGGCCGACAGCTCCTCAAGGATAGCCCGCCGTATTGGGTGGGCTAATGCCCCGAAGACCTGGTCTAGGTCGAGGACGACCTTTGCTTGACTAACCATCTAGCAGGGGAATGGGCTCGAAGATTATTTAACCTTTTAGTTAAGCGATTTCTCAAAGGTTTGCGGGACCTACCATCCCCTTGAAAGGGCACACATGGCTCTGATCAGAGTCTCGGGCCAGAGCGTGTTATACCTGAAGCATTTGGTGATGTGGTCGTTCACCATTCCAACAGCCTGCATGAACGCGTAGCAGATTGTTGGGCCGACGAAACGTAGGCCTCTTTCGCGTAGGTCTTTGCTCATAGCGTCGGATTCCCTGGTAGTCGCAGGAATCTCGCCGAGCGATTCGAATCTGTGCTTGATTGGTTTGTCGCCCACAAACTGCCAGAGGTATTTGTCAAAAGAACCGTATTCCTTCTGTAATTGGAGGATTTGTTTTGCGTTGTTAATCGTGGCTTGGATTTTGAGACGGTTACGTATGATTCCAGGATCGCGAAGAAGACGCTGGACATCCTTGTTCTTATAACGGGCGATGTTTGCAGGGTCGAAGGCATGGAATGCTTTCCGGTAGTTTTCGCGTTTGTTCAGAACTGTCTGCCAGCTGAGTCCTGCTTGGGCCCCCTCCAACACTAGAAATTCGAACAGGGCCCTGTCATCGTGCACTGGGACACCCCATTCCTTATCGTGGTACTCAACCATGAGTGGGCTGTTGCCCATAGTTGCCCACTGACACCTCCGAAGCGTTGTTTCTTTCAATTCGTCTCTTACACGCTTACCCGGTCTATCTCTACTCGTCATCTTGCAAAGGTTAAATTTTGCCTGTGCGATTATTCGAGTCACCAGATATTTGGGGAATGAGCCATCAGAAAATTAGTTGTGTTATCATTTGTTACGCTTGACGGAGTTATGCAGGCTCCAGGCGGACCCGACGAGGATACGAGTGGCAATTTCAAGCATGGAGGATGGTCTTTCGGCTACTGGGATGGTGTTATGGAAAAGGTCATGGGTGGACAGATGGGAAACCCTTACGACCTCTTGCTTGGCCGGAAGACCTACGAGATATTCGCGGCCTATTGGCCAAGAGCAAAAGACGTCCCGTTCGCGGACAAACTAAACAAGGCTAAGAAATACGTCGTGTCGAAAACGCTTAGGAAACTTGACTGGGAGAATTCCACGCTCGTCAAGGGTAACATCCCAGAAGAGATCAGGAAACTTAAGAAGGAGGACGGGCCTGAATTGCAGGTTCACGGTAGCTCTAATCTTATCCAGACTCTTCTAAAGCACGATCTCGTTGATGAGTTCTGGTTGAAAATATATCCTGTTACCATAGGAAATGGCAAGCGACTCTTTGGCGTCGACACGATACCGGCCTCTTTCAAACTTCTCGAAAGTAAGACCTCAACCGCAGGCGTTATTGTAGCCAACTATCGGCGAGACGGAGAGATCAAAACCGGAAGCTTTGACTTGAGTAATCAAACAAGAGAACTCAAGCCCTCAAAAGCATGAGGAGACGAAGTGATTCTATCTAAACCTCCCATGGAGGTTAGACTCGCCCTATGATTCCCGACTCTGGTCGTTGTCTTCTTTGTTTGTAGCCTCGTGGGACTCTGACGGTTGGTTGCCGACCAGTTCAGAAGCCCGCCTATCTAGGCCTCGCAATAGTCTGTAATAGCTCAGAAGTGACAAGTAACCGATTCCAGTGTAGAAGAGCACGTCAAACAGCAAGAAGGCGAAATTGTAAGTCGTCACACAACAAGAACTCAAGCATGGCCCGTTCAAAACAGAGTAGGCTCCCTGAGGCTGAGAAGGACTTTGACCACAAACAGTTACTGTCTCCCAGGGCAGTGGGAAGCCGTAGTTCGTTATCGCTATTCCGCTAGGCAAGTAGCTGTACGAGGTTAGAACGTTTACCGAAACATAGCTCGCTACTAGTCCGAGAGAGAGAAAAAGTATCAGATAGCTGAGCCGTGGGCGGAGCATTACTTTACTCCTGATCCAGAGTGATTAGACGTAAGAAGATTGCGGAAATAGTTTGCTAACTGTCCATGTTGCCAAGACAAGGTACGTCAAGCGGTTATTGTAAACGTGAAAATATTGTTCCGTTTTGTTGTGAGAGCTATCGTGTAGGTATACTTAGATTGAAACGTGAACGCACTTCCATCTATGACGATGCTGATTGGCGCGACTTGGTTTGTCCCGATAGAGGGTTCCGTCGGGTTCACCTTTGTGAACTGATTGTTGTTGAAGTGGACCGTGTAGGAGACGAACGATGTGCTCGCCGACCCAGCGTTCCTTATGTTCAAAGTCATATTCGTCGGTGAATTGACTTGCGACGTCTCGACGTTCAGGGCCTCCTGTCCTGGGCAGGGAGTAACAACGCATCCTGGCGCATTGTACCGGTAGCATCCTCCGCACAAAGGTGACGGACTACCGGTTGTCTCCCAATAGAGCACTCCTCCGAGGACTAGCCCACATACTATGATAACGGTGAGGACAGTCCCGGTCGTTGGGGGCATTGATCTTCTGGGGATTACGTTTCAGCTCGGAGAATAGCCGGATCGAACTAAGGACCAGCAAACCAAGTTACGCAAAGACTCTCAGTAGTGTGAATCTCGAACGGAGCGTTGAACCCATTATTCCGACATCAACTTGAAAGAAGTCCCTGTTCCCATCAGACAAGCCCTTAACAACCTCCGAGGACGTTCTAGGGGATATTACGTTGCAACCTGAAATTAACATAGGTACGCTCGGTCATGTCGACAATGGGAAGAGCACCATCGTCCAAGCCCTGACCGGGGTCTGGACTGCCAGACATTCGGAAGAGCTTCGTAGAGGAATCACGATCCGTATCGG
>Ga0209378_1000876_pt1 | contig 21792 bp, 26 predicted proteins | sample GraSoiAngelo_156_FD_186170 | JGI IMG/M metagenome (GOLD analysis project Ga0209378, IMG submission 186170) | Grasslands soil microbial communities from the Angelo Coastal Reserve, California, USA - 14_1009_13_40cm (SPAdes) (version 2) | ecosystem: Environmental > Terrestrial > Soil > Grasslands ...
GAAAGAGCGATCTCCCCTATGGAATTCCCGTGCCGGGCAAACAAGGCTTAGTTACCAGCCCGTTCTCACGAGACACCGGTTACATCGATGTCCGCGGTTTTCCGCCTGGAACCGAAGTAAAAGATCCTTACACAGGCAAGATTTTTCTTACGCCGTAAAGCCGCGCTAACGGCCCGCCGCGCATGAAGTATCGGGAAATAATCACCGACAATCTCAGCAAAGCCGGTTAGAGTTGGGCCATTCTGATCGCAGTCGTCTTTACGAGCGCTGCAACGTGGAAGAAGGGGCACCACGCCTAAGCTCTGTGACCGTGACCAGCTGATATTCCACATCGCGGATTCATCGTGGCGAATTGGAACACTTCCAGCTAATCTCTCGCGCATGACTTCGATCTGGCAGCTGGCGAACGCACAATTGCGCGATCTCAACGTTTACGAGCCAGGAAAACCGATCGAAGAAACAGCGCGCGAACTCGGTGTCGAACCAGGCGCAATCGTCAAGCTGGCCTCAAACGAGAATCCGTTGGGGCCTTCGGCCAAAGCAATTCAAGCGATGCGCGTTGCTTTGGAAAATGCGCACCTCTATCCGGATGGCGGCGGATTTTACTTGCGCAAAGCCGTTGCGGCGAAGCTCGGTCTCGCTCCGGAGAACATTATTCTCGGCAACGGCTCAAATGAGGTGATCGAATTTCTCGGCCACGCGTTTCTGAATCCAGGTGGTGACGTGGTCACCTCGCAGTATGCGTTTATTGTTTATAAACTGCTCGCGACCTGTTTCGGCACGCGCACCATCGAAGTGCCGAGCCCCGATTATCAACAGGACCTCGACGGGATGCTGCATGCAATTACGCCGAAAACGCGGCTGATTTTCGTCCCCAATCCGAATAATCCGACCGGCACGCTGATCTCGCAGCGCAAGATCGACAGCTTCATGTCGCGCGTCCCTGAAAACATTATCGTGGTTTTCGACGAAGCGTATTTTGAATTCCTCGATGATCCGCCCGACACGCTGCGATACGTTCGCGAAGGCCGGCACGTCGTGGTGCTACGTACGTTTTCGAAAATTCATGGACTCGCCGGTCTGCGCATTGGCTATGGTGTCGCGCCGCCCGATTTGGTCGAAGTCCTTCATAAAACTCGGCAACCATTCAATGTGAACAGTATCGCTCACGCTGGCGCGCTGGCGGCCTTGAATGACGAGGCGCATCAGCGCGAGACGAAACGCGTTGTGGATCAAGGCCGCGCTTATTTACAGGAGAAATTCGCCGAAATGAAAATCCAGTTCGTAGCCGGCGTGGCAAATTTTGTGATGGTGAATGTCGGCGATGGGCCTGCGGTTTTCGAGGAACTGCTGAAACGGAAGATCATCGTGCGTCAGCTGAACGGCTACGGATTACCCGAATGGGTCCGCATATCGGTGGGCACGATGGAGGGAAATGAGAAATGCATCGCGGCGCTGCGTGATGCGAAACCCGATCAATAAGCACCAGGAAACCTCGGTCGGAAAGCGGCGCAGCCGAATTTGGCAACCGAAGTGGTTGCCCTACAATTGACGTTGATATGACGGCCTCGGACACTATTGCCGCGATTTCCACGCCTCCGGGCGAAGGCGCGATCGCGCTCGTGCGCGTATCCGGCGCGAATGCGATTGGTGTCGCCGGCAAAATTTTCCGCGGCAAAGAAAAGCCGTCGCGTTTTGCGTCGCATGTTCAGCATTTCGGAGAAATTTTCGATGGAGCACACCGATTGATCGATCAAGTGGTGCTTTCGGTGCATCGTGCGCCCTCCAGTTACACTGGAGAAGATTTGGTTGAGATCAGTTGCCACGGCGGGACGCTGGTGTCGGCAAAAGTGCTTGAAGCTTGCCTGCGTGCGGGGGCGCGCGCGGCGCGGCCGGGCGAGTTCACGGAGCGCGCATTTCTCAACGGCAAAATGGATCTCACTCAAGCCGAAGCCGTCATCGATCTGATCCGAGCCAAGACCGATCTCGCATTGCGCTCGGCCACCGAACAACTCGAAGGCAGGCTCGGCGAAAAGATCAGGAAAATCTGCGACGAACTGGTTGCATTACTCGCACACATCCAAGCATCCATCGATTTTCCCGAGGAAGGAATTGCGCCGGATGAAGGCGAAAGGTTGCGTGCGCGGCTCGATTTTATTCGCGAGGAAATCGACTCATTACTGGCCACCGCCGACCAGGGCCGGATCCTGCGCGAAGGTGTGCGCGTGGTGATTTACGGAGCGACGAATGCGGGCAAATCGAGCTTGCTCAATCGGCTTCTCGGCTACGACCGGGTGATCGTCAGCGATACGCACGGCACTACTCGCGACACTATCGAAGAGACAGTCAACCTGGACGGTGTGCCAATCCGGTTACTTGATACCGCCGGTCTGCGACCCTCGGCGAATGGCATCGAACGCGAAGGAATGGCGCGTACCGAAAAATCATTGCAACTAGCTGACCTGCGTCTTCACATAGCAGATCGCAACGCACCGAAGCCACCGTACTTCGAGGAGTGGATCGTCGACGCCAATGAAATTGTCATCTTAAACAAAAGCGATCTGCGTGAAAACGATGACTGGAAAAATTTCGATGCCCTGCGGATTTCATGTCTCACTGGGGAAGGTCTGCTGGAATTGCAAAAGCAAATTCTGGCGCGCATAACCGAACAAAATCTGCGACCGGAAAGTCCAGTTGCCATTAATACACGCCATCGCGATTGCTTGCGTCGCGCGCTGGAATCGTGCGATCAGGCGCGGGCCGGAATGGACCAGGGGCTATCGTCCGAATATATCGCGGTCGATCTGAACGAGGCATTGCGCGCAGTCGGAGAGGTGATCGGAGGAGTGGACGTGGAGCAAATTCTCGATTCGGTTTTCAGCCAATTTTGCATCGGCAAATGAAAGCTGTTAGGGCGTCCGGCTCGGTCGGACGGGCGCGCTGGAGTCGCATCGGCATCCTACCGATGGAGACACTGGCTGGGAGCCAATGCTACTACCGAGCACGAGCATGAGTACGAGGAAACAACGATGAAGAACGGCTACGAGCGATTCGTGAGGCCGTTTCTCTTTTCGCTCGAACCGGAGGCGGCGCACGATCTGACGACCGCTCTGCTCCGTGGCGCATCGTATGTCAATCCTGCGCTGCACGCGCTGAAAGTTTTTCAGCCACCGCCGAAGCCAAGAACTTTGTTTGGGTTAAATTTTCCGAACCCGATAGGTCTTGCGGCCGGATTCGACAAAAACGGCGTCGCACTCCGGGCGTGGGAAGCGCTCGGATTTGGTTTCATCGAGATCGGAACCGTCACCGCCAAAAGGCAACCAGGAAATCCCAAGCCGCGCATCTTTCGTCTGCCGAAGCAACAAGCCCTGATTAATCGTCTCGGTTTTAACAACGACGGCACTGATGCGATTGCCGAGCGACTGCGCAGACTGCGAAAGAGCGGGCGTTGGCCGACGGTTCCGATTGGGATCAACATTGGCAAATCGAGGGTCACGCCGCTGGAAGAAGCGACACAGGATTATCTCTATTCGTTTCGATTGCTTCGCGAATTTGCTGATTACATCACGCTCAATGTCAGCTCACCAAACACGCCCGGCTTGCGCGAGTTGCAGGAACCCGCGGCGCTGGCAAAGCTGCTGCGCGCAATTCGAGACGAGAACTCCGGCAGGCACGGGCCGACGCCGGTGCTCGTGAAAATTGCGCCAGACCTTTCCTCTACTCAACTCGAAGCAATCATAGCGACCTGCGAACAGAATGAAGTTGCGGGGATTATCGCTACGAACACAACGCTCGATCATTCCTCAATTCCGCCTGCCGTGGATCGCGACGGTGGTTTGAGCGGCGCGCCGTTGCGGGAAAAATCCACTGCGCTCATCCGCAGTATCGCCGCAATATCCACCATTGCCGTGATCGCTTCCGGCGGCATTTGCGATGCAAAATCCGCGCTCGAAAAATTTGAGGCGGGGGCGCGCCTTCTTCAGGTTTACACAGGTTACATCTATCGCGGCCCGCGACTACTTCGCGAAATCATGGAAGCTATTCCATAAGAAATGACGAAGCATGAATGACGACTAGCTGAGCGTGTAAATAGCCTTTATCATTCGAGCTTTGTCATTGCTTCGTCATTCATCCGTTTGGCATTCGTCATTACGAACCTCGCATTAACTTCAATGATCTTGCTCGACCCAAGCTTTTTGATTTCATGATTAGCATGGAAATCCAACTCACATGGTTCGGCCACGCGGCATTTAAGATTACCACTTCGAGTGGCAAGGTATTGCTAATCGATCCGTGGCTAACAAATCCGGTTTTCGCGCGCGGCAAAGAGGAGCTGGCCGCGCTTGATCGTGTCGATCTTATTTTGCTTACGCACGGGCATTCCGATCACGTCGGCGATGCAGTGGAGATCGGGAAGCGCACGGGCGCGAACCTTGTTGCGAACTTCGATCTGAGCGCAGCGATGGTTTCGTCGCTCGGTTACCCACAAGCGCAGGCCGGCAACGAGACAACGGGACATATCGGCGGCCATCTCTCGCTGCTCGATGGTGAAGTGACAGTGACGTTCGTCCCAGCGTGGCACGGTTCGTCGATTCAAAGGGAGGAGAATGCGCCCCCGGTTTATGCCGGCACCCCTACCGGATTGATCGTCGCGCTGCGCGATGGCCCGACGAGTTATCACACCGGCGACACAGATTTGTTTTCCGACATGGCGCTGGTGCGTCGATTTAACAAGATCGACATCATGCTCGTCTGCATAGGCGACCATTTTACCATGGGACCAGCCCGCGCCGCTGAAGCGGTGAAACTGGTTAAGCCAACAACAGTGATCCCGATGCACTACGGAACATTTCCGGTGCTAACTGGAACCCCCGAAGCGTTCGATCACGAGCTTAAACAGCGGAAAGTGAAAGCCAAACTGCGGGTCATGAATATCGGTCAGGCAATCGCGCTCCCGCGCTGACGCGCTCCACGACGGCAATACGGCCATCATCAGCAAGGAAGTCGAATAGAGGGGAACAATGCCAATTCGGGAAGATGGAACAAGTTTGGCAGAGCGACTTATACCGCTTGTACCGCAGGCTCTCACCAACGCCGCGGCGACATTCGTCGATTCTTTAAAGATCAGCTCTACCTCCGAGAAGGTCCGTCGCGGACGAAGAGTCGTGATCAAGCGCCGCCACGTTTACAGCGAGCAATTGGCAGAGCTAGCAAATTTATACTTTCGCATGTCAAGCATACCGGTCCGTTTTTGGAGTAAGACCAAAGACTGGCAGCGCTGGGAAGTGAAGTGTTTTAGAAAGCTGAACGGCGATCGATTTCGCGCTTTCAATTCAGGCGCAAAGACAGTTTGTATCGACAAGTTGCCGGGTCAAAGGCTGTGGGATCACATGAATCGTGGCACACTGACTCGGCGGATGCTGGAAGCAGCGGCCCGCGAATATTGTCGGGCTCATCAACTCTGGAGCGATGAGTTTGCTGGGGGGTGGTCTCACGGCGACGCGAGCATGGCGAACGTTATGTACAACGAGAAGACTGGCCGCGCGCGGCTGATCGACTTTGAACTTATCCATGAGAACTCGTTACCGACGAAATCACGGCAAGCTGACGATTTGCTCGTGTTCCTGTTGGACCTCATTAGCGTAGTTCCGACCCGGCAATGGCTGCCTTTCGCGCTTTACTTTTTGAACGCTTACGAGAATGCGGGCGTGATTGCCGCTTTGGAAAATCAATTGGCGCTTCCCAATGGCATGGCCTGGATTTGGTGGGGTGTCCGCACTAGCTTCGCCAATCCTGCAAGAGTAAAGAGGCGTCTGGCAAAACTCCGGCACGTAATCGCCAACCTGGCGCATCATCGAGCCATTGCTGCCACGCGCGCACGCAAGAGGCGGCGCGCTTCAATCACCTGCCAGGAAATAAGCCCCGGAATGCCAAGCGCGAGTTCCCGCACTCTCGCGATCAGCGAGAGCGCAAAAGCCGCATCCCCCGGAATCCCCAGGAGGTTGCCAACAAAGAGATAACCGCCTTCCTGCACGCCCAACCCCCCGGGAACCGCAAAGGCGGCCGAACGAATCGTCAGGACCATGCTTTGCAAAATCAGCGCGTTAACGAACGTTGCGTGAAGGTTGAGCGCATAAAGTGCGATCCAAATTTCGCCTGAACCACCGATCAGCGAAATAGATGTCCACACGCAACACATTACGAGTGCATGCCGCCGAGCGTAAAGCGTGCGAACCGTACGATCGAGCGTCTCGCCGCTCTGCACCAGAGAGTGCCATTCCGGCGAATTCGCCAAACGTGCTATTGTGCGGGCGAGAAAACGGAACATTCCTAGCCGTTGCACGAAATAGAAACCCGCAACACCAAGAACGCCGATTAATGTTCCCACTAAGGTTGGACGAACGAAATTTTTCTGTCCAGTTACATCGACAAGTAGCGCCACACCGAGCACGGTAAATCCGGCCTGCGTCAAAACTCCCAGAGTGATGTCCACGAGCACAGTCCCGGCCGCGACCGGCATCGGCGCACCATTGATTGCAGCCAACCGCGCTCGGATGATGTCTCCGCCAACCGCGGCAGAAGGAACGAGTGTGCTGACCGACTCACCGATCCAACGTATCCAAAGCAGCTTCCGTAAAGGTAGGCGATCGGGTTTTGGGAAAAGAACCTGCCACGCAATTGCATCGAGGACGACTGGCACTACGAAGTGATAAATCACTACTGCGGCAATAGCCCAGCCCGCAGCAGCGAAAGCCATGACAACCTGCGAGGCACCCTGGCGAATCAACAGGAAAGTAAAGAGTGCGGCCCCGGCAAGGCCGAGCGACCATACAGTTATCTGAACCTTGCCCGGCGCTTTCATTGTGTTCGAGAGCAATTCGAACGCACGCGAGAAAATGCGCCTACGTCAACACGAATAGCAAATCGCCGACGTGTCGCGAGCGAACCTTAGCTACCCTGAGAGATTCGCACCGGTTGCGCGGTTTGCTCCACGGGCACAAGGACGGCCTCACCACCATTGGGCAGCGGGATAACGACCTGAGAGCGCACGCTCTTTCGCCGAATAGGCTTGCTCGCGATTAAGCACAAAGCTAACCAAGTAATTCCAAAGACGATCGCCGCGAGAACGTCGGTCAAAAAATGTGCGCCCAAAGCAATCCGGCTGAATCCTACCAAGGCAACCAGCAATACTGCGCTGAAAACGGTCAGTCTCCGCCAGTGCCGTACTTTCATCCCGGGCAGGATAAAAAGCAGGAGTTGCCCATAAAGCAGAGTCGCTCCAATCGTGTGGCCACTGGCAAAACTGTAACCCGACCAATCCACAAACGGGCCGTCAACGAACGGGCGATGCCGATGAACAAGCACCTTCACCAGCTCATTAAGCAGCATGCCGCCTGGAACAGCCACAATCAGAGTGACGAGAGAAGGCCACGATCGTTTCCAGACGAAAAACAATACCACGAAAAACAGAATAATACCGATCCACTCGCTCGAACCAAAATCGGTGAACGCCCGCAGGACGGTCACAAATGTGCGGGTCAGGTGCGCGTGGAACCATGTCGCGAGCCCGTGATCGGTTTCCGCAAGGGGATTGACTATGGCGAAGATCACGGAATTGGTTGGCGATGTAAGACCAAGGTCCAATAGGATTGGACACAATATAGGCGGCAGTGTATCCCGGATCGCCCGTCAGTCAATCTCTATTTTTTCCAAAAAATTTGACCCTTGAATGACCGGCTAATCGCCGCGAATCGGCTATTCCGAAAATATTCCTTGCTAAAATATTTTCCCTCCGATACACGGATATCGCCCGCTCATCCGATTAGTTCATGTCCGAATCGCCTTAACCTATGAAAAACATCCAAGCGTTCTTCGTCTTTCTGTTCCTTGCTGCGGTAACCTCAGCTTTCGCCGGGCCGCCGACCATCGAGGCGCAACCCGCGCCAACGCCAGCGGAAGAAAATCACCTTAATCTGTTCGATTATGAGATGGACTACACGTTCAAGAGCAATTTCTACGACGTCCACGGCGATTTTGGTAACGGCAGCTCGCTCTATAATGATTTTAGTTACTCGCATCGCTTCCTCGTCACCGGTAAGTGGTATTTCCGGGCAGGAGTTGAATACGAGCGATTTGATTTCGGCGGCACCGATAATGGTTTGCCCGATCATCTCCAAACCGCGCACGCTCTACTGGCGTTTGAATATGTGGTGCACGATCATGCGGGCGCGGGTATCGAGATTGATCCAGGAGTCTATTTCCAAAATAACCCCGACAATGCGTTCGATATACCAGCCAAGGCGTTCGTCACGTTTCCGCTAATAAAAGACAAAATCTTTGCCGTGGTCGGCGTGGGCTTCGCGATTAACCAGAATCCGATCGTCGCTCCCGGCGGTGGTATCATCTGGCTTTTCACAGACCACTTGCGTCTGGAAGGCGTCTTCCCAAAACCTGCTTTGGTTTATAATCCCAATGATAATTGGGAATTTCGCATCTTTGGAAATTTGTTTTACGAAAGTTATCGCACCGAGGATGTCATAACGCCAGAAAGGAAGCTGCAAGTACACGACGCATGGGTTCAGTACAGCGAGGATCGTGCTGGGATACAGGCGACCTATTCTGGCCTCAAGCCGTTTGACGTCTCGCTAGGAGGCGGCGTCACCGTTAGACGCGACTTCGATTTCTTTCGGGCTGAAGCGAGTGCCAAAACGAGGCCTGCACCGTTCGTCAAGTTCGAGGTCGAAGCGAAATTTTAAGGGAAGATTTCGTCGAGCTTTCGCGCGATTGATTGCGGGCCGCGAACTTTTAATCGCCCGGTCATATAAGCCCACGTCCCTTTAAGTTTGCCGTTCGACATCGCGACCCAATCTTTATCGCTGGTGATAAAGGTCACGCTCGGATTGTCGATCTTCCCTTTTCCCATCTTGAATGTCCCATCATTGACGTCGATCCACCATTCGCCCCCCTGCGTCCCGCTGAGCTCCCATTGATAGCGCGCATGCACTCCCTTTGCCTTGTCAGCCTTGAAACTCTCGCGCATCCCGTCGAACACCTGTTGCGGCGTCGAGGCATCGCCCTCGTTCGACGCCGCATTGCCAGCGCTTAGACTTACCGCCAGGAGGACAGTCACCGTTGTTAGACAGAAGCGCATACGTTCTTTCATCATTTATTTCTAAATCAAAAATCGATCCTCCGAGTCAAATCGGCTGTCTCATCGCTAGAGATGCCCGCCGACCGCGTCTACAGTATGTGAAAAGCGCTTGTGCGCGCGGCGGTTCTCCGGCAGTTTCGTTGCAACATGGCAGCAGACCGCAAGCTCGGTTGTCTCAGCATTTTTTTGTTCGTCGCGCTTTGCGTCAGTCTGTTCGTTAACTTTATGCTGCTGATGACCGCGCTGCAGCGGTTTGGCGGCGTGCGGGAGATCGAACCGATCCCGCGATTTCGCGAAGTCCTAGTTCAGAAAGGTGGCCGCGGGATCACCGACAAAGTGGTTCTCATCACGATGCGCGGGCTAATTAGCTCTTCGATTCCGGGCAGCGTCACCGACTCGATGGTCGATGACATGCGCACGGCGCTGCAGCAAGCGCGCGACGACGATCGCGTCAGAGCCATCGTGCTGGAAATCGATTCGCCCGGCGGCGAAGTCACGGCCTCCGATGCGATCTACAGCGCCTTGGTGAAAGCGCGCGCGAGGAAGCCGGTGGTGGTTTATATGGATTCGCTTGCGGCTTCAGGCGGTTACTACGTTTCCTGCGGCGGCAAATTTTTGATGGCCAGTGACACGACGATCACTGGCAGCATCGGCGTCATCATTCAAACGCTCAATTACGAGCAGCTGTTTAATAAAGTCGGACTCGCCTCCGTCGTGTTCAAAAGCGGCAAGTTCAAGGACATGCTTAACGGCGCGCGACCGATCACGCCAGAGGAACGCGAGCTGGTGCAGAGTTTCATCATGAAAACTTACGATAAATTCCTCAGCATTGTGGCGAAGGAAAGGAATCTGCCGGCGGATCTTCTGCGCAACAAGATTGCCGACGGACGCATTCTCTCGGGCAAAGACGCATTCGAGAACAAACTAATTGATGGCCTTGGTGAATTGGAGGATGCGTTTGCCAAAGCGAAGCAACTGGGAAATGCGCCAGAAGCGAAAATTGTGAAGTACGGCCCGCCCTTCACTCTGAGCCGATTTTTCCGGCTATTTGGGCAGGCTGATTCAAAGATCGAGCTTCAGCTTCCCAAGCAGCTCATCCCACAACTGGAAACGGGCCGCGCGTATTTCCTGCCCAGCTATTACGCGCCGTAGGCTGCGGCACGCATGGGACCCGACAGCCTCCTCACGGCATTCGGAGCCGCCCCGAGCTTTGTCTTTTTCCTTTTCTATCTTGGTGCCAGCGCCTGCGTTTACGTTGCGCTGATTGTTCAGATCAACGCGCGCACGCCCGCGTCGGCCAATGGACCGGCCAGGACGTTCGGACTGCCGGAGGCGATACTCGCGGCAGTGTTGATCAGCTTTCTTTTGCTCAATATCAATGCGTCGTTTGCACATCCTTCGGTCCAGCTGGATGCACGCAATCTCCTGCCAAATCTGCTTGTTACCGTCTTAGTAGTGCTGGTCATTATGACTTTTCTGCAGCTTCGCGGATTTGACCTGAGCTCGTTAGGCGGTTTTTTCAAAATGAGTTTTATTCGCGCCGTTGCCACCGGCGCCGTCTTGCTTTTCTTTGCGTATCCGCTGATTGGGCTGACCGAAATCATTACCCAGCGCCTTTTCGGAACCGGTTCGAGCAAGCAGAATATTGTCGAGCTTTTCAGCGCCTCACCCACCATCATGCAGCGCATCATGATCATTGTTTTCGCCGTGGCAATCGCGCCGGTAGTCGAGGAATTTCTTTTCCGCTTTTTTCTTTACGGCGTGTTCAAACGCTATTTCGGTCGTTTTATCGGAATCGTAGGGAACGCGATGCTGTTCGCCGCCGCGCATACACATCTTCCCTCCTTCGCGGCGCTGTTTGTCTTGGGAAGTTGTTTCACGCTTGCCTACGAATGGAGCCGTTCGATTCTCGTCGCCATGGCCATGCATTCGCTCTTCAATGCCGTCACGCTCACCGTGCTGGCATTTCCAGAGATGGTGCCGCAATGAAACTGCGCGACCTCGGCGAAGACAGGCTGCTCGATCAACTTTTGCCTCATCTTCCGCTCGGGAAAACCCTGAAGGCATTCGAGGCTGGCGCGGGCGACGACTGCGCTGTAGTGAAAACCCCTACGGGCCGGAATTTTCTTGTGCTCAAAACCGATTGCGTCGTCGAGGACGTCCATTTCATGTCCGAGGCGGACGCGCTCGATATAGGCTGGAAAGCCATGATGCGACCGCTTAGCGATTTTGCCGCGACCTCAGCGGTGCCGCAGTTCGCGCTCGTAACGCTCGTCGCCTCGAAGGAAACCGAGGTCGCTTGGATTAAAAAACTTTATCGCGGTCTGCGTCGTGCCGCAGAGCGGTTCAAAGTTAGCATCGTCGGCGGAGAAACGAGCAGCACACGAGGTCCAATTGTCATTTCCGTTAGCGTGGTTGGATTTGTGGAGAAAAACCGATGCGTGTTGCGCCGAGGCGGCAAAGCTGGCGACGATCTTTTTGTCACCGGCCGGCTTGGCGGCGCCACTAAACGAAGACATTTGCAATTCGCCCCGCGAATCGCCGAGTCGCGCTGGCTCACCAAAAATTTCTCCATTCACGCCATGATGGATTTGAGCGATGGACTCGGTGTCGATCTTCCGCGCCTCGTCCGCGCCAGCAAAGTCGGATTCAAGATTGAGCTGGAGAACTTGCCGCTTAGCCGCGGCGCCAAGATCGACAATGCAATTTCCGAGGGCGAAGATTACGAATTGCTCTTCGCCGTTTCGCCGGGCGATCGTTCTCGATTGCAGCGAGGCTGGAAGAAAAAATTCCCCAATTTGTCACTGACTCGAATTGGCTCGCTCAATCGGAAATCGAGAATCGAAAATCGAAAATTGCCTCGTGGCTACGTTCATTTCCAACAGCCCGGCTGAAACTGAGGCAATCGGGCAGCGGTTCGCGCAGGATGTCGAGGTGGGATCGATTTTGGCACTCAAAGGCGAACTGGGCAGTGGAAAGACTTTATTCACCAAAGGTCTCGTCGCCGGATTGGGAAGTAACGCCGCTGTCACCAGCCCGACATTCACCATTGTGCACGAGTATCCCTGCGGGCGATTGCCGGTTTATCATTTCGATTTTTTTCGTTTAGAAGATCCACAATCGGTCGCGCGGCTTGGGCTCGATGATTATTTTTTCGGCGACGGCGTTTCGGTGATTGAATGGGCTGATCGCTTTCCCGAATTCGTGCCCGGACACGCGCGGTGGATTCTGTTCGAGATAAAATCAGAAAACACGCGAGCGATTAGTCTAAAATGAAAATTCTTGCGCTCGAACTTTCCACTGCACGCGGCAGTCTGGCTTGGCTAAACGACGATGTCGAACTCGCGGGTGAATGGCCGAACGATCGGAAAAATTCCGCGGCCTTTTTTGAGAACCTGAGCGTGGCCGCGAAGAAATTCGGTCCACCGGAGATCATTATAGTAGGGCTTGGTCCAGGTTCGTATGCTGGGACGCGCATCGCGATTTCAGCCGCAATTGGGTTGCAAGTTTCATCTGGCGCGCGTCTGATCGGTTACCCATCGATTTGCGCGATGGAATGCGATGGGCAGGAATACTGTGTGATTGGAGATGCGCGCCGGAAATCGTTTTTCTTCGCCCGGATCTGCGCGCATGAATTGGTTGAAGGACCGAGCTTGCACAGTGAAGGAGAGTTAAAAAGCAAACTTGCCGTACTTGAAGATGACGTGCCGATCTTTTGCTCCGAATCGCTACCGCGGTTCGAACGCGCCGTGATCGGGTATCCTTCGGCTACTATTCTGGCACGACTTGCGCAAAACCCGCAGCGCAGCTTTTCTTTGCCACCGCTCGAGCCGATCTATTTACGCGAACCGCATGTCACTCTTCCGAAAGCCGCCTCGTCAAAATGAAAGAGACCTACCGGTGTTGGGCTGAAATTGATCGGAGCGCGTTGCGCCACAACGCGAAAGTTGTGCGCGAGCGGATTGGGCCGGCCCAGATGCTGGCGGTAGTCAAAGCGGACGGTTACGGGCACGGCATAGTTGGCGTGGCGCAGGCGCTGGCCGATGACGCGCAGTTATTCGGCGTTGCAAATCTGGAGGAAGCAATACAACTGCGCCGGACGCTTCCGCATCCGATCATGATTCTTGGTCCCGCGTTGCCGGGAGAAAGATCGACAATCGTTCATCGCGGTTTCATCCCTTCTATTTCCACTTTTGAAGAAGCGCAGGATTTCAATCGCATGGCGGGCAACGAGCCCGTGGCCGTCAATTTTAAAGTCGATACCGGAATGGGGCGCATGGGCGTTCCCGAGAACGAAGCCTTGGAGCTTTTCAAAAAAGTTTCGGCATTGCGTCAAATCCAGATTCACAGCGTCTCGACGCATCTGCCGGTTTCAAATGAAGACGCCGAATACACGCGTGATCAGCTTGCGCGCTTTGGCAAAATCGTGAGGCAGTTCCGCGACGGTGTTCCGGGAGATTACAAAGTGCATGTCTTACAAAGCGCAGGCACGTTGGCGTTCAACCAGGAGATTTTCGACATGGTGCGCGCCGGCATCATGCTTTACGGCATTTCGCCCCTACCGGAGTTCCAACAACTTTTTAAACCGGTGATGACATGGAAAACGCGAATTGGTCTGATCCGCGACATGCCAAAAGGGAGCTCAATCAGCTACGGCCGCACTTTTATTGCTCCGCGCAAAATGCGGATCGCCACGCTGACCTGCGGGTATGCCGATGGATATCCGCGAGGCCTTTCCAATCGTGACGCTGCCGTCCTGGTTCATGGTCAGCGCTGCCCCCTGCTCGGCCGGGTGACGATGGATTTGATGATGATCGACGTGAGCAAGATCGCTAACGTACAGGTAGGCGACGAGGTTGTTCTAATGGGACGCGATGGTAACGAGGAAATTCCCTGCGCGGAGCTGGCCGAGAAGGCGGGCACGATCACATGGGAGATCACGACACGGATTGGCGCGCGCGTCCGACGCGTTTATGTTTGATCGCCGATGTTCCAAATCATCTTCAATGAGCTGAGCGCGGCCGAGATCTCGGCGCTGCCGAAAAAATTGCAGCTCGAGCTGCTGGCCCAGTTCCAAATTTTGCCTGAGGATTTGGATCATCTCGACTCGGAGCGCTTTGGCGTGATCCAGCGCGAGGGGAAAAAGTTGTATCGTTATCGCGCGAAGGATTACCGGATTTATTTCGCAAAGACCGACGAGGGCATCAAAGTCCATCGCGTCCTGCACAAGAACACGTTTCGAGATTTTCTTTTCCGCACCAAACTGCCGGTTTCAGAAGACGCGCAACTGCGCGAAAAACCTGAGTTTTGGGAACTCATCGAGCAAGGCGAGCGGACGCGGAAGGCGTAGGGCAAGAGATCTCTCGACTTCGCTCGGGATGACAAGAGTTGTAGCGGCGTTTGTGTCAAACGCCGAATTTATAAATAGGCGCTTGGCACAAGTGACTCTACACCTGCCACAACAGCGACGCGTTACTTGAAAAGATATCCTCGCAGCCCGACCGCGAGAAACACGTTTCCTAATCCCAGCGATGCAATTCCAAATTTCCTAGAGAGGGCTGATTGCTCGATCAGTGCCAATACGCCCATGCTGATTGCCGGCAATGATAGGAGTAACGCTAAAACTCTAACAAGGGGCCGACGCGAAAGTCGCTTTTTCGGTTTGCCTTTCGTGCGCGCACGAAAACAAGCCTTGACGCCGATTCCATTGCAATCAGCGGTGATGGCCTTGCTATTTCATTAAGAGCACCGAGCGGCTGCGCTTGATTTCGCGGGTGATTCTGCGGTGCAGATGCGCGGGCATTCCGGTGACGCGACGGGGTAGAATTTTGCCGCTCTCAGTTACGAACTTTTTCAGGAGATCGGGATTCTTGTAATCGATCGCTTCAATGGCGATGTCGATCCGGCGGCGCGGCATCGGGCGGTTAGCCCTGCGGAACGCAGAACGACGTTTGGCGGTCTTCGGTTGCATCGGTAATTACTTCGTTTCGCGATGGAGCGTGTGCCGGCGCAGAAATGGATTGTACTTCTTTTTTTCGAGCCGATTTGGCGTGCGCGGACTTTTCTTGTTTCGCGTGGTCATGTAACGCGAAGCCGGTTTACCGAGCGACTTTGCTTCGGTGCATTCAAGAATGACGATCTCCTGCGCCATTCGGATTACTCCTTCACTTCGGCTGCGGGGGCGGCTTCCTCTTCCTCGGCTTCGCCGCCCTCCTCTTCAGTCAGGCCAAAGAGAGACGTGACCGATTGCCGGACGCGAGACGCTTTATTTTGTTTTTCAAGCTGCCATTGGCATTCGACGGTGAAACGCGCGAACGGAATCGCTTCCAGACGCGCATGCGGAATCGGTTTGCCCGACATTTCGCAAATTCCATAGGTGCCTAGCTCGATGCGTTTGAGCGCCTGATCGATTTCGTAAAGCGCGTCCTGTTCCTGCGAAAGCAAGCTCAACGCGAAATCACGGTCGTAAGCGTCCGATCCGGCATCGGCCTGATGCATGCCAAATGCCGACGCTTCGCTGCCTTCTGCGCGGGAACGCAGCGTGTCTTGGGCAACACCGGCCATGGAATCGACCATGGCGTCGCGAAGCTGGAGAAGTTTTTCTTTCTGCTTGCGCGTGAACGGATCGAGTCTTTTTTCGCGATGGTTCAAGCCCAGCAGTGCGGCGGGCGAGCGCGTGGCTGTTTCTCTTTTCGATTTCGATGGCTTCGGCGAACGCTTCGTCGCTTTCTTCGAGACTGGCCTTTTGGCGTGGACCTTGCGGGCTGGCTTGGAAATCTTGCGCGCCGATCGCGGCCTCCGCGCAGCAGATTTTCTTGTGAAACTCTTCTTTTTCTTTGGTTTGGCCATAGCGTGAAAGGCGCCTTTTATCTAAGCGCCGGAAAATGGACGCTTAATTAAGAACATTTCCGCGATGGCGCAAGCGGATTTGCCCGAAAAATTCCGCCAACGCTTTTGGGAAGATCGGCGCGCTGCGCCAACCGTTGCCAATTTATTTACGAGCTTGCGCTCGAGTAATGGCGCAGCGCAAACCTCCAGAAGACGCGGGACAACCAGAAAATAATTGTCGAGGCAACCACAAGATGGAGCATCAATGGAAATGGTTGTCCAAACGATTTGATGAGTAGCCGGGCGGGAATATTCGCAATGATCACCACCGGAATGACCCAGCCAAAAATCATCCGGAAGATCCGCGGGAAAATGACGTCAGGATACCGCGCGATGTTGAGGAAATTAAAATAGCCATAAACAAGTCCCTGTGCGCGTACGATCCAGAAACTCACCGCCGCCAGCGCGAGCATGATGGAGTAATGCACCGCCACGCCAAATCCGAGCGCCGTCAGATAAAGCAAGATGGACATCGGAGTGGGCACCATCCCAAGCTGCGATAGCGAAACGCAGACTACTACGCCACCGAGCGCGGCGTTCACAATACTGTCGAGAGCGAATTGTTTGGTGGAGACAGCGAATTGGCTGTCGATCGGCAAAACAAGCAACGAGTCGAGTTTTCCTGTGCGCACCAGTTCAGGGATGTTTGCAACGTTGACAAAAAAGAATGCTTGGAACAGTTGCGCGATAATTTGGTGCGTGCCGATGAGCAGCACCACTTCCCACTTCGTCCAATCCCCAATGTGATCGACATTCCCAAAGATGATGCTGAAAAAAACGATTTGCCCGCAGAACCAAAGAATCTCAACCACCATCCAAAGCAGAAAATTTGCCTTGAAACTCATCTCGCGAATCAGCGAGTTGCGCAGCATGATGGAGTAGATTTCGATGTAACGGCGCATCACTTCTTCCTGTCTCTTACTTATAGCGCAGTCAACCACTGCTTAAATGAAACGTTTCGTCCCCTGGCTCGTCGTTATTGTCGGGCTGTTACTTATCGCGTTCGTGGTGCGGCAGTGCCACACGCGCGGCGCTGCAAATTATCAAACTGCAACCGTGACGCGCGGCCCCATTACGCAGGCGGTTACCGCCACGGGCACGCTTAATCCCGTGGTCAACGTGCAGGTGGGAAGCCAGGTCTCCGGGAATATAGCGAAATTGTTCGCGGATTTTAACTCTCAGGTGAAAGCCGGCCAAGTAGTGGCGCAGATCGATCCAGCGCTTTTTCAGGCCACGGTCACGCAAGCAGAGGGTGACCTGGCCAATGCACAGGCCGCGCTCGAGTTGGCAAGGGTGAACGCGAAGCGCACGCAGGACCTCTTTGCTCGGAAAACATCTTCACAGGCAGATCTTGATCAGGCAATGGCAAATCTTCACCAGGCGGAAGCCAATGTGAAAATCAAACAAGGGGCGCTGGATAAAGCGAAGGCGGATCTTGAGCATTGCACGATCACGTCGCCGATCGATGGCGTCGTGATCTCGCGCAACGTCGATGTCGGCCAGACCGTCGCCGCCAGCTTGCAGGCGCCGGTCATTTTCCAAATCGCGAATGATCTCACCAAAATGCAGATCGACTCGAATGTCGCTGAAGCCGACGTGGGTGTCGTACAGGTGGGACAGGACGTCGATTTCACCGTGGACGCGTTCCCGATGCGCATCTTTCACGGCAAGGTTGTGCAGGTGCGAAACGCGCCGATCACAGTGCAAAACGTTGTGACCTACGACACGCTCATCGGCGTAAGCAATCCAGATTTGAAATTGAAACCGGGAATGACGGCGAACGTTTCAATTATTGTCGCGCATAAGGACAACGTGCTTCAAATCAAGAATGCTGCGCTGCGTTATCGACCGGCGGAAGCCACACCGGCGGAATTAGGATCGAGATCGCCCGGGCCCATGGGCGCGCGAGGCAGTGGCGGGCGCGAGCGGCGAACGAGCGGACGGACAGTCTATCTCTTGTCGGGCGGCCAACCGAAGCCGGTGCAGATTAAAACGGGAATCAGCGACGGCGTAGTGACCGAAGTCATGGAAGGATTAAAAGGAGACGATCGCGTTGTGACGGCAGAGTTGACATCGAAATCCCCAGCGGCGTCCACGCCAGCGAATCCATTCTCCGGCGGGCCGCGACGGTTTCCATGACGATTAGATTCTGGGGAGCGCAGGCTGCCAGCCTGCCGTCGTCGGCAACTTGCCGACGACACCTAGGGAGACAAGGTACCTATGAGGCACGAAAAAAACATCAGCATGAAAAACGGCGCGCTCGTTAGGCTGATTGACGTACACAAGGTTTATCACACGGGCGAAATGGAAGTGCCCGCAGTGCGCGGCGTGTCGCTTGAAATCAAACGCGGCGAATTCGTCGCGCTCATGGGTGCGAGCGGCTCGGGAAAATCAACATTGATGAACATCCTGGGTTGCCTCGATCGGCCAACCTCGGGCCATTACTTGCTGGATGAGGCAGACGTTTCAGGACTGGATCGCGATCAGCTCGCCGATATTCGCAATCGCAAAATCGGTTTCGTGTTTCAGAATTTTAATCTCCTCCCGCGCACGTCGGCGCGTGAGAATGCCGAGTTGCCGCTGATTTACAGCGCCCAGCGCTTGTCGAATACGCAACTCCGCGAAAGAGCAGATCGAGTTCTTAATTCAGTCGGTCTCGGAGGGCGCGAAGATCATCATCCCAGCCAGCTCTCCGGCGGCCAGCAACAGCGGGTAGCAATTGCCCGGGCGTTGATCAACGAGCCCGAGATGTTGCTCGCCGATGAGCCGACCGGCAATCTCGACAGCCGCACCAGTGTCGAGATCATGGCAATTTTTCAGCAACTCAACGAGCGCGGAATTACGATCGTCATGGTGACGCACGAGCAGGACATCGCCGCTTACGCGCGGCGCAACGTCATCATGCGTGATGGGATGATTCTGGATGATCGTGCGGTTTCACAACGCGCGGACGCGACAGCACAGCTTAAGGCTTCCTTGGCCGCCGGAGCCTTGGCGAAGGAGGCAACGCTCTAACGAATAACATGCGAATCGCGCCCACATTTAACGTCGCGTATCGCGCCTTGCGGCGAAACAAGATGCGTTCGGTGCTGACTGCGCTCGGCATCATCATCGGCGTCGGCGCGGTTATTGCGATGGTCGGGATAGGCAACGGGGCCAAGGCGCAAGTGGAAGCGCAGATCGCCAGCCTGGGACAAAATGTGATCCTGATTTTTTCCGGCAGCACCACCTCGAGTGGCATTCGCACCGGTTGGGGTGGCGCTGGCACTCTCAAAATTGAAGATGCCGAAGCGATCCGGCGCGAAGTGCCCGGTGTCATCGGCGTGAGCGAAGAAGTTGTCTCAACCACCCAAGTTGCAGCCGGAAATCAAAATTGGTTTACCCGGATTTTCGGCGAATCGGCGGATTATTTCGATATTCGCCAGTGGCCGCTGGCCGACGGTGCACCGTTCACGCCGCAGGACGTGCGCAGCGCGAATAAGGTTTGCGTCATTGGTCGCACAACAGCGACGCAGATTTACGGCAACGAAAATCCAATCGGCCAGATTTTGCGGATCAAAAATGTGCCGTTCACAATTACCGGCGTGCTCACGCCGAAAGGCTTAAGCCCGCAGGGCGTGGACCAGGACGATATCGTTGTCATGCCGTACACCAGTGCGATGAAACGCGTCATCGGCGGCACCACGTTGCGCAACATCAACGTGCAAATCGGCGATGCTCGCCAGGTCGAAGCCGCTCAGCAACAAATCATGTCGTTGCTTCGGCAACGGCATAATATTCGCGCCGGGCGCGACGACGATTTCACCGTCCGGACCCAACAGGAGATCGCCGAAGCCGCGACGGCGACGTCGCGCGTAATGACGGTGCTCCTTGGCGCAATCGCCGGCGTGTCACTGCTCGTTGGGGGCATCGGCATCATGAATATCATGCTGGTGAGCGTGACCGAGCGGACGCGCGAAATAGGTGTGCGCATGGCCGTCGGTGCGCATGGGAACGACATTCTCACCCAATTTCTGATCGAAGCCGTGACGCTTAGTTCCATTGGCGGCGTCATTGGGATCATCTGCGGCATTGCCGCATCCCGCGTGCTCTCGATATACGCGCATTGGCCCACGCTGATCTCGATCAGCTCAATAGCCATCGCGTTTTTGTTCAGCGCCGCAGTTGGAATTTTCTTTGGCTTTTACCCGGCGCGCAAAGCCGCCGCGCTCGATCCCATCGAAGCGCTGCGCTACGAATAAACGCAATTATGTAACCGCGGATCACACGGATAAAACGGATAGTCCTTACAATTAATCATCCGTGCCATCCGCGTAATCCGTGGTTAGATTTGGGTATGGCTGAGCACGCGCGTTTCCAAAAACTCGTCGCAGAGGCGAAGAAGAAGATCACGGAGACTTCTCCAACTGAAGCAGCCGCCAATGTGAAGAGCGGTGAAGCGCTGATCGTTGATGTTCGCGAGAAAGACGAATGGGACGAGGAGCATATTCCCGGCGCGATGCACATGAGCCGCGGCACAATCGAGCTGGACATCGAAGAAAAAGCTCCCGATTCCAACGCAATGATCATTTGCCATTGTGGCGGAGGCGGTCGTGGCGCACTCGCGACGGAGAGCCTGCAAAAGATGGGCTACAAAAACGTTCGGAACATGGCTGGCGGCTTCAAAGCTTGGAAAGCCGCCGGACTACCGACGATGAAATCGTGATAGCATTACAACCTGCCGTCGTCAGATACGGAAACTGTCTGGACAAACAATGGTCGCTCCTTTAGTTGGAAACGAATGGTTGTGAGGAGCGCGCCCAGATCCGACAGCGACTTATTCTCGCAGTTTTTTCGCGAATTCCACGAAACTCTCGAGCAGGCTTCCGGGCCTCAGTTCGAAAAGTTATTTCGAGAGTTCGATGCTGCATTCAAGGAATCGCGGACTCAACGAGTTGACTCGACACCACACCTCGATGTCCTCCAGGTTTTCGGGCTTGGTATGGACGAGCTGCGGCACTCGCGCGTGCTCTCTTGGTTCTTGGATGCGGATGCGGAGCACGAACAAGGCGTCCTCTTTGCGCAAGCATTGTTACGACTCGTTGCTGGCGAGCAAGCGCCTGAAATCCTCGATGGTGAGCACTACATTGTTGAACGTGAAAAACATAGCCGTACGGACGTCTCCATATATCAGCGACAGCGATTCGCGGTATTTATTGAAAACAAGGTGCGTGCCTCCGAGCGCACCGATCAAGTTAAAGACATGATTAATTCACTGGTGACGTTGGCGGATGCGCAGCGAATCCCGGTGTCGTGCCGATTCGCAGTATTTCTCACCGATGACGGCCGGGAGCCGACAACAAAACCATCCAAGGATGTCTCAGGATTTGAGCCGCATAATCTCAAGGCCTTAAGTCGCGTCGAAGTTTTTGATGCGTTCTACCGAGCCTTGAGCCAGCGCACGGCAAGCCGGCTATTGACAAACCTGCTCTTCTGCTACCGAAACGCAATCGATCAGCTACGAACGCTATGAGAATAAAAGAACTAGACACTAGTCACCGCTGCTTGTTGCAGCATCTCGAAACATTTCGCAAGATGATGACCAGCTACGAGGAAATCCGCGGCTATGTCAATGGTGTGCTGCAGGAGTTGGCACGGGATCTAAACCAGCAATCATCCCTCCTGAAGTTTGACGAGAAGTTTGACGAGAAAACAATACCGAAGGGCTATCTTGAAGCCGCGGACATTCAGGCCTGGAAAGGTACGAATGACGC
>Ga0209378_1000877_pt1 | contig 21784 bp, 24 predicted proteins | sample GraSoiAngelo_156_FD_186170 | JGI IMG/M metagenome (GOLD analysis project Ga0209378, IMG submission 186170) | Grasslands soil microbial communities from the Angelo Coastal Reserve, California, USA - 14_1009_13_40cm (SPAdes) (version 2) | ecosystem: Environmental > Terrestrial > Soil > Grasslands ...
GAACCTGCCATGACGGTTCCGGCCGGGCGCATGCCGGCTGTGCTCGCGCCGCGGCGGCGGTCCGGGGCGCGGCCGCGACTCGCGCCAAAGCGTCGTCATGGACGGGTGCGCGCGCGCGTGGAGTACTTGGCGCTGCGCGTCGTGATGGGGCTGCTCGGCGCCCTGCCGCTCTCCCTGGCGCTCCGCCTGGGTGAGCTGGGCGCGCTCCTGGCCTACGCGTTCGACGTGCCCCACCGGCGGATCGGCATGGTGAACCTGGGCGTCGCCTTCCCCGAGCGGCCCCTCCGTGAGCGGCGGGGCATCCTGCGACGCTCGTTCCTGAACCTCGGCCGCATGGCCGCCGAGCTGGCCCATCTGCCGCGGCTCTCGGACGAGCGGCTGCGGGACATGGTCCGCTTCGAGGACGAGGCGTGGTGGCAGCAGGCGGTCGGCTGGGAGCGGAGCACCGGCGTGTTCGTCCTGAGCGGGCACTTCGGAAACTGGGAGCTCCTGGCCTTCGCGCACGGGAGGCGCGGCTACCCGGTCCACATGGTGCACCGCGCGATCGCCAATCCGCTCGTCGACCGCTGGCTCTGCGAGCTTCGCCGCCGGGCGGGCACGCGCATGATCCGCAAGAGCGCCGGCGCGGGCGGGGTGCTGCAGGCGCTCCACGAGCGCGGGCTCCTCGTGCTCCCCATCGACCAGAACTCGACCCGGGGGCTCGGGGTGTTCGTGGACTTCTTCGGGCTGCCGGCGAGCACGAACAGCGGCATGGCCCGTATCGCGCTCCGCACCGACGCGCCCATCGTGCCGGCCTTCATCGTCCGCGAGGGCCGGAGCGCCCGCCACCGCGTGCACGTGCTCCCCATCCTCCAGGTGGAGCGCACGGGCGACCCTGCCGAGGACGTGCGCCGCAACACCCAGCGCTTCACCGCCGTCTTCGAGGAGATGGTCCGCCGCCACCCCGAGCAGTGGCTGTGGATGCACAAGCGCTGGAAGACGCGCCCGCCGGGCGAGCCGCGGCTCTACTGACGTGCCGACCCGCTCGCCACGGCCCCGCCCCAGGCGCCCATCCGGGCGGCCCCGCGCCCAGGGGGCCGCCAGCCCGGGGCTCCGGGCCCTCCAGGCCCGCCTCGCCCGTGTGACCGCTCAGGTGGAGGCCCTGCGCCGGCGGCACGTCCGCGAGCTGGCGGCGGCCCAGCGGGCGGCGGACCAGCGGCTGGCCGCCCTGATGCGGGAGCTCACCGCCTTGAGGCACCTCGAGGCACGGGCCCAGGCCCTCACCCGGCTCCTCGCCGAGCGGGACACCGCACTTGAGCACCAGGCGCGGCGGATCGCCGAGCTCGAGGCCGCCCTCTTGCGAACCCCTACCCAGTTGGGGTGATATCAGGCCCGGGGACATGGGCATGCGCAGCCCGAGAAGAGCGGCAGCCAGCCTCCCGAGGGAGGACCTGAGCGATGGCTAAGATCCGCGTGCTCCTGGTCGACGACCACACCGTCGTACGCCAGGGGCTGCGCCGCATCCTCGAGACCGACGACGAGATCGAGATCGTCGGCGAGACCGGCGACGGGCGCAGCGCCGTCGAGATGGCGCAGCGCATGCACCCAAACATCGTGGTGATGGACATCGCGCTGCCCGAGCTGAACGGCATCGAGGCGACGCGCCAGATCATGAAGCGCAACGAGGGCGCCAAGGTGCTCATCCTGACGATGCACTCCGACGACGTGTGCGTGCGACAGAGCCTGAAGGCGGGCGCGCGCGGCTACCTGCTCAAGGACTCGGAGGACCTGGACCTCCTGAAGGCCGTGAAGGCGATCGGCCGGGGCGGCTCGTTCTTCAGCCCGGCCGTCTCGAAGGTGCTGCTCGAGGGCTACCTCGGCGACGCGGGCGGGCAGGAGGTCGAGGACAACCTCGCGCTGCTGACCGACCGCGAGCGCGAGGTGCTGCAGCTCATCGCCGAGGGCAAGACCAACAAGGAGATCGCGACCGTCCTCTCGGTGAGCATCAACACGGTGGAGACGCACCGCAAGCACATCATGGAGAAGCTCGACCTCCACAACACGGCGGAGATCGTGCGCTTCGCGGTGCGGAAGAAGATCGTACACTGAGAGTGCACAGACTCTGAGGGTCCGCGCGCCGGTTGACAGCCGCTCCCGGGTCGAGGTACGCCCCGGCCTGGGTCAATCGCTCTAATCATCCGCGACGCACGTGGCAAAGTCGGCGCTCGACAAGGCGCGCGAGGCGCCAGGGTCCACCAAGGCACGCATCCTGGCCGCCGCCGAGGCGGTCTTCGCGGCCAAGGGCTTCCAGGGGGCGTCGACGCGGGAGATTGCCGCGCGTGCGGGCGTGAACATCTCGAGCCTGCACTACCACTGGGAGTCGAAGGAGACCCTCTACTTCACGGTCTTCCGGAACATCTACGACCAGATCGTCGACCTGCTGCGGAACACGCTCGCCCCGCTGCTCGCGCGCCAGGATGCGCGCGAGTCCGCCATCGACGCGACCATGCGGCAGCTGTTCGACTTCTTCGCCGACAACCCGAACGTGCCGAAGCTCCTCATGCGCCGCATCGTGGAGAACGAGGAGATCGAGTTGGGCATCGAGCGCGACATCCTGGCGCCGGCGTGGAGCGTCTTCTCGACCTGGGTCGGGCGGCTCGGAAGCCGCACGCTCACGGACGACGAATCGCGGTTGTTCATGCTCTCGATGCACTCCGTGCTGCTCGTCTTCCTGCTCGACAGCCGCTCCTACCAGAGCCTGCTCGGCGGCAGCGTGCGGAGCGGGCCGCTGCGCGAGCAGGTGCGGCGCCACGTGATCCAGCTCGTGCGCCGCCTGCTCGCCGCCTGACGACGCCATGCGTGCCCTCATCACGGCGAGTTTCGACGACGCCGCCAAGGCGCGTCTCGCGCGCCACATGGACGTGGTGCACGAGGACTGGAAGGCGCGCGGCTCGATCTACTTCGACGGCGCCCAGCTCGCCCGGCGCATCCGGGAGGTCGGCGCCGACGTGCTCATCGTGGAAGCGGACCTGGTGCACGCCGAGGTGCTGGAGGCGGTCCCGCTCAAGCTGATCGGCTGCTGCCGCGGCGACCCGGTCAACATCGACCTCGAGCTGGCGACGCGGAAGGGCATCCCCGTCTTCCACGCCCCGGGGCGCAACGCGGATGCCGTCGCCGATCTGACGCTCGCGTTCCTCCTGATGCTCGCCCGCCACCTGGGGCCGATGCGCGACACCTTCCGGGAGGGCGCGGCGCGGATCACGGACGCGGGCGGCTTCCTCGCCATGTACAACCGCTTCACCGGCGTCGAGCTGGGCGGGCGCACCGTCGGTCTCGTCGCCCTGGGGGCGGTCGGGCGCGAGGTCGCGGCCCGGCTGGGCGCCTTCAAGGCGCGCGTCCTGGCCTACGACCCGTACGTCACGGACGCGCCCCCCGGGGTCGAGCTCGGCCCGCTCGACGACCTGCTCGGCCGGTCCGACTTCGTCTCCCTGCACGCGCCGGTCACGCCCGAGACGCGCAACCTCCTCTCGCGCGAGCGCCTCGCCCTCATCAAGCCGACCGCCTACTTCGTCAACACGGCGCGCGCCGCGCTCGCCGACGAGGACGCGCTCTACGCGATGCTGCGTGACGGGCGGCTTGCCGGCGCGGCGCTCGACGTGCTGGCCGAGGAGCCGCTCCAGCCCGACAACCGCTTCCTCGCGCTCCCCAACGTGATCGTCACGCCGCACATCGGCGGCGCGACCGTCGACGTGGCTCGCCACCAGAGCGAGATCGTGGTCGACGCGATCGAGCGTCACCTGCGCGGCGAGCGCCCGCGCTGGGTGGCGAACCCGGCCGTGCTCGAGCGGCCGACTTGACGTTCGTGCCCGACGTCCTGGTCACGCTCGACGCCGGCACCGGATCGGGGCGCTCGGTCGCCTTCGACCTCGCCGGCCGTCCGCTGGCGAGCGCCCAGGAGCCGTTCCGCTACACCATCTTCAGCGACCCGAGCCTCCCCTACCTGCGCGGCTTCGACCTCGACCCCGAGGCGTTCTGGGGCGCGCTCGCGCGCTCGGCGCGTGCGGTGATGGCGCGGCTCCCCGACGGCGCCCGCATCCTGGGCGTGGTCGCCACCAGCCAGCGCGAGGGCTGCGTGTTCGTCGATCGTGCCGGCGAGGTCCTCTACGCCGGGCCGAACCTCGATGCGCGCGCGGCCGTCGAGGGGATTGAGCTGCTGGAGCGTATCCCGGCGGAGCGGCTCCACGCGCTCACCGGCCACGCCCCGCCCTACATCTTCCCCCTCGCGCGCTACCTCTGGTTCCGCAAGCACCGCGACGCGCGCCGCGTGGCGTCGCTCCTCATGCTGAACGACTGGATCACCTACCTCCTCTCCGGCGAGCGCGTCGCCGAGCACTCGAACGCGGGCGAGTCGATGCTCTACGACGTGTCGCGCCGGGCCTGGTCGGAGGAGATCCTGGGCGCACTCGACATCCCGGCGCACATCCTGCCGCCGCTCGCCGCCGCGGGCGCGCGCGCCGGCAGCGTGACCGCGGCGGCCGCAGCCGCGACCGGTCTCCCCGAGGGCACGCCCGTGTTCGTGGGCGGCGCCGACACCGAGAGCGCGCTCCTCGGCTCGGGCGTGCACGAGCCGGGCGAGACGGGCGCGGTCGTGGGTACGACCACACCGGTGCAGATGGTGACGCGCGCGCCGGTCATCGACCCGAGCGGCAGGCTCTGGACGAGCTGTCACGTGGTGCCCGACCGCTGGGTGCTCGAGAGCAACGCCGGCGACACGGGGGGCGCCTACCGCTGGCTCCTGGAACTCGTCTACGGCGCCACCGACGCGGCCGCCTACGCCGCCGCCGAGGAGGCGATCGCGGGGACCGCGCCTGGCGAGCGCCAGATCTTCTGCCACCTGGGCCCGGTCGTCTTCAACCTGGCCGATATGAGCCCGTTCAAGCCGGCGGGCGTGCTCTTCCGCTTCCCGCTCCTGCACGTCGACCGGCCGGCGCGCGGCGAGGTTCTGCACGCCTACCTGGAGAGCATCGCCTACGCCATCCGGGGCAACTGCGAGCAGATCACGGCGGTCGCCGGCCGCCCGATCCCGGTCCTCGCGCTGAGCGGCGGCATGACCCAGAGCCCGACGCTCGTCCGGCTGGTCGCCGACACGCTCGGCGCGCCGGTGTCGGTCGCCGCCGTGCCGGAGAGCGCGAGCCTCGGCTGCGCGATCCTCGCCGCGGTGGGCGCCGGTGTGTACGCGAGCACTGCGGAAGCGGTGTCCACCATGACCGGCGCGCGCCGCGTCGACCCCGACCCGCGGCGCGCGGCCGAGTGCGACGAGCGCTACCGGAAGTGGCGCGGCGTGTACGACCTGCTCCAGACCTGGACACTGTAGACCGTGGTCCGCGGCGTCATCTTCGACCTGGACGGCGTGATCGCCGACACCGAGCCCCTGCAGTGGCAGGCGTACCGTCGCGTGCTCGGCGAGCTCGGCGTCGACGTCGGGCTCGAGGAGTACCGGCGCCACTGGATCGCGGGCGGCTTCGGCCCCGAGTACGCGTGCCGGACGTACGCGCTGCCGATCGGCCCCGACGAGCTCCGGGCGCGGAAGGCGCCCGTCTACGCGGCCCTCCTGCGCGCGGGCGTCGCGCCCTGCCCGGGTGCGCTCGACGCGTTTCGCCGCCTCCGCCCGACGCACCGGCTGGGGCTCGCGACCAACAGCGCGCGCGCCGAGGTGACCTTCCTCCTCGCGCACCTGGGCGTGGCGCCGCTCTTCCACGCCACCGTCGCGCGCGAGGACTACCCCCGCCCCAAGCCGGCGCCCGACGCCTACCTCGCCGCGGCGGCCGCCCTCGGGCTCGCGCCGGGGGAGTGCGCGGTGGTGGAGGACACCGAGCGCGGGCTGCGCGCCGCGCTCGCCGCCGGGACGCGCGCCATCGCCCTGCCGAGCGACCTGACCTTCGACAACGACTTCACGGGCGCCGCCTGCCGTCTCGCGCACCTGGACGAGCTCACCGCGGAGCTGCTCGCCCGGATTTGATATACCCGGAGCGGCATGGGCCAGGCGATGATCGAGGTGCGGGACCTGACCAAGACCTTCGGCGCGGTCGAGGCGGTGCGCGGCATCTCGTTCCGCGTCGACATGGGCGAGATCGTCGGCTTCCTCGGGCCGAACGGCGCCGGCAAGACGACCACCCTGCGCATCCTGGCCGGCATCTTCCCGCCCACCAGCGGCGAGGTACGCATCGCCGGCCGCGATCCCGCGCGCGATCCGCTCACCTGCCGGCGCGCGGTTGGCTACTTCCCGGAGTACGCGCCCTTCTACCCGGACCTCCGCGTCGAGGGGTACCTGCGCTTCGTCGCACGCATGAAGCGCATCCCGCGGGCGGAGCGCGCGCGCGCCGTCGCCCGGGTGCTCGCGTCGTGCGGCCTCGACGGGGTGGCGCGGCGGCGGGTGGGGACACTCTCCAAGGGCTACCGCCAGCGCGTCGGCCTGGCGCAGGCTCTGTGCGGGGACCCGCCCATCCTGATCCTCGACGAGCCGACCATCGGGCTCGATCCCGGGCAGGTGGTGGAGATCCGCGACCTGGTGCGCGCGCTCGGCGGCAGCCGGACCGTCTTCTTCTCGAGCCACATCCTCTCCGAGGTGGAGGCCCTCTGCGAGCGGGTGATCGTCGTCGCGGGCGGCCGCCTGGTCGGCGAGGGCACGCCGCGCGAGCTCGCCGAGCGCGTCGGCCGCCGGCAGCGGGTCGTGCTCCGGGTCGACGGACCCCCGGAGGCCGTGGCGGCGGCGCTGGCCGCGCTCCCCGGCGTCGAGCGCGTCGCGCGCGAGGCGGACGCCTTCGTGCTCGAGGCGGCGGCCGACGGCGACGCCACGCGCGCCGCCGGCGAGGCGATGGCGGCCCGGGGCTGGACGATCCGCGAGCTGCGCGCGGAGACGCCAGACCTGGAGCAGATCTTCCTTCGCCTGGTGGGCGACGGAGAGCAGCCGCGCGCATGACGGTCCTCGCCCTCGCCGCCAAGGAGCTCGAGCTCTACTTCACCTCGTTCCTCTTCTACGCGCTCGCGAGCGTGTTCCTCGTGCTCTCGGGGTACTACTTCTGCACCAACCTGAGCTTCTTCGTGGTGATGGGCGGCATGCAGCTCCAGCGCGGGCTCTGGCAGTACCAGTTCCTCGACATGCAGCAGCGGCTCCTCGTCCTGCTGCCGCTGCTCACCATGCGGCTCTTCGCCGAGGAGCGGAAGCTCGGCACGCTCGAGCTCCTGTGGACGTACCCGGTGCGCGACGTCGAGATCATCGCCGGGAAGTTCATCGCCTGCCTCGCGGTGGTCACCCTGATGCTCGCGGGGACGGCCGTCTACCCGCTCCTGCTCGTGCGCTTCTACCCCGTGGCCGCGGGGCCGCTGGTGGCCGGGTACCTGGGCCTCTGGATGCTGGCGGCCGCCTTCGTCGCCTGCGGCCTCTTCGTCTCGGCCCTGACCGAGAACCAGCTGCTCGCGGGGGCCGCGACCTACGGCGTGCTGCTCTTCTTCTGGGTGGTCACCTGGAACGAGGCGGCGATGAACGAGGTGACGCGGCACCTCCTGCTGCCCTTCTCGCTCTTCGACCGCTTCTACACCTTCGCGCTCGGCGCGGTGGACACCGGCAACGTGAGCTACCTCGTCCTCTTCACGGCGGCGTTTCTCTGCTTCACGTTCTTCGCCCTCGATGCCCGCCGCTGGCGCGGGGTCCGCTGATGGCGCTCACCCGGGCGGCACGGAGCTGGTCTCAGCTGGTCCTCCAGGTCCTCCTCCTGCTGACCGGTCTCGGGCTCCTCCAGGTCGTGGCGGAGCGCACCAACCGCCGCTTCGACCTGACCCCGGGCCGCGAGCTCTCGCTCTCGCCGGTGACGCAGAAGCTCCTCGCCCAGGTGAAGGAACCGCTCCGCATCACGGTCTTCTTCCAGCGCGGGATGCGTGAGCAGTACGCCCAGCTGCTCGAGCGCCTGCGCGTCCTCAATCGCCGAGTCGAGTCCGAGCTCTACGACCTCGACCGCTACCCCGACCGGGCGCGGAGCCTCGGCATCACCCAGTACGGGCGGGCGGCGATCGAATATGCCGGCCGGCGGACGGTCGCGCCGGCCCTGCCCGAGGACGAGCTCGCGGGCGGCATCCTGCGCGCGCTGCGCGGGAGGTCGCGCCGCATCGTGTTCACCACCGGCCACGGCGAGCGGGCGCCGGGTGGCGGGCCGGAGAGCTACGGCCGCCTGGCGGGCGCGCTCGGGGCCGAGAACTACGTGCCCGAGGGCGACTCGCTGCTCGACGGACCGGTGCCGCCCGAGACCGACCTGGTGCTCGTGGCCGGACCGAAGCACGACTTCGTCCTCCCGGAGCTCGACGAGCTCGCCCGCTATCTCAAGGGCGGGGGCGGGGTCCTCCTGCTCCTCGATCCGGCGCCGCTCCCGAACCTCGCGCGCTTCCTCGCCAGCATGGGCATCCGGCTGGGCGACGACTTCGTCGTCGATCGCGAGAAGCGCGTGCTCGGCACCGACGGGCTGGCGGCGGTGGTCGAGCTCTTCAAGCGGGGGAACCCGGTGTCCGATCCGTCCTCCCATCCGCTCGAGAGCGGTGTGGTGCTGCCCTCGGCGCGCACCGTCGAGGTCGCCGCGGAGGCGCCGGGAGTGGAGGCCGAGAGCATCGCACGCACCGCGCCCAGCGCGTGGGCGATGGCCGACCCGGCGCGCGCGCGGCGGGGCGAGGAGCCGTCGCAGGCCCACCACGACACGCCCGGCTCGGCGTCGGTGGTGGTCATGGCCGAGGTCGGGAGCCCGGGCGACGGTACCGGCCACCGCCGCGGGCGCCTGGTGGTGGTCGGCGACTCCGACTTCGCGAGCGACGCGTACCTGGACCTGCTCGGCAATCGCGACCTGGCGCTCAACGCGGTGGCGTGGGCGGCGGGCGAGGAGTCGCTCACGGGGACACGCACGAAGAAGGTCCCGGACGTGATCCGGCCGCTCTCGCCCCTCGTCCTGACCGCGGGACAGGCGCGCGCCATCTTCCTGGCCGGCGTGGTCATCGAGCCGGGGATCGTCCTCCTCCTAGGGGCGACGCTGGTGGGACTCCGCCGCCGCCGGGGGTGAGCGGGTGCGCCGCACGGTTTTCCTCTCCGGCCTGGTCGTGCTCGGCGCCGCGCTCGTCGTGCTGGTGCGCGCGCCGGTGCGTCCGCGAGGCCAGCTCGCCGTGCGCGGGCACCGTGTCTTCGGCGTCGGCCGCCACGCGGTCCGCGGCATCGACGTCGCGCTCGAGGCGCGCCGCTTCGGCGCCCGGCGGACGGCGGAGGGCTGGGAGATCGACGGGCGGCGCGCGTCGCCGGGCACGGCGGACGCGCTCGACGATCTCCTCGCGACCGTGGCCGAGCTCCGTGCCGTGGACTCGTTCCGCAGCCGCGACACCGCGTCGTACGGCCTCGAGCGGCCCCGCGCCACCATCGAGGTGGTGACCGTGCGCGGCGTGCGCCGGCTCGTGCTCGGCGACATGAACGCGGCGGGCAGCGCGCTCTACGCGCGCCGCTCGGGCGACCCGCGTATCCTCCAGGTCGGCTCGGGGCTCCTGACAGGGCTCGAGCGCGTCTTCTTCAACCGCGACGGGCCGCGCTAGCGACCGTCTTAGTCGGTCTCGCCGCAGATCCGCGCGCGCAGCCAGACGGGCAGGAAGGAGCAAGGGCCGCTCGCGGCGGCGTATGCATTCGCGTCGGCGACGCGGGCGTTGTGGCGGTCGACTTGTGCCTTGTAGTCGTCGTTCAGGCGTCGCTGGCGCGCGACGAGGTCGTTGTACAGCGCGACCGCGTCGTTGTGCTCCGCGACTAGGCGCGCGTACTCGGGACGGATGCTGTCGGGGATGCCGCCGGGATGCTCGTGCTCGATCGCCGTGATCCGCGCGTCGAGCTCCCGCACGCGCGACTCTGCGTCGTCGATCGTCCGGTCGGTCGCGTCGAGCTCGGTCTCGGCCGCCGCGATGCCCCGGCGCTGGTCGTTCAGGTCCTCTCCGATCGCGACCACCTTCTGCTGCCGGTGCCGCATCTCCCGGACGGCAGCGATGGCGAGGGCGAGGACGATCAGCCTGACGAGCCAGCGCATGCGGTGAGGAATCTCCCGCCGGACCTATCGGCACGTCGGGTTCGGTGCTTGAGAGGGGGGCTACCGGCCCGAGATCGGGTACTCGGGCTCGCCGGCGCAGCGCGCGCAGCGGCAGAGCCCCCGCACCTCCTCGAGGAGGAGCAGGGTCTCGTGCCCGTCGCCCCAGCCGAGGAAGAGGCTCCGGTCGCCGAGCACCTCGACGCGCGCGAGGCGCTCCGCCTCGGGCGGCAGGTCCACCTCCGGTGCCGCCGTGCAGGCCTCGCAGGGGCAGGCACGGCGGAGGTTCCGGAAGGGAAGGATGCTGTCGTGCCGGTCCCCCCACAGGACACCGAGCGCGTAGCGCCCGACCTCGGTCAGCTTCTCGATGTGGGTGGCGTCCGGCGAGCGCGGGCTCGGCACGCGGCCACGCTAGAGAAGCGGGGCCGGCCCCACAAGAGCCCGTGGGTCAATTGATTAGGTCGGGCGATTGACAAGAGGGCGGCACGCGAGTAACGGCGGAAAGCAGGAGGCCAGGACCATGATCGATCACCTCGCCGACGCCGACGGGCACATCATCGAGCCGGGGGACCTCTGGGCGGAGCGCCTGCCGAACGACCTCCGTCCGCTGGCGCCGCGCTTCTACCGCGACCCGGAGGGGGTCTTTCACTCGCGCATCTATGGCATCGAGATCGACACCCTCCCGATCATGCACGGCGGCATCAGCCCGAAGGACATGCTCGACAACATGGGGCTCTCGTGTGCGATGGGGATGCCGCTCGATCGGGTCTTCACCGGCGCCGAGCGCGACAAGCACACCATCCTCGATGCGCCGCGCTGGGCGATGGACGGGCGCGAGCGGCTCGCGTTCAACACCCAGCACGGTGTGTCGCGCGCCGTCCTCTACCCGACCTTCATGCTGGCCGGCGGCACGATCCTCCCGCACCTCGCGCCGGCGGTGTGCGCCGTCTACAACGACTGGATCCTGGACGACTACTGCGCCGGCTCGGGCGGGCGCCTCGTCCCGGTCGCGACCCTGCCCACGGTCGACGTGGATGCCGCGGTCGCCGAGGTGCACCGGGTCGCCGAGCGCGGCTTCCCGGCGGTCTTCATCCGCACCAACCCGGTGTACGGGAAGAAGTACTCCGACCGCTCCTTCGACCCGCTCTGGCAGGCGATCGTCGACACGGGCCTGAAGCTCGGCCTCCATCCGCTCCCCATGTGGGACCAGGACGGGACGTCGAAGGGCTACAAGCTGCCCGACATCATGGCCGCGTCCTGCCTCGGCTTCCCCATGGACATGATGCACACGCTCTACGACATGATGGCGGGCGGGGTGTTCGATCGCTTCCCGACCATGCCCACCATGATCCTCGAGGCCGGTGTCGGCTGGCTCCCGTCGATGCTCGAGCGTTTCGAGGAGCACCGCGAGGCGTTCGGGCGCATCAAGACCCCCGAGTGGAAGACGCCGCCGATGGAGATCTTCGAGCGCCAGATGATGGTGACGGTCGAGGCGTGCGAGGAGATCGACCTGAAGATCGCGCTCGAGTTCCTGCCCGCCGACCACGTCGCGCTCGCCTCCGACTGGCCGCACTACGACGGCACGCCCGACCTGCTCGCCGGCTTCCGCAAGGCGAGCGCCGGCTTGGGCGAGGACGACGTCCGGATGGTGGCGACGGGGACGCTCGAGCGCTGGTTTCCATAGCGACCCGAGACCCTGTCTCGGGTCGGAATCGGACGCGAGCGTGTGGCGTTCGGTGGATCGTGCGAATGCCGTGCCGCGGCCGGCAAAAGCCGGCGCGGCAAAACGTGCCGGACCGGAGGGCCCTGGGGGATCGGCGTGGGCCGCTTAGACGGCGTTGCCACGCGCGCGCTCATGCTCCGGAACGTCTGCCGCGCCGGCTTTTGCCGGCCGCGGCACGCCGTAGGCCCTCCTCCACCGGGCGAAACTCTCGCTCTCCGGCCCCGACCCGCCGCTGGCCCCTTCCACCGGGCGGCACGCTCGCTGTCTGTGCCCGACCCGAGACAGGGTCTCGGGTCGCGCTACCCGAGCATGATCATGCCGCCGTCGACCACCAGCACCTGACCCGTCATCAGGTCGGAGTCGTCGGAGGCGAGGAAGACGGCGGTGCCGGTCAGGTCCTCGGGCTCGAGCGCCTTGCGGAGTGCGCTGAACATGACCAGCGCGCTCGCGATCTCCTCCGGCACGATCTTCTTGGTCGCCTCGGTCATGGTGACGCCCGGGGCGATCGCGTTCACGTTGATGCCCCAGGGGCCGAGCGCGCCGGCCATGTACTTGGTGAGCCCGGCGACGCCGATCTTGGCGACGCTGTAGTGGAAGGGCGGCATGGGCTTCTCGGGGTCCTCGGTGTCGACCATGCCCACGTTGCCCAGGTAGGCCGCGGTGGATGACTGGTGGATGATCTTCCCCTTCCGCTGCCGCTTCATGAAGCGCTCGACGGCGCGGCTCATGAGCCAGGCGCCGGTCAGGTTCACGGAGAGCACGCGGTTGAAGTAGGCGAGCGTGTTCTCGGTGCGGTCGAGGTCGTAGTAGATGGCGGCGTTGTTGACCAGGATGTCGATGTGTCCGAAGCGCTCGATCGTGGCTTCGGCGAGCGCCCGCGTACTGGCCTCGTCGGCGACGTCGAGGCGCGCGCCCAGCGCGGCGGGGCCGAGCGCCTGGCACTCGGCGGCCACCGCGCGCGCCTGCTCGTCGCGGATGTCGGCGACCACCACGTGCGCGCCCTCGCGCGCGAAGCGCAGTGCGTAAGCCCTGCCGATACCCTGCGCGGCGCCCGTGACGATCGCGACGCGGTCACGGAGGCGCACGGAGCTAGGTCGCTTCCTCGCGCTCCGCTTCGCGCTCGAGCTCGTCCTCCAGCACCTCGATCGAGATCGTGTGCTGCCGCTGCAGGACCGCGGGGATGTGCACGACCGGCCAGTCGATGGTGATCTCGCCGGCGTGATTCGCGTGCCGCGGCCGCGGCGGGAGGCCGTCCTGATAGGCGGGATCGACGGCCGGATCGAGGGGCTTCGGGGGCTGGTGCGTCGAGCAGTGGAACTCCATCACCGCAACCCTCCTCACTTGATGACGCGCACATGCTAGCGCTTGCTCGGGGAGGACGACAAGGGGGGAGGTCCCAAAAAGGCGGCGGTCCCGACCTTGCCGGCCCGGCGGACCCTGCGCTAGGGTCCTCTCTCCCGCGGAGGGGGTCGTCGCCATGTCCGATGCCAAGCGCGGCACGTTCAAGAACGTCGTCCACGAGCGCGACGCCGCACCCCCGCTGCCGGTCGACGAGTACCTCGCCGAGCTCGACCGCCTGATCGCCGCGCACGACTACTTCAAGCAGGACAAGGTCATCCCGGCCATCGGCCGCGGCGCCGCCTCGCGCGAGGTGGTGCAGCGCCTCGCGCTCGAGTTCTACTACCTCGGCAAGTGGATGACGCCCGAGTTCGCCCTCCTGGTGGCGAACGCCCCCGACGCGTACGCCTTCACCATGGAGGCCTCGCAGCACTACCACCACTGGGCACAGAACCTGGCCGACGAGGCCGGCTACCTGCGCGACCCGAACCACGTGCAGATGAAGGTCGCCTTCTGCCACCAGCTCGGGCTCACCGACGACGACATCCGCGCCTACCGGCCGCTCCCCGAGACGATCGCGATGACCTTCACGATGCTCTACTACATCCGCCGCTCCTACGAGGAAGGGCTCGCCGTCTTCGGGTACGCCGGCGAGCGGGTGGCGGCGGGGAGCGGCTACGCGAAGACCCTCTACGAGGGGCTCCGGCAGCACTACGGCCTGCCGGTCAAGAACTTCGAGGTGCACGCCTACGCCGAGCCCGAGCACGGCGACAAGGCGGCGGACATCTTCCGCCTGGTCGCGACCACGCGCGCCGTGCAGGAGCGCTGCCGCGAGGCGATCCGCAACTACCTCCTGGTGGCCGAGGCGCGCGTGCGCGCCATGAACCGCTGGGTGGAGTGAGGCGCCGGCTCGGAGCGCACTTGACAGGCCGGCGGCCTCCTGGCCATACGCATGGGACGAGCGCTCAAATCAGTTGATTGAGCGCCTGCCAGGACGATGCCGTCGAAGGAGATGATCGGGCGTGTGCTCTCGACCGGGAGCGCCTCCGTGTCGGCGGAGCACGTCGCCCAGTTCGCGCGCGCCCTCGGCGACCCGAACCCGCTCTACGTCGACCGGGAAGCGGCCCGCCGCGGCCCGTTCGGGACGATCGTCGCCCCGCCCACCTACCCGATCGCCTTCATGGCGCAGGCGCTGGCGGGCGGCGCGGACGTGTTCCTCGAGCTCGGCCTCGACTTCATGACCCTCGTCCACGGCGAGCAGGAGTTCGAGTATGCGCGGCCCATCAAGGCCGGCGAGACGCTGACGCTCACCGGCCGCATCGCGGACCTCTACGAGAAGCGGGGCTCGAACGGCATCCTCGACTTCGCGGTGCTCGAGACCGAGGCGGTGGACGCCGCCGGGCAGCCGGTCTTCTTCTCGCGCAACACGCTCATCTCGCGGAGGAAGTGATTCCCGGCCTCGATCCGGAGACGGTCGCCGTGGGGCAGGAGCTGCCGCCCCTGGTGAAGGGCCCGATCACCCGCGAGGACCTGAAGGCGTATGCCGCGGCGTCGGGCGATCCCAACCCCATGCACACCGACGACGCGTTCGCGCAGAGCGCCGGCTACCCCGGCGTCTTCGCGCACGGGATGCTCTCGATGGGCTATCTGGCCGAGTTCCTGGTGCAGGCGGGCGGCGTGGGCGCGATCCGCCGGTTCAAGACGCGCTTCGCAAAGCTCACCTGGCCGGGCGACCTGATCACCTGCCGGGGGCGCGTGACGCGCGTCGCCGACGAGGGCGGCGAGCGCCGCGTCGAGTGCGAGATCTGGACCGAGAACCAGACGGGGGAGCGAAAGCTGGTCGGCAGCGCGACGCTCGCGCTCCGGCGCGCCTAGATGCGCGATCCGACCCGCCTCCGCGGCCGCTATGCCATCGCCGGCGTCGGCCTGTCGCGCTTCGGGAAGCTCCCCGGCACGAGCACCATGGGCTTCACGCTCGAGGCGGCCAGGCGCGCGATCGAGGACTGCGGCGTCGCGCGCGACGCGATCGACGGCGTGCTCGCCCTCATGCCGGCGATGATGGGCGAGCAGCACGGCTGGGCCTCGCGCGTGGCGGCCTTCCTCGGCCTCACACCCTCCTTCTGCTCGACCATGGACATGGGCGGCGCCACCGCGATCGGCATGATCCAGACCGCCGTCATGGCGATCGAGGCGGGCTTCTGCTCGACCGTGCTGTGCGCCTTCGCCTGCCAGAACAACCCGCAGGGTATAATCCCGACCCTCTTCGGCTCGCCCTGGGCGATCCCCTACGGCGACGTGGGCGCGATCACCTTCATGGGCCACGTGGCCCGCCGTCAGATGCACGAGCACGGCATCACGAGCCGGCAGTACGGGCACATCGCGGTCACGTGGCGGAAGCACGCCGCGACCAACCCGCTCGCGCAGAAGCGCGCACCGATCACGCTCGAGGACCACCAGAGCTCCAGGCTCATCAACGACCCGCTCAGGCTCCTCGACTGCTGTCTCGTGACCGACGGCGGCGGTGCGGTGATCGTGACCAGCGTCGAGCGGGCGCGCGACCTCCGCCAGAAGCCGGCCGTTATCTCCGGCCTGGGGCAGGTGCACTCCTCCGAGATCATCCGCCCCTGGGAGGACGGCCGCGGCGGCGGGCGCGAGGCGGCCGAGGGCGCGTACCGGATGGCCGGCTGCGGCGCGCGCGACATCGACGTGGTGCAGCTCTACGACGGCTTCACGCCGCTCGTGATGCACGAGCTGGTGGCCTACGGGTTCGCGACCTGGGAGGAGGTGGGCGCATTCGTCGAGGCGGGCGAGCTCGACCTGGGCGGCCGGCTCCCCGCGAACACGGCCGGCGGGCTCCTCTCCGAGGGCCACCTCTCCGGGTTCGGCCACGTCGCGGAGGCGGTGCGCCAGATGCGCGGCACGTCGCACTGCCAGGTGGCGGACGCCCGGCTCTCCATGGTGACCGGATACGGCGGCGCGCCGCACGAGCCGCCGCCCACGGTCGCCTACACGGTGGCGGTGCTGAGCGCATGACGGCGCGCGAGCTCACCGTCGACCGCATCCGCCTGCACGTGGTCGAGGCGGGGGAGGGGCCCGCCCTCGTCCTGCTGCACGGGTTGAGCGCCACGCACGCGAACTGGGAGTACACGATCCGGGCGTTCGCCGACCGCTGGCGCGTGGTCGCGCCGGACCTCCCCGGGCACGGGCGCTCCGCGAAGCCCGACGCGCCGTACACCATCGACTTCTACGCCGGCGTGATCCGCAGCCTCGGCCGCGCGCTCGGCATCGACGAAGCGGTCGTGATCGGGAACTCCCTGGGCGGCCAGATCGCGATCGAGCTGGGGCTCGTCTATCCGGCGTGGACGCGCGCGCTGGTGCTCGCCGCGCCGGCAGGCCGGTTCGGCGCGGGCGTGCAGGCGATGCGCTGGGCGATCGGGGCGGCGGCGCGCCCGGCCGTGCTGCGCGTCGCGCTCCCGTGGGCGTTCGCGCGCTGCGTCCACGATCCGTCGCTCCCCGCCTGCGAGGAGCGGCGCCGCATCCTCGTCGAGCGCCTCGTCGCCGAGGACTACCCGGGCTTCGCGCGCGCCGTCACGCGCTCGCTGGTCGGCTCGATCGCCGCCGGCCGCCAGCCGCTCGCCGAGCTCACCCAGCCGACGCTGCTCGTCTGGGGCCGCAACGACCGGCTGGTCGCGCTCTCCGGGAGCCGCCGTGTCCTGCGCGCGCTGCCGCATGCGCGCCTCGCCGTACTCGAGCGCTGCGGGCACCTTCCCATGCTCGAGCAGCCGCAGCAGTTCAACCGCGCCGTGGCCGACTTCCTGCGCACGGTCGAGGCGGCGCCGCTGGCCCGCGCGCGGCGGGCGACCGGGGCCGGCTGATGTTCGTCATCGAGAAGCCGCTCCCGGCGGTGACCGAGGACGGCGCGCCCTACTGGGAGGGCTGCCGCGCGGGCGAGCTGCGCGCGCAGAGCTGCGCGGCGTGCGAGCACCTCCGCTGGCCGCCGAGCGTGCTCTGTCCGCGCTGCCTCGCCGAGGGTGGTGAGTGGATCAGGCTCTCGGGACGCGGCACGATCTACTCGTTCATCGTCGTCCACCGCCCGCAGCACCCCGCCTTCTTCGAGGACGTGCCCTACAACGTCGTGATCGTCGAGTTGGAGGAGGGCATCCGCCTGCACTCGAACGTCGTCGGGTGCGCGAACGAGGAGCTGCGGGTCGGGATGCCGGTCGAGGTGGTGTTCGACAAGGTGAACGACGAGGTGACGCTGCCGCGGTTTCGGCCGCGACGCTAGGACACCCGCCGCGGCCGGCATTCGGCGACGCGCTCGCGACCGGGGCGTGACGGCTCCCCGCTGCACGTGAACCCGTGGCCGCTCGGGCGCGCCTCACCCTTGTCACCCCGTGCCATTCGAGGTAGCCACGCCCTGTGCCCCTCGCCTCCCGGCCGAAGACCCTGCGCTCCCTCCACCCGCGCTCGGACAAGCCCGCGCCGCGACCCCGCGCCGGGCGCGCCACCACCGCCGACCCGATCACCACCGAGATCATCCTCGGGGCCTTCGAGACCATCTGCTACGAGATGGCGACGCACGTGAGCCTGACGGCCACGACGCCCATCCTGAACCAGTCGAACGAGCGCAACGCGACCATCCTCGACGGCACGGGCCAGCTCGCCGCGCTCTCGGTCGGCATCCCGCAGTTCATGCTCTCCTCGACGCTGCCGGTGCGCTTCGCGGTCGAGTTCTTCGGCGAGGGCGGGCTCTTCGACGGCGATGTGCTGGTCGCCAACGATCCCTACCACGGCGGCGGCCACCTGCCCGACTACAACATCTTCGCGCCCGTCTTCCACGACGGCGAGTGCGTGCTCATCGCCTCCATCCAGTGCCACCACGCCGACACGGGGGGCGGCGCCCCCGGCGGCTACAACGTGAATGCGCCCGACATCTGGGCCGAGGGCGTGCGCTTCCCGGCGGTCAAGATCTACGAGAAGGGGGTCAAGCGGCGAGACGTCGAGTACATGATGGCGGTCAACAACCGCACGCCGACCTTCCTGGGCGATCTCCGCGCCCAGGTGGGCGCGGCGCAGCTCGGCGTCGCGCGGCTCAAGGAGGTGCTCGCGCGCTTCGGCCCGCCCACCGTCGAGGCCGCGGTGCGCGGCATCATCGCTTACGCCAAGCGGCGCTTCAGGGAGGAGGTCGCGAAGTGGCCCGACGGCGTCTACGAGTCGGACGTCTACGTCGACCACGATCCGCACGGGAAGAAGGACATCCACGTCCACTGCCGGGTGACGGTGAAAGGGAGCGATCTCGGCGTCGACTTCACCGGCTCGGACGACCGCCCGGACATCCAGGCCTACTCGACCTTCGGCAACACGCGCGGCTACGTCGTCGCCCAGCTCGCCTCGATGATGGACCCGAGGATCCCCAAGAACGAGGGCTTCTTCGACTCGATCGACCTGATCGTACCGAAGGGCTGCTGTCTCAACCCGCCCGAGGGCAAGTCGGTCGCGGCCGGGACGCACCATCCGGGCACCGAGGTCGGCGAGGCGGTCGCCAAGGCGCTCGAGCCCGTGGTGCCCGAGCGGAGCTGCCCGCAGGTCTACAAGATGGGGATGCCGACCGTGATCTTCGGCACCAACCCGCGCGACGGGAAGATGTTCATCGATCACTCGGTGGATACCTTTGCCGCCTACTGCGGCGCCGTGAAGGGCCAGGACGGCTGGGGCGGGATGAACGTCTCCTTCGGGAACCTGATCCGCGCCACGGCCGAGATCAACGAGTCGATCTTCCCGATCCGCCAGCTCTGGCGCGACTACGAGACCGACACGGGCGGGGCGGGCGAGTACCGCGGCAACTGCGGGAGCCTCTACCGCAAGCAGGTGCTCGCGCCCGCCACCATCTACACGTACGTGGTCGGCAAGCGGTACCCGATGCCGGGCATCGCGGGCGGGAACCCGGGCTCGCCGAATCGGCTGGTCGCCCGCGCGGGCGGCGCGCACGCCTTCGAGGTGGGTGACAAGGCCGGCTACATCGAGCACGCGGCGGGCGAGCGGTACGAGTACCACTACGGCGGCGGCGGCGGATGGGGCGATCCGCTCGAGCGCCCGCCCGCGAAGGTGCTCGACGACGTGCTCGACGAGTACGTCTCGGTCGAGGGAGCGCGGCGCGACTACGGGGTCGTGCTCGCCGGCTCGCTCGAAGAGCTGACGCTCGCCGTCGACCACGTGGCGACGGAGCGCCTGCGGGCCGAGATGCGCGCGGGCCGGGGCGCCCTCACGAGCGCCTGAGCCGCTGTCGCCGCAAGACCAAGAGCGGAGGATCGCATGTCCGAGAGCGTCCAGAGGAGCCCGTTGATCCGGGCCGGGACGATCGCCGCCCTTCCGGAGTTTCGCTTCCAGCACCCGCTCAACCCCCGCCTCTCGGGCCGCGGGATCGCCGAGATCGGTGACGAGGAGGTGGAGGTGGGGCCCGGAGACTTCATGGGGTTCGCCACCCCCTCGAGCGCACACCACCTGCGCAACCCCTTCGACGTCGACCTCGTCTACCTGATGGGCGGGGAGCACCGCGAGGTGGAGGTGGCCGACTTCCCGCGGCTCCGCAAGCGGCTGATCCGAGATGGCGACGACCTCCAGGTCGTTGCCTGGGACGACCTCGGGTCGTTCTGGAAGTAGGCGTGCGCGCCCACACCGAGTACCTCTGGTTCAACACGCGCGCGCGCCGCGAGCTGGTGAACATCACGGAGCGGATCGCCGAGATCGTCGCGGCGGCGAAGATCGCCGAGGGCCTCTGCCTGGTCTCGGCCATGCACATCACCGCCGGCATCTGGGTGAACGACGAGGAGTCGGGGTTGAAGCAGGACCTCGTCGAGTGGCTCGACGAGCTGGCGCCGCCGGGCGACTACCGCCACCACCAGACGGGTGAGGACAACGCCGACGCGCACTTGAAGCGCACGCTGATCCACCACCAGGTGATCCTGCCGATCACGAAGGGGAAGCTCGACCTCGGCCCGTGGGAGCAGGTCTTCTACGCCGAGTTCGACGGGCGGCGGAAGAAGCGGGTGGTGGTGAAGGTCATCGGGGAGTGAGCATGTTGCCGCCCACACTGGGAGGAAGAGTCCGGCTGCTCGTCCTGCCGGCTCGCAGCTCTGATTCGCATTGGTCAGGCCAGTGTTGACGGCGGTACAGCTCGCCCCCCCGTCCGTGCTCTCGAACACCCCGCCACCGAAAGTCCCCGCGTAGAGCGTGCTCGGCGTCGCCGGGTTGATCGCGAAGGCAACGACGTAGGTGTTGGTCAGGCCGGAGCTGACGGCCGTCCAGCTCGCCCCCCCGTCTGTACTCTTAAACTGGATCAGGCGCGGCTCGGCCGGCCCCGCCGCGTAGGTGACGAGGCCCTCGAGGGGCGTCACGCCCCTCGGGATCAGCACGCGCCGCCTGATGCTTCGCCTCCTCTTCCGCCGCCGTTCGCTACGACTCCGATCCGACGTGCAAGGGGCGAAACTAGGGGTTCACGGTCTGGGTGAACTTGGGCGAGGTGCCTTCCTTGAAGGTCGTGTCGCCGCCGTAGGACGCGGTGATCGAGTGCGAGCCGACCGTGAGCGTGCTGGTCGTGAACATCGCCTGGCCCGAGCTGTTCAGCGTGCCGCTGCCGAGAGTGGTCGGGCCGTCCTCGAAGGTCACCGTGCCGCTCGGGGTGACCCCGATGGAGCCCTTCGCCGTCACCGTCGCGGTGAAAGTCACCGACTGCCCGGACACCGACGGCTGGACCGAGGAGGTGAGTCCCGTGGTGGTGCCGGGAAGGGTCGTCGTGGTGGTCGACGCGGACGTCGTCGTGGAGGTTGTCGCCGGGGGCGCGGTCGTCGTGGAGAACGGAGACATAGTGGTCGTGGTCGGGGGCAGGGCCGTCGTGGTGGTCGACGCGGACGTCGTGGTGGAGGTTGTCGCCGGGGGCGCGATCGACGTGGAGGTCGTAGACGTCGTGGTCGTGGTCGGGGGCAGGGTCGTCGTGGTGGTCGACGCGGACGTCGTGGTGGAGGTTGTCGCCTGGGGCGCGGTCGACGTGGAGGTCGTAGACGTCGTGGTCGTGGTCGGGGGCAGGGTTGTCGTCGTGCTGCTCGTCGAGGTGGTGGACGTCGTCGTCGGCTGAGTGGTGGTGGTCGTCGCGGGCTGCGTGGTGGTCGTGGTCGGTGTCGGTGCCTGAGTCGTCGTCGTGCTGCTCGTGGAGGTGGTGGACGTCGTCGTCGGCTGAGTGGTGGTGGTCGTCGTGGGCTGCGTGGTGGTCGTGGTGGTCGGGGTCGAAGCGGGACGGAAGGTGGCGAGCACCATGAACCAGCTGGTGGCCGCGCCGAGGGTCAGGCTCCCCTCCTGCGGCCCGCCGGCGCTGGACAAAACGTCCTCGAGGAGCGAGGAGGCGCTCCCGTTGCGCACGTCGAGGACGTACGGCACCCGCTGGCTGCTTCCGGGAATCGCGTAACCCGGCTGGCCGCCGGTGATGACGGCCGCCACGACCAGCTCGCCGGGGAGGACCGAGGCGCTCGGACCCGCGCTGGCGCTGGTCCCCTGGCCTCCCGAGACCACGGCCTGGATGAGCGCTTCCGCCGTGGCCGCGTGTCGGTAGTCCGCCGCCGCCGCCTGCAGATTGGCGGGCGCGGACGCCGACACCGTGATC
>Ga0209378_1000878_pt1 | contig 21776 bp, 22 predicted proteins | sample GraSoiAngelo_156_FD_186170 | JGI IMG/M metagenome (GOLD analysis project Ga0209378, IMG submission 186170) | Grasslands soil microbial communities from the Angelo Coastal Reserve, California, USA - 14_1009_13_40cm (SPAdes) (version 2) | ecosystem: Environmental > Terrestrial > Soil > Grasslands ...
CAGAAACTTGGAGCAGATTTTGTTCTCAACCATCATACTCAGGACATACCCAGCGAAGTCAAACGGGTAACAAATGGACGAAAGGTCAACGTAGTCTTCGACCATATCGGGGAGGCGACATGGGAGAAGAGCATGAAGTCGATGGCCCCCGCTGGAAGATTAGTCAACTGCGGGGTCACTAGTGGTGGAAAGGCCGAGATCGACATCCGATACGTCTTCGTCAAGCAGTTTTCCCTTATGGGGTCCTTTATGGGGGGACGCGGAGAACTCCTCAAAGTCCTTGGCTTCTTCGAAGATGGGAGACTCAAGTCCGTCGTCGACTCCGTCTTTCCACTGATGGAGGCTGCGAAGGCTCAGGTGAATATGGAGAAGAGCGAGCACTTTGGAAAGATAGTCCTCAAAGTCTAAAGGAATTTTCTAGGATCAGCGATTGATTTGGCACAGCCTACTCCGGTACCGAGGTTGTAGCAAGCTTTCCGTCAACGACTTTGACGAATAGGTAGCGATTGTCTCTGAGAATGATCGTCACTTCATTTTCCCCCTCTTCAATCTCCAAGATCTCTTGTCCTTTGATCCCGTCATACTTTGCCAATGTGCGATTCGCCTACTTCATCGTCTCCGATGATCTAGCCACATAAAGATGACGCTGTTGTTTCGGAAAAGTTCCCCGAAAAAAATCAGGCAATCTGAATCTTCAGAGAAGGCGACTTACCTGACGCCTCTCCCCGCTCAGTAAAGACGTGCTTGCCCCACTTGGCGCTCACGCTGGCTCCCAGATTGTGATTGCCTTTCCCAAGTGCGCTTGCCGGCAGCTCGAAGCTTCGCGTAACATTGAACATCATGTCTCTGGCTTCCTCTTCAGTTTTTGGGTAGAGGATAGTCTCGAACTCTGTCGCCACTGTCATCCAGACACGGTGGGGAATCTCTGGGTTCCGCGTCCAGAAGAACACGGCCCTTCGGACAAATTTCTCCTCTTTCAACGGCTTAGGGAGCAATCGAACTCCCGACTTGCGCAGTTCCACCTTGAAGGCCATTCGCAGTCCACCATCATGCTGGTCATAGGCTGCCTCCCAGAACTTCTGATGGAAGTTTCGACGGACAACACCGTCAAGACGGAAACCCACAGTAAACGCGAGACTGTCGTCAACCTTTGCCTTCTGAGGTGAGCAGTTGACAGTGACCTGTTCGATACGAGCCCAACTACCCGCGTCCTGCTTCACAATGGATTTTTGCAAATTTTTCGCCAGTGCTCGAGGATTGCAGTTTCAAACCTTCACGCTGAAAAACCTTGGCATCAACAGGTCTGTTAACTTATCGTCGGATGCCTCTCTGATGTATATGCAAGGTTTGGCTGTTGTCGTTTGTTGTTAGCTGTCAGATCTGTCTGGCAACACTATGCTCCATCACGAGAGGTTCTGGGACTGCTGGAGGTGTTCCGGAGGATGGTCAACGAGTCCATACGGATAGGTCTAGCTAACGACGTGTCTTCGCTGAAAAGGCTCTCACTCCTCTCCTACAACCAGCTCGCCCAGTATGATTCTCCCAGCTGCTACAAGCTCTGCGCCATATCGAGGACAGCAGGAATACTAGCGGCTAGGAAGAAGTCTCTGAAGAGAGGCTTCGCTACAAGGACCCGTACGCTGTGAGACAGCTGCTCGTATCATGCTACGGGTTCAAGATGAAGAATGGAGAACTAGAGATTCCTGTCGCGAGAGGAAAGCGTCTCAACATACCCCTGACCAGGCACACGTTAGACCTTATCTCTCAACCAGGAGTCGAGGTGCGTTCTTTCACTCTCACCCAGGACAGGTTAAGCCTCTGTATCGCTCGCGAGACTCCCATGATAGAATGCGCCTCCACAGTAGGTGTGGACCGTAACCTTCGAAATCTCACGGTTGGAAACGACCAGGAGACAAGCCGCTATGATCTCTCGAAGTGTGTGAGAATAGCCAATTCCACCGTGCGTATCGTCTCCTCTTTTACACGGGACGATGATAGGATAAGAACAGGGTTAGCGTCCAAGTATGGACAGCGGAGAACCGCTAGGGTTGGACATCTGCTCCACACTGAGACAAAGACGATCGTTGCAGTGGCAGTCCAACGGAGAGAGGCGATAGTTCTGGAGAACATTCAGGGTATACGCAGCCTCTACCGGAAGGGTAACGGTCAGGGTAGAAAGTATCGTGGTAGAATGAACGGGTGGAGTTTCGGCGAGGCCCAGCGACAGATAGGGTACAAGGCCAGATGGGTAGGCCTTCCGGTTATCCGTCTGTCTAGACGTGAGACCAGAGCTACCAGCATAACTTGTCCGAGATGCGGGGAGAGACTCCAATCGGACAAACGACTAGAACGCAAGCTCTGGTGCGGAAAATGTAGAATTGTAATGGACCGGGACAGGGTAGCTGCGATCAACCTGGCCTGGCGGGGACGGGTGAGGTTCGCACGTTCCCGGCCTCTGATGGAGGCGCAAGGCGAGGCAGTTGAAGCCGTGAAGGGGAACCCGACGCCTACGGTAATCCCTGGAGTCGATGCCCGAAGCTAACTCAACCCAACGAAGAGTTAACAGAACCGCATCAACAGTTGAAGCCTTGAAGCGATTATAAGAACAGCCTGTATGGAGCCAAGATAGCGATGCCCTCAAACCATCCAAGATATGGTTTCGATCGATACTCCAGTGTTCGAATAGCCTATGGACCAAGCTTCGCACCTGATGGTCAGCATGTCTCGTTCATCAGCGACATCACCGGGGTCCCACAGGCTTGGATTCTAGACCTTGCAACCAGTCGAATAGACCAGTTGACGCTTTTCAATGAGCGCGTTTCTTCAGCCGTCTTTTCGCCGACAGGCAAAACCCTAGGACTTTCGATGGACCCCGGAGGTGGTGAAAGGCACCAGGTATGGACTCTGGACATGGAAAATCTCGCTACGAAGAAGTTGACCGTTGGAGACGACTGGATCCGCGTCTTCGGCTCGTTCTCTCCCAACGGTGAGTCGGTGTGCTATGCGTCAAACGAGAGGGATGAAAAATTCTTCGACGTATACACATGCAGTGTTGCGAGCGGAGAGAAGAATCTCGTCTACCAAAAAGACGCTACGAACTATCCCTTGGACTGGGTAGACAAAGATCGAATGCTCTTCACAAAGGCAAACACCAACCTAGATAGTGATCTCTACCTACTTTGGCCTGAGACAGGCGAGACCGCCCACCTCACCAAGCACTCCGGTGAAGCCAGCTTTGACTACGCGGGGCACGCCAAAGACATGAGTACGCTGTATGTTATGACCAACGAAGACCGGGAATTCCTCCAACCCGCGACCATCGATGTTGGAACAGGGCACCTGGATTACCTGATCGAAGAGGACTGGGACGCGATAGGAGGCAGTGTCTCGCCTGATACCCACTTGCTTGCATACTTCCGGAACGTCGACGGAGCGAGCAGGCTGCATATTTACGACCTAAAGAAGAAACAGGATTTTCTGGTGGATGGGCTCCCTCTGGGTGCCTTTGAGTCGCCCGTAGTTGCGGGCCGTAACCTAATGGATTGGAGCCCCGATTCCAATCATCTCGTATTCAGCTTCCAAGGCCCAAAGAACAACCTGAACCTCTGGCTATACGATGCGGAGGATCGATCAGTTAGACAATCCACGTTTGTCCCGACCGCAGCCATTCCACCGACAAACCTGGTCGAACCTGAAGGTTTGAGATTTCCCAGCTTCGACGACCTAGTCATTCCCGTCTGGGCCTACCGGCCCGCGAATGGTCACGGACCCCTTCCAACAGTCGTCTTCGTCCATGGGGGCCCAGAGAGCCAAGAGACCGCGCGGTTCAACATAATCGTCCAATATCTTGTCAACCGAGGCTTCCTAGTCCTCGCCCCAAACGTACGCGGCAGCATAGGCTACGGGAAGAAAGGCGTCCACCTAGATGATGTGGACAAGCGTTTGGACTCGGTCCGGGACCTAGAGTATCTCGTGAAATGGGCGATTGGAAAAGGCCTTGCAAAACAAGACAGGGTAGGAATCGTAGGGGGAAGCTACGGCGGCTTCATGGTACTATCGGCATTGACAGAATACCCGGACATATGGGCAGCAGGAGTCGACCTCGTGGGGATCGCGAACTTCGAAACGTTTCTGGAAAATACGGCCCGATGGAGACGACATCTCAGAGAAGCAGAATATGGTAGCCTCGAAAAGGACCGGGATTTATTCAAGCAAATCTCCCCGATACACCAAGTGGACAAGATACAAGCGCCTCTGTTGGTGATTCATGGAGCGAACGATCCTAGGGTCCCAATCGGGGAAGCGGAACAGATAGTGGATAGATTGAAAGGCCTTGGAAGACACGTAGAATTCTTGAGATTCGAGGACGAGGGACATGGAATTGCGAAGATCCCGAACCGGGTCAAGGCGTACACTGCTATAGGCGATTTTCTAGAACGGACACTGCTAGCCCCCGAAAAACCGGCGTCGAACGCATAGGGCCTCCCCGTATCTACGTACTTTTCGCGAAAATAGAAAGGGAAAGAACCGGATAGAGACTACCGTATCTCCTCTAATTCCAAGCGAAAATGCTGGGAAGATAATTTTTCCGGTCTAGGTGCCGGTGATCGGCTCGATGTGTACGGCACTGCAGCCGCAACCGTCAGCATGCTTTCCACGTCGTAGCTGTCCACGGTAGAGGCGTGACTCAAGCTTCTCACCACTCTTCTTCTCCCACTCCTCCACGCTGACACCGTACTTCTTCTGTATCCTGTCACGGTACCATTCGGGGATGACGTTGAAGCTGCAGAATGGAATGATCCTCATGTCCGGTGTAAGGTAGTGTATGTCGCATCGCTGTAGACGTTCCTCGTCCTGGTTGTACTTGTCCTGGAAGTGCATCATGCCCAGGAACATGCTTCGAACATGGAACTGTCCCACCGAGCTATAGTCGTGCTTTAGCAAGGCTCCAACGAGCAATTTGCTCAGGTTGAGTCCTGCCGGTTGCTTGTCCTTCTCGATGAAGCTGTTCAGTTTGGTAATGAATTTCGCAGCGACCAGATACTTGTTGGTGCCCGAGTTCAACTCGTCTGTCTTCTCGTCCAAGTACTCGAATAGTCCTTTGAGATCGACGAACGATGTTATCGGGACCATCTTCTTGGTGTCTTTGTCCTCGAACACGTATGTTCCAGCGCCGCACGCAAAGTGAATCGACAGCTCGTACTGCGGTCTCTTCGTGAACGCTTCCACGAAGTGGGTTACAGGTGAGCAGCTGGGGACTGGGAACCATGCGTCTCTCGGGATCTCACCGTTGGTCTGCTCCTCGATCCTCTCGATGCAGTCCGGAATGGTGATTCGGTACTTTTCCCTCTCTTGTTTCTTCATTCGTCCTGTTAGCGAGACTGGTTGGTAGCTGATAGCTCGGACGATGTCGATGTTTCTCTGGGCGAAGCGGAGTATTCCGCCTAGCTCATGATCGTTTATCGACTTGATTACCGTCGGGACAAGTACTACTCCGAGGTTGGCTTTTCGGCAGCTCTCGATCGTGTACGGTGCTTCCCAGTGGTTCTTCGGGTTGGTCTTGGGGCTGACTCCGTCGAAGCTCATGTAGAGGTTGCTGAGACCGTTATCACGTAGGGTGTGGGCTAGGTTGGGGTTGAGCGCGAGGTTGATCCCGTTTGTGTTGAGCTGGATGTGGTCTACTCCTTCTTCCTTGATGATCCGGACGATCTCCGGAAGCTCTGGTCGTAGGGTCGGTTCTCCCCCGGTTATCTGGAGCGAGTTTCCTGGTACAGGTCTCTCTGCTTTGAGCGCGCGGACCATTTCCCTGACCTGGTCGAGAGTTGGCTCGTACACGTACGCTCCTTCCAGTCCTTTCTTCACGTAGAAGAAGCAATACCAGCAGGTTAAGTCGCAACGGTTCGTAACAATGATGTTCGCGAGGCCTGTGTGGCTGAGGTGGTTGGAGCACAAGCCGCAGTTTGCGGGGCATGCGCAGCTCTCGATCGGAACGTTCGGTGCATGGGTTCCTTTGCCGTCAGACCAGTAGGTCGCGAATTTCTGATACATGTCGTATGAGCCGAAGTAGAGCTCTTCTGTCTCACCGTGTTCTGGGCAGGTCTTGGTCATGAAGACCTTGCCTTCCCGCTCGAAGACGGTGCTTGGGAGGATGCGGTTGCATTCTGGGCAGATACTCTGTGTTCGGCGAATGAATTGGCCTATTTGCTTCTGTGGTGGCTGTAGTTCCACCGGTAATTCGATTTCTAACAGTGCCATCATATACCACTCTGAGTAGTGAATATCTGTTGAGCACCGGTATTAATGCTTTTGACACCAGTCACAAGGTGAAATAGGGTACTACCCTGAGGGGTATCCTATGCCCGTTCCGGGCTCTCTCAAACGCCAGCCAATTAACAAGAGCGAGATTACTCAGCTTCTCGAACGTCAATTCAACCTTCCGAAGATGGAAACCCGAGCCTACCTTGAGATGCTTGAACGGAACAGCGTCGAGGTAAATGAGCTCGCTGAAACCCTTGCACTCTCGAGCAGCGAAACACGGGACCTGCTTCAGATGATGATTTCCAGAGGTCTAATTATCCGAGCGCCAGGGTCCGATGAAGCATTCACCCCGCTCCATCCGAGGATGACGATGACTAACATCTTCAAGATCTACGAGAAAGATCTGGTACAATCTCTCAGGGACCGTAGGGCTACGGTGGATAGAGTGGTCAATCTCTTGACACCTATCTACGAGGAAAAGAAAACGGATTCGAACTAGGCTTCTTCAGAAGCTTGCGGTGGCAGAGGATTAGGACTATACCGTTTCTTGTCCTTGTTCTCTTGCAGAATATCCGCAAAAGGCTCGCCCTCTTCTTCCTCTTCATCCTTCTCCTCAGCATCTTGAGATTGCTCGCTCTCCTCACTCGGAGCGTTCTCCGCGGGTCGACTCGTTTCCTCTATGGATTCGGGCGCCGACAGGCTTCCTTCGACTGGCTCAGCAGGAGAAACGTCCGAATCGAGGTTCGTAGGCTTCTTGGCCAAGGGGGTCTCGGGAACCACTTCGATCGCTGTGGACTCCTCACTTGAGGTCTCAAGGGAAGGCTCCTCCGGCTCGGACGGAGCCACCATATGCTCTCTTTCCCTAGGAATTATCGCTCTTGGATCCTTGACACCATAGAACCGGTCTGTAAAGTAGGAATAGACGTCGATCATCTGAGCGGCGGGATGGGCTGGAAACTCGTCCTTAAGCTGGCAGAGAGCACAGAGAACTGTGGCATGTCCAGTCTGCTTGTCAATCGTTACCCTGACAGCTTCTTCACCGCATCGCGGGCAGGTGAAGACTGTGGGGAGTTTCTTTTTGACGATTCTAACTACTCGGCGTCTTCTTCTCCCCAATCCTAACACTCAGCCTTTCGAGAGGGGTAGGAGTCAATATTTACCTTTGGTCGGAGCGCTTTCTTCAGAAGAACTGCTGCTGTAAAAGTCGTGGAAACACTCTTTGAGAACCGCTCTTTGTGAAAACGGTTCTGAAATCGGGGCTTTGAAAGTAATTAAATCAACTATTAGAACAGCTTTCTGAAACCGCTTTCGAGAAATGCTTCCTGAAACAGCTCTTGAAAAAGAGTTGCTGAATCAGCTCGTGAAGCAGGTAACCGTGAATGTTCCAGCCCCCCGGGCCTACTCGAATCTCGCGCCGTCCAGAGGACCATACTAGGGAAGGAAAGTATAGCGAGCGCTTATTATGGGCGAATTTCGGTCAATCCAGCTGGTACGTATGCCCGGTAAAGTAGTACACTTCGAGCTACCGGCCGACAACGTCGAACGCGCAAAGACCTTCTACATGAAAGCCTTCGGATGGGAGATCAACCAGTACCCAGGAATGCAGTACCACATGGTAGGCACCACACCATCAAACCAGCAGGGAATGCCCACAGAGCCCGGCGCCATCAACGGCGGAATGACCAAACGCCAAGAACCAGTCAAGAACACCGTAATCACCATCGACGTCCCCGACATCGAAGCCTCACTCAAGAACATCGAAAAGCTAGGCGGCAAGACAGTCAAGAAGAAAGAAGCAGTCACGGACATGGGCTTCACAGCCTACTTCAAGGACCCCGAAGGAAACATCGTCGGACTCTGGCAAAGCGCCCGCCGAATGTAAGTACGAATCATCGTTTGTCGGCCCCACTCTTTTTTTTCGTGCAAGCTCACCGAGCCAAAACCAACAGTCGAAACAATTGCCTGGCCAACGTCAACTACTGAATCGCCAGCGTGTAGGATTTGCGTAAGCATTTTCCGCAATTCCGAAAATCACTCGGGGTCGCACCTCGTAAATTGGCTCTTTGCTATCGCTCATATCCCAATCGTACTTTCTTTTGTAAACGGCCGCAAATCGATTTAGCAGTGCTCTTTCCCTAATCTCTCTAGCTGTGCCCTCCAAGATAACGGCCTCCGACGCGTTTTCGGGACAAACTGTACAGTTGGGGTTGATTGACAAATTCCTAGATTTCCGTGAGCGCCGACCTGTGCTGAAGTAGAACGCACGATCGAGCCAGACTCCCCACACCGGCATGACGTGCGGTCTACCATCAGAACGGGTTGTAGATAGGTAATAGTTGTGCGCCTTGGAAAACCGATCAACTGCCCATGTCCACGATAGAGACCCCTTGTCCTTCCGAAACATCATGTCATAGCCGGGCATGTGTGGTCGGCTTGCCGATGGCACGCGATTTGGCGAGTTCTTGCGCGTCAATCCTGCTTAGCCTGGCAATATTGTCCTTCGCATTAGGAGCCCGCTTGTTCCGAGCGGAGCAACTGATTTGAAGCGTTCTCTCCTGAACATGTTCGGTGTGCCGAACCAACGCCACTCGGGCACAGCGGCCATTTTCTTGGAAACGACTGGGTAGGCCTCCACGATTCCTCCTCCTTTTTTCCGGATAGATTCGAGGGCCGCGTGAAGCGCGATCTTGGAGACACCCTGACCTCTGTAGCCTTTGTCGACGAAGAAGCATGTTATTCTCCAAATCTTTTCGGCACCACCTAGAGGTCTAACCTTCCGATAGCCACGCCCCGCGTCTATTCTAGGGAGCTCATCTCTCGTGCCGTATTGACACCATCCAACCGGAGTCTTTCCATCGTAGACTAGTATTGCATGCGAACGACCCTCTTGTACTAGGGTCTCTTTGTCTCTCCTGTTGATTTTCTTCCATTCCTCGATCGACGACCCCTTCCCGACTGGCTTCGGTCGTTGATAGAACATGCACCAACAACCACCTTGCATGACAGCGAGCTTCTCAAAAGCCGGCCAGGTGGAAAGCGACAACTCTTTGACAGCGAAATGTCTCTTCGGACTCAACTACGCACTCTCGACTCTCTTCGATGATCTGGCGGAGCAATTAACCTGTTGGAATGTGTGTAGGGCGAGGGCTGAAATAACCCACTTTGCCTGCGTCAACAACCCCCATATGGATCGCGATCGACAGTTAGCCGGTTTGACAACGCAACCATCCGAGAGACACAAGCACATCCGCGCCAGAGGCTACATTGGAAGCTCCGCCCTAGGGATATCGGACGGGCTTCTCACAAACCTTGTATTTCTAAGCGGGTTTGCCGGAGCGATCTCCGACATTCAAACGATCCGTCTGGCGGGAATCGCTTCGATGCTCGCCGGAGCAATCTCCATGTCCTTTGCCGGATTCCTAGCACAAAGATCTGAGTACGACCTCTACCATGCAGACGCCAAACGCGAAGCCGGAGAGATAGAACAAGAGCCTGAAGAGGAAAAGAGCGAACTAAGAAAATTCTACGTGGCCAAGGGACTCAGCCAAGACGAAGCCGAAAAAATAGTCGAGAAGATATCCACGAACAAGGAGAAGTTCCTCGAAGATATTCTTATGCATGAATTGCATGTGCACGAGACGAGACTGGAGAACCCGATCAAGATGGGCGGAGTGATCGGCTTATCATTCCTAGTAGGAGCACTGATACCCCTAGCACCATTCGTTCTTCTACCCACGAAGAACACTTCGATCCTTACCGCGGCTCTCATCTCACCGTTGTTTCTATTCGGAGTTGGAGTCTGGAGGGGACGGATTGTGGGAAGGAAATTCTGGAGAAGCGGACTCGAAACGCTGATAATCGGCGTGGCGGCGTCGGCCGTCCTCTACCTTATCGGTACCGCCCTCGTATTTGTATAGCGCAAACCTGTCGAAAGATCCGGCTGGAGACGGTTGAAGGTCGTTCAAGAAGTCAGCTATCGGCGTTGGGGAATCTCTTGCTGCCCATTCATGTAACTTTGCAGAACACGCGGTATTTCGATCGTTCCATCATGCGTCTGATTGTTTTCCATTATCGCCACGATAGCACGTTCAGTAGCAACGAGAGTACTGTTCAATGTGTGAGCATATTTGGTAGGAAGGCTAGGCTTTTCCCTGAACCGGACCTTTGATCTGACCGCTTGGTAAGACGTACAATTGCTGCACGACGCCATCTCACGATACTTTCCCTGTCCAGGCAGCCATGCCTCCAAATCGTACTTTTTCGCCGCAACAGTCCCGAGATCTCCGGTACACACGTTTACGACCCTATGCGGAATCTTCAAACTCTGAAAGAACTCTTCCACGTTCCGCACCAACTCCTCGTGAAGCTTCCAAGAATCCTCGGGGGTTGAGAAGAGGAACATCTCAACCTTCTCAAACTGGTGCACACGAAATATTCCTTTGGTATCTCTGCCATGTGCCCCTGCTTCCTTCCGAAAACACGGACTGACCCCGGCGTACCGCAAGGGTAAGTTCGGCTGATCGATAATGTCATCGTTGTGGAGCGCCAGTAGAGCGTGTTCAGCGGTCGGGATCAAGTAGAGATCTTCCCCCTCGATCTTGTAGATTACATCTTCAAAGTCTGTGAGCGCAACTGCCCCGGCAATAATGTCGCGCCGAAGAAAGTATGGCGGCTGGTAGAGCTGGAAGCCTTTTTTCGCTACAAAATCTAGCCCGTATTGAATTAGCGAATGGTTAAGCCGGACAAGATCCTCTCTCAGATAATAGAACCGCGCTCCGGCGACACGACCTGCTTTCTCGATATCGATGAGCCCGCATTTGAGTCCTAAGTCGATGTGGTCGAGCGTCTTGAAGTCGAACCTCGGAATCGCACCCCACTTTCTTACCTCAACATTATCGTCCTCATCTTTTCCGAAAGGCACGCTGTCGTGGATAACGTTGGGAAGATTCATGAGAATATTCTCGATCTTCCCCTTTTCTTCATCGATTATCGCCTCGAGACCCTTGATCTTCACCGGAACAGCTTGCGCCTCTATCATCAGTGTCGTTGTTTCCTGCTTCTTCTTTCTCGCCTCTGCGATTGCCGCCGTAATCTCGTTCCTACTCTTCCTCAGCTGATCAGCTTCTGCCTGAAGATGCCTCCACTCAGCATCGAGCTTCAATACGAGTTCCACCTGGTCCAGCTTGTCAGGCATGCCCCTCTTCCGCAGACTCTCCCTGACCATCTCTGGGTCCTCCCTCACGAGTTTGATGTCCAGCAAGACGGGTTCGCGCTCAAGATTCTCTCTGTCGGTAAAAAACCAATGTTCCTTCCAGGGTTGTGCCAAGACTTTTCAAGGACCAAGACACTCATCGCAAAAGCCTTGGAGTTGGAAAGTCGCGTTAGTCTGTTGATGGGCGATTGGAATTAGGTTCGGAGGCCTTCGAGCTATATGTTTGGCATTAGGACACTATACTGTATGCAGTCGTCGGATGAACGCCGGTCGGTAGGCGGCGTAGGGGAAAGCCCTCCAAACCGCCGACAGGCGCGATTCTGGACAGCTGGTTGGCCGGCCACCGTAAAATCCATGCTGGCAAAGCGCCAAGCTCTGGAGTGTATTGCTCCTGATGGGCGGTTGAGGTTCGACCGTTCAAAAGGGCTCTCAAATGAAGCAATGAAGGGGAACCCGACGTCTACGGTAATCCCCAGAGTCGATGAGAGCAAGCCAGGTCCGAACAATCCCCGACCTGACAGAACCGAATTACACCAGCACATCCATGATGTAGTCTACTTTGGAGTCGTCAACCTCATCGACAATGGCTACGTCATGGGCGCGATAGACGTCTGGAAATGCCGGGCATGCCCGCAGACCTTCTGCGAAGACAAACGCTACGGGATAACGGATCTCGCGCCTGAAGTCGGACTCCCAAAGATCGAGCCAGGATCAAAATGGGCTGCCCTAGTCTGCACGAGAAACACAGGCTCCAACTGGACCCTGATACAGGCAAAGCCGGGAAACATGATCCAGCACTCTTGCACCCCTGACACGAAACTCGAGCTCAAAGTTGGACCTGACTATTCCATAGAAACCGGACCCGCCTCGGGCATAGGTAAGCACAGAATCATCCTAGTGGAAAACTTCGTCAACGCTCCAGTTGACGTGATCACCGGCAAGAAACATCTCGGAACAACCAACGCCAATCAAGCACTCGGAAAACCATTCTCGTTCACCCCACCACTATCCGCCGCCGTGATCCAGCCGTCGAGATATAATGTTCTCAACCTGACAAGCATCTTTTTCATTGGCTCAGGAATCTCCCTCGGCCTACTGGCGTCATTCAGCCTAGGAAATCCCGCAGCTCTCGGCATCCTTGCAACTCTCGCCTTAGCCGCTATAGTGTCTGGAGTATTCTTGCGCAAACCCAAACTCTGGCCCGCGACCTTGGGACTAGTTGCTGTCGCCGCCGCGTTTGTTGCCCAGCTATGGATCCAATTTACAACCGGCCTCACAGCGAGCGGGACAACATTAGACGTACTCTTGGCCGCGTCTATTGTCACCGGTTGGCTATCGTGGTCACGGGTCCGGAGCCTCAGAGCGAAACAATGGCACCCATTAGACATGCCGGCCTACGGCTGATCATCGATGAATTCTCAGAACCCTTTTCGAAAAGCTGAGGACGCTCAGTTGCAGTACGACATGGACATTTTCATTGACGAGATGGGTGAATCGAGCGGTGTGGGTGGTGGCGTCGCCAATTTCCTAACAGGTTACGCGATCTACAACGGCGAGAGATTCCCGTTCGAAGCTGTTGCGTATGGACGGATAGGTGGCCAGAATGTCAGCCCGATATTACAACCTGAAGCGATTAAGAGACTTGAAGAGCTCAAGGTGGACTTGGAGCTTTTCACCGCCCGACTGCAGAGAAAGATGGTTGAGGGAGAGATGACTCTGAACATTCCAGAGGGAGCCACTCCCCCAGAATAGACTCGTGCAAACACAGCAGGCTAGGAATTTATTGGGACGAGCGTTTCGCCGAAATAGTACGCCTTGAGATTGCAGAACTCGCACCAGGCGCCGACCCGGTTGTCGGTCTGGTCCGAAAAGTACACGTTCAGCTGCGTCTGCCCACATCGTGGACACTCATGGTTGGTAACCTTCTCCAACAGTCTTACGATGAGTCTACCGTGTCCAACGAGTATTATCCAGTAGATGGCACTAAAAGTGAAACTGATGATTGTCCCGACGACTCCCGATGGCTTGCCCGAGTCAAGTCTTCGGGTCTGTGAGACCAGTCTCTGTCGAGAGTAGGATTTTGCGAATTTTCTGTTCCCTATTTAAGGCGGGTGTTACCCGAGACAGTCGGGATTGGTTACAACCGGCGCAATACCTTAGCACAGCCAATCTTCTTCTTGACGGTCAGGCGCATGAGCCAGTGCATCATAATCTGTCCCTCCTGTGAGCGAGAAATATTGAACGATGACCAGGTCCTGAGAACCCCGAGAGGAAGGATTGTCTGCCAACAGTGCGCCCAAGAAACCTACCTAGACGTTCCACTCGCTTGAGGAGAAGAACAAACATGGCACCGGTAATCTTCAACTTCCTTGGCAGGCAGGTAGGCAGCACTCTAGCGGGGTTTATGGTGGCGCTTAGAATCAGACACTCAGCTCCAAAAACAATGCCGATGCTCGCCGTACGAAAACCTAGATCAGCATCCTCCGCCCGCCGCAGAAGAAATTCTGCTCACCCCAAGCGAAGACGGAACAATATCGGTTTCGCTGAAAAGAGTCGAAAGCCAAGGATGAAGGCGCATCGAGCAGCACCCGAACCGAGCCAGGTGCCCGAGATTCCTGCTGCAACGGTGGCATCTTTCGATACTTGTCCTTCTTGTGGACTGCAGGCGCCGGAATCGTTGCTGGCCGAACACTTTCTGGGCAGTCCCTCTCACAAGGATGGCCCGCCTAAGATAGTCAAGGTAGAAACAGTCAAGACAGAGGGCTCCGATGACGCCAAGGAAGAGGATTCAACGCAGTCGGTTAGAAATCTGTTGCAGATGCTTGTTCCTCCGAGAGCGTTTGGCCGTCGTCATGCTCACAGATCGATGGGTCCGATTTCCTCGATCATCAAAGACTTGGGCCCACCGCACAGGCGCCTCCCATAGTCACACTAAGGCTATCCTCCTTGGAGAAGATATCACCCAGAATAAGCCCCAATGTCGAATCTAAGACCACAGGTCCAAACTTGGCTCGGAACCGTTCGGGAATGGAGCTAGACTTTCCGTCTTTTCGCCATCACATCCAAGGCTGGACTGAACCCTGAATCGCAAGACTCGCCCATAATCACTGCCAGACAGCAGATTTTCTCAAGCAAAAAGGGGGGGTCTTGCACAGCGCATCTCGCGACGCAGAAGAGCCCTCCTCGGACCCTTGCAAAAGTGATCTTCAGCGGCGGTTCGGATAATTCAGGTCTGGGAATCGCTGAGACCAGACTGGTTCCTCAAGGACAGTTGAGGATGTTCGAGTTTCTAGCCGGGGATCTCGAGCGGAACCAAAGTTGGCTCTGGCTTCGGGAACGCAGTCTCATGGCGCATATAGGCGGAGGGATCTCGTAACCGTTTTTTTTCGCAGAGTTTCTCGAGGAACTTTATCCCCTTTCCTATCGGGTCTAACGGCTTCGCGTCTAGGTAGCCTGATTCGACAGCGCCTCTCAGTATCTCATCACCCCTAGGGCTTCTAGTAATTACGGTACTCCAGCCAGGAGAAGATCCAATAGCGCCTACCGCAATATCGGACAGTTCGGCCGAATAGTCGACGCAAGCATTGCATTCTTCACGCGCCGCAGCAGCGACCGCCTCTACAGGCTCGTCAATCGCCAGCTTATCACCAGTGTAGACTAGCAACCGGTTTCTCTTGATATTGACCTTCGTGACGTTGTTGAGGTCTATTCCTCTCTTGCCTTGGACATAGTCAACCATCATCTTTTGATAATCAAATACCTTAGAACAGAACAGCCCAATGGTGAACACAAGATTTCTCGTGAGCTTCGGTGCGGCTATCCAGTGGGTGGCCATGCGCCAATTCCCCTGAAGCTCACAGGGCAAGCCGACTAGAGCAATACGCTCTTCCTGGAAACTCACGCTGGACCGGTTAGGGATAGCTACCTCAGCAAGCCCCCCTACCTGCCCTCCCGGCGTGTACCTGGACCCGGCGTGGTTCAACAAGTCCTCTTTGGTCCGCGCGATCTGGGGCTCAGGCCGCCATGGTTTGTTTGACGTGAGGCCGGAGTTGACCACGTAATCTATGATTTTTCGATCGAGCGCGTAGAGTAGAAGAGAAGTTACGGCACCACCATCTTGGGCGCGCTTGACCACGTCAGGGTCCTTGGACTTGACCGAGTAGGATCCGACGTGTATTCCGAGAATCGCCTCTTCAGCAGTTCTTGATCGTCCGAAGACTTGTTGCTCGATCTCCGCGAGCGGTAGCTCGATCCTCGGGCAGCTGTAGTAGCAGACCTGGCAGGCAGCACACGTGCCCCTCATTACCGGTTCTTCTTTTTCGCTGTGAAAGAGGATGTCGATCGGGCAGGAGGCGATGCAGGCTCCGCAGTACATGCAGAGGTTCTTGTTCACAACCTCTTGGATGAGGTTGCCGAAGATCTTGAGTTTGATCGGCCGCGCCTTCCAACCCTCACCTTCAACAGTCGATTTCAGAGGCGTAGTCTGGGGAACCGCCAGGGGCGTTGCGGGTTTCGGAGCGGGTTGAGCAGACAGTGTCTATTCCTCCTTCTGAGGCACCTGCGACGCTCCCCCGATCGTGTCGACGCTGAACACGTACTTGTCGTCCTTCTTTACCGGCGGCTTGGAAAGCCTCTCCGGACTCCATACGAGACGATCACGCGTATACTCTGCGATATCGTACTCGACCGTCTCCTCCAACGCAAACTCCGGACAATAGTCCGTGCAGTTGTGGGCCGTCACGTTTCCCGCCACGTAAGACTCATCTCCTTCAACCGAGAGATTCACAACGGGTTGATCACGAACTTCAACTGACGATATTTTCTCGACCGGTGCGTAGACATAATCTGTGTCCATTTCAAAGCGAGAAAACGTCTTGAGCCTCTTGTCCTCAAATGCGATCTGCATCAGATCTGCCATTGCCGAAACGAAACGGCCTCGCACTGTCACCACGTAGGTTGGTCTCTTGTTTGGGTGGGGGGCAAATGCGATTTGGCCAACGATTCCTGCCCGGAAGAGGAGTTGTTGCAGTTGGAAGGCGAGTGTCTTGGAAATCGTTGCGTACTCGAAGAACGTTGAACGATTGCCCTTGGTTGGTCTGTGAAGGTAACCGTCGCCTCTCCATGTTCCGCGTATGAGTTCTCGCTGTTTTTCTGCCGGCGCAAACATAGCCCAATCCGGAAGTTTCTTGTTTTCGGCGCCTAGGCCAAAGGTTTCGAAGAATTGAAGGGCAATTACGGAGTGCAGAAGGACATGGGTCGAATCGTGTATCGTTGACCTCTTGGTTTCCCGGCCAAAATATTTCTCGAGGAGTCGGGCTGAGTCGGCAATGTACTCTTTTTCGTGTTCTCCGAATGAAAAGCCGACAGTTCTCCTTACAGCGTAGCCTTCTGCAAGGTAGTACCCGATTAGCCTAAACAAATCAGGCCCGGTTCTCAGGCTCAATTTGCTTCTGAGACGTTTTCCGGTGTTGGGCTGACCAACTACGACCTGCTGTTCGTAAACGTCGATGTCCCGAACCTCCTTGGCGATAGGCATCGTCAGGTAGTCGCCCCGTTTCAGTTCGAGAGGTGTCTTCCACATGGGGACATCTGGTTTCTTCTCAAGTCTTCCCTTTTTGCCGATCTTTCTAGAAGATACTAGGAGGGGATGATCCTGCGTCACCCTAAGCAGGAAAGGCGTTCCTAATGGTTTGATGCTGTAGAGTCTTCCCGAGTAGTTTCGTGTAAGGACCTTGCGCACTCGACGGTAGTGCCCGGTGTGCGTCAAGACCCGGTCGCCGGGCTGTATCTGGATAATAGGTGAGACAGATGGGTTCGTCGATACAAGTGTATCAGGAGTTACGCAGAAGTGACAGAAGCAACAGCGTCCGTAGAAGTACTGTGGGTACCATCGCTGGCCCCGAGGCACGATCGTGATACATTTCTCAGGACAGATCCACGCGCATATCCCACAACCGGTACAGCGATCGAGGTGGAGCAGATGGCGTCCCCTGTATCCCTTCTCAACAGCGTATCTCTGCTGGGGAAACCTCAACGTGTATGGTCTGTGGAATAGATGACGGATACCTGTTAGGTACGCGATCGAGATATCGACTGCCGCCTTCGCTTTGCCGATGATAGGGGCCATCTGTTTTCTACCTGTCCGCCTCTACCGGCCAGTAGTCAATACTCCACCATGCGGTAGGCATGTCCGCCAAACGGTTTCCAAGCAGAACCGCAGGGATGGCCGCCATATTCCGGTAGGAACCGGTGATATACCGCGCCCGGTAAGGCTTGTCGCCACCCTCCCCGATAAGATAGAAACTGCACTCTCCCCTTGCCGACTCGACCCTCCCATACGCAACACCACGAGGCAGAACTATCGGAGCCTTTCTCCTGATTGGTCCTGATGGAATCTTCTTGACAATCTGGCGAATTATCTTACAACTCTCTCGCATCTCATCCATGTGCACCATCGCCCGACTGAACGAATCACCGTCAGGCCGGGTTGAGACCTCGAAGTCGAGTTCGGGATAGGCAGCATAAGGCTCGTCCTTTCGAAGGTCCGCATCAACGCCTGAACCTCGAAGCGTTGGCCCCGTACACCCTAGCTCGATCGCCTTCTCCTTGGAGAGGACCCCGATTCCCTTCGCACGGGAGGTGAATAGAGGGTTGTTGAAGAAGATCCGATCGTACTCCTTCAAACGCTTCTCGAAGTATTCCGTTCTCTTGACAGCCTCCTCAGCAAACCCGGGTGGTAAGTCCCGCCGGACCCCACCGGGTACAAGATACGAATATGTGATTCTCGCTCCAGTAAGCTTCTCAGCTAGATCAATGAACAGCTCTCTATCACCAAGAGGCCACATGAACATGGTCGTGTGGCCGAGAAATACGCCGTAGATAGAGAGCCAGTAGAGATGGCTCATAATCCTGTTCATCTCGTTCAAAAGAGTCCTGAGATATTGTCCCCTTCGAGGAACCTCGACCCCTTGAATCTCCTCGATCGACCTCACCCATGCGTGATTGAGGTTGGAGGCATCGATGATCGAGGGTCTCTCGATTACCGGAATACTCTTGATAATATTTCTGAGCTCGATTATCTTCTCGATGCCTCGATGAACATACCCAGGGTCCGGGGCAACATTGACGATGATGTCTCCATCCACCTCCACGATCAACCGCATGTGGCCCGAGCCGGAGTGCTGGGGACCAACACTCAACGTGAGCGTTTGAGCCCCAGACTCAGAAGTCTCAGTAGACTCAACAGTTGTCAGGGGAACAGGTTTCGGAGGGGCTGACATTGCAGATCTCAGTCCGTCGGGAATCGTATATCCTTCCGGAGCGGAGGGGGCCCGTCCCAGTTGTCAGTTAGAAACAGCTTCTCTAACCTCGGGTGGCCATCGAATGTTATTCCGAACATCTCGAAGCTTTCTCGCTCATAATTCTCAACGCCCGACCAGACCGAAACCAGAGACCCCACCCTCGGCGCGTTTCTTGGAACCGACTCTTTCAAGTCGAGAACGAGATCTCGCATTTCCTTGATGCCCATCGATGAAACATGGTACACAATCTCGAACCTGTTTTCTCGGTTATAATCGACAGCAGAAACCCCGTTCGGATGGTCAAACCCGAGTTTGTCCCGGAGAAATACCGCGATGTCCTTGATCTTTTCGGGAGCGACGGTCACCTCAAGTCTAGCGCGACGTATAATGTTCGTGTCCTTGATGTCGGAGGGAAAGCTCTCTTTGAGCTTCTGGACGAGAACATCTTCTCTTTCGTGAGAAAGGCTCATCCCTGCTCGTACACCTTTGACCGTCGAATCTTCTCTTGAAGCATGATGATCGCCTGCTCCAACGCCTCTGGTCTTGGCGGGCAACCCGGAACGTATACATCCACCGGGACAAACTCGTGCGCACCGTTCACTATACTATAGGAATCATGGAACAGGCCGCCAGACATGGCGCAGTCTCCCATCGCAATAACATACCTAGGCAACGCCATCTGGTCGTAGATCATCCGGAGACGTTTCGCCATCTTCTTGGTGATAGTCCCTTCGATCACTATCAGGTCTGACTGCCGGAGAGAACCTATCGGCAGAACTCCGAATCGTTCAAGATCATGTCGTGCGCCACTGGCTGCGCCGAACTCGGCACTACAACAGGCAGTTGTAATATTGACAGGCCATAGAGAGTACATTCGCGCCCAGTTAATCACGTTTCGAATCGGCCCGGTGTCAACGACCTTCTTGACAAGGTCGCTTAGTTTTCCAACCCAGATGCTCAACCCCTCTGCAAGCGTCGCTACAGGATCTTCTTCTTGGGCAGCTCTCTGAGCAGACAATTATCTTTCAACTACTAGTCTCTAGCTTGTTTTGCCTATTTATCCGCATCTTCACGACTATTACGCGATTCACACTAGTGAACGCCGATTCCTCGTGATAAGACTCTTGGCTAGACTCTAATGGGATGATGGTTTCAACGGTTAGAAGGTGGTTGCTTTACCGTCTTTCTCAGAGCGTCGCGAACTCTCACTTTTCGGGGTTCTTCTTCCTATATGCAGCCGGGTTAAACAATCCCTCTTTTTCCTGTGTTGTTGGCTTGAAGCTCTCGGAGATCAGCAACTGGAATCCCTCTAGGGCGTTATCGATAACCTCTTTCAGCTCGTCTACCGCGGAAATGTCGTGGGTTACTGCCCCTCTCTGGTTGACAATCTTCGACTTTCTCAATACATTAGCCATGTCTGCCTCCGCGAAACCACAGAGCTTCATGAGACTGATCAGATACAAGGACGTTTTCCCATCAAGCGATTCCTTGGAAGCACCGATCAGCTTAGCAAGCTCTGCGCGGTAGATGTTTCCCTGTTTCGAGACCGCAGCCTCAACCAGGTCCTCTAGAATCGGCACTGGGACCCTTACGAGGATAGCCATCTACAACGCCCTGACTCCTGTGAAATCTATGTATCCGGCAAGATAAGTTAGCGGGTAGAAAAGAGGTCTGGTACGTTATCACTGCGCCATCTTTGATTCTTGATGCGAAACCAGTTGAAGCTTTTGGAGAGGGCTCTGTTAAATTACCGTCGGATGCCTCTCTAGCTTATACCTAGGATCTTGGCTCCCTGTCGCTTTGTCGTGTTAGCCGTCAAGTCTGTCTGGCAGTACTATGCTCCCGTAGCTGATGTTCTCCGATTATTGGACGTGTTCAGACGGATGGTTAACAATTCCATACGAGTCGGTCTGTTGAATGATGTATCTTCGCTGAGAAGGCTTTCACTACTCTCCTACAACCAGCTCGCCCAGTACGATTCTCCCAGCTGCTACAAGCTCTGCGCAATATCACGCGCCGCAGGAATACTAGCTGCTAGAAAGAAGTCTATCCGGAGGCTTCGCCGCTAGGACCCCGTATTCCTTCAGACAGCAGCTCGGCTCCTGTTACGGATTCAAGATAGAGAACGGAGGGCTGAAGATTCCGGTATCGAGAGGTAAACGTTTCAGCATACCCTTGACCAAGCGCGTGTTAGAGGTCATATCTCAGCTGGGAGTCGAGGTTCGTTCTTTCACCTCACCCGGAACAGATTGAGCCTCTGCATCGCCCGCGACACTCTCCTATTACAATGCAACTTCACAGTAGGCGTGGACCGTAATCTTCGTAATCTCACGGTTGGAAACGATCTGGAGACAAGTCATTATGATCTCTCGAAGTGTGTGAGAATAGCTAAGACTACGGTGCGTATCGTCGCCTCTTTCACACGGGACGATGATAGGATACGAACAGGGTTAGCTTCAAGGTATGGACAACGGAGAGCCGCTAGAACCGGTCAGATACTCCACAACGCCACAAAGACGATTGTTGCAGTGGCAGTCCAGCGGAGAACAGCAATAGTTCTCGAGAACATCGAGGGCATCCGATCCCTCTACCGGAAGGGTAATGGTCAGGGTAGAAAGTATCGTGGTAGAATGAACGGGTGGAGCTTCGGCGAGGCTCAACGACAGATAGAGTACAAGGCGCGATGGGTCGGACTATCGGTTGTCCGTTTGTCTAGGCGTGAGACCAGAGGTTCCAGTCTGGCTTGTCCGAGATGCGGGGAGAGACTCCAATCGGACAAGAAACTGGGACGTAAGCTCTGGTGCTGCAATTGTCGGATAGTAATGGACCGGGACATGGTTGCCGCTATTAACCTGGCTCGGCGGGGACGGGTGAGGTTCGCACGTTCCCGGCCTCCAACAACTCTAGAGGCGCAAGGCAGGGCAGGTGAAGCAATGAAGGGGAACCCGACGCCTACGGTAATCCCTGGAGTCGATGCCCCGAAGCTAACTCAACCAACAAAGAGT
>Ga0209378_1000883_pt1 | contig 21687 bp, 18 predicted proteins | sample GraSoiAngelo_156_FD_186170 | JGI IMG/M metagenome (GOLD analysis project Ga0209378, IMG submission 186170) | Grasslands soil microbial communities from the Angelo Coastal Reserve, California, USA - 14_1009_13_40cm (SPAdes) (version 2) | ecosystem: Environmental > Terrestrial > Soil > Grasslands ...
GGACCGTCTGCGCGGGCGCGACGGCCAGCTCGTCATCGGACGCGCGGTCCCGGCCGCGGAGGCCGCAAGATGGCGGGAGGCGGACTATCGCGCTCGGGCACTCGAGACGTTCCGCCCCCTCGCCCCGCTCTATCGACTGAAGTGAAGCTCGCGCCGCGCGTCGTCCGCAGCGCGTGCCGCCGCCAGGCGAGGCGATGGGACGACTCCGAGCGTGTGCCAGGCGCGCCGCGCCCGCCGCGAGGGGGGCCCAGACCGCGTGGCATCCTCGACGACTCGGGGAGCGCGACGTGGCGAGCGTGAACCACCCGGCGTTCTGGGAAAACCTCTACCGCCGCCGCGGGGACGGCTGGGAGCTAGGCGCGCCGGCGCCGGAGCTGGTGACGTTCGTCGAGGCAAGCCCCCCGCCGCGCGGGCGCGTCGCGGTCCCGGGCTGCGGCCGCGGGCACGACGCGCGGTACCTCGCGCGCGTCGGTTACGAGGCGATCGGCTTCGACTTCGCGCAGGATGCGATCGACCAGGCGCGGGCGCTCGAGGCCGACGCGCGGACGGGCGCCCGGTTCGAGCGGCGCGACATCTTCACGCTCGCCCGCGACTACGCGAATGCCTTCGACGGGGTCTGGGAATACACATGCTTCTGCGCGATCGATCCCGCGCGCCGCCCGGAGTACGTGCGGACGCTCTCGGGTACACTGCGTGCCGGGGGCTGGTTCCTCGCCTGCTTCTACCCGATCCGGCCACCTGGCGGCGGGCCGCCGTTCCCCGCCTCCCGGGCCGAAATCCGCCGGCTGTTCGAGCCCGCATTCCGCTTCGAGCGCGCCGGCCCGCCCGGGCGCCCCGTCGCGCGGCGCGCGGCGCAGGAGTGGATGGTCTTCGCGCGAAAGGCGTGCTAGGGTCGTCGGACCCGGGGCCGGGAGTGGTGCCGCGATCGGGTTCCGCTGTCAGGCGCCGAGCGGATAGGGGTCCTTGCTCACCGTCTCGAGTCTCACCAAGCGGTTCGGCGGGTTCACCGCCCTCGCGAGCGTCTCCTTCGAGATCGCCGAGGGCGAGATCCTGGGTCTCATCGGCCCCAACGGATCCGGGAAGACCACGCTCTTCAACTGCCTGTCGGGCGCGCTCCTGCCGACGGCGGGATCGATCAGGTTCCGCGGCGAGGAGCTGGCCGGCCTGACCCCCGACGCCGTCTGTCACCGGGGGATCGCCCGCACGTTTCAGATTCCGCGCCCGTTCCGGAAGCTAACGGTCCTCGACAACGTCGCGGTCGCGGCCCACTTCGGCAACCGCGTGCGCGGCTCCCCGGAGGATGCCCGCGCCCGCGCCCGCGAGATGCTGACCCTGGTCGGCCTCGCCGCGGAAGCCGGCGCGGCCCCCGGCGTGCTCGGCGCCGCCGGACTCAAGAAGCTCGAGGTCGCGCGCGCGCTCGCCACCGGGCCCGCGCTGCTACTCGCCGACGAGAGCCTCGGCGGGCTCGATCCGGGAGAGATGCACGCGGCGGCCGAGCTGCTGCGGCGGATTCGCGTCGAGATGAAGATCACGATCGTCTGGGTCGAGCACATCATGGCCACCCTGATGAAGGTCGTCGACCGGGTCGTCGTGCTGGACCACGGCGAGAAGATCGCCGAGGGCCTCCCCCGCGACGTCGCCCGCCATCCGCGCGTCGTGGAGGCGTACCTAGGCGAGCGGCTGGTCCTCGCCTGAGATGCTGTCGCTCGACGCGGTGCGCGCGGGCTACGGGGAGTTCACCGCCCTCTGGGATGTCAGCCTTCGCGTCGAGGCCGGCGAGGCCGTCGCCGTCGTCGGGCCGAACGGGGCCGGCAAGACCACGCTGATGCGCGTCGTCTCCGGGCTCGTGCCCCCGCGCGCCGGCACCGTCACCTTCGAGGGCGAGCTGCTCAACGGCCGCCCCGCCCACGAGGTCGTGGCGCGCGGCGTCGCCCACGTGCCGGAGGGCCGGCGCATCTTCCCCGGGCTGAGCGTCTCCGACAACCTGAAGATGGGGGCGTTCCTGCCTCGGGCGCGGGCCGCCCACGCGGAGAGCCTCGGGCGCGTCTACGGCCTTTTCCCGGTGCTGGCCGAGCGCCGCCGGCAGCGCGCGGGCACGCTGTCCGGCGGCGAGCAGCAGATGCTGGCGATCGGCCGGGCGCTGATGTCACGGCCGCGGCTCGTCCTGCTCGACGAGCCGTCGCTCGGGCTGGCGCCCGTGATGGTCCTGCGGCTGTTCGACCTAATCCGCCGCGTGCGCGCGGAGGGCTACACGATCCTCGTCGTCGAGCAGAACGTGCGGCAGGTGCTGAAGCTCGTCGACCGCGCCTACCTGCTGGAAGTCGGCCGCATCAGGGCCCACGGGCCGGCCCAGGCGCTCGGCGAGCAGGACTTCGTCCGCCGCGCCTACCTCGGACTCTGAGTGGGCTGATGATCGGGCCGATCTTTCTCGTCGAGGCCGCCGTGAACGGCGTCCTCCTCGGCGGCGTGCTCGCGCTCCTGGCGCTCGGCCTCAACCTCATCTTCGGCGTGGTCGACATCATCTGGATCGCGTACGTCGATCTCGTGATGCTCGGCATGTATGCGGTCTACTTCCTCGTCACGGCCGCCGGGTGGCCGGTCTGGCTCGCCGGGCTCGGGGGGATCGGCCTCGTCGCGCTGCTCGGCGTGCTCGTGCACCTGCTCATCATTGCGCCCATCCTCGACACGGCCCCGTTGAACCAGCTGCTCGCGACGGGCGGGCTCCTCTTCTTCCTGCAGTCCCTCGCGACGTTCCTCTGGACGACCGACCACCGGTCGCTCCGTCTCGCCCTGCCGGTTCTCGAGGTGGGCGGCCTATTCGTCTCGCTCGCCCGCCTGATCGCCTTCGCGGTCGCGCTCGTCGCGCTGCTCGGCCTCTACCTCTTCCTCACCCGCACCTACATGGGCACCGCGATGCGCGCGGTGGCCCAGGACCGGGAAGCGATGACGCTCATGGGCGCGAGCCCGGCCCGCGTCTACCTCGTGACCTCCGCGATCGGGGGCGCCATGGCCGGCCTCGCGTCGCCCCTCCTCCTCATCCAGTACTCGGTCCACCCGCACTTCGGCGCACAGTTCGGACCGCTCACGTTCATGATCTGCGTGCTCGGCGGGCTCGGCGATATGATCGGGGCCTTCGTCGCGTCGTTCATCATGAGCGAGATCATTTCGCTCGGCGGCGTGCTGCTGTCGACGGAGATGGGGTACGTGATCGCCTTCGCGGTGTTCATCGTGCTGATCTTCGCCCGCCCGGGCGGCATCTTGATTCGACGGGAGTAGCGGTGCGCCGCACGGTCGCGCTCGGCCTGCTTACGGCGCTCGGCGCGGCGCCCTGGGTCCCGATGGGCGGAATGCGGCAGTACGTGCTCCACGTGCTGATCCAGATTCTGATCTGGTCGCTCATCGGTACCGCCTGGTCCCTCATGGGTCGCTTCGGCCTCGTCTCCCTCGGCCACGGTGCCTTCCTCGGCGTCGGCGCCTACACGACCACACTCCTATGGAACTTCTGGGGTCTCCCGCCCTGGATCGGCTGCCTCGCGGCGGTCGCGTTCGCGGTCCTGCTGGCGGTCGCGATCGGCTATCCGTGCTTCCGATTCCGCGTGGTCGGGCACTACTTCGCGCTGGCGACGCTCGCGCTGGGCGAGGTGATCCGCCTCCTGATCATCGCGGAGCGGAGTTGGACCGGCGGCTCCCTCGGCCTCACGCTCAGGCCGGCCGGGCCCGCGTCGAGCTTGATCGCCCTCCAGTTCCGCGACAAGCGGGTCTTCTACTTCGGCGCCCTCACCCTGTGGCTCTTGGGCCTCGCCGTCTGGACCCGGGTCGACCGCGGCGTGGCCCGGCCGGCGCTCGAGGCCATCGGCGAGGACGAGACGGCCGCCGCCTCGGTCGGGATCCCGGTGACCCGCTGCAAGCTCGGCATCACGGTGCTGTCAGCGGCTCTGACCGCGGTGGGCGGGGTCGCCTACGCGCAGTACATCTCGTACGTGAATCCCGAGACGCTGGCGGGCATCGACGTCTCCCTCCGGATCGTGTTCGCCGCTGTGCTCGGCGGCATGTTCTCCCTGCTCGGACCCACGGTCGGGTCGGCGCTGACGATCAGTCTCGCCGAGCTCCTCCGGGTCGCATTCGGTCTCCGTCTGATCGGCATGGCGGAGACGATTTATGGCCTCCTGCTGATCCTGTTCATCATCTTTCTGCCGGCCGGCATCTGCGGCGGCGCCGGTCGCGCCTTCGAGCGCCGCGGCCCGCGGCCGGCTGCCGCGACGGCGACCCGCCGCTCGTGACCGACCGCGGCCTCGCGCTCGCTTCGACGCGGGGGACGCGCCGCTCCCCGGCGGGGCCCGACGGACCCGGACCCCCTGCCGATCGGCGACCGTCCCGAGACAACCGGGCCGCGCCTGGCGTATGATCGGTCCGCGCCGAGGCTCGAAGGGGACCCGCCCGGGAGGATCGCCGCTGTGGAGCAGTCATTGCGCACCGTCGCAACCGGTCTGGCAGTGTTGACGGGCGCGGCCACGGTGGTCTTGGCTGCCCCCGACGTGAGCGGCTGGAAGACCTACCGCAACACCAAGATCGGGCTCGAGTTCCGATACCCGGCCGACTACCTCCTGAAGGAGCTGGCGACGCCCGACGGGCGGCCCATCGGGATACTCGTCAGGGACGCGCAGGGCGGCCCCACCGAATGGCTGTTCGACGTCTCGGTCGAGGAGTGGACCGAGGCGCAAGACAGGTTGCGGCCGGACAATACCGCCGCCGTGCTCCGCTTCGCCACCGACATGGCCAAGAGTCACTGCGGCGCCGACGGGCCGGACTCGTCCGTCACGTGTCCGGACGTCGTCAAGAGTCTGCGCTTCACGAATCCCTCCGGCCGGGCGGGCCTCGAGCTCCATCTCGCCGAGCTCGTCGACTCGCACGTCGAGGGCGAGACGCCCAAGACCGAGACGCGGACCAAGGGGCCGATCTACGCCGTCGACATCTCGACGGACACGGTCGTCCGCGTGCTGTTGTTCACGCCGACAGAGCGCGCGGCGAGTCGCGGGCGCCGGGAGACGCTGCGGGCGATCGTCGACTCTGTCCGGCTCGCGAAGGGCCCCTGACCGGGGCCGACCGCCCGGTGAGCACGGCCCCCTCCCGTTAGCCGCGGCGGGTGATGACGACGATCTGACCGCTGTCGCTAACGACCGCGGTCACGAGCCAGCTCACCGCACTGACCACCAGCGCGCCGCCGATCGCCGACCAGAAGCCGGCCACGTGGAAGCCCGCGACGACCGCCGCGACGAGCCACAGGCAGAGCCCGTTCAGGACCAGCAGGAATAGCCCAAGCGTCAGGAGGGTGATCGGCAGCGTCAGGACCAGGAGCACGGGCCGGACCACCGCGTTGACCAGCCCCAGGACGAGCCCGGCGCCAAGCGCGGCCAGGAACCCGTCGATCTGGACGCCGGGGACGATCGCCGCCGCGAGTACGATGGCGAGGGCATTGACGATGACCCGGAAGAGGAAACCCACGTTCAGGGCTCGGCGCCGGTGTAGATCGCCATGATTCGGCCGAGAAGCGCGAGCGCCTCCGGCCGCGGTCGCTGGAAGGAGTTGCGGCCGATGATGGAGCCGAAGCCGCCTCCATCGCGGATCGCCCGGACCTGGTCGAAGATGGTCGCGTCGTCCTCCCGGGCGCCGCCGGAGAAGATGACGATCCGGCGCCCGTCGAACGCGCTCTGCACGACGTGCCGGATCCGGTCGGCCAGCGCCGCCCGCGGGATACGCGTCGACTCGTAGACGCGCTTGGCCGCTTCCTGCTCGAGGTGCTCCGTCGGGAGCTTCACCTTGATGATGTGGGCGCCGAGCTGGGCCGAGATCTGGGCGGCGTAGGCCACCACGTCGAGCGCCGTCTCGCCGGCCTTGCTCAGGGCACTGCCGCGCGGGTAGGACCAGATCACGACCGCGAGCCCCGCCGCCTTCGCTTCGGCGCCGAGCGCGGCGATCTGCTCGTACATCCGGGTCCGCTCGGCCGAGCCCGGATAAATCGTGAAGCCGATTGCCGCACAGCCCAGGCGGAGGGCGTCACGCACGCCTGCCGTCACTGCGGACACGGGGTCCGGCTCCTCGAGAAGGAGGTCATGGTTGTTGAGCTTCAGGATCAGCGGGATCTCCCCCGCGAACTCGGCGGCGCCGGCCTCCAGGAAGCCCAGGGGGGCCGCATAGGCGCTGCAACCGGCCTCGATCGCCAGCTCGAAGTGGTAGAGCGGGTTATAGCCGGCCGGGTTCGGCGCGAAGCTCCGGGCCGGCCCGTGTTCGAACCCCTGGTCCACGGGCAGGATCACCATCCGGCCGGAGCCCCCGAGACGGCCCGCGCCCAGCAGGCGGGCGAGGTTCGCGCGAGTTCCGGGGTTGTCGCTGTCGTACCAGCTCAGGATCTCCTTTACCCGCTTGGTCATCGCGCTCCCTCCTGCTGGACGTACGCTTCGGCCGGCTCGACCTCGGCGACGCTGCCGATGTAGAGCGGCACCCGCTGGTGGATGGTCCGCGGAATGATGTCCAGAATGGGCGCGCGCCCACTCGAGGCGCGCCCGCCGCCCTGCTCGGCGAGGAGGGCCAGGGGGCTCGCCTCGTAGAGCAGCCGGAGCTTGCCGTCTGCCGCCTTCGCGTCGCCGGGATAGCAATAGACGCCGCCCTCGAGCAGAATCCGGTGGAGGTCGGCGGTCAGCGAGCCCGAGTACCGGAGCGAGTACGGGCGGCCGCGCCGGCCGTCGTCGGCGGTGAGGTCGTCGACGAACGCCCGCACCCCGGCCGTCCAGTAGGTGCGGCGGCCCGAGTTGACCGCGTACGTGCGCCCGCTGGGCGGCAAGCGCAGGTCCGGCCGCGCCAGCACGAAGCGCCGCGCGTCCGGGTCGAGGGCGAACTCGTGGAGTCCCCGGCCCCAGGTGACCATCAGCGACGGGCCCGGCCCGTACATTACGCAGCCCGACCCCCGTTGCGCCCGCCCAGCGGGGGGAAGCCCAGCGGGGACGGCCGCGTGGACCGAGAAGATCGACCCGAGGCTGCCGTTGACGTCGGCGTTCGACGAGCCGTCGACGGGATCGATGTAGAGCGCGAACGGCCCCCCGCCGAGCGGGAGCGGCTCCGCCATCTCCTCCGAAACGAGGATCGCGGCCCGACCACTCGCGCGGACCGCGTCGACACAGATCCGGTTCGCCGCCTCGTCGAGCTTATGGACGGCCTCGCCCTGGACATTGGTGGCGCCGGTCATGCCCACCAGGTGGACGAGGGTGGCGCGGCGCACGAGCGCCTCGATCCGGTCCGCGGCCACCGCCACCGACGCGATGAGCTCGATAAGCTTGGCTCGACGCCGTCACGGCGCATGAACTCCCCGAGCTCGGCGCCTGGTCCCGACCCCATCGTATCCGGATGATAGCGCCGTGATGTCAAAACGCCAGGCCTTTGGCCACGCAGGCGGGACGGACCCGCAAAGTCTCGCTGAATGACGAGGGTGGCGCGACGGGATCGACCGCACCCTCGCGGCGCACCCGCGGCCAGGCTCGGTCGAGGGAGGTTCGAGTCGGTGACCGTCCGGCTCGTCGAAGACGAGGGATCCCTCAACGTCCGGAGGGGAGCGCCCTCGAGAGGGATTGCCGACGGGAGGGGCCGACGCTGCGCGGCCCACTGACGATGGCGAACCCGAGGCTCTTGAGCTCTGGATCAACCCCGGGTCGCAGCCGGCGATCCGCGTGTCGCCGCTCTGGCTCGTGGCCCTTCGAGGCCCGTCGCCGTTCTCCAGACCGTCTGTCGAGGATTACGTGACCGGTGGCCTCGACCTCGAACCGTCGGCGGAAGTAGTCGTAGAGGTCGACCCGTTCCATCGACACGATCAGCAGGGCGGGCGGGGCGGAGCCCGTCGTCAGCGCCCGGTGCGCGCCCTCGGTCCGCCGGCCCGCGCGGGTCTTCGGATCAGGGGCGGCGAACTCGCCCAGCTGGGCTTCGGCCTGTTCCAGCCAGAAGGGCATGTCCATCCCGTGGAACATCGCGATCGCCGTGCGCAGGAGCTCGCCGGCTTCGGCGCGATTCCCGCGGCGCCGGTGTAAGCTGCCGAGGCCGAAGTGACAGTGAGCGACGAGGGGGCGCATCCCGAGCTCGCTCGCGAGCGCCAGCGCCTGGCGGTAGGACGCGATAGCGTGGTCCACCTCATCGAGGCGCCCCTGGCGCGCGACGTCACCGAGCAGCTTGAGGGTCCACGCTTCCCATCCTCGCTCCTGGTGAGCGCGCGACAAATCGAGCGCGCGCTGGGCCAGCTCGCCGGCATCCTCGGGTCGGCCGGCCCGCAGGTACGCCTCGCTCAGAAACCCGACCAGCAAGGAACGCCCCACCATGACGTTCAGCGAGATAGATGTCTGCACTGCCTGCTCGAGAAGGGGCACCGCGTCGCTGAGGCGTTCCGAGAACGCGTACACGGAGCCGAGGAGCCCCGCCATGTACGGAAACAGGATGCGGCTGCCCGTGGCCTGACAGAGCGTCAGGCCGTGCTCGAGCGGAGGGAGGGCCCTGCCGAAGTCCCCCTTGCGGAGGTAGAGACCGCCGATGCCGAAGTCAGCGAAGATCTGGCTGTAAGGATGATCGACCGCCGCGGCGATTCGGGCGGCGTCTTCGCCCCAGGCGATTCCTTCGGCGAACCGTCCGAGCTCCGCGAGGGACCACGCGAGCCAGGTCCGAGACAGCACCGAGGGCAATCCGGCCAGGTCGAATCGCTCACGCATCAGCTCGCCCTGCAGCAACTTCGTGTTCCGCCCGTGAAACTCCATCGATCGAGGGTAGTCGCCCAGGGAGAAATACGTGTCGCCGAGGCAATTGTTCGCCACGACTCGGACGCTCAGCTCACCGATAGCCTCGGCGAGATCGAGCGCTCGCTGCCCCGACCGGATCACCCGGTCATGGTCACCCGTCAGGATGTAGAGCTGGGTGAGATAGGCGGACACCTGTCCGAGCCGGCGCTGGCCGCCCAGGGTCTCCGAGAGTCTCTCGGCCTCGAGAAGGTAGTCGCGGAGCCGCCCGAACTCGCCGAGCGCCGTGAGCGGGCTGCGCAGATGGAACCGGAGATCGATGGCCTCCTCGACCCAGACCCCGCGTTCGGGCAGATGCCTCAGCGCGGCGAGCGCCTGTTCGAAGAACGCGACCGCTTCTCGGTTGGCGGAGCGGTCGACCGCCTTGGCACCGGCCTGCCGGAGACATTGGACCGCCTTCTCCCACACCTCGCCCCGGAAGGCGTGATGACCCAGGCGCTCGATGTGCTGGGTCAGCCGGTCGGGATAGAGGGCTTCGATCTCGTCGACGATCCGGGCATGGAGCGCGCGGCGCCGGTCGTCGGCGAGGCTCGCGTAGGCGACCTCGTGCGTCAGCGCGTGGTTGATCGTGTACACGATCTCCGGCAACGAGCTCGTCTCGTACAGAAACTCGGCGGCCTGCAGACGCGTGAGCCCGCGCCGCAGCACGTCCTCGGGAAGGTCGGCAACCGCCTGGAGGAGGACCAGCGGTACGTCCTTGCCGACGACCGCGGCGGCTTGCAGCAGGTCCTTCTCCGCCAGCGGCAGCCGGTCGATGCGTGCCGCCAGCACCGCCTGGACGGTCGCGGGGACCTGGATCGGATTCGGAGTTTCCGTCAACCGATAGGCCGCCCGCTCGCCGACTAACGCCTTCGTCTCGACGAGCGTCCGGATGCTCTCTTCGAGGAAGAAGGGATTCCCACCCGTCCGCGCGATGAGGGTGGTCTTGAGCGGCTCCAGCGCCGCGTCTGCCCCCAGCAGCGCACCCAGGAGCCGGGCCGCACTCTCGGGCGACAGCGTATGCAGGCGGACCTGGTCGTAGTAGCTCTTCCCGCCCCAGCCGTGCCGGTAGTCCGGCCGGTACGTGACGACAAGGAGCACGCGGGCCGACGGGAGGCTCTCGACCACGCTGTCGAGGAGCGCCTGGGTTTCGGTATCGATCCAGTGAAGGTCTTCGACAATCAGCAGGAGCGGCTGTGTCTGGCTCTCCCTCAGGACGAGGCGCTTGACCGCGTCGAGGGTACGCTGGCGGCGCTGGGAGGGATCGAGAAAGTGCCACTGCGGATCGTCGACGGGCGCGCCGAGGAGTGCGAACAGCGCCGGGAGGTACGGTTCTAGCAGCCGGTCTTCCCGGAGAACCTTGCGCGTAACCCGCTGGCGGATTCCTGACGGCCCTTCGGCGTCGTCGATCAAGAAGTAGCGTTTGATGAGATCGATGACTGGCAGCGACGGCGTCGCCATCCCGTACGAGACCGCGCCGCATCGGAGGATTCGCCAGTCCCGGACGCGGTCGGAACGCGTCAACTCGTAGACAAAACGGGATTTCCCCACCCCGGGCTCTCCGACCAGCGCCACCACCCGCCCCTGGCCCCGCTCGACTTCTTCGAGGCGCTCGCGGAGGACCTCGAACTCCCGTTCCCGCCCCACGAAGACGCTCAGTGCCCGGCCGCCGAGGCCGAATCCGGTGCGTTCGCGTCTGGTCAGGCGATAGCTGTGCCCGAGGTCACCCTCGCCGCGGCTGACCCGCACGAGCTCGAACCGCGGCTCGAGGAACGGGGCGGCGGCCTCGCTGACCACGATGCCCTCGGGTTCGGGGAGGTTCGCCAGTGCCGCGAGCGTCGTGAGCGCCCGCTCCTTGTCCCCGAGGTCGATCCGAAGGGCGCCATGGACCTGGCCCACCATCGACTGCCCGGCGTCCACCGCGATCTTGACCGTGGGAGCCGTCGGGTCGGTGCCCCGGGCCCGCTCCGCTGCCTTCTCGATCGCCATCGCGGCCAGGGCCGCGCAAGTCGGCGCGTTCTCGATCGGGTCCAGACCGAACGCCGCCACGATCGTCGTCGGACTCACTTCCTGGATCTGCCCCCCAAAACTCTGGATCTTTTCGGCGCTGACCGCCAAGGTCCGACCGACGAGGAGTAGCGACTCGGGTGATGAGCGCGTCTGAAGTTCGGCGCGCAGGAAGGCGAGGTACCGTCGCTCCCACCGCACGCTGGACCCCGGGGCCGTCTCCGGGGCACCTGGGGTCGAAACGACGGTGGGCGGCTCCGCCGGCCGCTCGGCACCGGGAGGCGTACCCGCCACCGATCCTTCCGGCCGCAGGCCCTGCTTCGTGATCCGGTAGCGCAGCCGACCGCGCGTGATGCCCAGACGGCGGGCCGCCTGCGTGATATTCCAGTTTGTTTCCCGCAGGGCCTCGAGCAACTGCTCCCGTTCGATCCTGGCCAGCCGATCGTCGAACAGGGCGGTCTCTTCGGCGGCGGCCGATTCCCCCCGAGCCGGGGGCGGGATCCTCGAGAGCCCCAGGATCGATGCGGTGATCGGCGACGCCTCTGCGAGGAGCGTCACGCGCTCCATGACGTTGCCGAGCTCCCTGACGTTGCCGGGCCAGCGGTATTCGACGAGCGCGGACCTAGCGTCGGCGGACAGCTCTTTTGGCGGGAGGTCGTAGTCCGCGCACCAGCGGGAGAGGAAATGCTCCGCGAGGAGCACGATGTCCTCGCCACGATCGCGCAAGGGGGGCAACGAGAGCGTGACCACGGCCAGCCGGTGGTAGAGATCCTCCCGGAAGCGCCGGCCCCGGACGGCGGTCGCCAGATCCTCGTTCGTGGCGGAGATCACCTGGACATCTGTCGGCTCGCTCAGCGTGCTCCCGAGCCGGCGCACCGCCCGCTCCTCGATGACCTTCAGAAGCTTGGATTGGAGGGTCTCGGGGAGAAGCCCGACTTCGTCCAAGAAGATCGTGCCGCCGTCCGCGGTCTGGAAGAGCCCCGCCTTGGCGCGCGTGGCGTCGGTGAACGCCCCCTTCTCGAAGCCGAACAGTTCCGCCTCAAGCAGGGTCCCCGGGATCGCGGCACAGTTGACTTCGACGAATGGGCCGGCGCGCCGGGGCCCCCCCTTGTGGATCAGGTTCGCGACGAGCCCCTTGCCCGTTCCCGTCTCGCCCTGCAGCAGAATTGGCGGGAGTCGACGCGAGCCCTGCGAGCGCGCAAGGAGCTGCCGGATCTTCTCGCAGAGTTCAAGGATTCCGCGGCTTTCCCCGAGCAGCTCGGCCAGGCGGCTCATCGCAGACCGTATCCTACGGCAGAGGGAGTTCGGCCCGCTAGTGGGAGTTGAGTGGCTGGGAGTGGCCGATGGCGATTCTTAGCCACCGCCGGCACCCGCCGGCGAATCTGTCGCCGCCAGCCCTTCCTCCTTCGGTCCTTGACAGGAGAGCGGCGGCGCGTCGGGCGTCGGTCTTGACGAGGGCACGTAGCGCCGAACCCCTTGATCCTCCAACGCGCCCGACCCCCCGGGGCGCCGACCCGGCCCAGCCCGCGCCTCGATCGTATCCCGGGCTCAGGACGGCCTTCGTTGCGCCCAACCGCTCTGGCATAACGATTGCTGCCGATGAGAGCCCAAGATGATTCGACCGTTCACGAATACCAGCAGAGAATTGGCGGTGGACGCCAGGCGCACAACGGCTGTCCGCGCCTGGGACGCGGAGCCGATTGCCGAACCCTCCCTGGAGCTCCTCCTGCTCCCGCCCCCGATGACGAACTCGGCATACCTGTTCGGCCGCAACGAGGGGCGGGGGGCAGCGCTGGATTCAGCGGCGCTCGGAGGCCTTGCGGCGGGCGGCGAGACCGTCGGCCCGTTCCCGCTCCGGCGGTCGCCGAACGCGGGCAGGCCGCGGGCGGTCTCGCGGGCCCTGAGGCCTTCCAGAGACGGGCGGGGGCGATGAGCAACGCCGCGCTGGCGTGGCTGATGGTCGTGGCGACGGCCGTCTCTCCGGCGGCGCCGCACGTCGTCGTCCAATCGGCGACCAGGCAAGTGGCCAGGCTCCTGCGCGACCCCGAGCTGTCCCGTCCCGCCAACGCCGAGAAGCGGCGCGCGGAGATCCACCGGGTGGCCGCGGCGCTCTTCGACTTCCCCGAGATGGCGCGGCGGGCGGTCGCCCAGCACTGGGGCGGCTATTCCGCGCGAGAGCGCGCGGAATTCGTCCGGCTCTTCACCGGAAGGCTCGAGCAGTCGTACGTGGGCAAGTTCCAGGCCTCCGTGGGCGGCCGGATCGTCTACGAAGGGGAATCGATCGACCAGGCCTCCGCGGCCGTCAGGACAAAGATCCTGACGGCGAGCCAGGGCGAGATCCCCGTGGAGTATCGCCTCTCGCGCGTGGGCGCACGGTGGGCCGTCTACGACGTGCTCATCGGCGGCGTCAGCCTCGTCTCGGCGTACCGCAGCGAGTTCAATCGGGTCATCGAGACCGAGTCGTTCGGGGGCCTGCTCCAGAGGCTGCGCCAGGCGGAGGCCCCCGCGGTCGCGACGCCGGGCGCGCTCGGCCGGACGCCCGCAGACGCCAGTCCGCCGACCCCGCCCCCTGACAACGAGATCAGGGATTTCCGGCTCGCCGAGGGCTCGGGACGCGAGATGCACGTGGCGGTCGAGTACTCCTATCGGGGCGACCACGGGTCGGACGACGTCTTCCTTCATGCGGGCGCGTTGCTGGGCGAGGAGCTGGCGAGCCGGGTACCCGGAACGAATTTCCCGGGCGAGCCGGTGAGCAGCGGAAGTGGCAGCGTCACCCTGACGATCACGAAGACACGTGTCGAGGACACCGGAGCATTTACGAGTCGTACCCTCCGGGCATGCTTGGTGAGCCTGCGCACGAGGAGCGTATTTCTCTGCCGAAACTTTCCGCTCGTCCACGAGTGGGACTGAGGGCTCCCATGGGCGACGCTTGGCTCAGCGTGACTGGAGCGCAGACCGTGGCGGGCACGTTTTCGGGGGCGTTCCCTTCGTCGCCCGGCCGGACGTCACCGAGGCTGACCCCGTGCGGGCACGAGAGTCCGTTGCCGACCTCCGCCGGCCCCGACCCACAGGGGGCCCGGGGCCGAGCCGGCGGGCGCACTCACGAACATTCCCGGGCTATCGGGTCCCGCGGTCAGGCTCCAGTCGGAGTCTCGGCGGGCGCGACCGGGGGCCGACGGTAATGGCGGGGCGCCCCGGCGGCTCCCGTGCTGCAGAGGGCCCGCGCCTGCTCAGGCTCGTCTCCCCTCCGCATCCCGGTCCCGATTCCGCCGCGCTCACGGATCGCGTGCTCGGCAAGCCGTACCTCGCGGTGTACGCCCCGCTCCTGGGACACAGCGCTCCGATGCGGGTGATCCGGGAGATGGTCGAACAGGTCGCCCCCATCAACACGACCATCCTCTTCCGGGGGGAAAGCGGGGTCGGCAAGGACCTCGTGGCGCGCGCCGTCCACGCGGCGTCCCCGCGGGCGGACGGGCCGTTTGTCAAGGTGAACTGCGCCGCCCTCCCCGCCGGGCTCCTGGAATCCGAGCTCTTCGGCCACGAAAAAGGATCGTTCACCGGGGCCTCCCGGCGAAAGCTGGGGATGTTCGAGCTGGCGAACGGAGGAACCATCTACCTGGACGAGATCGGCGAACTCCCCCTCGCCCTCCAGGCGAAACTCCTGCACGTCGTGCAGGACCTGAAGTTTTCGCGAATCGGCGGCGGCGAAACCATCATGGTCGACACCCGGATCATGGCCTCGACCAATCGAAACCTGGAGCTCGCCCTGAGCCGCGGTGAGTTCCGCGAGGACCTCTACTATCGCCTGAACGTCGTCGAGATCCACGTGCCGCCCCTCCGCGAACGGCGGGAGGAGATCTCAGTCCTCGCCGCCATATTCCTTGAGCGGTTCAACCGCGAGTATCGCCAGAGTCGGCAGTTTTTGCCGGAAACGCTCGCCCTGATCGCGACCTGTCCGTGGCCCGGCAACGTGCGCGAACTCGAGAACTTCGTCCATCGCTTCGTCGTGCTCGGCAACGCCCAGCGGAGTCATCAGGAGCTCGAGGCCGCTCTCCGAGCCGGCCGGCGCCCAGATCCCGCCGGCGCGCCATCGCCATCGCCGTGTCCGTCGACGCCCGACCTCACCCGCGGACTGCGCGCGATCGCGCGCGGCGCCGCCCGAGAGGCAGAGGGGAAGGCACTGAGGGAAGTCCTCGACCGCGTCCACTGGAACCGGGGCGAAGCCGCCCGGATCCTCAAGGTGAGCTACAAGACCCTGTTGAGCAAAATCGCCGAATGTCACCTCAACGGAAAATCCCCGGACGAAGCTGTCTGATGTTAGTCTCCGCCGAACGAAACGAGAGAGAACCTTGGCCCATACCGCAACTCCGGGTTCGGCGCAGATCGAATCGCACGACCGGGTACACGGGGGCCCGCTGCAGCGTGCCGGGGTCGGTCCCGCCCGCGCCGGCGTCTCGCCGTCAGACGGCGGCCAGACGCTGCGCCTAGCGCTGCTGCTGGCGCTCCCCGTCATCGGCGTCGAGCAGCTCGTTCAGACGGACAGACCGACGCTCGCGGCCCTGCCCCTCTACCAGGCGCTGCACTGGCTCAGCGATAGCCTGCTCGCACTGCCCCTGGCCGCGGCCGCGGTCTGGGGCGGCCAGCGACTCGCGACCCGCCTTGGTCTCGGAGCATGGACCCCCGCGGCCATCGTGGGGCGAGCCTGCCTCATCGCCCTCCTCTTCGCCCTCGTGCTGGTGCCGGGCACAGCCCTTCACGACGCGGCGGATCGCCTGACGCACGTCCATGTTCTCTTCTCGACGCACTCCCACGTCCCGCTGCCCTCCCGGGCCGCGACCGGTGGCGCCACCGCGTTGGCTCGCTTCGTCACCCACGCTCTGAGCGATGGATTCGTGGGCCAGGTCCCCGGGCTCCCCCTCATGGTCTTGATCCTGGCGTGGGAAGGGCGGAAGGCGCGCCCACGCGGCGGAGCCGCGCCAGAGACGAAGGAGACGTAACGTGTCCACTCGGCGAACGCTCTTGCGGCTGGGAGCGGCGGTAGGTGCGGGAGCTCTCATGCGGTGGTAGCTCGACCCCACGAGCGGGCTCCTCTTCAACGCCTCGCGGGTCTTCGCCTCCGTTCAGACGCCGCAGACGCGGCTGCCAGGCAGTGGGGTCCGCCAGTTCGTGGAGGCGCTTCCCGCCTTCGTCGGCCGACGCGTCGACGACTCGTTCATCGAGGTCGGCATGGTCGCGTTTCAGCAACGGACGCTGCCCGACCGCGAGGACAACGAGATGATGCGCCCCTCTCTCCCGACGGCCTGATCAGCGTCTGGTACACCCTCCGACGCACGAGGGGCCTGGGACCGGGACGCTGGGGAATTGGTGCCGGGAGAGGTGCCCAGCTTCCCGACCTCGCTGTCCCGGTTTAGAGGGGAATGCGACCGAATTCCGGATGGGAGGGCCGAACCATCAGGACACTTGAGCGGGCTCAGGGATTCCCCTCATTGACAGGCATTGTCCGGTACGCGAATTTGTGGACCGGTGGCACCACGAATCGAAACGAAAAGGACAGAGGGAGGGAGAGCATGAGCTGATTTCGCCCGCGCCGCCGGGGCCACCGCCGTCGTCAAGTTTCTTCATGGCAACGAAACTCGTGTTGCGCCGCCTCATCGTCGGTGACCCGGGGGTCCGCTACCGCCGGGGAGGCCGACGGCGTCACAACGAGAGTTGGCCCCACCCCCCAGCCTGAAAGGAGGCCACGATGCGACACGCCAGACGGACGCGCCTGCTCACTCCCCTGCTTATCCTGCCCCTGCTGGCCGCCCCGGCCGTTGCCAGCGCCGAGGATATCGAGCACAGCGAGCACATCCAGGCCGAGCTGATCGGCTACCAAGAGGTCCCCTCCGTCAACACCGTCGCGAGCGGCGAGTTCCGCGCCACCATCAGCGGCGATCGCCAGTCCATCGACTACGAGCTGACGTTCAGCGGTCTTCAGGCGCCGGTGACCCAGTCACACATCCACGTCGCCCAGCTTAGCGTCAACGGCAGCATCGTCATCTGGCTTTGCCAGACGACGTCGGCGCCCGCTCCGGCCTCAGTTTCGGCGCTGACCCCGATGTGCCCGCAGTCCGGCACCATCACCGGGATCATCACCGCGGCGAACGTCATCGCCGGTAGCATGGCGTCCCAGCAGCTGGCCGCCGGTCATCTCGCCGATGTGGTCGCCGCTATCCGGGCCGGCGTCGCCTACGCGAACGTGCACACGACGGTGTCGGCGGGCGGGGAGATTCGCGGTCAGATCCGCGCCTCTGACCACTAGTTCCGCGAGCCCGTGCACGGCTCCGCCCCCGACATCGCGGGCAAGGGATCGCGAATCCCATCGCGCAGACCTGGACGGTGGCGATGCGGCTCGGGCGATCGGCTCACGCTGACGCGGCGCGCGCTGCACAAGTCGTCCGTGGCGGGGCGGAGCCGACGCCTCCGGGTGCCGAACCGTCCGCCGACTCGGTCGCCGTGCGCGACTTCGCGCGCTAGGCCATCGCCGGATCGCCGCATCGGGCGGTTTTCGGTGGTAGCATCGTATCCTGATGCTATCGTCCTGCTTTACTCGCGCGCGAGCCGGCAAGCATAATGGCCGACGTCGATGACGCCCCGCTGGTCGGTTCACCCGGACACGACGCCGCCCGCGCCGGTCGTCGCGCTCGCCGAGCAGATCGAGCGCGACGGCGGGCGGGCCCTCGCCCTCTACCAAGACCCCGTGGGCGAGCACTGGCAGATCTTCTGCCTCCTCCCGATGCCGATCGTGGACGCGACGCCGTACCAGCGCGACCTGTCTCCCACGCACGTCAAGCGCCTCACGGAGGTCGTCAAGAAAGTCGACCGCTTCGTCGACCCGATCGTCGCGATGTCGCCCAAGTCCGGCGTCTATTGGACGCCGAACGGCAACCACCGGCGCGTGGTCCTCCAGAAGCTCAAAGCCGACCTCGTGCCGGCGATCCTCGTGCCCGAGCCCGAGGTGGCGTTTCTCATCCTCGCCCTCAACACCGAGAAGGCCCACAACCTCAAGGAGAAGTCGCTCGAAGTGATCCGGATGTACCGGGGACTCGCCGAGGAGTCACCGAGCGCCGCCGAGGAGGAGTTCGCCTTCCAGTTCGAGGCGCCTCACTTCATCACGCTTGGCCTCCTCTACGAGGGCAACAAGCGGTTCGCCGGCGGGGCCTTCGCGCCGATCCTGCGGAGGGTCGACAAGTTCCTCCGGGGCGGCCTCGCCAAGGCTCTCGAGGAGCGTCGGGAGCGCGCCGATCTCGTTCGCGCGGCAGACGAGGCGCTCGCCCTCGTCGTCGCGAAGCTCAAAAAGCGTGGGATCGGCCACCCGTACGTCAAGAACTACGTCCTCGCGCGCACGACGCCGCTCACCCGCGCGCGCAAGACGCTGCCCCCGTTCGAGCAGACGTTCAAGAAGCTCCGGGACAATCTCGAGGCGTTCGACGTGGCCAAGGTCCGATACGACGACATCCAGCGCACCGCCGTCATGGCGGGGCCCCCGTCGGCCGAGTGACCCGGCCATGCCGAGACCAGCCCGGCTCAGCGACGCGGACGCCGCCGAGCGACTCAAGTCGCTTCCGGGCTGGACGATCGCCGGCGGCAAGCTCCACCGTGTCTTCCAGTTCCGCGACTTCACCGAAGCGTTCGGCTTCATGGCGCGGGTCGCGCTCCTCGCCGAGAAGCTCGACCACCATCCGGACTGGCAGAACGTCTACAACCGGGTGACGATCGACCTCGTCACCCACGACGCGGGCGGCCTCACCGTCCTCGACTTCGAGCTCGCGGCGAAGGCGTCCGCCGCCGCCGGCTCCTGATGCGCGGCGGTCGACGGGTGTCGCAGCTCCTGGTCCCCGACGCCTCGGCCCGGCGCCACGCGCCGGGCCGGCCGCTCCCCCCCCCACGATCGCGGCGCGCCGGCCGGGTCAGAAGCTAGGTCGCGCGGCATGGAGTTCGCCGGGAAGGTCGCGGTCGTGACGGGCGGCACCGGCGCGCTCGGGCAGGCGATCACGCGGCGCCTGCTCGCCGGCGGCTCCGTCGTGGCCGTGCCGTTCGTCGTGCCCGCCGAGGCCGAGGCGCTGCGGGCATCGCTCCCCGCGGCCGGGCGCGCCCAGCTCCACGCGATACCCGCCGACGTCGCGGACCCCGCCGCGATCGACGGCCTCATCGGCGGGGTGCTCGCGCGCCACCGTCGCGTCGACATCCTCGTGTGCGCCGTCGGCGGCTTCGCCGCGGGCGACCTCGTCTCGACGCCGCCGGAGCTGTGGAACCGCATGCTGACCCTCAACCTCACCACGACGTACCTGGCCTGCCGCGGGGCGCTGCCCGCGATGCTCCGCGCTCGGTCGGGACGGGTGATCACGATCGCGTCGCGCTCGGTGGTGCCGCCGACGGCCGGCTTCCTCGCCTATACCGTCGCGAAGGCGGGCGTCATCGCGCTCACCCAGGCGCTCGCGCGCGAGGTCGCGCCGCACGGCGTCACCGTCAACGCCGTGTTGCCGAGCACGATGGACACGCCCGCCAATCGCGCCGCCATGCCCGACGCCGACCGCTCCGGGTGGGTCTCCGTCGACTCGGTCGCCACGGTCGTGACCCTTCTCGCCGGCGACGGCGCGCGCGACGTGACGGGCGCGCTCATTCCCGTGTAGCCCGCACCGTTTCCGCACCATGCCTGCCGAGTCCGCTCCGAGCGCCGGCCCCGCCGGCGCGCCCCCGCGCGGGAAGCCCGAACGAGGGGCGAAGCCCTCCGCCCTGCCCTCCGCCCTGCCCACCGCCGAGGCGCGGCGGCTCGAGGAATCGCGCCTGCGCACGGCGCACTGGAAACGCTGGGGCCCCTACCTGAGCGAACGCCAGTGGGGAACGGTGCGCGAGGACTACTCGGAGGACGGCGCGGCCTGGGAGTCCTTCCCCCACGACCACGCGCGTTCGCGCGCCTACCGATGGGGCGAGGACGGGCTCGCCGGCATCTCGGACAACCACCAGCGGCTCTGCTTCGCGCTGGCGCTCTGGAACGGCCGGGACCCGATCCTCAAGGAACGCCTCTTCGGCCTCGGCGGCACAGAGGGCAACCACGGCGAGGACGTCAAGGAGTACTACTTCTACCTTGACTCCACCCCGACGCACTCGTACATGAAGTGGCTCTACAAGTACCCCCAGCGGGCCTACCCGTACGAGGGCCTGGTCGCTGAGAACCGCCGTCGGGGCCGCGCCGCCCCCGAGTTCGAGCTGCTCGACACCGGCGTGTTCGAGGAGGACCGGTACTTCGACGTCCAGGTCGAGTACGCGAAGGCCGCGCCCGACGATATCCTCGTGCGCCTGACGGTCTGGAACCGCGGTCCGGAGCCGGCCGAGCTGCACCTGCTGCCGACGCTCTGGTTCCGGAACACGTGGTCGTGGGAGATCGGGCCCGAGCGCCCCCGGCTCACCGTGGGGCCGGCGGCCGAGGGCGCGCTCTGCGTCGAGGCGGACCACCCAACGCTCGGGCGTCGCCGCCTCCTCTGCGCGGGTGCTCCCGAGCTCCTCTTCACCGAGAACGACTCCAACGCCCGGCGCCTCTGGGGCGTCGGCGCCCCGACTCCGTTCGCGAAGGACGGGATCAACGAGTTCGTCGTCCACGGCGCCGCGGACGCGGTCAACCCCGCGCGGACGGGGACGAAGGTCGCCGCCCGGTACCGTGTCGTGATCCCTGCCGGCGGCCTGCGGGAGGTCCGCCTGCGGCTGACCGACGCCCCGCCCGGGTCCGGGCCGCTCGGAGCCGAGTTTGAGGCGGTCTTCGACGCCCGCCGGCGCGAGGCCGACGAGTTCTACGCCGCGGTCGTCCCCGACAAGCTCTCCACGGACGGCAGGCAGGTCATGCGGCAGGCGCTGGCGGGGATGCTCTGGTCCAAGCAGTGGTACCACTACGACGTTCAGCGCTGGCTCGACGGCGACCCCGCCGGCCCGCCGCCGCCCGCCGCGCGCCTGACCGGGCGCAACCACCGCTGGCGCCACCTCTACAACGAGGACGTGATCTCGATGCCCGACAAGTGGGAGTACCCGTGGTACGCGGCGTGGGACCTCGCCTTCCACTGCGTGGCGCTGGCCCTGGTCGACCCCGACTTCGCCAAGGATCAGCTCGCGCTCTTCCTCCGTGAGTGGTACATGCACCCGAGCGGCCTGCTCCCCGCCTACGAGTGGGCCCTCGGCGACGTGAATCCGCCCGTGCACGCCTGGGCCGTCTGGCGAGTCTACAAGATCGAGAAGCGCGTCCGCGGGCGCGCGGACCGCTCCTTCCTCGAGCGCGTCTTCCACAAGCTCCTGCTGAACTTCACCTGGTGGGTGAACCGCGAGGACCCCGAGGGACAGAACATCTTCCAGGGCGGTTTTCTCGGCCTCGACAACATCGGCGTCTTCGACCGCTCCGCGCCGCTCCCCACCGGAGGCCACATCGAACAGTCCGACGGCACCTCCTGGATGGGCATGTACTGCCTCAACATGCTGGCGATCGCGCTCGAGCTCGCCCGGGACAACCCCGCCTACGAGGACGTCGCCTCCAAGTTCTTCGAGCACTTCGTCTACATCGCGCGCGCCCTGAACGAACTCTCCGGGATCGAGCTGTGGGACGAGGAGGACGGCTTCTACTACGACGTGCTCCACCTGCCCGGCGGCGCGACCCACCGCCTCAAGGTGCGCTCGATTGTCGGGCTGATCCCGCTGCTCGCGGTCGAGACCCTCGAGCCGCAGATCATCGAGCGGCTGCCCAACTTCAAGCGGCGCATGACCTGGTTCATCGACCACCGCCCCGAGTTCCGCCCCCACCTCGACGCCACCCGCCGCTCGGCCGACGGCGAGCGGCACCTCCTCTCCCTCGTGC
>Ga0209378_1000884_pt1 | contig 21677 bp, 23 predicted proteins | sample GraSoiAngelo_156_FD_186170 | JGI IMG/M metagenome (GOLD analysis project Ga0209378, IMG submission 186170) | Grasslands soil microbial communities from the Angelo Coastal Reserve, California, USA - 14_1009_13_40cm (SPAdes) (version 2) | ecosystem: Environmental > Terrestrial > Soil > Grasslands ...
GACCTGGAAAAAGCATTTTATACGCAAAACCCACCTGTCTCTCTTGAGGACTTGTCAGCAGAATGTGTAGCACGTGCGCAAAGCACAACCCGGGAAAGAAGAAAAAATCCGAAATGTGAAATAGCCGGCCTGGAACCGTAGGCCGCCGTCCTTACTTTTTCTGGCTGGAGGTCGAATAGCCAGTGACCAGCTCGGTCCTATCCGGGTCAGACTCAGTTGCCAAATTCAAATTCAGACGAACCCTAGAACAACTGGCACGGAAAGAAGGCCGGGGAACAGAACTCATCAGCCTATACGTTCCCCCGGACCGTAGAATACACGAAGTTCTCAGTCAGCTCCGAGAGGAAGCAGGGACAGCATCCAACATCAAATCACGCACAACCCGCCAAGCGGTCCAAGACTCCATCGAACGGGTCATGCAGCGGTTGCGATTGTTCAAAGAACCGCCCCCTACCGGCCTAGTGATCTTTGCAGGGATGATCCCTCAGAATGGTCTTGGGAGTGAACGGATGGAGATCTACGTGTTAACCCCTCCTGAGGCAATTACAGTCGGGTTCTACAGGTGCGATGCGCGTTTCCACGTTGAGCCCCTCTTAGCTCTCGTTGTCGAGAAGGATACCTACGGAATAATCGTCATTGACGGGACTGAAGCGGTTGTTGCAACCCTCAAAGGACGGAGGGTCGAGATCGTCAAAAGCTTCACCTCAGGAATACCCGGAAAGAGCCGTGCCGGTGGACAATCGGCTAGACGCTTCGAACGTATCCGCGAACAGGTCGCCAACGACTACTACAAACGCGTTGGTCAGCACTTCAACGAGATCATGCTTGCTATACCGGATCTCAAAGGAATCATCATCGGTGGACCGGGACCTACAAAATATGTCTGGTCCGAGGGAGAATACTTGCAGTACACGCTCAAGAACAAAGTGCTCTCGGTCGTCGATACAAGCTACACCAGCGAGGCAGGCGTCGAGGAGGTCGTTGAGAAGAGCAGCGAGATACTGAAAGGAGTTCGGTACAAGGAGGAGAAGCAGATGGTCCAGAAATTCCTCTACGAGCTAGGCCACGAAACCGGCAAAGGAGTCTTCGGAGAGTTACAGGTCCAGAAATACTTGGAAAAAGGCGTTGTCGATACATTGCTGATCTCAGAGAAACTAGAAGGTCAGCGACTCGTCCTAAAATGCAAAAACTGCGGCAATCTAGAAGAGTTCCGCGGGACAAGGTATGAGGCTCACTCGGTCAAGAGCGAGCTTCCCACGCGACCATGCAAGAAGTGCGGCAAACCAAATCTCGAAGTCGTTGAGGACAGCGATATCATCGACAGTTTCCTAGACTACGCAGAGAAGGGCGGAAGTAAAGTCGAGGTTGTATCAGATGAGACCGAGGAAGGACGAATGCTACGCGATGCGTTCGGAAAGGTCGCCGCAGTCCTACGCTACCCTGCCAACTAGTTCGAGCAAGTGTCCATGGCGCGGACTAAAGCAATATTTTTCGACCTTGGAGAGACTCTTGTAACACAAAACATCGAAGACAACCTAGTCACGATGAAGGCCCTACAGAAAATCAGCAGGATACTACCACGAGGAAAGCCCCCATCGGAACTCTTCTCGATCTATAAGCAAGGCTACAAGGTAAACGAGCGTTTTCGCACAAAACATCACGTTGAGATTCCGATACAGGCTTGGATAGTACAACTCCTAAGACGGGCACTTGGCCATGAACCTGGGGACAGTTTGGTCGAGGATGCAATCAAGATCATCGTCTCCGCCAGGGCCGAAAACGCGGTCGTTTTCCCCGATTCGAAGCCTCTCTTGGAGAAGCTTTCGAAACGAAGGATCAAGCTTGGAATAATATCGAATGTATCATCTCATGATGTTGCAGTAGAGATCCTTCGCAGAGTACGGCTGCTAGAACACTTTGACAAAGTCGTCACCTCGGCTTTTGTTGGAATCCGTAAGCCTGACCCTGGAATCTTTCTCTACGCGCTCATGCAGTTTAAGCTGCTGCCACGGGAAGCTGTCATTGTGGGCGATTCAGAGAGACATGATATCTGGGGGGGCAGGATCACCGGCATGAAGACGGTTCTGGTCTCGAAGAGACCCATGGTTGACAGTATTGCCGATTATCGATTTTTTAGTCTGGCGGAGGCATCAGTGACCCTGGCGTCTCTATAGGAAACTTGCAAGGAGCATTCCCGCGACCCCGAGTAACAAGGAAAACGGGAGACCGGGAAACATCTCGTATCTTGAGAGGGCTTTGAATCCAAGGAAGGTTCCGGCGAGTATCCCGATCGCGGCACCAAAGAATGAGAGAACTCCACCGAAGTATACAAGTGCTGTTGTTGCGACTAGTGAATAGAAGACCATGTCTCCCATCCCGATTGTCAAATCCCCATATGTAAAAACTGCGCCAGGAAGATCGCCTTCTCCAATTGTCTTCGCTAGAGCTCCGACAGGACCGCGGAACACTGCAACAATGTCGTAGATCACAAGGGCGCCAACGAGGACGAGCGCAGTCACCGGTCCTATCGAATAGCCCAAAAAGATCCCAGTCAACGCACCAATTAGTGTCACCCCGATTAGCTGATATTTTCTTGCTTTCCCGAATATTGTAAGACCAATCGCCCCCGCTGTTCCGAGCGAAACGCCTAGGAGGATAATGGTGGCTATCGGGTCCGACGGAGAGTTCGGAATCAGGAAAAAGATCGAGGACGCGTACCAGAACGCAACAGCAAACGACACTACGAGGACCGCGGCTCTGATGAGCGAGCGGATGAACCCCATCTTGCCTCTTCTGATCATGAGAAGCATTGCTGTCGCACTTGCTCCAAGAGCGATTACGAAGATGAACGCGTTGAGACTCGCCGAGCCTAGACTATCGCCCTGGAAAGGCGTTACTTGGGCTTGAGGAACGATCTGGTTTGAGATCGGATATCCAAGAATGCCCGTTACAGCGAGGCTGAGAATTACAGGGTAGAGATGGCCTGGGCGGGGATTGAAGGCCTTGTGTTCTTCCTCTGCCATGGAGCGCTAAATCTCGATAACGTCCCCGGTTTTCGGGGCCTTCGCGTCCAGTCCTTGTTCTTTGGAGGCCCACTCGGCAAGTTTCTTGCAGTTTCCTTCCGCGCCGTGCACGATGAACACCTTCGTCTTCTTATCGAGATCCGACAGCGTCAATTCTAGTTCTCGTCTGCCTCCGTGGGATGAGAAGTCGAACCTCTCTACTCTCGCATCCACCGGTCGAGCTTTGCCGTGGATAACGAACTTCTTCCGCTCCAAGAGGATCCTGCCAGGGCTACCTGGTACCTGGAAGCTGACCATGAACACCGCATTCTGTTTCTTCGCCGCAACATTCTCCATGTAGAAAACGGACGCGCCGCCCTTCAACATCCCTGCAGGCGATATTATCACACCCGCAGTTTTTGCAGCCCTCCTTCGATCGTTCCATCCGTCGACCCAGTGAGCCATCTTGCTAGCCCGTTCAAAAACTGAAGAGTCTCTTAGCGATGAGGGATACTTCAGGAGCATCTCCATTGCATCGAGGGCCATTCCATCTACGAAAACCGGATGCTCGAAGTGGTAGGCTGAGAGTACCGAGAGTAGTTCTTGGGATCGGCCGACACCGAAGGCCGGGACGAGAACTGTTCCGCCTCCCTCAACTACTTCTGTTACTTTTTCGACAAACTCTTTTTCGAGTCCATCCCGCATCGGGTGGTCTTCTGTGGCGTAGGTTCCTTCGATGATGATTGCGTCCAAGTCCTTGTAGTTGCTAGGGTCTGCGCCGTCTACGAGCCTTGTCGGCTGACGGTTGAAGTCACCCGTGTACAGTAGCCGTTTGCCTTCGGAGGTGATCAATGCCTGAGCGCTGCCCGGTATGTGGCCGGCATTTACTAGAGTTAGAGACGCGTCTCCGACATCGATCGACTGGTGATACTGAAGTTCACGCTGATGCTTCAGCATCGTCTGGAGGTCCATGAACTCGTATGGTGCGTAGTAACCGCTGAGTTTGAGGAAGTCTTTGATGATCAGACCGGTAAGCGTGAAAGTCGGTTGTACTCCATAGAGAGGGACGCCACCGTGAATGTAGAATATCGGAGCAGATCCGACGTGATCCAGATGCGCATGTGTGAGCACGATCGCCTCCACCTCTTTCGGAGGGATGTGCATCGGGAATCCGACGTGATGGTTTACCATTACGCCATAGTCGAGAACGAGGTACTTGCTACCGACGCTGACTGCGAATGCGGACCTGCCTACTTCCTGGCAAGCGCCTAAGAACTTGATTTTCATCCGTTCACCGTTACGGCATGAAGTGGATTATCGCGAGAAATTCTTGTTCACTCTACGAATGGACTGGTTTGAAAGACTACAATAAAAGCCCTACAATCCTCTATCCGGAGAGATTTTTAGGCACGGTAAAGCTAGACGGATCTGCTTTGTTCAGTTGGTGTTAGAATGCCAGTTCAGCTCCTCGTTGATGCGAAGAATCTCAGAGGCTCTACACTAGTCACGGGATTCCATGGAGTAGGACAAACAGGCTACATTGCAACATCTTACATGATACACGCGCTAAAGGCCGAGCGAGTGGGCTTTGTCCAAGTCGCGAACCCGCCACCCTGGGTCGGGACAGCTGACGGTGGTCTGGTTACACCATTCGAGGTCTATCGGAGGGGCAAGACAATCCTTGTCAAGCTGGAATTTTCTCCCCACAGATCAGAAGAGGCGGAGTTCGCGAAAGTCCTCGCAAACTGGGCTGTCAAGGGCAAGTTCAAAGATGCGATTCTGATCGGTGGGCTAGACTCGTCTTTCAGGAACAACAACGACGAGTTCTGCGTCGTTCCAACCGGCGCATACACTGATCGAGCCAAGGTGTTCAAGGCACCGATCCTCGAGCCGGGCTTGCTAGTCTATGGGCCGCTCGCCGTCATGCTGAGCGAGTTTGAGATTCATGACTTTCCCGCGATTGCGGTTCTTCCATATGCGGAGCCGTCGCGAGCTGACCCTGCAGCCGCGGCGCTAGCTATCCGAAAGATCTCGAAAGCATACAATTTCAAAGTCAACCTCAAAGAACTATTGAAGGATGCGAAACTTATCGAAAGGGAGTACGATCATAAATCCAGACTTACGAAATCGCATGAGAGACTCTACGCCTAGCGCAGCCGCCGAATGATCGAACCTACAGTACGGTCCGGTTTCGACCCCTTGGCCTGGATTCGAATAACTTTCAACTGCCGAGTTGCTTTTGGAAGTTCCTTTCGAAGTGCCATGCCGTAGTCTCCCTCGGAAATTAGGATAACCCGCTTCGGCGATAATCGCTTGACCCAGACGGTCACGCGCCGTGCTCTCTGCTCGTACATTATCTGATCATGACTGTCAGAGCTCTCGGTCTGCGCTAGAGGAAAGGTCTCATCAAGCTCCATCGGGACTGGTCCGAAGGGGATTGTGTAGAAGCAGATAGACACGTTTGACCTGTTTGCGAGCTTGCTGACTATGGGCAGGTTTCGTGGGTCTTCGTGATAGGGTCTTCTCCAGCGGCCCGGTAAGAGAACAACAGCCTTCTTCCGTTCTACCGGAACCCGTGCCCTCCTAACATTGTAGCGAACCATCTCGGGCCGATCATCGCTGGCCTCTCCAAAATGGGAGATCCCACGAGGCTTCACAGTAGGAGTGAACCGTTCCAAAAAGAGAGAGTGCTGAATGATCTTTGCAAGGAATTTTTTGAAGGCTGGATTCGCGTAACTCCGATGTTCGAGGAGATCCCACAGGTGGCCCCTTCTGATCGCTTCACGAATCCTGCGTAGCTCAGAAAAGCAGGCGAGAAGGTTGTGTTTTGACAAGAGTTGCTCCTTTTCGGGTAGATCAAGTCGTCGCATCTCTCCCGGAGTAGTTCTGTCACAGATCCTACACATGCAGGAGAACTCTTCGATCTCAGCCAGTTCCTGGGTTCCGTCGGAGGTGAGGTACCTGCCTCTCCGGGCGTAGAGCGCGTATGCAGCCGAATCGAACATGTCGCAGCCCAGAGCGACTATGAATGGGAACATGGAAGGATGACCTGCGCCGAACAGGTGCAAGGGTCGGGAATGGGGGAGACCCTTCTTGGCAGCGACTATCATGTCCACTAGAACATCGAAACGCTGCGCCTCCATCAATTCGGTAGGGCTACCGAGCGCATAGATCGAGAACGGTCGCTTTCCCATCTCCACCGCGGACCGAGCGACTTCTTTGATGTGGACTCCTCCCTGGACAGGACCTACCCAGAGGATATCCTTCCGTTTGATTCGCCTGAGAGCTTCATCTGCTCTGCGAACCGTCTCGTCAACGGTCCATCCAGCCCGTCTTGCATCACTGTGGAAGCCAGTTGGAAAATCAAGAATCACGCCAATGTCAGTGTCGATCTTCTCTTGGTAAGAAACGATCTCCGCGGGCTTCACGCCTACATGTCCATACTCGAGAATCTGGTACGCCCCAGAATCTGTGGCCACTGTCCCCTTGAAATCCAAGGTGTCATGAACATCCTTCGGCGGCTGGCCCGGTCTACCTCTCTTCAAGAGATAGGCGTTGGTCATTATCGCTCCAATGCCGGCCTCGCGATAGAATTCTGGATCAATCATCGGAAGGTTCGGGTCCACCACGGGGAACATGTGAGGTGTCTGAAAGCTACCGCTCTTAGTGGTCAGTGTTCCGATTCTGCCGAGAAGATCTTTGCCCTGTACCTGAAAAGACAAAACGGGATTTAGGCCTTGACGCCTTTTTCCCTCATGAACTCGTCAAAGACCCGCTGAACCCGCTCCGCAGCTGGACCAGTGCCTTCGATAATACCCCTCTCGTTTACCCGGATTCTGTCCATCACAACGATCACTCCCGCATCGTCCATCACACGTACCATCCTTGGAAAGACCCGTTCAAGCCTCTCACCGAGGCTCTGAAGATCGAACGGCTTTTCAAAACTAGAAATCTGGAGAATGGTGTCACCGTTCAGGAACACCTTGTGGATATCGCCTGCGTCCGACTTTGCGTTAGTGAGGCAGACGCTGAGGGTTTCTGTATCAACACCCGTCAGAGTGCCGATGAAAGTCTTGCCCTGCGTCGTCAAGACGCTGACGTGCTTTTGCAGAAGGTTCGAGAGCTCCTCCATGAATTTCCGGCCGGCAGTCGAAGACAGTTATGCAGCACCCTCGAAACGTGCTGACCCGGAGACCGCTATATCACCTTTGGTTCAGACAAGGTTGTTCTCGGCATCTTCAGCCCTGCAACGATAGTCCTTGCTTCCCTGGCGTCTTTGGCAGAGGCGAGCACGGGCAGATCGAGAATCTCAAACCGTCGTGAGCACTGAGAACAGGTCTTGCTCTTGTTCCTGGAATCTGCAATCTGATAGGTCTGGCAACGCGGGCACTTGATAATCCAGAACCTCTCTTTCTCAGTCATAGCGATCTCTCGAGTTCTAGCGGATCGTAACGGGCAAGCCAGTTTACTACTCCTGACCGGCCAGTTCTCCCTCTTGACAAAGCTCGGAGTGCCTCCTTGTAGACTGACGCGGCCGATTTTCGCGTAGTATCGATCTCATACACTTTCCGGGGTCCAAGGAGCAAATGGGACTCGTGGAGGCACACGTCCAATATCTCTGCTTCCGTGTTTTCCCAAGCCTTCCGTTTGGTCCACCCCCTCGCTCGCAGTCGCCTGTAGAGGACAACTGGGTCCAGGCGAAGAACTAATGCCATTTTCACTGAGGCTTTGGGGAGAAATCTTCCAATCAAGTGAGTTGATAGAACGATTCTCTCTGGTGATCGCGACAACGTTGCCAGTCGCTTTCGAAGCTGTCCCTCATCTACAACGTAGGTTTTCCTAGCTCGGTCGAAGCGTGTGTAGAGCCTTTCTTTCCTTACCAGTTTGCCCAGTTCGACCAGTTTGAAGCCTGACTTTCTGGAGAGGCTCTTTGCCAGCACAGTTTTTCCAACTCCAGGTGTGCCGGTTATGAGTATGATACTGGCCAAGTTTGTGGTCTAGTGCTCCGGCCGGGACATTCAGGCTCTTTGGAGCCTTTTGAACCCGGGTCGCCGGATCGAGAGTCCGGCATACTTTCGGCCAAACTTGTGGACCGGGCTATACTACCGGAGCAAAGGCTCCCAGAAAATAAGTTTCAGTTAAGGATTGTCGTTTTCTCGAATCTGATTCCAGCCTTGACGCTCGGAGACGCTTTCGTTAATCATCAACCAAGATACCGACGTAATAGGAATGCCACACTGAACACCAACAAAACAAGCACTATTGTCGCCGCTAGTGCAATCTTCTGCAGGTTTGTGAGAGGTCTTCCGGTCGGCGGAGGATGTGGAGGGGCGTAAGCAGGAGGAATGGAGTTGAAAATAACAAGCCTGATTCTCGCCCGCCATGGCTTCTGACGAGCCAGATTGGTCGTGAAGGCTCGGAAGAAATCGGTCGCATCCTATCTAGGATGATAAGTCTTGGAGAGGAAACCAAGAGCCTCTCATCGCCTAGTTGCGCTCAACACTGTGCGGGTTCTTCTCTTGCCGGGTAATTAATCCGGAGGCGGGCCGCCTTTTGGTGGAGGAGGCGGTTTAGCGGCTGCGATTACGTCGTCGATTCTCAATATCATGGATGCGACCTCTACCGCGGATCCGATAGCGTGTTCCTTGACCTTTACCGGCTCCAGTACTCCCTCTCTCCACATATCGGAGACTTGGCCAGTGTGAACGTTGATTCCGCTCCAAAGCCCCTTGTTTTCGTGAGCTGCTCGTAAAGCTACGAGGATGTCGATTTGTTCGAGGCCTGCGTTGTCGGATAGGGTTCGCGGAATGGACTCTAGCGAGTCTGCAAATGCTTCAACAGCTAACTGTTCTCTTCCGCCTATCTTCGGCGCTAGATCGCGGATTCTTTTCGCCAACTCAATCTCGATTGCACCGCCACCCGCAACTATCTTGTTCTTCTTGACCACATCAATGATGACTGAGAGGGCGTCTTTGAGGGCTCTCTCCGCTTCGTCAACAAGCCTTTCCAGACCCGCTCTAATCAGGATGCTAACGGACTTTGGGTCCTTCGAATCTTCGATGAACACCATCTTATCGTCACCTACCTTTCGCTCTTCAACAAGACCCGCGAATCCGAGGTCCGCGCTGCGAATGTCTTCCAGGTTGGTGATTATTCGAGCACCGGTTGCTCTCGACAGTTTCTCGATGTCTGACTTTTTGATTCTTCTAGCAGCCAATATTCCATTCTTGGCCATGAATGACTGCGCCACTTCGTCGATCCCCTTCTGACAGAGGACAACGTTCGCGCCGGACTTTTTGATCTTCTCAACCATGTCCTTCATGAGCTTTGTCTCCTCGTCGAGGAAGGACTGCATCTGTTGCGGGTTACTAATCTTGATCTCAGCACTAAACTCGGTTTTCTCAATCTCAAGCGGCGTATCCAAGAGCGCGATCTTCGCTTTCTCAATCCTCTTTGGCATTCCCGGATGGACGACTTCCTTGTCCACAATGACGCCCTTGATCAGCGCGGTGTCAAGGAGGCTCTTGCCCTCCTTCTTCACCAGCTGAATATTCTCAATGTCGGCAGAGAAGGCATCACCCCTCTTCTCAATAACATGGTTAACCGCCTCAACCGCAATATTCGCAAAGTGTTCCGTCGCCCCTCCCAGGGACTTTCCGCGCATCGCTGTCACCGCGATTTTCCGAAGCGTCTCAGTGTCTTTTAGATCAACGGGTTTTCCGAGCTCGTTCAGAATCTCACGCGCCTTCTCAGCGGCCTTTTTGAACCCAGCGTTAATCACGGTCGGATGCAAACCCTTGTCGAGCAAAAGCTCTGCGCGCTTCAGTAGCTCACCGGCGAGGACAACGACAGATGTGGTTCCGTCACCCACCTCATCGTCTTGGGTCTTAGCTATCTCAACAAGCATCTTCGCGGCAGGATGCTGAACATCTAACTCGTCAAGAACTGTGGCTCCATCGCTTGTCACGGTGACATCGCCGAGGCTGTCGACAAGCATCTTGTCCATACCCCGTGGTCCAAGGGTTGTTTTGACAACTTCAGAAACGATCCTTGCGGCACTAATATTGCTCCTCTGGGCGTCCTTCCCGCGGTTACGGTTAGAACCCTCTTTCAGAATCAAGACTTGTTGGTTAGCGAGATACGACATTTACTCTAAGCACTCAGAAAGAGTGACCGGCGGAGTTGCGAATAAAAACCTTATCTCAAGTGTGGGCGAGTTTTAGGGCTATTCCTTCTGTATGCGCTTGACAGCGAGACGTATATCCTCGGATCTGACTGTTTTTCGCCCTGCATGCGTTGCTAGTTCCAGAGCTTCCTTTCCCACCCGGATGGCAAACTCTTCGACCACTTTTCGCAATTCCTCCGCTGCATCATCCCCGATTCGCCCCGCCCCGCCCCGTTTTATGAGCCGATGCACTGCAGCGGTTGATATCTCGCTCTCTCCCAAGGATGGGACCGATTTCGGTTCCCAACCAGACTATAAAAGCGTTAGTAGAACGCACTCGCGCTTTCGCGCCAATATTTAAAAGTCCAGCAGAGACTCCGCCGGCTTCTCGGATGTGCTAGCGTGGGAAAAGTTCGGATAGCCGCGGTCAAGAAAGTGTCGAGAGAACTCGTTGCCCGGTATCCGGACAAGTTCAGCAAGAATTATGAAGAAAACAAGGTAGCACTAGCCGTACTTGTCGATGCAAGAACTAAACGACTTAGAAACAGGATCGTCGGCTACGTCACCCGGCTGAAAATTGTTGAGGCGAAACGCGCCGCAGCACCGGGCGAAATTGGACCCGAAGGACCAGAAGACCAAGCATAGTACGCTGGCCTAGCAACCTCTTGGAAGGCCACTCTTCCCTGAAAGGCTATTCGATCGCCGGCGGCAGGATACCCATTCTAATCACACTGAGAAAGACTTCGGATCTGAAGCCGCATGAAGAGACAATTGCTGAAGACCTGGAAAGACTTGTTGACGCTCTGAGAGAGAACCCGGTATTGCGACACCCAATCATCGCAGACCGGACAACGGGAATCGTTCTAGACGGGACGCATCGATTGGCCGCAATCAAACAGCTGAAGTGCAACTTCATCCCCTCCGCTCTCGTAGACTACGACGACCCTCAAATCAGGGTAGAAAGGTGGTTCAGGCAGCTTTCTGGACGAAACGTTCGGAATCTTGAGAACGACCTTAGACGACTGGGTCCCAAGGAAGTAAGTCATGACGAATGCGAGGATGGGCTTTTGAACAGGCGATGGTATGCCACCGTCGAGGACCCTAGGATCTGCTTGGCCTTCCCGGTCCGTAGTCAGAATCCATACGAAATGGCCCGAGACTCTCACAGCATAGAGATGGCTGCTCGAAAGCATGGCGTTAGCATCGCTTATCAGGACAACAAGGATGCGAAACCCAGGGACTCCGAGAGCCGTATCATGTCAACAATCAAGATTGAGAAAAAAGAGGTCGTGGAGGCCGTTGGAAAGGGAAAATTGTTCCCCCCGAAATCAACCCGCCATATCATTCCCTCAAGGCCTCTGGGAGGGGGCGTCCCCATCGATTGGCTACAAGGATCCGATTTTTCTGAGGCGCAATCTCGATATCAGGAATATATCCAATCAAGGAAGGTTAAGCGGCTACCTGAGGGATCACGGGTCGGCAGCAGGCGTTACCTAGAAGAGGTTTTCTTGTTTGAGTGAGACCGCGACCATCCCCATTGAGGCCGTGCCAGTGAAACTCATCGGAGTCCTCGGCTCGGCAGCTGGAAACAGGGAAATCATGCTGCCTGTTTCAACCACTCTAACCGTGCAAGAACTAATCTCGGCGTTGTTGAAAACAGTAGGCAACAAATTTTTCAGAGAGCTTTTGGTCGATGTTGGAACAGAAGACCCTAGACCGAACGTGATCATATTGTTGAATGATCAGGACTGCAACATTTTCGATGGTCTAAGGACCCAGATCGAACCCGGAACGAGGGTTACGATAATCCCTGTGGCTCACGGTGGCTAGACTTCGACTATCTCACACTTTAGCCGCTTGATGACATCGTCGGCCCGTTCCACTTTCACCTTGTGGGTGTAGAGCTGTCGGGGGGTCCGAAGCTTCAGTTTAACCAAGTCCTTCGCGCGCCTTACTCGGCATTCCAAGGCGCCCTCTGACAGACTTACGAATTGATCTGTGCTTGTGATTTCCGACGGCATTTCTCAGACCCTGCCGGATGGGTTAGACTCTCTCTATAAACGGTTCCCCTAAGCCATGACCCAGCGGAACGTCGTGCCGATCTGACTTTTTCAAACACTCTTTTTCATATTGACCCCCAGGGGTGGCCGATTTTCCCCCGACCGGCCCTTCATGAAAACCCCAAACTAAGCCACTAGTAAGAAATCCATGAGCTATAATACAACGTTAGTCCAAACACTCTATCCGTGAGTCTTAGTTGATCCGGATAGGCATCATTGGCAAGACAAATACCGGCAAAACCACGTTCTTCAACGCGGCCACGTCCAGCACGGCAGAAGTTTCAACCTATCCGTTTACAACAAAGAAGCCCAACACCGCTTTGGGTCAAGTTCAGACCCTCTGTGTCTGCAGAGAGCTCGGCCTAAAAGACCGACCCCGCAACTCGAAATGCGTAGACGGATGGCGATTCATACCCGTCGAGGTCCTCGACCTCCCTGGGCTCATCAAGGGGGCGTGGAGGGGTAAGGGGCTCGGAACCCAGTTCCTAAACGTAGTAGCACAAGCCGACGCGCTTCTCCACGTAGTCGACGCCTCAGGTAGCATCGACTCGGACGGCAAAATCGCTCACGCTGGAATAGGCAACCCAATACTAGACGTCTACGACATCGAGGAAGAGCTGATTCTGTGGTTCAAGGTATCCGTCGACAGATCATTGCAACGGTTACGCAAACGACCTCTCAAGACAGGAGCTTACGACAAAGCTTTCGCCAAGGAGCTCGCTGGAATAGGAGTTAGACTAGAACATGTAACCGTGGCGCTTGAGGCCGCAAACCTATCCACAAAACACCCGAAGGATTGGAAGGACGAAGATTCTCGAAAATTCTCTGAAAACATACGATCGGTATCAAAGCCAACTTTGATTATCGCCAACAAGATGGACCTCGCCTATTCTGAGAAGAACTTCGAGAAACTTCGCGAGGAATTCAACTCTCAACTCGTCATACCTGCTTCCAGCGAAGCCGAACTCGCACTGAAACGAGCACAAGAAAAAGGGTTGATAGAATACGTTCCGGGCGAAGAGACCTTCAAGGTCCTAGACGAATCACGAATATCCAAGGACCAAGCATGGGCTCTTGCATACGTGCAGCAGAAGGTAATGACCAAGCTCATGAGGACCGGAGTTGAGTTCGCCCTTAACTCCGCAGTCTTCAAGCTTCTAGGGATGAACGCTGTATATCCAGTTGAAGATCCAAAGTCTTTCTCTGACAAGAAAGGAAACGTCCTACCCGACGCTTTCCTAGTTCCCCGTGAATATACTCCGAAAGACTTGGCCAAGGAGATACATTCAGAACTAGCCGAGAAAATGCTTTATGCTATTGACACTCGCGATGGTCTGAGATTGCCCAACGATTATCTTTTGCGAGATCGGGACGTGATCTCGATCGTCACCACCGCCCGCAAGAAGTAATTTTCTCCGAAAATATTCCTTTGAGAATAGGCTAACAAACGTTAATAACAGAACTTCGCCGCGGGCACGTTCGAACTCTTGAGTTTGAGAAAATGGGCCTAATTGTCAGCGAACTAAGACAGACCCCCGTGGGCGAACAAGAACTCGAAATTGTAGAGCGAAAAGGGCTCGGACATCCCGACCACATTTGTGACGCCGTCATGAACGAAGTCTCCATCTCCCTAAGTCGGGAATACATCAAACGATACGGCATAGTCATGCACCACAACATCGACAAAGCACTTCTAGCGGCGGGAGCCGTCAGGAGGAACTTCGGAGGCGGTGAAGTCAAACGTCCAATGCTCATGGTCTTCGGGGATCGAGCCACCTACGAGGTTGACGGCGACCCGGTCCCTATAGACGAGATCGCTGTCACGACCGCGAAAAAATGGTTCAAGAAAAACCTCCGATTCGTCGACCCTGAAAGACACGTTCGATACCAAGTCGAACTAGCACGAGGCTCAGAGGCCCTCCGAGACATATTCAGCCGAAAAGGAAAATTCTACGGCGCAAACGACACATCCGCAGCAGTCGGCTACGCTCCACTCACCGACACGGAGAGAATCGTCCTCCACACAGAACGATACATCAACTCTCCCAGTTTCAAGAAAGAATTTCCTGAAACTGGAGAGGACGTCAAGATCATGGGTTCAAGGGAGGGAAGAGATCTAAACCTTACAATCGCCATGGCCTTTGTTGACCGGCTGATCGAGAACGAGAATCAATACTTCCAGCGTAAGGCGGAGGTCGTCGAAGACGTAACGCGCTTCGTGAAGTCGAGAGTGAAATTTGACGGGGTGAATGTCGATATCAACACTTTGGACAAAAGGGGACGAGGAATGGGAGGAATATACCTGACCGTGCTCGGAACCTCAGCTGACGACGGCGACGGTGGCCAAGTGGGCCGAGGAAACCGAGTCAACGGCGTAATACCACTTAACCGTCCAACCTGCTCTGAAGCAGCTGCAGGCAAGAACCCCGTCAGCCACGTCGGAAAGATCTACAACCTTCTGACGTACGAAATCGCCCAACACGTCCACCAAAAAATATCAGGCGTAAGAGAAGTTTACGTCTGGCTCCTCAGCCAAATAGGAAAACCCATCAACGAACCCAAAGTCGCGGGGGTAGAACTCATCCTCGACAAGGGAGTAGAGCTGAAGCAAGTGTCCAGAGCCGCCTCGGAAATCGCAAGATCCGACCTGAACAACATCAACGACTTCACGAAACGCTTGACCGAAGGAAAGATACCAGTCTGCTAGGCTAACAAAGCGCATGAGTCAAGCCCCTCGGGGACTTCTCGGAAGGATCGCAGCCGGAGCAGTTTCCTTCACCGTCCTAACGTATGTCCTAGCCATTGGAATATCGTTCGGCTTAGTTACTACTCGCCAATTCGCTGGACAACTAGAGAGCATTAGGGTACATTTCTTCACGGGTGCCTTCTTCATCTACCCAATAATTACACCAATTCCTGTCGACCTGCTTCTTCTCACCGACACTTGCATAATTATCTACGTTGCGTGCTTCATCGTCGCGTTCACATCCAGAGACGGCTTTCTGACGGGGTTGCGACGCCTGCGGCACCTGGGGCAAATCAATTTCAAATCTAGCTGGCTTGTCGCAATGCCTTTGGTTTCGAGCGCTCTTTTGCTGGTAGTTTTGGTGGCTAGCATTACCCTAAGCCAGGCAGGCATATCATCGGGACAACTCTGTACCCCGCCGAACATGCATCTCCCGAATCCATGCCCTTCTCAGGCAGAACTCTACGCATCTCTAACCTACGCACCTATCAGCGAAGAAATCGCCTTTAGGATTACAACTCTCGGACTGCTAGTTTTCGTCATGACGATTTGGAAGAGCCGTTCAATCGAACCCGGATCAAGGCCAAAAAACCTTTCGCTCATTGTCGCCTCACTTTTGTCTCCAGAATCAGCGAAAGCGAAGGTAGGGCTTTCCACAATCACGACTAATGGGCGGCGTGGGATTCACTGGAGCGAATGGATCTTGCTATTCCTGACGTCCTCTTTCTTTGGGATTGCGCATGTTATTTCCGGAGGAACTGATTGGGGAGTCGGCAAAGCGGTCACCGCTGCAGTCTCGGGATTCGCATTGGGTTTGGTCTACCTGAGTTATGGAGCTTATGCCGCAATCTTGTTGCATTGGTTCTTTGATTTCTACTTTGAAACATTCAGCGTAGGAGCAGATGTGTTCGGGGGCGCCGTTGCCACTCTTCCTGGCCTCGTCTCCCTAGTCACGTTGATCGTCGGAGCTGTGTCCATCCTTGTTGCTTTGGCTTGGCTAATCAGAAGAATGTCAAACACCCAAATTCCAACAACTTATAAGCCACCTGAAGCTGCTCGTTACTCTGTTTAGAGTGAGGAGCTTGCATCACCGCCAAGTCCGACAGAACCGAATTTGAGCAGTTCACTTACTAGGGAACCAAAGAATTCTTCTCATGCTGGATCGGCGTCGAGCCCCGATTACGTCCTAGGCAAGAACTTTGATCCGGTGGGCGAAGAATCCAAATGGCGCGAGTATTGGCGAGAGCACGACGTTTACCGGTTCGACCCTCATGACAAGTCGCGTAGAACGTTCAGTATAGACACACCTCCGCCGTATCCTAGCGGTGATTTTCATGTCGGGAACGCTCTGAACTGGTGTTACATCGATTTCGTAGCACGTTACAAACGGATGAAGGGGTTCAACGTTCACTTTCCACAGGGCTGGGATTGCCACGGGCTACCGACAGAGGTCAGAGTTGAACAGACGTTCAAGATCCGCAAGAACGATCTACCCCCGGACCAGTTCGTTGAGATATGCCGCAAGCTTACTGCTGAATACATCACCAAGATGAAACAGTCGATGAACCTGCTAGGAATATCCTCCGACTGGGCGCTCGAATACGAGACGATGGACCCTTCTTACTACAGGCTTACTCAACTCTCCTTCCTTGAACTTCTCAAATCAGGGTATCTATATCGCGGCGAGCACCCCGTGAATTGGTGTCCCCGTGACGAGACGGCGATAGCGGAAGCAGAGGTAGTGTACCAAGAGCGAAAGGGAACACTACACTACATGCGGTTCGGAGAACCTGGCAAGGACATCGAAATTGCATCGACTCGCCCCGAGCTTCTAGCCGCATGCGTCGGAATCGCAGTACATCCGAAAGATGACAAGTACAAGACGATAGTGGGAAAGGTCGTTACGGTGCCCATCTTCGGCCAGCAAGCTCTCATCATTTCCGATGACGAAGTAGATCCCAGCTATGGTACAGGAGCAGTGATGATTTGCACCTTCGGGGACAAAACCGACGTAAGATGGCAGAAGAAATACCATCTCCCAGTTATCAAGGCTTTGTCAGAAAGTGGTAGGCTATCCGTTGACGACCCACGATTCAAGGGACTCAAAGCCGAGGAAGCAAGAAAGAAAATAGTTGCTGAACTTCAGGCAAAAGGACTCGTCAACAGGACGGAATCAATAACACAGAACATCGGAACATGTTGGCGATGCCAAACCCCTGTCGAGATCATCTCAAGACCTCAATGGTTCATGAAGACCCGAGACCTAACTCAAAAGGTCATAGAGTGGGCCGGGAAGCTGGACTGGATCCCACCGTTCTCCAAACAACGACTCATCGACTGGGCCGAGTCTCTTGACTGGGACTGGGTAATCTCCAGACAGAGAATCTTTGCCACGCCCATACCCGTTTGGTATTGCACAAAATGCGAGTCTACAATAATCCCGAGTGAAACCAGCCTTCCAGTCGACCCTCGCAAGGACAAACCACCGGCCGAGAAATGCCCGAAATGTGGCAACCGCGAGCTTCAAGGCGAAACAGATGTACTCGACACGTGGATGGACTCGTCCATATCAGCCGCGGTTCATGCCGGATGGCCTAACAAATCAGACCTATTCGACCGACTCTTCCCAGCGGACCTTCAGCCAAACGGGCTCGATATTGTCCGAACTTGGGACTACTACCTACTAGTCAGAAGTCTCGCATTATTCGGCATAGCACCTTACAAGACACTCCTCATCAACGGCATGGTGAAAGGGACCGATGGTCGTATGATGCACAAATCCTACGGAAATTACGTTGTGGCGGACGAAGCAGTCAAGAAGGTCGGTGCCGACGCGTTTCGCCAATGGGCAGCATCTGGCGGATCGACTGGATACGACATACCCTTCCGTTGGAACGAACTTGAACATGGGAAGAAGTTCCTGACCAAGGTCTGGAACGTAACCAGGTTCATTCTTGCCAACACCACCGAACCCCTACCTCCAAAAAAACCCAGTAACCTACCCCTCGTTGATCGTTGGCTCCTCGCTTCCCTTCAGAAGCTGATACAAGAAGTATCAGAGGCGTTCGAGGGGTTTCAGTTCAATACGGCCTTGGAAGCGATAAGGAACTTCACTTGGCACGCGCTCGCTGATGATTACTTGGAAGCCGTAAAGCATAGGCTCCAAACTGGAAGAGAAGTGTCTGACCTCAAGGCCACCCAATATTGCCTGCGGGAGGCCCTGCTGACAATTTGCAAGCTCCTTGCACCAATATGCCCTCACATTTCAGAAGCAATATACCAACAATTCCCATCCAGAGCCGCAAGAAGCATCCACAAAGAAAGCTGGCCAGAGCTCGAGAAAGCACTCGACGATACGTCCATCCGCAACGGCAAGCTACTACTAGACTTAATCGCTCATGCTCGACGCGAAAAGTCCTCGAAGGGACTCTCGCTAGGCTCGAATATCAAGCGGATAGTAGTCGGTACTGGGGCGGAACACCTCCACCTTCTGAAGGAGAACGAGGAGACTATTCTTAGAACGCTCAAAGCAGACACCATGGACCTTGAACGCTTGCCGTCGAGTTCCAACCAACCGAGAGAACCAAGCGCGGGATTCAAGGTCGAAATCGTCGCCTAGGTCAAGTCTTATATCATAACCGCCCTGAAAAACCGTTTTAGAAGGCGTCTTGGGCTGACCTGTCAGAATAAGAATGGTTTCAAGCAAGTTCTCGCTTGCAGCAATCTTTTCATATTGACCTAGCGCGGTTCAGACCCCTTAACAAACACAAAGGATTGCAAGAAAGAATGGGAGAAGAGAGACCGAGAAGAAGCTACGGTAGAAAGGGAGGTTACTCTAGAAGCGGCGGAGGAAGCAGTGGAGGCGGAGGGTACAGCAGAGGCGGCGGAGGGGGAAGCTACGGCCGTGGTGGTGGAGGCGGCGGTGGCGGCCGAGGATATGATCGCGGTTACGACCGCGACCGCGGACAGGACAGAAACCGCGGACCGGCACCCGTCGAGGAAGGTCAAGAAGTGGATGTCACGATCGACTCCGTCGGCAAGCGAGGGGATGGAATAGCCCGAATCAACAACTTTGTCGTCTTTGTACCCGGCACGAACCAAGGCGACCAAGTAAAAGTTAGAATAACATCGGTAAGGGGCAACTTCGCGACCGGAGAAGTCGTAACAGGGGAACAGCAGTGAAAATCGCGGAACTCAAGCCTGGCATGAGAAGGGTAGATGTCGCGGGAAAGATCGTCGACATGGAGACTCCGAGAGACGTACAGACAAAATTCGGACCCGGACAAGTTGCCAGCGCAACACTTCAAGACGAGTCCGGAACAGTGAAGGTCACATTGTGGAACGAAAATATAACAAAAGTGGCAGTCAACGACACTGTCCAAATCGAAAACGGGTATGTTGACTCGTTTAGAGGCGAACTCCAACTTAACGTCGGAAGATACGGGAAGCTAGCAAAAGTAGAGTCAGCCTGAACACGAATTCCGGCGCAATAGATTTTCCCGGATCGACAGTTCCCGTGGGACCTCCTGATTACTCGATACTGACTTTTGGAGACGACGTATCTGGTGCGCCGAGCGTGTATCTTGTGAGCACCGTTTTTCTCTGCTGGTTTTCGACCTGAGCCACGACTTCGATGAATCCCTCGATCTTCGTTCCAAGTATTTTCTTCTTTAGTAACTGATCAACCTGGAAAATCCCTGACTCATTGTACATGCTTATCTCTACGATGATAGGTTTCTGTTTGCTCTTCCGGATTTTCACGTCCCTGATCGACATTGCCGAAAGAGCATGAATGTCCTTTTTCCCGGCCGTAAACGGAATCCTGGCCCGGCCCTCTTTCATATCCAAAGCGTCCGCGACCCTCACGACTCCAGCCTCGATTGTGAACTGCGGAATCTCAGATTCGTGAGCATAGATTGTGTGAAGAGCTTCGGCGGTTATGATAGCCCTCTCCTTTTCCCCGTATATACCCATCAACAGTCCGGGTATTATCTGAGCCGCGAGAGAGACGCTGAAGATTTGATGGTTCTCCCGATGGGCGACCATCCCCAAATCATGCAACACCGACCCAAGAAAGACAACAATCTCGGCATCATCATTTGTGAGCTTATGATCGGTGACGATACTAGGCTCCACGCCCGCCTCGATCAGATTTCGAAGAATTTTCAAACCAATGTTCGAGACTATGGCGAAATGGACTCTACCGTGATCTGAAAGTCCAAGCCTCCGGACCGCATTGGTGTTTATGCAATCCCATAGACTCTGAAGATATTCGTCACTGTTGACGCGGTCAAGAACCGTCTTGAGTTTTTGATTCGAATTGTAAGGGAGGTTAATCGTTATAGTACGCACCGACAATCGGCTTCGTCCCGTAGCGCTTCAAAAAGGTTCTCGAACCGGCGACACAAAGCCAAATTACTTTCCAGTTGTATTGGTCAGATCTTGCGAGTTGTCGACATGAAGCTCGAAAACGTCCAATACATGGTAACGAATAACATCGCACGTATTGAAATGAACCGTCCGCAAGTCCTCAATGCCCTCTCCAAGGGAATGTTTCGCGACCTTAGAAGGGCATTGGTTCTAGCCACTAAAAGCAGGAACGCACAAGTTGTCGAGATAACCGGCGCTGGAAAGGCGTTCTCCGCTGGTCTCGACGTGAGAGAGGTTGGAGGGTTCAAGTCTAGATCCAAGGCAAGAGAATTCGTCTACGGACTCGTCAAGCCGTTCTGGGACCAACTCTTCAAATGCGAGAAGCCAGTCATATCGTTAGTCGACGGGCCGGCCTACGGTGCCGGTGCGGAAATTGCGCTGGCCTCCGATATTGTTATTGCATCGACGGAATCAACATTCGCTTTCTCAGGCGGACGAGTCGGAGCACTCTGCTGCATCTCCGGAGTAATCGGGCCATTCCTAATGAATGGAAGAAAACTTGTCGAGATGAACCTAACCGGGACCCCTCTCAGCGCAACTGAAGCGATGAACTACGGGCTCGTCAACCACTCAGTTCCGAGAGAGGAGCTAACTCCAACATTGGAGAAGATTATTCGAGAGATACTGCACGTATCTCCCATTTCCAACTCCAGCTTCAAACGAATCAGAAAGACGGATCTCTCGAAGGCAAAACTAGAGACGGCATACAAGGAACTCCTCAGAACGATAACTAGCATGGACTTCCGAGAAGGAAGCAGCGCCTTCGTGGCGAAGCGGGCCCCCGAATACTATAGACAACATGACTCATCTTCCGAGTATCCGGAATCGGAGACTCAATATCACTCGTAGATCAGACCCTTGGTGAAAGAGTCCTTATATCGGGTCCAGCGAACTGTTCATGTAGACTGGACAATGCGGGCTCCAATTAGGGCCGGCAAGCCAGTACAATGGCAAAAATAGAGGTGTAAGAAAAACAAATGCGAGGAGGAAATTGGAAGGGCAGGAACGTTCGAACCGAAATGAAGACCTTAGAATGCCCTAGATGTCACGACCACGTACGATTGGACAAGTATACTGTTCATATCGCCTCTTGTCCCCAACCAGCCGTTGCTAGTACAACGGCTTAGCTGTATTATTTGGCGCCGGGAGTGGGATTCGAACCCACGCGGCCCTAACGGGCCACAGGCTCTCAAGGCCTACGCTCTTACATCGCTGGAAGATCTGCGCCTTTAGACCCACATCAGCAGGTTAATCCACTCGGCCAACGGGATGCA
>Ga0209378_1000887_pt1 | contig 21631 bp, 17 predicted proteins | sample GraSoiAngelo_156_FD_186170 | JGI IMG/M metagenome (GOLD analysis project Ga0209378, IMG submission 186170) | Grasslands soil microbial communities from the Angelo Coastal Reserve, California, USA - 14_1009_13_40cm (SPAdes) (version 2) | ecosystem: Environmental > Terrestrial > Soil > Grasslands ...
ATGCTCGAGCTCGCGGACTTCAAGAACGCCACCGGCACGATCGTCACGGTCGGGATAAACCACGCGCTGCAATCTCAAGCCGGATTGCCGATCGTGGAGACGGCCACATCGTCCGTCTCAGGAAGCAGCACGAACCTGATCTTCGCGCTGAACCCTCTCAGCTCGAACACGACGTCCCTCGGCTCGACCACCGTCTCGGTCAGCAGCCCGAGCGGGCCGACGCTCGTTTCGACGGGACCGTTCGCGCTGGCGTCGACCGACTTCATCGGCGGCGATCACCTCATCATCGATATCTCGGTCCCGGATGACCCGAACAACTGTCCCGCGGTTCGCGTCTCGTACGACAGCACGGCGACGCCGTCGAAGCTCACCGTCGCGTTAACGGTGCCCGAAAGCGTCGCTGCCCTCGTGCCGCTGACCCTAGCGTTGCCGGTCGCGGCCCGTTGGTGGAAGCGGAGGCGGCCGTGATGTCCGCGTACGCGGGCGGGACGAAGCTCTCCGGCGCGGCGCGCCCGGTCGGGACGCTCGCGACCGCCTCCATCGCGCTGCTCATCCTTCCGTTCTTCTCGACGTTCGGCGAGCTGCTAACAAGGGCCGCGATGGCAGCCGGGTTCGACGCATGGCTCGGACAGTGGATCGCGCCCGTTGAGGGCAGGCTCGTGCATGGCGCGCTCGCGCTCATCGGGATCCCTTCCGCTTATGACGGCTCGCTGCTGTATGTCGGCAGCGGGCCAGGCAGTCTCGCGCTGTACATCTCCTGGAACTGCGTGGGCTGGCAGACGGTCCTCTTCCTCTTGGTATCGATGGCCACCGGCCTTCAAGGTGAGTACACGCTGCGCTCGCGCCTCGAGACGGTGGCGCTTGGCGTCCTGGGTATCGCGATGCTGAACATCCTTCGCATCACCGTCGTCGCGGTCGTCGCGTACCTGTTCGGACAGCTGCCTGCGGTCATCGTTCACGACTACGGCAGCATCATCGCGACCGTCGCATTCCTCATGGCGTTCTGGGCCTTCGCGTACAACGTGGTCCTCGAGCGGATCGGCGGCGATCCGGACGAGCGGTCCCCCGAACAGGGGTCGAACACCAGCTCAGGCCTGGCTACGGTTCCCTCATGAGCACGGTCCCGAACGTCCGGATCGGTCACGCGGAAGCGCTGATAAGCGCTCCGGCGCGTCCGGCCGAGATCACGAACCGCTGCGCGCTCTGCGCGAACGGCACGACACGCACGCTCTTCCAGGTCGACGGCACGCTCATCGTCAAGTGCGGCGACTGCGGCCTCGTGCGACAGGACACGCGACCGCTCGCGGCCGAGGCGATCTACGACGGCGACTACTACGCCACCAACAACCCCAAGGGCGGCTACGCCAACTACTTCCTCGACTCAAATGTGAACCGGCGCACGTTCCGGGATCGGATCCAGGCCATCGAGCAGCGCTACGGCCGTCGCGGTCGGCTACTGGACGTCGGCTGCGCGCTCGGCGACTTCCTGCTTGAGGCGAAGGCGTCGGGCTGGGACGTCGAGGGTGTGGAGATCTCCGCGTTTGCGGCGACGCAGGCCCGCGCTCGCGGCCTGCACGTCGCCACGGGCCGCCTCGAGGAGCTCGACCTTCCCGCGGCGAGCTTCGACGTCATCACGCTGTACGACTCGGTCGAGCACCTCACCGATCCGGTCGCCACCCTTCGCGCCGTACGGCGACTTCTCGTTCCCGGCGGCATCGTTCATCTGGTCACGCCCAACGTCGGCGGACTGCAGGCGCGCCTGCTCGGACCTCTCTGGTACCACTACAAGCCGGGCGAGCACCTCTTCTACTTCGCCCCCCGGACCTTGCGCGCCGCGCTCGAGGCCGCGGGCTTGCGCTGGGAAGGCTGGCGCCGCTCGGCCTCCTACCTCACCTTCACCTACTGCTTCAACCGCATGCGCTACTACGCGCCCGCGCCCTTTGCGTTCCTGGAGTGGCTCGGCCGGACATTCCGGTTCGGTCCGTACGCTTTCCGTGTGCCCGTTGGTGAGATGGAAGGCTGGGCGCGCCGCGAGGATCTCGCCGGGTCCTAATCCTCGTCGAGGTCGTCGTCGTCGCGAGGTCGCGGCGGCGCGGGCACGAATACGGTGCGCCGACGCGCGAGTAAGAGCGCGAGCAGACCGCCGAGGAGCGTGAGCCCCCACGCGATCCAGCCGAGCATGCTGGTGCTCGAGTATTCGTAGATCACGGTTCCCGGTCCGGGCGGGATCACGAGCATGAGGCCCGGTCCCGCGTACTGGATCCGCAGCGCGCGCTGGGTGCCGTCGACGCCGACGAACCGGGCGCTCCACTTCGGATAGATCGATTCCTTGAAGAGCACGGCCGCTCCATCGGTCTCGATCTCACGCCGCTCGGGGTCGACGAAGCGCCAGCGCGCCGCGGTCTCCGCACCGGTCGCCGCGTCGCCCAGGAACGAAACGACGTACCGGCGCTCGGCGGCATTCGCTTTCGACTGCGCGTGATAGAGCAGATTCCCACCCACGACCGTGAGGGATCCCTTACCTCGCGATACTGAGACGATGAGCGGCTGATCGCCAAGGGACAAGACCGTGGTCGCCCCCGAGGCTGCGGAGACCGGGACCGTGGCGCCCCACGGCCCGCCCTCGAACGATGCCGGCGCGAAGTCGCTCTCCGCGATGCGGCCCGCGCGATCTTTCACTGTCCAGCGGTCGATCGCGCTGCGCCGAACCGCGCTCACCGGCCACGGCGCGGGCAGCGCAGCGTCTCCGAGGTCGCCGACATCCCAGACGAGCTTGGCGCCCGCCGCCGTCAGGGCATCCGCGTTTTGCGCGGCACGACCCGGGTCGCCGAGATGGTCGCCGACGACGATGACGGAGGCCGCGCGCCCGACGAGGTCGTCGGGCAGGTCAGCGACTGTGCCGGACCACCAGACCGGCACGCGGGTGCGCGGGCTCGCCCCATCGTCGAAGAGCAGTCGCGCGACGCGGTCGTAGTCGCTGCGGCTTCCGATGACGACGACGAGCGGTGCGGTGGTGGTCGCCCCGATCGTGCTGGGCGAGTCGACGCGATACAGCCGGAACTGGGTGTTCTTCGTTTCCGGCACCAACCGCATGAAGGGAAGGCTCCCGATCTCGGGCTCGCCCTTCTCGTCCGACGAAGAGAACGTGATCGCGTCGAGCGCGTACCAGTCGAGCACCGCCTGGTATCGCGCGACGTTGACCGGCGGGTGGTAGAGGGTGTCATAGGCGAAGTAAAGCCAGTCGACGTTTAGCTGCGCGAACGCGTAGTAGTCACGCAGCTCCGGCTTGCGGTTGAAGTAATTGAATATCACGGACTCGGTCGCGCTGAGCGGCGCGATGCGATGGGTGAGGTCGTTGCCATCGACGATCAGGCTGCGCCGAGCTACCTGTTCGGTAGCGGTGGGGGAGCTCGTGTCGTTGACGTACCCCGATGCGTACATCGCCGGGACCGCCACGATGGCGTTGATCGCGACGACGACGGTCGTCCCGACGAGCACGATGCGCTGGATCCTCGGTGGGAGCGATGGCGCGAGGGCTGCGAAGCACAGGCCACCCACGATGACGAGGAAATAGGGTGCGGTCGCCGGGTCGATCCCGTTTATGTAGTAGTAGCGGGTCGGCACGTGAAAGTTCGGCGCGAACATGTACGCGACCACCACGAGAAGCGCGAGTCCGGCGCCCAGAGATCGCCAGAAGCGCCTCGGCAGTTGCATGAGGACAATGAGCACGGGGATGCCGAAGGCGGCGAATCCCGAGAACTGCGGAGCGATGAGCTGGACCGGGCTCGAGTAACCCAGCTCCGGACGGTCGACGCCGAGGATCGTGCCGCCGATCCCGAAGGAGAGCGAGGAGAGGATCGGCTGGGCCGCGAGCAGGAACGAGAGCGCGCCGAGCGCCACCAGCGGTCGGATGCCGCCGAAGCCCATGGACGAGAGCTGCGCGAGCGTGACATATCCGGCCACGAAAGCGCCCGTCACCGGATGGCACGCGATGGTCGCCGCGATGAGTACAGCCGTGAGTGCCCACCAGCGGCCCGAGTGGCGCGACAGTGCCATGGCGTGGGCCCACCAGGCGAGCCCGCCGAAGCCCATCGCGACGACGCGGGCATAAACGCCGCTCGCGAGGACGAAATGCCAGATCGCCATCGATGTCACGACCATGACGGCAACGAGCAACGCGATGTCCGGCCGTCCGGTCCGCACGCGGACGTGCCCGTAGAGTCCGAGCCCGAACGCCACCATTGCCGCTAACGCCATGAGTTCGAGCGTCGTCGTGTCGCCGAACAGGCGAACGAACGGAAGCGCCGCGACGTAGGGAAGGCCGGGATAGTTGTCGAACATCGGCATGCCCGCCGCCCACGCGTAGAACCAGTTGTGGTGCGGGAACCAGTCTGCGACGAAGTTCAGACGCGTCAGATGCTGATAGGCGTCCACGCCTTTGGGGAATCCACGCCAGGCGTTCAGAAGCAGTCCCGCTACGACGACGACGCCGACGACCGCGCCGGCCGCGGCGATCTCGATTCTCCGACCGGTCATCAAGGGCTCCGTCTGGGGCGCAGCGCACGGCCGACGAGCACGAGTCCGGTCAGCGTCGCGAGCCCGAGCCCCGCCAGGAAGTCGAGATGGACGCGATGGTCGAGCTCGACCACGTGACTACCCGCCGGCACCGGAACGCTGATCATCCCGAGCGCGTCGGGAGCCACGGCCGCGCCATTTCCATCCACGCTCGCCCGCCAGCCGCTGTCGTACGCCTGACGAACCACGAGACTTCCGCCCTGCGACGCCGTCTCCACGCGAATGCGGCCAAGGCTCGCTGTCACAGCGCCGGGAGCCGTCGATCGTGAGACGGCATTCATGTAGCTCTCGAGCGCCGCGCGGTCGATGCCATTCGTCGGGGGACGTAGCTCGGCACCCCTGGCGACTTCGACCGCGCGCGGATCTCCCGCGAGCGGGACCTCGTAGATCCGGACTCCACGCTCGTCGAACACCACCGGGAACATGCCGTCGAACTTCGCCGGGTTCGTGAAGTCGCGATAGATCTCGGAGGAGGCCGGCGTCGTCACGACGAGATAGCGCACGGCGAACGCCTGCAGCCAGAGCTTCGAGATCGCGGCGTCGGCACCGGTGTTGATCTGAAAGGCCGCGTGCGCCGGCCACGGGTCGACCGCCGAGAAGTCCTGACCCCCGCGCACCTGCGGTACGTACGCGAACACGTCGAGCCAGAACGCGTGATCACCGGTGAGGAACGCGCGCTCGCCCGGACGGAGATGATCGCTGAGCCAGAGCGCGACCCGGCGCTCGGTCCACGACTGCCAGTTCGGATCGGGAGCGAGCCGGGCCTGCACCCCGACCCACGCGGGGAAGCCGACCGCGACGAAGGCCAGCAGGGCCAGGGTCGCCCCGGCGGCGCGGATCGTCTCTCGCCGGACCATGCGCTCGATGGCCCACGCGAGCAGGAGACCCACGGCGATCGCGAATGCCGCATCGAGCTCGAGGGAGTAGCGGATCGGCTGAGGCGCGATGCCGATCCCGAAGAGCTGCTTCGGGACGAGGATCGCCCCGAAGAGGAACAGCCAGAGCGTCACGACGTCCGCGCCGGCCGGCAGCCGTTTGAGGGGTAGCGCGACGACGGCGATGACCGCGACCAGGGCGACCACCGGGAGCGCGATATAGAAAAACGCCGTGTCACCGCCTCCGGGTTGTGAGAACGCGCGCATGAAACCGAGGCTGTACCAACCCAGTGAGAAAAGGACGGTGAGCACACCGAGCTTCGCGAGACGGCGCCACTTGCCCGTGAAGCTCGCGGCCGGTCCATTTGCCAGGGCAATACCAAAGATGAAAATCGCCATGCCGAGGGCTCCGATGAGGTTGGTGAACGCGACCGCGACGAGAGCGATGATCGCGACCGCCAGCCGAAGCCCCGAAGGTGCGCGAAGGTAGCGAAGAGTCGCGGCAACGCCGAGCAGCGCGAACGAGAGCGAGAGCACGTGCGGGCCCTCGCCGTATTCGACGAGCGCGACGAGGCGCCAGGGCGGCGGAATGAACGTGCCCGAAAGGGCCGAGCCGTCGGTCCGGATCGGTGGGAACGCGTACGTGAGCGACGGCAGCAGAAGGAACGCTCCCGCACCGAGAAGGGCCGCGCGGCGCGAACCCGTCAGCTGCCGGGCCGCGAGGTACAAAGCGGGAAGCCCGAGGGCATAGCCCGTCGCCGCGACGATGCGGTACGCCTGCGGGATGTCGCCACCGAGCTTCCCAAGAAGCGCCACGAGCGATGGCAGGAGCGGCGTGTAGAAGAGCTCGAACGGGAAGCCGAGATACCAGTACGGGTACCAGGAGAGATCCGGGAACCGATCCGCGATGAAGCGCGCGTTCGCGATGAAGGTCGACTCGATGCTGCCGCGGAACTGGGTGAACTCGCCCGTGAAGAGTGGGGCGATCGCCCACGCTTGGACGGCGAAGAGTCCGACGGCAGCAAGGGCATCGATGGGAAGGCGACGCGACAGGGAGCTCGTCTCGATGCGCCGAGTATGGGTCCGCGCGCTTAGCTCGCGACCGCCACCTGCTCCACCGCGGTGCGAAGTGCGACCGCACCGAGACGTTCGGCGATGGCCTTCGCCTCGTCGCACTCCGGCCGGTGCTCGCGCCCCAGCGCGGCCAGGACGCGCGCGTGGTCGGCGAGCGCGACCGCGCGCTCGTAGTCGAGACGCAAGGTCACAAACGCCTGGACGGCGTCGAACAGGAGCTTCTCGGCCTTGGCGAGCTCGCCGCGGTTCATGGCACGCACCCCATGCGCTTGCTTGAGGAGGGCGTGACCGCGGGCGTGGCCGGTCCGCTCGATGACCGCGTCGATGCGCTCCTCGAACGGTTCGTCGTCGATCCGCCAGCGTGCCGCCGCGAGGACCGCGAGCGGACCGAAGAGGGCCAGGTCCACCAGACCCTTCGGATAACCGGCGCTCCGGATGGCGTGGTAGCTCGACTCGCTCTCGCGCATCCCGTACACGGCGCTGACGAAGTCGCACGCCGCGAGATCGAGCGGAGTCGCCTCCGCCTCGACGAGCTGTTCGCGGAAGGTCTTCTCGTCCGGTGAGCCCATCGCCGCGGCGGCCGCGGCGGCCAGGGACAGCGTCGCGTGGACTTTGCCGGTCGGCAGGAAGAGCTCGCGACGCGCCGCGGCCGCGATCGCGCCCGCGAAGTCACCTGACAGGAGGCGCGCGAGCGTCTCGGTCTGGAGCGAGACCGCTCCAAGGCGTGGCTTCTCAGTTTCGAGCGCGATGTCGCGCGCGATCGCCGCGTGCTCGATCACCTCCCCGAAGTCGCCCAGCACGAGCGCGGACATCGCGATCATGTTGTGCGCGTCGATGAGCTCGTCGCTGTCCTGCAGCGACTTGGCGATCGGCAGCCGGCGCTGGTTATGCGCGTACGACTCGCGGAAGTTCCCGAGCTCGCCATATGCGTACCCCACGGCGTCCAAGCAGAGTGACACCTCACGGAGTAGCCCAAGCTCTTCCGCGATCGCGAGCGCTTCCTTCGCGGTCGCGAGGGACTCTTGCCAGTCGGCGTCGGCTGGCTTGGGGCGCTTGCGCGACATGAACGACTTCGCAGCGAGGAGCAGGACCTTCTCACGATTGCGTTGGCCGTCGACGATGGCGAGGCCGCGCGCAATGAGTCCATCGAGATCGGGATGCTTCGCGTCCCAGCGGGTGCAGAGCTCGGCCATGTGCGCGATCACCGTCCCCACCTCGGGACTCTTTGGGTCGCGCGCCTCGAGCGTCGCGAGCGCGCGCTCGTACGCGGACAGCGCGGCGTCGTTCTCGCCACGGAACCGCCGTACGCGCGCAATCAGGTAGAGCGCCTTGATCGCTTCGGGGAAGCGATCGAGCTTCTCGTAGAGCTCGAGGGCCTGCTCCGCGAGCCGAAGCGCCTCGACGTGCGCGTGAATCGCCGTCGCGCGCTCGGCCGCCTTCCACGAGTAGTCCGCGGCCTTGTCCGGCACCTCGCCGAGGAGGTAGTGGTGCGCGAGCGCGGGCAGAAAGTCTTTGATCCCTTCACCCAGGACCTTCTCGTACGCGACGGCGACGCGGCGGTGCATCTCGATCCGACGCCGTAGGAGCAGCGTGTTGTACGCGACCTCCTGCACCACCGCGTGCTTGAAGCGGTAGCGGCCTTCACGCCGCTCCCCGGGCGCCGCCTCGAGAACGAGGTCGGCCGCGATCAGCTCGTCCACCGCGTCCGCGAGCCGTGGGCCGCCGGCCTCCCGCAGGACGCGGTCACCGAAGCGCTGGCCGATGACCGACGCGAACTGGATGCACTCCTTCGCAGTCGGCGGGAGCCGATCGACTCGCGCCGCGACGACCGCATGAAGCGTCGCGGGGACCTCCAGCGCGGCCGGCCGCTCGCGCAGCTCCCACTCCCCCTTGTCGTCCTTCGCGACGGCGCCCGAATCGACCAGCGCGCGGATCGACTCCTCGATGAAGAAGGGATTGCCGCCGGCGCGCGCCACGATCTTGTCGCGCAGCTCGTCGGGGATCCAGTCGAAGGTCGCGTCGATGATGCGCGCGGCCTCCTCGTCGGAGAGCGGCTCGAGCACGAGCTGAGTGAAATTCGTCCGGACCGGCCGCGGTTCGGGTGATCCCGGCCCGGCGCGCTGCGCCAGAAGGAGAAGGATCGGAACCCGCGAGGCCCGGGAGGCCACGAACCACAGGAGCTCGAGCGACGCGGAGTCGGCGAAATGCAGATCCTCGAGCACGTAGAGCAGCGGTCGCTCGCGCGCCAGCGACGCGATGACGTCGTAGACAGCAAGGAACATCGAGCGCTTCCATTCCTCGCTCTCGCTCGGCGGCTCCGTCGCGCCGGCGAGATGGAAGAACTGCGCGAGGGTCGGCGCGATCATCTCCGGATTCGCGAAACCGAGCTCGCGGAGCTTTGCCGGAAGCTTCGCTGCGGACTCGGCGTCGTTCGGTTCGATCCGCATCTCCACGAGGAGCGTCTCGATGAATCCGGCGTAGCTCCGCTGGTTCACCCGTGAGAAAGTCCAGCGGAGGACACGCGGCGCGTCACCGGTGCGTACCCCGTCCTCGGCCGAGGTCGCGAGCCCGATGAACTCGGTGAGGAGGCGGCTCTTGCCGATCCCCGGCTCGCCGGCGATCAGCACGACCTCGGTTCGGCCGACCCGGGACGATTGATAAGAGAGGTCGAGCCGCGAGAGCTCCATCCAACGTCCGACGAGTGGTGCCTGGATGTCGATCGTCGTTCGCGGCGTTGCGCGCTCGCCGGTCAACGCGTAGGCGAGCACGGGTCGGTCCTTCCCCTTCATCTCGATGGGTCCGACCTCGCGGAAGCTGAACTCGCGGTTGGTCATGCGGAAAGTCGCCTGCGTCACGTAGATCTCGCCAGGCGCGGCGGCTTGCTGGAGGCGAGACGCCGTGTTCACGGTGTCGCCCATCACGCCGTACTCCGCGATGCTGCGTACGGCCCCGGCGACGACCATTCCGGAATGGATGCCGATGCGCAGGCCGAGCTCGATCCCGAGCTGGGCCTTCACGCGCGCCGCGTGCTCGTTGAAGATCCGCTGCATCCCCAGGGCGCAGCGCAGCGCGCGCTGCGGGTCGTCCTCGTGCGCGATCGGCGCCCCGAAGATCACGAAGATGGCGTCGCCGATGAATTTCTCGATCGTCCCGTCGTACCGGAGGGCCTCCTCGGCGAGGTCCTCGAAGATCCCCGAGACGAGCATCTGCAGCTCTTCGGGATCGAGATCGTCGGCGAGCGCGGTGAATCCGACGAAGTCGGCGAACAGGACGGTAACGAGACGGCGCTCCTGCTCCTGCATACCTCGAAGTATCGAGGGACGTGTAGTTGGGCGCGCGCGAAGGTCACAAAAGCCACAAAAGAAGAGGGAGCCCATTGGGCTCCCTCTTTTGTGTCAGCGCGTGTGCGCTTTGTCCGTCGTTATCGGAAGGAGAGCCCCTTCGAGCGGCGGAGGAGCGCGCCACCGATCGCCATAAGGGTGACGCCCAGTAGTGCGAGCGGTGTTGCGTCGTTCGAGGTGTTCGTGGACGGGAGATTCTGGACGCCGGCGCCCGCGGCAGACGATGCGGTCCGGGACCCACCCTGAGTTGCGGTCTGGGTAGCCGCGCCTGTCTGCGGCGGTGTCTGTACGCCCGCGACCGCCGTCGAGCCGGTCGTGGTCCCGGCGGTAGTCGTTCCGGTCGTCGTGCTTCCGGTCGTCGTTCCGGAGGTGTTTCCGGTCGTCGTCTCGACCGTCTCTCGCTCGGCCCGCTCGGTCGAGCCGGTCGTGGTCGTGGTCGTGGTCGTGGTCGTAGGTGTCGCCGCCGGGGTCCCTCCGCTTAGGGAGATCGCCGCGGCGAGCTCGGCGTTTGCGTTCACGGCCCCGGTGATAGCGGCGTTGAGGTTTGCAAGTGGCAGCTGCGCCGCTGCCACCTTCGCCGCGATCTCAACGAGGTTGCCCAAGCTGATCGCGGTGTTCAGTTGACTCAGTGCGTTCTGCGCAGGGATGAGGTTATTCGTGAGCGCGGTGGCGGCTGGGGTCGCGGAATTGATCGCGTTCGTGAGGGCCGCCACTTGGCTTTGCGTGAGCCCGCCCGCGAGGAGAAGCGCCGCCGCCTTGGCGGTGTTCGTCGCAAGGAGGCTGCTCAGGTTCTGAGCGCTGCCGATCGCGGCGCTGAGCTGTGCGCGTGTCTGCTCTGCGGCGGAGGAGTTCGCCGCGATCGTCGCACCGAGCTGCACGTTTGCGTTCGCAGCCGCGTTGGCGGCCGCCTTCAGGTTCTCCATCGCTTGTTCCGCGGTGGTGACTGCCGCTGCGATCTGCTCGGCGGTGCCCGAAGCGATGGCGTTGTTGAGCGCCTCGAGAGCGCTCTGCGCAGCGGTGAGGTTGATCGTGAGCGTATTCGCCGCGGTGATCGCGGCCTCTCGCGCACTCGTGATGTTCGCGAGCTCGGTGCCGTTGAGCGTGCCAGAGAGGATGAGCTGCTGGGCGATGCTGATCTTCGTCGCGAGCTGATCGCTCACGTTCTGGGCGCTCTTGATCGCGGACATCAGGTGCTCTCGTACTTTCGCGGCTTCCTTGTTGGAGCCCGCGGTGCCGCACTGCACCCAGAAGACCTTGTGCTTGCCGTCGCCCATCCCGGTGTTCACGGTCAGCTTGTAGTGGCCGCTCGGGAATGGTTGCGTCACTGGTCGTGCGTCGAACTTGCCGTCGCTGCCGGCCGCCCAGGCCCCGTGGCTCTGCGTGGCCGTTAGCGGACCGCCTCCGGGAGAGTGAACGGCGATGTCCCAAGTGCCCGACTGGTTCGCGTCGAAGTTGAACCCGAAAATGTGGAAGAGACAAACGTGGGAGTCCTCGTCCTGGTCATCCGTCGCGTCGCCCTGATCGTTGACGATCTTGACGGTGCCGTTGTTCCCCTTGTTGCTGTGGCTGCTGTTTCCGGTGTTCCCGTTGCTCCCGGTGTTCCCGTTGCTCCCGTTCTGTTCCGAACCGCCAGAGGTGTTTGTTCCTTTCTTGTCGGAGACCTTCGTGTCCGACTTTGTCACGCTCTTGGCTTCGACCTTGACTTCGTCTTTCGCCTTCACCTCGGTGCGGGCCTTCACGTCGGCCTTCACCTCGGTATCGACCTTCGTCTTCTCGCTGTTCTTCGAGTCCGTCTTTACGTCGGACCTCGAATTAACTTGCTCCTTGTTCTTCTCTTTGCCCTTGTCGCCTTTCTCCTTGCCGCCGTCATTCGCGATCTGACTCGTGTCGGACGGCTGGAAGTACGCGTTCGCCATCTCGACACGCCCGAGACTGATCGCGATCGTCAGCGCCGAGACAGCTATGAGCTTGAATCCGTTGGAGAGAGCTCCAGGCATTCTTCGTCCGCCTTTCTCTGTAATCGATCACCCGGTCGTCCGGGTACCTGCAGAGAGGGCGAAGCACGGCGTACTCCATCGACGTATCGCGGTGTAACGCCTCAATGTCCGCGCGGGCGATCTTCGGTAACGCGTCGGCGGCGACTCGGCTCTCGGACCCTTACCGACCGGTAGGTAAAATGTTGTCCTGACCAAGCAGGCGCGCGTGTCCACGACTCGGGGACGGGTCCTTCAGGCCGCCAATCGGCTCTGGAGCGAACGTGGGGTCCGCGGGGCGTCGCTTGACGACATCGCCCGAGAGGCCGCGGTCACCAAGCCCACCGTCTACTACTACTTCCCCGACAGGAGCGCCCTTTTGACTGCTGTCATCTGCGGTGTCCTTGAAGAGCATGGCACCGGGCTCCGGACGGCGGCTCGGCGTGGCGCTCGCGCGCGCGATCGGCTCGCCTCCGTACTCGCGTACCTCGTGACTGCGCGCTGTTCAGGACCGCGGCTGTTGCGCGACGGGGCCGTTGGACTGACCGTGGATCAGACCAGCCAGGCGCGCAGCGCCTTTTTCCGCCACTTCTTCTCGCCCGTCCAGCAGGTCCTCGACGAAGGCGTGCGGACCGGCGAGCTCCGCCAGATGGACACGGCGTTCGCGACCCAGGTGCTGTTCAACCTCGTCGATCCCTGGACCGGCCGGGAGGCCGCGCCGGGGGGACGCGACGCTCAGCAGGTCGCAGCCGAGGTCGTCGGCGTGGTGGTCGACGGAATCGGTGTGTAGACGGTTACCGACCGGTAGGTAAAGGCGCAAGGCGCGAGGCCCAGTCCGCGATGCGTGAGACGGCTTTCTCCAGATTGGGAAGCGAGTTCGCGTACGAGAGCCGCAGGTAGCCTTCGCCCTCGCTCCCGAAACACGTTCCCGCGAGCGTCGCGACGCCGGCCTCGTCAAGGATCCGATCCGCGGCGTCGGCGCTGTTCTGCAAGCCGAGCGCGGTGATATTCGGGAAGACGTAGAAGGCTCCGTGCGGCGATCGGCACGAAACACCCGGAACGGCGCCCAGTCCCTTCACGATCGCGTCCCGGCGCGTCCGGAACTCCGCGACCATTCGATCCACCTCGGGCGGACGTGTCGACAGCGCGGCCGCGCCCGCGCGCTGTACGAAGGTCGCGGTGCAGGAGACCGAGTTCGTCACGAGCTTCGTCACCGGATCGACGAGCGGCTTTGGAAAGACTCCGTAGCCGAGACGCCATCCGGTCATCGCGAAGGTCTTGCTGAAGCCATCGAGAAGGATCGTCCGCTCGGACATGCCCTCCTCGCGTGCGATCGAACGATGCTCGCCGTCGTAGACCAGCTCGCCATAGATCTCGTCGGTGAGCACCCAGAGGTCGCGCTCGCGCGCGATCCGTGCGATCTCGCGGATCGCGTCGAGTGAGAGCACAGCCCCGGTCGGGTTGTTCGGACTGTTCAGGACGAGCACCTTCGTCCGGTCCGTCACGAGCCGCCGGAGCTCGTCGAGATCAGGTTGGAAGTCGTTTCGCTCTCGGAGCGGCAACGGCACCCCCCGGGCGCCGGAGAAATGGATCATCGACGAATAGATCGGAAAGCCGGGGTCCGGATAGATCGCCTCGTCGCCATTGTCGAGAAGCGCGAGCAGCGCGTAGAACATGACCGGCTTGGCGCCGGGCGTGACGATCACCTGAGCGGGATCGACGCTCACACCGCGGCGCGCGCGCAGGTACGCGGCGATCGCCTCGCGAAGCTCGATCACCCCAGCGGACGGCGTGTAGTGCGTCTCCCCGCGCTCGAGTGCGGCCACGCCGGCGGCAACGATCGAGGGAGGCGTGTCGAAATCGGGCTCGCCGATCTCGAGGTGAACGATGTCGCGACCCTTCGCCTCGAGCGCGCGCGCTTTGGCGAGGACCTCGAACGCGGTCTCCGTCCCGAGGCGCGACATCCGTGGGGCCAGCGGTCGCATGGAAGCCGAGTGAGTCTATTGGCTCGTCGGGGGCCGGGGGGCAGCGCCCCCCATCTTTCCTTCTACGCAGGCGCAGCCCTCGGGGCCGACGACCGCCGAGTGACGCGTGCGCGGCGGTAGGACGAGGCGGTCGCCCGGCCGCAATGTGATGCGGCGCCCGTCGCTCAGGACGAAGTCGATCGAGCCTCGCGTGCAGTAGAGCAGCTTCGTGTAGGAATGCTCATGTTCGCCGTAGCGGTCATCCGGCGCGTTTGACCACCCATAGACCTCGCGTGCTTCGCGTCGTACCGACTGCTCGATGGTCGCCGGGTTCGGTGAAGGTCCGGTGTGTGGACGGTGCTCGACCTGCATCGATGCCATGATGCGACCATGCGCGTTGGCGTGGTCTATCCCCATCAGGAGATCGGCGACGATCCCGCGCGCATCGTGGCGTTCGCCCAAGCTGCCGAGGATCTGGGGTACGTCCATCTTGTCGCGTATGACCACGTCGTCGGCGCCGAGCCGACGGGGCGGCCGGCCGGGTGGAAGGGTGCCTACACGCATCGCGACGCGTTCCACGAGCCCTTCGTGCTCTTCGGCTATCTCGCAGCGGTCACGAAAAAGCTGGAGCTCGCGTTCGGCATCGTCATCCTCCCACAGCGCCAGACCGTTCTCGTGGCGAAACAGGCGGCGACCCTCGACGTTCTCTCGCGCGGTCGCGTTCGTCTTGGGGTCGCGATCGGATGGAACCACGTCGAGTACGAGGCGCTCGGCATGAATTGGCGCGATCGAGCCAAGCGCATCGAGGAGCAGATGGAGGTGCTGCGGCTGCTCTGGACGCAGGAGCTCGTGGATTACACCGGCCGTTGGCACCGCATCGATCGGGCAGGCATCAAACCCCTCCCCGTGCAGCGGCCGATCCCGCTATGGATGGGTGCCGACGAAGAGGTCGCGGTGAAGCGCGTGGCGCGTCTCGCCGACGGCTGGTTCTCGCATCTGGAGCCGACCGAGGAGGGGCGCGCGGCGCTGGAGCGTTTTCGTGAGTACGTACGCGACGCCGGCCGCGATCCGGCGCGGGTCGGTGTCGAGGGCCGCGTCGGCGCGACCGGCGCGCCGGAGGAGTGGGCGCGGAAGGCCCAGATCTTCCGCGACATGGGAATGACACACCTCGAGTTCCGGACGGGCGGCTCAAAGCTCCCCGATCTCGACGCCCACATCGACGCCATGCGCCGCTTCCGGGAGATCGCGCCCGTGTTCGACTAGGCAAGCCCGCGGCGCACCCACGCATCGGCGCCGATGATGCCGTCGAGGAGCACGACGAAGCTTCCTTCCGTGGGCGTGAGCCCGCGCGTGAGGTCGATACGCACGATGCGAGGGCCTCCGAGTCCGACGGCACCGCGACCGTCAGCGGTCACGACAACGCGCCGGAAGAGGCTGCTCGGAGCGAGGACCGTCAGACGAGTAGTGCCGAACCACTGCGACGCGTCGCCCTTGATGTGCATGAGGTAGCGCCCGTCGGGCCACCGCCCGTCCAACCGGAGATTACCCGCGACCTCGATCCTGGTCTCGCGACGTGCATCCTTCCCGTCGAAACCGACGCTCCAGACGCTCGGGTTGACGACGAAGATCCCGGTCTGATCGCCACTGGCGATCGCGCCCTGCAGGAAGACGATCCGGCTGCCGTCGATGATCGGTGACGCCGCCGTCTGATCGACGAGCTTTCGAAGCGAGCCCGGCGCCCGAAGCGCGCCGAGCACTCCGCTGTCCGACTCGACGAGCACCTCGTCGTCGCTCAGCCAATCGGCCACGAACGCGTTCCCGAGCTCTCCGCCGCGCGTCAGGTCGCGACGCTCGAGCGATCCCAGATGCACCTCGCTCCTCCCATCCGTCGAGCGATAGAGCGTCGCCGCGACCCTCGTCCCCGACGGCGACCAGCGCTGATCGATCACTCGGAAGCCAGCGTTCCGGGTCGCCGCCGGTAACGAGATATCGACCCGCGATCCATCGAGGCGGATCACGCCGATCCCGAGGTCCGTGACATACGCGACGGCGCCTCCATCTCCGGTCCAGCGCGTGCCGAAGGGTCGCGAGGTGTTCGCGCTGAGCGTGGTCAGAGGACGCGCCGAAGACCCATCGAGGTTCGCGGCCCAGAGCACGAACGCACCGGCGGGGTTTTGACGCCAGTACGCGAGGCGCCCGGTCGACGAAAGCTGCGGTGCCGCTCGTGTCGTGTCGCTTGACGTGCTGCCCACAAGATCCACGGTGTCTACGGTCTTGAGGACGAGCGCCGTCGAGCCCGCGGCGATCACCGCCGCGGCCGCGAGGTACGGCAGGAGCGCTCTGGCGTGCCGCACGTCCTCAATAATCTCCCGAGTGGCAGACCCCCTCTCCGCCGCGAAGACGTTCATGGCCGCGCTCGAGGCGAACGACGCCGACAAAGCGGTGGCCGTCTGCGCGGAGGACGTGGCCATCGAGCTCCCCGGCGGTGAGAACGAACTTGAGGGGAAGGAGAGTGCCCGCCGTCTCATCCGCATGGCGCCGCCCTTCGTCCGTCTCGTCCGCGAGGAGAAGGTCGAAGGAAACGTCGTGATCCTGCGCGGCCTCACCCGCTCTCCGGGACATTTCGCGAACTACACGACGTGGACGTTCGAGACCGACGGCGACCTCATCACCCACGTCACTTTTACCTGGCGGCCCGCGAACTAGACCGGGTTCCTTAGGGCTCCACGTATCTGAAGGAGCGGGGGATCCGCGCCAGGCCAAACTCCGCGATCGGGCGGGGCCTGCGGTAGCGGCGCGGCCGGCTGACCGGGAGCGCCCAACCTTTGGCGGTGTGGCGCTCGGCAGCACCGAGCAGGCACTCGCCGACCACCGAGCCCGTGCCGACGACCGCGAGGTAGGCGCGCGCGGGTAGTTTCTTCGGCGGCATCCGCCGATGGTCCCGGTCACGTTCGCCTGAAAGGAGCGATTCGGCATTCTCCGCGGTGACCGCGAGGACGAGCGCAGAGGCCACAGCCTTCCTCCGAAAAAAGGATGTCGCTCCTCTCTATCGGACCTCCCTTGCGCGGTATCTCTTCTCGACGGCCGGAAAGTCGCCTGGCTTGATGCCCTGAAAGAACGCGAACGTCTCCTGCAAGAAGGTCGTTTCGGAATTCGCGCGCGCCAGGTCGTCGTCGGTCTGCTCGGCCGCCACGGCCTGCACTTGCCAGGCGAACCCCAGCACGTTGCGGAACACGACGAGCGCGCGCTCGAGGTGGAACGGCGAGGTGACTAGGTACAGCGGACGAGGCTCCATCTTGGCGAGGTAGCGCGTCGCGACCTCGACCCCGTTCCCGATGGTGTCTCGCGAGCGCTCCTCGAGGAAGATGCGTTCGCGGGGCACGCCCGCGCCGGCCATCAGGTCCGCGATCACCGAGGCTTCGCTCTTTGCCGGCGCGGGCCCTTCGCCGTGGCTGCCCGATGCGATCACCGCGAGGCTGGGCCGATGGTGCGCGAGCTGGGCAGCAGCGTGGGCACGAGCCGTGGTGGATGGAGAAGGTGCGCCGGACGGAGACATGCCGCCGCCAAGCACGACGGCGACCTCGGGAAATTCCGCGAGGTCGCCGTCGTCGTTCGTCAAGCCAGGATCAGATCTTGTGAAGCGTGCCGTCCAGGATCAGCATGACCGCGAAGTTGTCCGCCGCACCCTGCGTGTAGATCTTGTCGCCATCGGCGGGCCACCCCGAAACGCGGGCCTTGTCGTTGACCGGGTTGTTGTTGAGACGCTCGTAGATCGGGATGCACGGCAGCAGCTCGTTGAAGGCGACAGCGAGCTTGGTGACCGGATCCTTCTGCTTGGCGATGTCGAAGCCGGCGATGGCGTCGTCAAGGACCGTGTCGAAGTTGATCGTCCCGCCGGAGTACTGCTGCGTGAGCGGGTACTTCATACCCCCCGCCGACAAGTCCTTGTTGAACTCGCGGAACGGCCGCACCAGCGACGGCTGCGGGTGCGAGTTCCCGATGCCCCAGGGGTTCATCGCGATCTGGAACTTGCCGTTGTTCGTGTCCGGAAGCTGCGTCGAGCGGATCGCACCGCGCGGGGTCAGCTTAAGTCCCCACTTGTTGAGCGCGTCGTTGGCGTAGGTGGCGGCCGCCGCCCAGTCCTGGAAGTCGCTTGGGAAGTAGAACTCGAACTCGAGCTTCTTCCCGTCCTTCGCCCAGACACCGTCGACCTTCGCGTAGCCGGCGTCCTTCATGAGGGCGTCGGCCTTCGCGGTGTCGAAGGCGTACGAGTTGAGCTTGGACTGGTCGCCGGAGTTCACCCAGTTCGCCACGAGACCGTCGGAGAAGCCGGCCATGTACTTCGGCGCCCTGGCCGAGGATCCGTAGAAGATCTTGCCGGCCTCCTCACGGTTGAAGGCCATTGCCACAGCCTGCCGCAGGCGCTTGTCCTGGAACTGCGGTGCGTTCTCCCAGTGGAAGTACAGCGCGGGGCCGGTGAAGATCGGCCCGCGGATGATCCGGTAGCCCTTGTCCTGGAACGCCTTGTCCGCCGCGAGCGGGAAGCCGTGGGTCGCATAGTCGACGTCCCCGTTGAGCACGATCGGGGTGATCTCGGCGGTCTCGCCTTGGTAGATGACCACCTTGTCGAAGTTCACCTTGTCGGCGAAGAGCCCACCGGGGTTGCGAACGAGGCTCATCTGAGCCGCGGTCAGCGACGCGACGTCGATCTTGTAGGGGCCGACGGATGGCGGACCGCTTGGACGGAAGTCGTTCATCTCCTTGATCAGGGCCTTGCCGGCATCGGTGGAATTCGTCCCGCCGCCGCCGTAGAAGTCCTGCGCCTTCTTGGCGAGGGGCCCGTAGACGGAGTCCGGCTTGATCTGGTTTCTAAGGATCAGCCGCTCGCCAAGGCTGGTCGGCTTGCTGTAGTGGAAGCGCACGGTGAGATCGTCCGGCGTCTCGATCTTGTCGATGAAGTTCCAGATCGCGTAGCTGGCGAGACGGCCGACCCAGAAGGTCGTCGCGACGTCCTTGGACGTGAACGCTTTCCCGTCATCCCACTTGAGGCCCGACCGGAGCTTCAGCTCATAGGTGTCGCCGCTCAGCGAGGCCGATTGCGCGAGCCAGTAGTCCCACTTGTTGTCGGCCCAGCGGAACACGCCGAGCGCCGGGATGAAGAGATCCCGGTAGATGGCGTCGCCAAGCATCGAGTTCGTGGCGAAATAGTTGTAGTGGAATTCGGGCGGCAGCTTGTACGGCCAACCGCCATGGAATTCGCCGCCCTTCGCTCCCGTGCCGCCGCCACCGCCGGGTGTGCCGGGGGTGGGCGCGCAGGCCGCGGCGATGAGGCCGAGGCTCGTGAGCGTCGCGTCTCGGAGAAAGCGACGTCGTGAAACGGAATACCTGAGCGCAGCGTCGGTCATCGAACCCCTCCTGAATGCGAATCCAATTCGTTGGAGGTGGTCGTGCCCCGCTCCGCGGTGCCCGACCCTCCTGCTTTTTCGCTTTTCGCTACGTAGTAGCCCTTCGTGGTCGCTTTGTCGACTGATTTGCGCGCTGACGAGCGTGGCGGAGGCGGCAGTGTCGATCGCGCGAGGACCGTGACGACCCCGACGAAGAGCAAGCCGACGATGACGGCGAGCACCGCGGCGACGAACTCGGGCGACGAGCGGTCCTCAAAAGGAAGTACCAGCAGGGCGAGGAACAGGATCACAAAGCCGACGCGGAAGGCGCCCCGAAGGAGGAGCGGATCCACTCAGGCTGTCGCGGCCGCTCGCTCGCTCGTGCGTTCGCGAACGGCGACGTGGCACGCGACCTCGCGTGACCCGGGTATGACCAGCAGCTCCGGGATCTTCACGTCACACAGTCCCGCCTCGGAGAGCGGACAGCGCGGATGGAACGCGCAGCCTGGGGGAAGAGAGAGCAGGCTCGGGATCTCCGCGCTGCGCAGCTCGACGCGTTTCTTGGTGCGCGTGATGTCTGGGTCGGCCTCGGGGATCGCCGCGATGAGCGCCGCCGAATAGGGATGCGCCGGATCGCCGACGAGCGACTCGGTGTCGGCGAGCTCCACCACGCGACCGAGATACATGACACCGATGCGCCCCTCGCGGGCGAAATAGCGCGCCACCGCGAGGTCGTGCGTGATCAGGACGATGGTGACGCCGAACTCGCGGCCCAGCGCGAGCAGCAGATTGAGAAGGCTGATGCGGATCGACACGTCCACCATGGAGACGGCCTCGTCCGCGACGATCACCTTCGGGTCCACCGTCAGCGCGCGCGCGATGGCGACGCGCTGACGCTGGCCGCCCGAAAGCTGATGAGGATATTTCGCGATGAAGTTCTCCGGCGGCGTCAGGTCGACGCGCTGCAGGAGCTCGTTCACCGACGCGAGCGCCTGCCTTCCCGTGCGGGCCTTCTTGTGGCGGAAGAGCGGCGCCGAGAGGGTCTGAAATACGGTGCGCGTCGGGTTGAGCGACGCGTACGGGTCCTGATGGACGAGCTGCACCGCGCGGCGGAAGCGCGCGAGGTCGGCGCCTTTTGTCTGCCAGACATCCTTGCCTTCGTAGAGAAGCCGGCCACCGGTGGGTCGAAGCAGCCCCGCGAGGAGCCGTCCGGTCGTGGTCTTGCCGCAGCCACTCTCCCCGACGAGGCACATCGCCTCGCCGGCGTCGAGCGCGAGCGAGACCGCGTCGACGGCGGTGATCGGGCCGTCCGGTGTGTGGAACGTGCGGCTGACACGGTCGAGCTCGATGAGCGCGGTCACGCGAGCTTCTCCGCCACGGGGATCTCGGCGTTCGACCCGAGCACTTCCGCGACGTGCTGCCACCGGATGCATGCGGCCTCGTGCTGCGGCGTATCGACCTCCAGGAGTGGGGGATCGGCCTCGCGGCAGGCCTCGATCGCATACGGACAGCGTGGCGCGTAGGTGCAGCCCTTGGGGAGGCGGATCAGGTCGGGTGGAGAGCCGGGGATGGACGCGACGCTGCCCAGCGCGCCGGTGACGCGCGGCACGGCGCGAAGCAGGGCGACCGAATAGGGGTGACGCGGCCGGTAGAACATGTCATCGACCTTCGCACGTTCCACGACGCGGCCGGCGTACATCGTGATCATCCGGTCGGCGAGCTCGGCGGCGATCGAGAGGTCGTGCGAGATGAAGATCATCGAGAAGCCGAGCCGCTGCCTGAGCTGACGGAGTAGATCGATGATCGAGCGCTGGGTCAGGATGTCGAGCGCGGTCGTCGGCTCGTCCAGGATGACCAGCTGCGGCTCGAGCATCAGCGCAAGCGCGATGAGCACGCGTTGCTTCATTCCACCGGAGAGCTCGTGCGGGAACGCCGGCAGCACGCGGCGGGCGTCGAGATGCACCAGGTCGAGCAGCTCGGCCGCGCGCTCGCGGATCCGGTGTCGGTCGTGTAGCCCGTGTGCTCGCGCGGTGTCCAGGAACTGCTCCCAGATGGTGATGACCGGATTGAAGGAGTTGAGCGCCGCCTGGAAGACCATCGCGCACTCGGCCCAGCGGTATTCGCGGAGGTCGTCGTCGTCGATCTTCCGGATGTCGTTCGTGATCCCGTCCTTCGTGTACAGGATCTCGCCGCTGGTCACCTTCGTCCCGCGCGGTGAGAGCCGGATGAGTCCCACGGCGAGAGTCGTCTTGCCCGAGCCGCTCTCGCCGATGATCGCGAGCGTCTCGCTCTTCTCGAGCTCGAACGAAACGTCACGGACCGCATGCACCGGCCCGCGGCGCGTCAGGTAGTCGATGGAGAGGCTTCGGACGGAGAGGACCGGCATGGTCCTACGCTCCGCGAAGGCGCGGGTTGAAGATGTCCTCCAGCGCCGACGCGAAGGTC